>Ga0068876_10000144_pt1 | contig 55645 bp, 40 predicted proteins | sample NOAtaG_6_FD_66442 | JGI IMG/M metagenome (GOLD analysis project Ga0068876, IMG submission 66442) | Freshwater lake microbial communities from Lake Erie, under a cyanobacterial bloom - NOAA_Erie_Diel5S_2200h metaG | ecosystem: Environmental > Aquatic > Freshwater > Lake | place: USA: Ohio, Lake...
CGTTGTTAATAGACGGTAGTAAGTCGCCGTTGTTTGACTTGTCGTTAAAGCCGCATAGGTTGAACTTGATGCTCCAACATTTGTCCAAGTTGTATTATTTGTTGAGGATTGCCATTGATAAGTAATTCCTGTACCAGCTGATTGGCCAGCATTCGAAATGGTGAAATTTACTCCTGAACAAGCGCTAGCTGTCGAGGCAGAGCTGGTACCACCTGTAGGTGTACCTGCACAACCAGTTAATGCAGTTACAGTAAAACAATAATCTTCTGTTTCTCCCCATGTGTATCCTGTATGGGCATAGTTTGTTGTTGAAGCACCAGCCTCTATGTTAACGATTCTCATTCTTGTAGTGCCTAATGTAGCAGTTGGCGGTACGCTAAATGATCCAGTTACCGTATGATTTCCTGTTACCCCTGTTGTTTGCGAATATACCTGATCACCTGCATCTAAGAACGAGCCATTCTGATTCCAGTCTACATAAATTTGAAAAAAGTTACCATACGCCCCACCACAAGAGGTTTGAGTTAAACTAAAATTAACACTACTGCCTTGCATTTCAGAAGGACCAGTTACTACTCCTGCATAATTAGAATATCGATTTTGAATGGATCCTGCACCTCCTGCAATAGTTGCACAGGATGATGCATTTGTCATGGAGCCTACAGTTACATTTGAAATTTCCTCATCTAAATTAGACGAGGCATATACTGCCGGATAAGCCCCACATTGGCAGGCACCAGCCAAATTCACAGTATATGAAATTGCTGCAGTGGAGGAGGTTAAAGCGCTGTTAGAACAAGTAGTGTTTAATCTATAAAAGGTTGTTGCCGTTGGGTTTGTATTGTAGGAAACTGAAGTTGCTCCAGTGATGTTTGTCCAAGGACCTGTAGCTGATGGAGCAGACTGCCATTGGTATGAAATACCAGTACCAGCCGACTGTCCTGATCCAGATAAGGTAACAGTAGTACCTGAACATCCAGATGCTTGGCTTATGGAAGCAATTCCAGCGCTAGGAGCGCCGGAACATGCAGCAGCTACTGTAAAATTTATTCTACCAATAAAGGCTCTCGGAGTATTGCTAGGTGATGCTAGGGTTCCTCCATAACCATCAGATGCTGAACAATCTATGGTACATCCATTGGCAGTGAACGCCCCCGTTTGAGTTCCAAGAGTTGAATAGCGTAATGAAGTACTTAAACTTACGGCAAATCTCCAGTATGAATTAGCAGGAATGTTGACATTCATACCAGAGAGTACCAAAGGTGCAGTAGAGCCAGTCGTGGCCGTAGTGTTTGCAGTTGTTGCAACAGATTGAGACGCCTGCATAGTCCAACCATTTGCAACCGAAACTGCAGCCGCACTACCTTGATTATAACCAGTAGCGGGCTTTGTCCAGAACTGAGCTGTCTGGGTCCCTGTCGATCCAGCATATGTTCCAATTGAATTAATTACAATTGGATAAGCATTACCGTTGTAAAAAGTAAATACTGCACAACTAGAACCATTATTGTTGGTATATGTGGTGGAGACAGACTGTCCCAAACCAATATGCCATGGTGAAACAAGGCAAATTAACAAAAAGGTTAGCTTGATAAAAAAGGATTTATTCAAATCCAACGTTCGATAGAAGGTTTTCGAACTTTTTTTAGAAATGGTAAAATTTTCCATAGTTTAAAATTTTAGCGTTACTGTTTCGTGGTCTAAACGAAAACTTATTGCCAAAAGAGGGAAAATAATGCCAAGTTTAAATGTTAAATGTTTTAATAAAAATATTCGATGAAAAGTTGAATTTAGTCAATGTGTGTTAATCCTTTGTTCCCATTTTGGGAATAAATTCCCGAAATAGACCTTTTTAAAATTGTTTTTTAGTTGGTTAATTAATATAAATTCTTGTCAATCTTTACGACGTTTCGTTTCATTGACAATACGAAAGTCTAGATTTAACTGCTCTCAGCAAAACAATTTGCGTACACAGAATGAATATTCAGTAAAGAATGGTAATGGTAGTACGTAGTAATACTTAACCGATTAACCTTTTAAAATAATGAGTAAAAATGTTAGACTAGGAACATTTTAATCTGGCGGAGCAATTTTAGGAACTTTAATTAAATTTTATGTTCTTCTTGTTATCCCCTTCCGCTTCAGTTTTCCATTGCTGAAGCTTGTTTTTGATTTTGGAATCTTTTTTAGGTGCAGTTTGCTTTGGTGTTTTATTTTGTTCATCACCAAAATCGATGGTAAGAATTTCTTTTGGGCCTTTCTTTTCCTGGTATATTTCTACTGTAGAGTCATTCTTAAACAAACCGAACTCTGTTTTCATGATAGATTTAAAAGTTTCTTTTTCTTCTTGTAAATCTTGTTTTAATTGTTCACGTTTAGATTGCTTATCCCAAACTATAGTTGGATAATCCATATTTCCATACATGCGCATATACAATTGAATTCCTGTTCCATCATCCACTACTGTACCATAGGCATTTTGTTCTTGATTCTTGATGTCACGTAATCTGAATCCAAACCGGTAATCAATTATGTTATCGAAAGTATGGGTTCCCGATACATTGATGTCCATTGCGGAGGAATGAATCATCATTGCAGGAATTTCCAATTTTCCATTTTGAATGGTGAAATTATTTTCGAGTGTTTCAAATTTTAAATCCAGTAATTTTTTTTCAAATCCGGCAATATTTTCTTTACCAATAATCAATCGAACGGTATTTGAGGATTGAAGACTTTGAGTTATTGATTTGAAAGCCTCTACATCTTTGAGTCTTCCATTGCTTATTTTCATATAAACTTTAGATTTTATCGAATTGGAAACAATACCGTTTCTCCAATCAAATGGTGCTTGAAAATAAACATTTGCTTGAGCGTTTCCGTATATATTTTCAGCTTTGATGACATCTTGTTGGAAGCTATTCCATTCTTTGAATAATGGTTTAAATTGAATGTTATCAGATGCTACATTGGCTGTTATGGTAAACAACTCTTCAGAATTTTCCTCAATTGAAACGCTACCTCGAACAAGCGCCTGTGCATTCTTAAGGTTGATATTCGGGAAAAAATATTTACGCCCTTTAATTTGAAGATTTCCAGAAAGATCTTGAAAATGATGTCCTTCGTAATTTATATCGCCAACATTCATGGAAACTGTTCCACGTATGTTATTGGGAAGAACAAATTTTCTTCCATCCATAATTTTTTCGGCCTTACTAGTGGTGCCAAGATCTTCAATATTAATCACCCTGCTATTGACCTCAACTTGGGCGTTAAGATCACCTTTTTTGTTGAAATAGGGAACTATATTTTTGAATACACCATTTAATAGAATATCACTACTTCCAACTTTTACCGACAACTTTTGAATTCCGGCCTCTTCATTCCTTAAATAAACATCCCCATTCAAATTACTAAAGGTTCGTTTATCGGCTTTTAATTTCAATTGAATATTGCGAATGGACAAGTTTCCATCGCATTTCTGAATTGCTAAGGCTGACGATGCGTCATCTAGGTAATTGACTTTTAATTTAAAATCCGAATTAACTTTTACTGCACCAGAAATTTTATCTACTTCCGGAATTTTAAACAAGGCGTGAACCATTCCCATATTTACCAAACCATTGGCATTACCTTCAATTTTTGGATTGACAAATTCAGTGATTTTCAACTTCCCTTGGAAAGGTCCACCGGGCGTATTGAATTTCAAATTTGAGAGTGATAAAAATTCTTGGTTTTCTCCCCCAACATTTGAATATTCTCCTTCTAAAAAAATATTATTTAAGCTTAGGTTATTCTGCGGTTCAATTAAACTTCCATTTTTGATTCCAAAATCACATTGAATATTTACCGGTTTTTTAGTGTCTACCTCACCATTCATGAACAGGTTGAAAAATATTTTTCCAGAACCGTGAAAGTAATTTATTTCATCTAGCTGTTTGACACGAAAATTATTTGCAAAATCTGCAAGTTCGACATCTTTAGAATGTATCTCAAAATTCAAACTATCCGGAGCTACTTTTCCTTTGATGCCAAAAGGTAAATTGGCGATTAAAATCGTTGCATTAGGAATTTCAATGATGCCCTTTTCATTATCGATACCAACATCAATATTAAATGATGCAGGCTTATTCGAAATAAGATTGACGTTTCCACTTTGCGCAGCTTCAATCATCAAGTTACTATTAGCGGTAATCGTGGTTTTCTTACTGGAAAAATCTCCACTTAAATTCAAATCGTGGAGTTTTGTTTGGTAATATTGATTGGTGACTCGATTTTCGTAGGAAAAATGCATGTCTTCAAGAACAACTTCCTGAAGTTTTAACTGAAAATCGCTACTTGTTGTGTCTTCAGACTCCTTAAAAATATCGTAATTTACTTCCCCTTTCTCGTTGACTTTTAGTTTTACCTTTCCCGGTTTAACATGAATGGACTTTACATGATAATCTCCGTACCATATGTCTATGGGATTAAATTGTAACCTAATTTGGTCCGTGTACAACAGTGTATCATTTGCTGTCGCATTAGAATAGGCATCCTGGATAAATGTATGGTTAAAATCAATGGATAAATTAGGGAAAGTACTCCAAAAAGTTAAATCTACATCGGATACCGTAACTTTTGCTTTTAAGTGTTTATTGATTTCTTTGATTGCGTATCCACAAATTTCATCTTTGTAAATGTATAGCAATAGCGTAATAATAAGCATTAGGCTTAATATTGTTCCGAAAAACCACACAACTATTTTCAGTAAGCGTTTTCTCATCACGGTATTCAAAATTAATCGCGATTTAACTGTGATTATGCTGAAATAATTAAACTTATCAACGATAATTTGTTACATAACCAAACTTTCATTGGATTCAAGGAAATAAACATGAACAAAAAGAGACATTCACTTTTTATAAACTATTGTTCCTTGTGATTTATAGCTAATTTTGTAATTATGGAAATGAATAGAGAATCGGTTTTAACTGTCTTAGGCGGAATTCTTGAGCCTGAGCTTAAAAAAGACATCGTAAGCTTAAACTTAGTAGAAGAATTAATTGTCAATGATTCAGGATTAATTTTAACAGTTTTCGTTTCAAATCCGGCTATGCATGCCAGAAAAAGGATGCAAGAGGCAGTTGAATTCAATCTAAGACGTGTATTTGGTCAAAGTATAAAGGTTAACTGTACAGTTAAGGGATTGCCTAGTGAATCTAAGAAAGTCAGGAGAAAAATACTGCCTGAAGTGAAACATATTATTGCAATTGCATCCGGTAAAGGTGGTGTGGGTAAATCAACAGTAACTTCGAATATTGCAGGTGGGTTGTTAAAACTAGGCTATAAAGTAGGGATTGTAGATGCTGATATACATGGTCCCTCGATACCAACAATGTTTGATGTTGTAAATTCAAGACCAACCATGACAGAAATTGAGGGAGAGAATAAAATTGAACCCGTTGAAAGTCAAGGAATCAAAATATTATCTATAGGTTTTTTTACAGATCAAGATAACGCTGTGGTTTGGCGGGGTCCGATGGCTGCCAAAGCAATGACCCAACTTTTTACCGATGCCAACTGGGGTGACATAGATTTTTTATTAATAGATCTGCCACCTGGAACAGGCGATATTCATTTATCATTGGTCCAGACCGTGCCGTTAGACGGTGTGGTTATAGTTTCAACACCGCAGGAAGTTGCGCTTGCTGATGCCAGAAGGGGAATCAATATGTTTAAAATGGATTCGGTAAATGTTCCTATTATTGGTGTAGTAGAGAACATGGCATGGTTCACTCCGGAGGAATTACCCAATAATAAATACTATTTATTTGGACGTGACGGCGCTAAAAATTTAGCTGAAGGAATGCGAGTTCCATTTTTGGGACAAGTACCACTTGTACAAAGCGTTAGAGAGGCTGGAGACGCTGGAAGACCTGCAGTGTTTCAAGAAAATACCATCTCTGCAAACGCTTTTGAAGAAATAGTACGTAATTTTGTGCAACAAGTTGGTATTCAATCAAATTAAACACTCAAGAATGACTGAACTTAATAAAAATGCCCTTAAAGAAAAAGTTAATCTTGCCATTGAACAACTTAGGCCATTTCTCCATGCAGATGGTGGAGATATGGAATTGGTAGAAATCACAGATGAAGCAATTGTAAGAGTCAAATTACTGGGGTCTTGTAAAGATTGCGCTATGAGTATGATGACCTTAAAAGCAGGTTTGGAGGATGCCGTTAAAAAAATTGCTCCTGAAGTTCATTCTGTCGAAGCGGTTCCAGTTGATTTCAATTAAAGGTAATAGGCAAAACTTCAATTCAAAAATTGCCATAACTGTTGTTTTTACGACTCTGGTAATGGTAATTTTAAATGAAATTAACCTAAGTTATTTATATCCTCAATATCCTTATAAACAAGGATTGATAACCACTGCAGATGAATACAGTTATTTTTATCCGGCAGAACATTTCTGCAATTCTGGGGAATGGAATGAGACAAGCTCTGGAGATAAAGCCTATTTGCGAACTCCAGGCTATGGCAGTTTGTATCTTTTGGCCTATTTCATTTCAGCCAAGCATGCCTTTTTAGTCTTAAAAATTATACAAATCGGATTTTTCTCAGGAAGTTTACTCCTTTTGAATAAAGTATTGAGTATTTTCTTATATCCCAAAAATGCATTATTCGCTACATTCCTTTACGGAATATTGCCTTGCTTTAATGGTTTCACCTATTACACATTGAGTGAATCCATTCTTCCTTTCTTTATAATATGGTGGATTTATTCAATTTTTAATACCGATAAAAAGGTGGCATTAAATTTAATTTTTTCAACTTCCACACTTGTACTTATAAGGCCACAATTGATAGTGTTTCCATTGGTGTTTTTAGTTTTTTATTTATTGAAAAAAAATAGGAGAAGCTTCTATTTATTAATCGGGTTAACTCCCCTTTTATTTTGGCACATCCGAACGGTTTTGATTTTACAAGAATGGGGTGGTTTACACCCCGTTTACTCAGTTAAAAACAACACAATTTTCAGACCTCCACATAAAGAATTAACGGAATTATTCAAAATTTGGGAATATGAGTCTGATGTATTTCATACGAACATGGGGATTTTATCTTCTGACACTTCTGTAGTTTCACGGAATAATGTCGCAGCAACTATTCCAAAATCCATCAGAAATGAAGTGATTCCGGTGCTGCAAAAATTCCAACAATTCCGATACATGCAGCAATCAAAATATGCAGGGGTTAAACTGAATGATTATTTACCCGGTGAAAAACGCTTAACAATTGAAATAAGGAATCTAAGGCAAAAAATTAAGCATGAAAACTTAGTCTTAAATCACCTAGTAACGCCTTTTAACAGTTCAAAAAAACTGATTTTCTCTTCTATGATGAATCTCAACATCTACCAGGAACAATGGCGAAATAACATTTTTGTTTGGATGCTGAAGGGCATAAGTTTCGTTCTTATTTTTTCAGGATTCATTACCACATTATTATTAAGTATAAGTAGACAAACGGAGCCTGAATTTAAGTTATTAGCTATCTCTGTTATTGTGAGTATTTTCTATTTGATTTATTTCCAGAGACTAAATGAAGAAAGATATCTCTATCCCTATTTGTGTATCTTCTTCCTTTTAATGTGTGCTCTTGCTGCAAAAGTGCGGAGTTCAAAACTTTTGAGCAATAAAAAAGGGTGACCGAAATCACCCTTTTTTATTGTATATCTTATTTAGCTGCCAAATATCTTTTGGAAACCTCATTCCAATTGATAACATTGAAAAAAGCGTTAACATAGTCTGGTCTTCTGTTTTGATACAACAGATAATAAGCATGTTCCCACACGTCTATTGCCAAAATTGGTGTACCAGAGCAACCTTCACCCATTAGCGGATTATCTTGGTTTGCAGTAGAACAAATCTCCAACTTTCCATTGGTCACACACAACCAAGCCCATCCTGATCCAAATCTTGTAGCAGCGGCTTTTGAAAATTCTTCTTTAAACGCTGCAAAAGAACCAAAAGCTTGAGCAATAGCCTCTGCCAATTCACCGGTAGGTTCTCCACCACCGTTCGGACCCATAATTTGCCAAAAAAGGTTGTGGTTCCAAAACCCTCCTCCATTGTTTCGAACAGCCGGTTTATCTTTACAAACCAAAAGGATTTCCTCAATTGTCTTTCCTTCTAAATCTGTCCCTGCTATGGCCGCATTTAAATTCGTAGTATAAGCATTGTGGTGCTTAGTATGATGTATTTCCATGGTTCTTGCATCGATATGCGGCTCAAGAGCATCGTATGCATACGGTAAATTTGGTAATTCGAATGCCATAACTGTTAGATTAAAAATTAATAATTTTTGAAAGGTTTAAAATTACTGAAATAAAAACGCAATTACAAAAATTATAAATGATGGATAATTTCTTTTCCTACCAGATGAATTTTAATTTATTTGAATGGCAAAACAAATATTGATGTACATTTGGTCGGCGGAAATTTTAATTTATGAAAAAACTACTGTTTCTCATTTTGGCATTAACTCCAGTTTTTGCGCATACTCAGGTTTGCACGATTGACTATACACAGACGCAAACAGGCATTTATCCAGATACTTTACCTGTAGGTTATGTGGGCCAACCATACGATACCGATATTACATTTGTAATGCCTTTGGATACTCTAGGATATGATTTTACAAATTTTTATATCATGTCGGTTTCACTTCCTGTTGGATTAAATTGGGAATGCAACAACGTAGCGAATAATTGCAATTACAATCCTCAGATTTCTCAATACGGATGTGTAAATATAAGCGGTACACCTTTATTAGCAGGAGTCTATCCAATTTATGTTACCGTAATTGCTGATCTTACTGTTGTTCAAGGATATCCTTTTCAATTTCAAATATACATGGAGGTGCTACCAAGCAACGTAAGTACATCAAACAATGGTTTCTCGATGACTGGAGCAGCTGGTTGCTCACCAATAACTGTTGATTTTACGAATAACAATCCTGGGCAATTGGCCTACCTCTGGGATTTTGGTAATGGCAATGTATCAACACTAGAAAATCCTGTTCCTCAAGTGTATAATGCTCCCGGGGATTACATAGTTGAATATACTGCTTGGAATAATTTAGACACGACAAATGTTTACACTTTAACCAATGTGGGTATATCAGCCATGAGTAATTATGGTGGTGGATTCCCTTCATTTGAAAATGCAGATGCCTACTTTATCCTAAAGGAGAATGGAACCGCCGTTTACCAATCAAGTATTATTGGAGACCAAAATCCGCCAGTTAGTTGGACAACAAGTATAAACCTAAATCCTTCGAGTACTTATGTAATAGAAATTTGGGAAGCAGATGATAGTTTTGGGGAATTGCAATTCTTCGGTGACGATTACATGGGCAGCCATACGCTTATGCTGACAGGTTGCAACGGATGCACTGCTGGTACTTCTACTGTAAATTATGTTATCAACAATCAAGTTATTTATCCAAATCCTTCTGTACTTTCGGTTGACACGGTTCACGTCTATGGTTATCCTCCGGTACCTGTAATTAACTATAATTCATCAACAAATGTGCTTTCAACTCCTGATTTAGGTTATTCATACCAATGGTACCTGAACAATAGTCCATTAAGTGGTGCGACCAATACTGAATACAGTGTTTTTCAATCAGGGGTATATCATGTGGTTGCTATCAATCAAACTGGATGTGTAAGTTTTTCAGATACCTTAACCGCTGTTTATTGCGACCCGGACATTATTCCTGAAATTGCTGCTAATCAATCAGGTGATTCTTTAGTTGCAAGTCAAATACCATTGGGTTATTCCATTCAATGGTTTCTTGACAATACGCCAATCTCAGGTGCATCAAATGATTCCTTGTTGTTGGTTTCATCAGGAATTTACTCTGTTTCTATAACGGATTCTTTTGGTTGCGTGCACAATTCCCTTCCACTTAATGTTGGTTTATCCTTAGCGGAGGAAAATATAGCCATGTGGTCCATTTATCCAAACCCTGCTAACGATTTGTTATACATTGAATTTCTTTCTCCGATCAAGCCAACTTCAATAGAACTTTTAGATATATCAGGAAGATTGATCAAGCGATGGGAAAATGTCAATGAGAAGGAAAATATTCTGGACATCTCAGAAATTCCTTCCGGTTATTTCTTAATCAATTTTAATTGGAATAATCGTCGATTCACGAAACAGTTAATTGTTGAATAAGTCTGCTTCGTATTCTTTAGGATCAAAGAATCCTTGGTATAAGAGATTATTTAGGACTTGTCTTTAAATATTTCTTACGGTACTTCTGGTATAAATCGTATTGAAAATTGGTAGTAGAACAAAAGGCTCCTTTAATAAGAATTAGGGAAACTTGATTAGTCCGCACATCAAGTGCATTTCCTTTTGATGCGAAAAGCGTAGCGGATTTTCCAACTTCGATAGAACCAAACATTTGATCTATTCCCATAATTTCACAAGTTGATAAAGCGATACTTTGAATAGCTTCTTCTTCGGATAATCCATAGGCCATTGCTGTTCCGGCTAAAAAAGGTAAATTTCGAGCATTCATGGCTTCCATATCACCTTCATTCTGAATGCAAAACTTTATTCCTTGCTTTTTTAAAATTGCGGGTAACCTAAAAGGTAAATCAACAGGATCATCTTCATTGAAAGGAAGGCTATGGGGACGAATCAACATAACAGGAATGTTGGCATCAGTTAATCGCTTTCCAATGATGTGACTATCATAACCTCCAACTATTACAGGAAAATTCAATTCAAAATGTTGTGCGAAATCAATAATATCAATAAGTTGTTGCAATTCATTGGCATGGAAATAAACCCGCTTATTATCCTTAAAGCAATCAATCATGGCTTCTAAACGAACATCAGTTGGCTTATCTGTACCTGAATATGCATATACTTTGGCCAATTCAAAAAAGTCATACAATTCAGTTTTTCTTTTCTCGTAGGCGTCTTCATGTTTTTTTCCGACTAGTTGAGCCTGCGAATAATCTCCAGTAATGGCATCGGGCCAATTGACATGTATGCCATCATCCTTAGCAATCGTAGCATCTTCCCAATTCCAGCCATCAAGCGCCATGACCGATGAAGATCCTGATATTACACCTCCTCTTGGTGTTGATTGAGCCATTAAAACACCATTTGTTTTAACTGTACTTATCACTTTCGATTCGGCGTTAAAAGCAATTTGAGATCGAATGTGTGGGTTAAATTCCCCAACTTCATTATAGTCTCGCGTAGCTCGAACTGCATCGATTTCTGTGAGTCCAAGTGTTGAATTAGGTGCGATGAACCCTGGATATATGTGTTGACCGTTCAAGTCAACAATCGTATCCCAATCCGAAGGATCATATGGAAAAGCTAAAGAGTTTTCTACCAATGTAATTGTTTCTCCTTCTATTCCTATTAAGGCTGTTTGAATAATATCTCCATTACCTATGTGTAAATAACCATTTATCAAAAGTGTTTTTTGAGCCTGAGCAACATTAACGGTTACCAATAGCACTAGCAAAGTTAAAATCCCTTTCATATTTCTATTAATGCGTATTTTCATCCGATGTCCCTTCTTCACCTATAGTATTGCAATGAAAATGTTTTGTTTTTTTCTTGATAAATGTAGTTGGTGGTGTGCCATTCTCAATAGCTGAAAGCATTTTAGCAATCAGCCTTGATTTTTCATTTGAATTCCTTATTTGGAGTTGACTATCTTTTTCAGAATCATAGCAAATTGCGCCATCAATTAGCGTCATTTTTACTTTAGCTTCTATACTAAGTGGATTTTCTGTCCATAGCACTAAATCTGCATCTTTACCAACTTCCACACTTCCCATTCGATGATCTAAATGAAGTAATTTAGCAGGATTTAAGGTCACCATTTTCCAAGCATCTTCTTCGGACATACCGCCGTATTTAACTCCTTTTGCGGCTTCTTGATTCAACCGTCTTCCCATCTCAGCGTCATCCGAGTTAATTGCAACTACTAATCCTTGTTCACTCATTAGCGAAGCGTTGTATGGAATTGCGTCATTAACTTCAAATTTGTACGCCCACCAATCTGAAAAAGTGGATGCTCCAACTCCATGTTGAATCATCTTATCCGCTAATTTATAACCTTCAAGAATGTGGGTAAATGTATTGATTTTGAATCCCATTGAATCGGCTACGTGCATGAGCATATTTATTTCAGACTGAACGTATGAGTGACAAGTAATAAATCTTTGACCATCAAGTATTTCAAGTAAAACATCTAGTTCTAAATCGCGTCTAGGTTCCGATGAACCATTGCCTTTTTTGTTATAATCATCCCATTCTTTCTGATACAACTTGGCCCTGTTAAACCCATCGTAAAAAACCTGTTCTACCCCCATTCTAGTTTGAGGAAATCGAACGGTATTGAAATCTCCCCAGTTAGATTGTTTCACATTTTCTCCTAAAGCACATTTTATAAATTTAGGTGCATTGTCAATCAACATTTCATCAGGATTTGTGCCCCATTTTAGTTTAATTAATGCTGATTGACCCCCAATTGGGTTAGCTGAACCATGCAACAATTGAGCAGCCGTAACACCACCCGCTAATTGTCGATATATAGAAATGTCATCTGGATCAATTACATCAGCGATACTTACCTCGGCAGAAATGGATTGTCCACCTTCATTAACCCCTTTAGAAATGGCAATATGAGAATGTTCATCAATAATTCCTGATGTTAAATGTAAACCTGGGATATTTACAATCTTTGCATCGAATGGAACAGCATAGCTTCCTTTTCCAACGGCTGAAATTTTTCCGTCTACTACTATTACTGTTGCATCCGTGATAATTCCGTCGGGTCCATTGGTCCAAACGGTAACACCTTTAAAAGCAATGGTCTCGGGTTTAATTTTCTCTTCTTCTGGTAAACCGAAAGCTCCATTCGGGTACCAAATTTGTTCGACTGAAGTATCTTTTGATGGATTTTCAACCATGCTCGATTTCTCAGGTTTCTCCTCTCGTATAGCGCCCCAATATACCCATTTGCCATCAGGTAACATTCCGTCACCTTCCATCAAACCATAGTTACCTTTAACTTTACCATGTAGACTTAGATTACCATTTAGCGAAGGAATAGTTGACTGAAACTGAATGGTAATATTATCCCCCTTCAAATCAATAAAAACAGCCGTAAAAGTTGTATCCATTACGTTTCCTTTTTTACCATCTTTCTTTTCAATGATATTCACTACCTTTCCACTCAATGCTCCATTTTTCTCCTCAATGATAAGCGGAATAGACAGATTATCTAATTGAATTTTATATTTTCCGACAATACTCTTGTTGTCAGAATACTGATGCTTATAATTTTTACCAAAAACCCATGATTCTATGATTTCCGCCGACCCGTTAAAAGGATTAGATGAGTAAATATTAAAACAGGCTTTTTTACCTTTGTCCAAAGTACCAACAAGTGAATCCATCCGTAACATTTTAGCAGGTTCAATAGTCAAGGCATTCAAAGCGTCCTTTTCACTTAATCCTGATTTTATAGCTAAACGAAGATTCTTCCAAAATGCAGCTGCATCTTTTTGTCCGGATGATGTCAAACAAATCGACAATCCATTTTGCGTTAGTATCCCGGGGTTGGCTGGTGCAAGTTCCCAATGTTTCAATTCACTTAGCGGCACTTGTCTAGCTATGTATGGATCTTTAATATCTAATGGTTGAGGAAATGTTAATGGCAAAATTATGCTGCCTTTCTGTTCTTTAAATTCATGGATAGCTTCATATTCATTACCTGAACCTAAAAAATTAAATTCATAACCAAATTCTCTAGCAATTTTTGAAGCACGTAAGATTTCCCATTTATCACTTGTTTTAAAAATAAATGGTAAATTAATTGAAGCCGCCATTGCCTCCAAGGATAAATCAGTTGCTTTATCAATTGATTTGCTGTACCATTTAAGGTCATAAAAAGTTTGTCTTAATAAAGCGATTGCACCCATTTGTGAGGATGGATAAGTTTGTGAAGAATTTCCTTTTTCAAAAGAATAAATTTGCGCCGCTTTACCCCTAAATAGGATACCATTGGCATTACCTTTTCCTAAGCCTATAACAGCAGCCGTTCCCCTTGCGATTCCATCAGGAACATGAACTAAAGCTAAGCCAAACCCTAATTTTAGCATCTGCTCAGAAGCAACCTCATCAGGCGTGAAAAGTTGACCTGCATCTGTTTCGGGTTTTATTGATTCATTCCAATGATAAGCTCCTTTTTTCGAGGAAATCAATTGCGGTGAAGCGGAGTTTCCACCTTGATTATTTGCAGATAAACCTATCGAAGACCATGTTTCAATAAAAGAAGGAAGAATTACCTTCCCTTCACAATCTATAATAACAGCTTCATTAGGAATAAATAAAGAAATTCCAACATCAATAATTTGATCATCTTGAATTAACAAGGTTCCATTTTCTATATTCCTATCCGGAGAAACAATTATTGTAGCATTTTTAAATGCAATCATTTGTGGTTTAGAAGCTGATACTCCGTTTTGCGGAATTATCTGACTATTACATACATTCACTGTAATAATGGTAATTATGACGGCTAAAATAAATTTCATTTGTCTCATATACATTTGTGAAATTAGCTAAAATGAAGAATTAATTGATTAGTGTTACAGAATCTTTTTTAATGTATTTTTGTAGATAAAATAATTTAAATTATGCTTGATTTTCTAAAACATATTCATTCTGGTCTAAGGTGGGTTGCACTTTTATTATTAGTTATGGCAATTTTTAATGCTTTAATGAGGAAAAAATCTAATTTGTATGAGAAAAAGGACAAGATGATTAACTTGTTTGCCATGATAACTTTGCATGTGCAACTCTTAATTGGACTTTGGTTGTACTTTATATCGCCGAAAGTGCAATTTGTTGATAAATGGATGTCCAGTGAAACTGCAAAAGGAATGTATCGCTTCTTTAATCTGGAGCATTTTTTAATGATGTTAGTAGCCATCGTTTTAATTACAATTGGAAGAAAAAAAGCAGAGAAAAGTACAACCATTGCTGACAAACACAAGAAGATATTAGTTTGGTATACCATTGTGTTACTGATTATTATAGCGGCTATTCCTTGGCCATTCAGAACTCATTTATACAGTTCATGGATATAAAATTCTTGTATTTCAGTATTATTTACCTAGTCATATCCGGATGCGCATCATCGGATAACAATTCTGGAAATTTATCCGGAAAAGAACTGTTTGAAAACAATTGTGCACAATGTCATGGTAACGATGGAAGACTCTGTAACTCTGGCGCGACAGACTTAAGTTTATCCAATTTGAGTGATGAAGAATGTAAAGATCGAATTAAAAATGGTATTAACACAATGCCACCGATGGGCGAAGTATTAGGTTCCGAGAAAAATGTAGAGGCAGTAGTTCAATACATCAAAACACTCCGAAAAAAATAATGACCACTGGCCACGTAACCGTAGATGCTGTCGAGGAACGCTGTATTTTGGTTGGCGTTGTGACTCCGGAAATCAGTGAATCAACTGCTCAAGAATACCTTGAAGAATTGGAGTTTTTAGCTGAAACGGCTGGAGCAATAACAGAAAAAAAGTTTCTTCAAAAATTACCCATGCCTAATCCCAGAACCTATGTTGGGACTGGAAAATTGGAAGAAATTAAAAATTTCATAACCTCCGAAAATATAGAATTAGTAGTTTTTGATGATGAACTTTCTCCATCACAATTAAGAAACATTGAGCGTGAACTGCAATGCAAAGTGTTAGACCGAACCATTTTAATTCTGGATATTTTTGCAAGCAGAGCAAGAACTTCCCATGCCAAAACTCAAGTAGAATTGGCACAATTGCAATACATGCTCCCAAGATTGACCCGAATGTGGACGCACCTTGAACGGCAAAAAGGTGGGATTGGATTAAGAGGTCCGGGTGAATCCCAAATTGAAACTGACCGTCGAATCATTCAATCCAGAATTGCTTTAATGAAGGAGAAGCTAAAGGAAATAGATAAACAAATGGCTGTTCAACGAGGCAACCGCGGGCAACTTGTAAGAGTGGCATTGGTGGGTTATACGAATGTAGGAAAGAGTACATTGATGAATTTACTCTCCAAATCTGATGTGTTTGCCGAGAATAAACTGTTTGCAACTTTAGACACGACGGTACGAAAAGTTGTGATTGACAACCTCCCTTTTCTGCTAACTGACACCGTAGGTTTTATTAGAAAATTACCACATCAATTAATTGAATCCTTTAAATCTACCTTGGATGAAGTAAGGGAAGCGGATTTACTGGTTCATGTTTTAGACATTTCTCATCCAACTTTTGAGGATCATTATGAAGTTGTAAACGAAACACTTAGTGAATTGGATAAAACCGAAAAACCCGTTATTCTTGTTTTCAATAAAATGGATGCTTTCTTGAGCGCAAAAGATGAAGATGAATTGGAACAAAAACAAATAGAATTAGAAGAATTAAAAAAAACTTGGATGGCCAAGTTAAACAATACCAAATGCGTTTTTATTTCAGCTCAAAACAAAGAAAATATTGAAGAATTGAAGCAAATGGTTTATGATGAAGTCCACCGCATTTTTAAAGTTAGGTATCCCTACAATAACTTTCTTTATTGAGATTTGAATTAACTTCCAACAGATTTTTCCCGATAAAATTTAAAAGGCTGTTATCAACTAACAGCCTTTTCTAATATTCGATTAAAGATTATCTCACCAAGTGCAGGAATCCGTGACCTTCTAAAACGTTATTCAAGAAACCTGTAACTGTATATTTGTAGAAGTATACACCATCCTCAGCATCAACCCCGCTGTCAACTTTTCCATTCCATGCTGGATTAACCCCACTTCCTTCAAACATAACATTACCCCAACGATTTAAAATGGTTAACTCAACATTCAATACGTTGGTTGTTGTTAAATAAAAGAAATCATTGTCTCCATCTTCATTTGGGGTAAAGATATTCGGCGCCTCAACAGTAGGAGTTGGATATATACAACTTCCGTCATCTGCTGTTGCTGTTGGATCATAATTCGTAGCAGTAGGATCTGTACAACCACATATGGAAATAACTACGGCAGCGGTTGTTTCATCAAAACAGTTTACATCTTGAAAAGCTGTAAGTTGAATGATTGCACTTTCTGTAAACGTGAATGTTTGTGAACTTAAGTCATTTACTGTAACCACTTGGCCATTGCCAAAATCCCATTCAAAAGTAGTTGCATTTTGACTAGTATTAGTAAAAGTTACCTGAAGCGGTGAGCATCCCACAATTGGATTTGCAGTTATTTGTGCAATCGGCGGATTTAAAATATCCACAAATGCGCTATCATTTGCTTCACAAACGTCATCAACAACATTAATGTAATACCATCCAGATGGTAAATCTTGGAATACAGAGGCATTTATAAAGTTAGGACTATTGGGTCCAGGTCCAGACCAAGTGTATTGAGGAACGCCTGTTTGTCCCGTAATAAATGCTGAAACATACCCAACTGGCTCGCAAGTAGCTGGACCAATGTAAATGGTATCAATGGCTAAGGTTTGATTCATAACAACCGTTACGGTATCTGTGAATACCCCTAAGCACTGATCAGTTACTTCAACTATAAAGTCAAAACTGCCATTTTGATTAATCGAGACGACATCACTTGTGGAGTCTGATGCACTGGAAAGCCAGTTATAGGTGAAGGATTCTGATCCACCACTTGCAACGGCAGATATTACAATTGAATCACTAAAACACTGCAAAGTAAGATCAGTTTCATTTATTACAACGGGTTGAATATCATTAATGAAAAGTGTTCCTGAAATGGTTTGTAAATTACCGGAACCATCCAAATATTGAACTTGAATAATAATAGTCTCTGTACCTTCTGGTAACGCATCTACAATTGGAATAATATTGATAGCTGCAGTATCCTGTCCGGGAAATAAAGTAATCGGACTAGCTGCAATATTAAAATCAACGCCATTTGTAGCTGTACCTGTTACCGTGTAATCCACTACCAAAGTATCTAAAGATTCACAAGCACTTCGAATAAACAAAACATTGGCATCAACGCATGCTTCAGGAATTGTATCACTTCCTGATGCAGTTTCTAAGGTTAAATTAACCGGAGGAGACGTAAATGAATCATTTTCCAAAAATACGGCTGTACTTAAATAATTATCTGCTACATCTGCGACCGCGAATTTAAAGTGATAAGTTTCACCACATATTACGTCGAATGTAATCGGAATTGGAATGGTGAACCCATTCATCGTATGAGTCATTCCTCCAGCGTTACTGACATAGTATTGAGCATTCAAATTAGGGTGAATAGTACTTATGGTTATCGGATTAGTAGACCCAGGAACCAAAGCCAAATTAGTTGACCCATTCGGAAAACCAGCAGGAGCAGAATAGGGTCCGGTAATACCAGGTCCGGCAACAAAAAAGCCGAAAATATCGTTGAATTGAGTGTTGACATAAGTCAAATATTCATCGGAAGCAAATACGAAATTAAAACTTACCACATTTGAAATTGGTACGAAGTCAAATTCCAAAATTGCTCCGTCAGTTGCAGAGAATGCTGACCCAATTCCCAAGGACTGTAAATTGGCATTAGCAATGGTTAACATGTCATTCACTGTAGGATTCATAGTGTTAGAAAGGGCACTAACATTCACTTGACCTGCAGAGGCTGTTGCCGCAGTCCCAACCAATTCTGTAGATGCCCCTGATGAGAGCACCACCCCACCAGTAAATCCAATGTTAGAAGTTCCACCAAATGAGCCGATTTGGGCATTATTTCCTGTGTAGGTAACATTTGAGACGGAAATTCCAGGCCCAACAAGATTATTAACGTATTGCGCAGGAGTTAATACACCTGTAGATACTGTCATTTGAGCCAAAGCACTGTTAGTAAGGCTTAAAAAAGCAATATAAAAAAGTAAATTTCTAAACATATTTAGTGAATTAAGTACTAAAACAATGATTAAGACATCATTTTAAGCAATTTGGTTGCACGAATTTCGAAAAAAATAAACGTTTTCCAATTTTTTAAGTCAATAATTACGAATTTTGAACGAAAGATAAAAAACAAGATATGGAATCAACTCAACTTTATATACAAGCAAACAAAACAAAATTTTTAGATGAATTATTGGGGTTGCTTAAATTACCTTCGATTTCAGCTGATCCAGCTTATAATGAACAAGTTCATGCAACAGCAGCAGCAATAGCACGAAATTTCAAAGAAATTGGTTTGGATAAAGTTGAGATATGTTCTACCGCAGGCTATCCTATTGTTTATGGTGAGAAGATAATTGATTCCAAATTACCAACTGTTCTGGTATACGGCCACTATGATGTTCAACCCGCTGATCCTTTAGAATTATGGACAAGTCCGCCTTTTGAACCGGTAATTAAGACTACGGATATTCATCCAGACGGAGCCATATTTGCGCGAGGTGCTTGTGATGATAAGGGGCAAGTTTTTATGCATGTTAAAGCTGTTGAGGCAATGATTGCAAGTGGCGAACTTCCTTGTAACGTAAAATTCATGATTGAAGGTGAGGAAGAAGTTGGAAGTGAAAACCTGGCTGTTTTTGTTCAAGAAAATGTAGAAAAATTGAAGGCCGACATTATTCTTGTTTCCGATACAGGAATGCTTGCAAACGATACGCCATCGATTACGACAGGATTGAGAGGATTAAGTTATGTGGAAGTTGAAGTTACAGGCCCAAATCGAGATTTACATTCCGGACTTTACGGCGGTTGCGTGGCTAATCCAATTAATGTATTATGTCAAATGATCTCATCCATGCATGATGAAAATAGGAAAATTACTATACCTGGTTTTTATGATAAAGTGGTGGAATTAAGTAATGATGAAAGAGCTGAAATGGCAAAAGCACCGTTTTCGCATGAGAAATATTGTAAAGCTTTAGACATTGCTTACACCATGGGTGAAAATACCTACACTACCATGGAAAGAGGTTCTATCAGACCAACTTTGGATGTAAATGGAATTTGGGGTGGTTATACGGGAGAAGGAGCAAAAACTGTTATTCCATCAAAGGCATATGCAAAAATTTCTATGAGGTTAGTTCCCAATCAAAACCCGGATGAAATAACTCATCTATTCCAAGATTATTTTGAAAAATTAGCTCCGAAAAGTGTAAAAGTTAAAGTGACCCCTCATCATGGTGGAGAAGCAGCTGTAACTCCAATAGATTCTTTGGGTTATAAAGCAGCGGCTTTGGCTTATAAAACTACATTTGGTAAAAAACCTATACCCGTTAGAAGCGGAGGCAGTATTCCAATTGTAGCGATGTTTGAAAAGGTATTGGGATTAAAGACAATCTTAATGGGATTTGGTTTGGACAGCGATGCTATTCACTCACCTAATGAACATTATGGATTGTTCAATTTTTATAGAGGAATTGAGACCATCCCTTATTTTTATCAGCATTATACCCAAATGGCGCAGAAACAAAAATAAAACTGTGCAATGAAAAATTTATTGATGCTTATCCTTGCATTTAGCAGCTTAAGTGCTTGCAAGGTTTTTGAAGAACCTGAATTTGAAAACATGGGGGGAATTCAAATAGAGGAAGTTAAAGATTCCGAAATTAAATTTGCTATAAATGCAAACATTTCCAACCCCAATTGGTATGCAATAAAGGTAAAGCCATCAGCAGTAAAGATTTACCTTGAGGATTTTTTTATGGGGACGGTTTATTTAGACGAGATGGTGAAATTGAGGAAAAATCGTTCCAATGAAATCAATGCAACATTTAGAGCAGATTTAGCTGATGGGGCCATGGTCAAGGCTCTGCAATATTCGACCGCCGAAACAATAAAATTAAGGATCGAAGGAAAAGTTAAGGCAGGTGTTTTTTTTATTTCTAAAAAGTTTGCCATCGATGAGACAGAGACTATTTCTGGAAAATCACTCCGCCTACCTTGATTTTTAAAATTTTATTCTTCTAAATAAATGCGATGAACGCGCTTGGAAATGCCTGTCATAACTTCATAAGGGATGGTGTCTAGTAAACCGGCAAACTTTTCAATCGTCTGAAACGCTCCAATTATTTCTACCCTATCGCCTTCGTTAGCATTTAGTTTAGTAACATCCACCATAATCATATCCATGCAAACCCTTCCTACTGTAGGACAAAATTCACCATGTATTATGACGCCACCTTTTCCGTTACTCAGGCATCTTCTAAAACCATCCGCATAACCAACAGGAATTACGGCAATTTTTTGATTTTCTGAAGCAATATGTGTTCGGTTGTATCCAACACTTTCCCCTTTGTGAACTGTTTTAATTTGAGAAATCGTACTTACCCAGCTGAACACCGGTTTCAATTTTCTTTTCAGGTTGGGATTGTTAGAAATTCCATACATGCCCACACCAAGTCTAACCATGTCATACTGAGCTTCAGGATAATTGGCAATTCCTTCTGAGTTTAAAATATGCCTAATGAAAGAATATCCTAAATGATTTCTTAAAAATACGGTTGCTTCTTCAAATCTTTTGATTTGCAATAAAGTAAACCGATTATCTCTAAGATTATCAGCATCGGCTAAATGAGAATAAATCGATTTAATTCTTATTTCTGGCTGCGATTTCAACACTTCAGAAAGGCGTTGTAATTGGCTCAAATCAAAACCCAACCGCTTCATACCTGTATCAATTTTCACATGAACGGGAAAAGATGTTTTGCCACTGTTGATTAATTCTTTAATGAATCCATCTAGTTGTCCGAAAGAAAAAATGGCCGGCTCTAAATTAAAGTTAATGCAATCTTCATATCCTTCTTCTTCTGCGTTCATTACAAGAATGGGAAGATTAATACCTTGCTTTCGCAATTCCACCCCTTCATCAGCATATGCAACACCTAAATAATCTACCCCTTGATTCCCAAGAAATTCAGCCATTTTCTCCACACCTGAACCATAAGACTGAGCCTTTACCATAGCGAGAATTCCAACACCATCGTCCAACGATTGCTTGAAGACAGTGAGGTTCGTTTTAACCGCGCTTAAATCAATTTCGACAAGGGTTTTGTGACTTTTTAACCGAAACTTTTTTGCAAAGCGTTGCATATTAGCGTTTCGTGTACCTTTAATCAGCACAACTGAATCCTTAAATGAGGCCGGAACTGAGTCATTTTGATCAACAATAAAATACTGATCTGGAAAAAACGATTTAACGATTTCTTCTACGTTATTTTTTCTAAAAATATTATCTGAATCAAGACCAATTACGACTACTCTTTTCTTATTTGCAGCAACACTTAACTGGTATTCAAGAGAATTTTTTAATGCATCAAGGTCCAGATTATAGGTATCATTAATGATAATGTTACCATGAATTCCCTCAAACAGTTCCATTCGCAGAGCAAGGCGGGGAAGCGTCTTAATTTGATCTATACTAATTGGATTATTTTTCAAAATAAAAGATGCTGCAGCAATTGCCATAAGCGCATTATGACGACTTACATTATCTTGAAAAGGGCAATGACTAAGATAATTTTCAAATCTTTTTTCATAGACGATTTCACCTTTAATTTTGGCTAACATTTCTTGGTTCAGCCGAATGGTATCTGGAACAAAAGTGTGTTTGGAATTTGGAAAAAGAGCAAGTTTTTCTTGTAAATGTTGACGACTAGAATCAAAATTTTCTTCGTGCGCTCGACCAAAAGAAGTGAAAATCCCATAAGTTGGCTGAACAATTCGTTCTAAAATTTTCATTTCACCCGGTTTGGAAATACCAACCTCAATTAGTGCAACGTCTGTGTGTTCATTTAATTCTAAAAGAGAAAGCGGAACTCCCAATTGGGAATTATAACTCTTAGGGCTTCTGGAAACCCTTAGCGAAGGAGATAACAAATGATAGAGCCATTCTTTTACAGTAGTTTTGCCTGCACTGCCTGTAATCGCAATTATTGGGTAATCAAATTTTTTTCTATGGTGTAGCGCAAATTCTTGAAGCGCTAAAAGTGTATTATTAACCTTTACAACGGCTGAATCTTGAAGGATTTTTAGGTTTGGGGGACTTTCAACTAGAAAAATTCGAATTCCTTTTGAATGAGCATCAGTCATAAAGTCATGACCATTTCGAAATTCACCCCTAAGCGCTATAAAAATTACTCCAGACGTGTCCACGATTCTACGTGAATCAAAAACTAGATCAATAATGCTCGAATTATTCGCATTGGACAGTGCAACTCCATTTACCACTTGCACCAATTCTTCAAAAGGTATATTTAAATTCAATGTGCGATTTTGTTATAGCAAGAACGACAAAGCGGTTTGTACTTTTCAGTTGCCCCAACCAAAACTTGTCCGGATTCATTTGCCGTACGATGAGAAAATTGGGCAAGGTTCCCACAGGAAACACATATAGCATGGACTTTAGTCACGTATTCCGCGATACAGAGTAATTTTGGCATTGGGCCAAATGGTATTCCCTGATAGTCCATATCCAAACCTGCCAATATCACTCTTACTCCTTTTTTTGCAAGTGCGTTGGCCACATCTACAATTCCTTCATCAAAAAACTGAGCTTCATCAATTGCAACTACCCTTTCGTTGGTCCAAATTTTTAAAATCTCTGAAGAATCAGCAATGACCAAAGCTTTCAGACTAGAACCCTGATGACTGACAACATTTTCCTCGTGATACCTATTGTCAATCATAGGTTTAAACAACAACAAACGCTGATTGGCAAACTGAGCTCTTCTTAATCTTCTGATCAATTCTTCGGTTTTTCCTGAAAACATTGATCCACAAACTACCTCAACCCATCCATTTTGTCTTCCTTCAGTAGGAAATTGTTCTAAAAACATAATTTATAAATTATATCAAGTTTATTAACATCTATTAGAAGAGAAAATCTCGTTTAATTCTATTTTACAAATCAAATGCTTTGGTAACTTTACAATCCAAAAGTCGTTAATTCAAAGCGTTTTTTTACGTCGGAGTTAGCAACTTTAACAAAATGTTGAAAAAATATTTAACTTACACATTATGGCCCTTTTAAAAACACTGAATTATTCTTTAACAGCCATTCAAGAATCGTTTAAAAAACTTGAAAACGGAGACTTAACAAAAGAAGAATTAGATGATTTGGTAAACAACGCCAAAGACATTTATGAAAGGGCTATAATTCTGAGGTACAAGGCTTACGAAAACTATATTGCAGAAAAAACAGTTGTTGTACCTGCAACAGTACATGAAGAAAAAATAGTTGTTCCAACAGTTGAAATTCAACATGAACAAGAAAAAATTAATCTACCTAGTCAGCCTGATTTAACAAATGAAGAAGTAAAAGATGTTGTTTACGATTTAAATCTCTTTGACAATGCTGTTGAGGCTACCAAAGAAGAAATACTTCCGGAAGAGACTGTGGAACAGGTAACCACAATTGCTACCAGTAATGAGCTGTTTGGGGTGGAAGAAAATCATACTGTTTTGGAACAAATAACGCAAACTCCGGTAAGTGAAGAAAACAAAGCGTTTATTGAAAAATTCTCCTCTATTGACGCTAGTTTTTTTAGTAAGTTGGGAATGTCGAGACTTGAGACACTTAATAATTCTTTCGGTTTGAATGAAAAATTTCAGTTCATCAATGAGTTATTTGGTGGATCAAAAGAAACCTTTACTGAGGCGGTTCAAACTATAGATAATGAGCATACCTATCAAGATGCCTTGATAACTTCTTCAGTTTATGCCAATAAATTCAAATGGGATTTGAAAAGCGATACCGTAAATGATTTTATTACGAAGGTAAAACGCAGACATGGCTAAAAAGCCTTTTCTTTGCATACTTTTCCTTTTTTGGCTCCTAAATGTTTATGGGCAATCGGATGAAATCAAAAAAAATACATCACAACTTTGCGCACCTGAATTTCATGGAAGAGGTTATGTTTTACAAGGCGACTCTTTGGCATCCGAATTTATAGCTGATTGTTTTGCGAAAACAGGATTAAAGAAAACAGGTGCCTCTTATTTTCAGCCTTTTAAATTTGATGTGAACACCTTTCCAGGAGCCATGGAAGTTAAAATTGGAGGTAAAATGCTTACTCCTGGTTTACATTATTTAGTGCATCCCGCAAGTGGAGGAGGAAAATATACTTTAAAACCAAAAACCATTGGCCTAGATACTTTGATAAATAATCAAAAACTCATGCAATTAATAGAGGTACTAAAGTCTGATACCAATTACGATTGTGCAGTAATTCGTTTATCAAATATCTCAAAAGATACGTTAAAACTTCTAGCCGGTGTAACAGAAAAGATTGCAGAATTTGTTCCGGTTATCGAAGTGGTTTCTTCTAAATTAACCTGGTCTGTAGCAGATTATCAATTAAAATACCCCTTAATACAACTTCAAGACTCCGTCTACAAAAGCGACGAGATTATTACCGTTGACATTAAAGCTCATTTAAAAAAAAACCACACCGCAAGAAACGTAATTGGTTACCTACCAGCAAAAAGAAAGAGCGAAAAATACCTTGTTTTTACTGCTCACTATGACCACCTGGGAAGAATGGGAAATGAAACTTATTTTCCCGGAGCAAATGATAATGCCAGTGGTACAGCAATGTTGATTGAATTGACAAAAATTTTTAAAAAACATCCACTAAAAGTAAACGTCCTGTTCATTGCATTTGCCGGTGAAGAAGCTGGACTCATCGGTTCTAACTATTTTGTATCACATCCAACCATTGATCTGAAAAATATCAAATTTTTAATCAATACTGATATAATGGGGAGCGGAGAAGAAGGAATAACAGCGGTTAACGCTACTTTGTATCCCAAAGAATTTAATAAAATGCAAAGCATAAATGAAAAATATAAATTATTGACTCAAATCAAATCTAGAGGACCTGCTGCAAATTCTGATCATTACTGGTTCACTCAGCAGGGTGTTCCCGCATTTTTTATTTACACCATGGGACCCAATAAAAACTATCATGATATCTTCGATACCTTTGAAAATTTGAGCTTTGCCGAAACGGAAAGTTTAATCTTTTTGCTTCAAAAATTCGCTATGTCCGTCAGCAAGCAAGATAAACGAAAAAAATAATCAACTTTGGTTTTCATTTTTATAATTTCGCAATCTGAATTTTAATTAATCATCTACTCAAAGCTATAAGCATTTACAAATGAGTTTTAAAAGTTTTATCAGAAGTAAGTGGATCAGAATTCCTTATCTGGTTCTTTTGTATGCTTTTGCTATCTATGGTTTTTTCTTAGTTGCGGTTTATTTTGCGATGAAATTCAATTTGACAAATGAAGAAGGCGCTATAGATGAGAATAATCGCTATTTCCAAGAAATGGCTGATAAATACAACCAAAATTTTCGAGTTGATAGTATTTCTGTGATGAAAAACAGATATGAAATATTGAATAGAATTGTCTTGCTAAATGAATATTTCCCTCAAAACGCAGAAACTATTCGAAAAATATATGAAACCACAAAAGATGAGAAACTTGCGCTCAAAATGTTGGATGCAGTGGATCTTAGATTAATGAACAATAAAAAATACAACCAGGAAAAAGCTCAAATTTTATCCAGAATTAAGTCTAATAAGGAGGCTACAGGACTCACGGCTTTTGAATGGATGAATGTGATCGAATGGAAATATTTCAAACAAGCTTTAGCAAAAGATAAAAAATACATTGATTCTGCTGCACGTGCTTGCGGGGTTGAGGCAAGAATTATAGTTTGTTGCTTGGTTGGTGAACAAGTTAGGATGTTCAATTCGCGTCGAGAAAAATTTAAAAAACTGGTCGCACCTCTTAAAACACTTGTTTTGGAGACCAATCAATCTTATGGTGTTACAGGAATAAAAGACCACACCGCGCAACGGATTGAATCCAACTTAAAAAATACCAACAGCCCTTATTACCTTGGGCCAGAATTTGAACACCTGTTAGATTTCGATACTACCGAGGTTTTTGCCAATAATAAGCACAATGACTCCTTAAGTATACGGTTAAAGCGTCTCGTTCAGTACCAAAATCATTATTATTCTTATCTCTATGCAGGATTATTTGTTCGACAAGTAAAAGTTCAGTGGGAAAAAGCAGGATTTCCAATTGACGAACGCCCTGAGATATTTGCATCATTGTTTAATTTAGGATTTAATAAATCAAAACCAAAAAAGGATCCTGCAGTTGGAGGGTCAAATTTTAAAATCAATGATACCGAACATACTTTTGGTTCAGTTGCTTTTGACTTTTATTACTCTGGAGAATTAGCGGATTTATTTCCTTACGAAAAAGAAAAATTTGTTACTCTTAAACCGAAAATACAACCTCAAACTCAACAGATTGTTCCAATAAAGCGATGAGAATTTGATTAGTTTAACCCGCTATTTTCATTAATTTTATTTATTATTGGTTGGTCATTTAAAATCAGCATGAAATATTTCTATCTTCTTATAGTTTTTTTATGGTCCAATACTGTATTTTCTCAGTTGTTCACGGGAGGTGAAAAGGTTAAAATCAAATCCATTCCTACAAAAGGTGCACAATGTACACCTCCGACTACAACAACCTATTTAGACTTAAATAACGTTCGAGCCATGATTCATACTGCGGGAAACTTGTGGCAAATACCAAATCAAAACTTATCGCAGTACGAAATCCCCAAAAACTCGGGTATTATGGCCCTTTTCACAGCGGCACTTTGGCTGGGCGGTACTGATGTCAATAATCAGTTGAAGTTGGCAGCATTGCGCTACAGAAACGGTCAAGATTACTGGACAGGTCCGCTTTCTAAAGTAATCGCAGAAACAAATTATGAAAATTGCAGCAAATACGATAAGCATTTCATTACGACACAAGACATGATTCGAGAATTTGATGCTTGGTACAATGCCGGAATCGAAGATGCTCAAAATGGAACCAATACTCAAGCGACACTCTTTCCTGATTATAAAGTCCCTCAGATAATAAAAGAATGGCCAGCACATGGTGATTTATCTCTTGGTCAAGACTATTACCTGGCTCCGTTTTTTGACAGAAATGAAGACGGTACCTATAACTGGCAAGATGGTGATTACCCTTTTCACGATATTAACCGGACTAGAGAATGCAATAATGACAGAAGAGTATTATTGTATGGTGACAAGAATTTTTGGTGGGTAATGAATGACAAAGGCAACATCCACACAGAAACAGGTGCTGACCCGATTGGAATGGAAATCCGCGCTCAAGCATTTGCTTTTGCCTCAAATGATGAGATAAACAACATGACTTTCTACAACTATGAGTTGATCAATCGTGGGACACAAACCTTATATAATACTTATTTCGGATTTTTTACCGATGGTGCTTTAGGGGACCCTTTTGACGACTATGTAGGTTGCGATGTGAATCGTGGATTAGGATATTATTATAATGGTGATAATGTCGACAGCGAAAATGCAGGCTGGAAAGGATACGGAACAACTCCACCTGCTGTTGGTGTAGATTTTTTTGAAGGACCTTATCAAGATAACGATGGCTTGGATAATGCCTATGGAATCGATGAAAATGAGGCCCTAAATGGAATCGGATACGGTGATGGAATTGTAGACAATGAACGATTCGGGATGCGAAGGTTTCTTTATTATTCCAATACTACCAATGGCGCAAATCCTAATCAAACAGACCCGATTAATGCCTCAGATTATTACAACTATCTTCGTGGATTTTGGAAAGATGGCTCACCGTTTTACTATGGTGGCAGCGGTCATATCTCAGATAGTGAAGCTGATCCTAATGTCCCATGTACATTCATGTTTCCTGGTGATACAGATCCTTTAGGTTGGGGAACAGGAGGTTTTCCGCAGGAACCATGGACAGAACAAACCGCTAATAATACGCCAAATGATAGACGATTTGTTGAATCAGCAGGCCCATTCATTTTAAAGCCGGGAGCAGTTAACAACATCACTGTTGGGGTGGTTTGGGCTAGGGCTAATTCAGGTGACCCATTTGCTTCTGTTGATGTCTTAAAACGAGCAGATGATAAGGCACAGGCCTTATTTGAAAATTGCTTCAAGGTTTTGGAAGGACCGCATGCTCCTGATTTAGCCATTCAAGAACTGGAAAATGAACTTATTTTGACACTTTCGAATCCATCGAATTCCAATAATTACAATGAAGCATACACTGAATTTGATCCATTCATCGTGACAAATAATCCAAATGCCGATAAAAGTTATCGCTTCCAAGGATATCAAATCTTTCAATTAAAGTCCAAAGAATTGTCTGTATCCGATATTGGCGATCCTTCCAAAGCAAGGCTAGTTGCTCAATGTGACATTAAAGATGGTGTATCTAAAATTATCAACTTTGAATTTGACGACGATTTACAAGCTAGTATTCCCGTCGAAAAGGTCAACGGCGAAAATAAAGGTATTCGCCATAGTTTTAGTGTTAAATCCGATTTATTCGCACAAGGAAATACACAGCTGGTTAATTTCAAGCGCTACTACTACCTAGCTGTTGCTTACGCTTACAATAATTACAAAAATTACAACCCCAACGACCCCAATACTTTGGATGGTCAAAAAAGACTTTACCTCAACAGCCGCAAAGCAGCATCTAGTGAGGTAAAAGTAATTGAAGCCATTCCACACAATCCTTTACCTGAAGCTGGAGGCACACTTCACTACCTGGAATATGGTCAAATGCCTGAAATCACCAGACATGACGGCTATGGAAATGGAAATCACGCATTAGAATTGACCGCGTACTCTTTAGGGAAAATTCTCGAGGAGGGAACAACAGATGAAATTACCTATGCCGCTAACAATGGTCCACTACAAGTAAAAGTTGTCGATCCTTTGAATGTAGCAAATGGCTATTTTGAATGCCGATTCCGTGATTATGAAGTAAGCTCAAGTAACGGGGCAGATACCGCTTCATGGGTCATTTACAGGTACACGGAAGAAGGTGGGATTGTTTTAGATTCTGCCACTTCTGAACAAACCATCGGCCGACTCAATGAACAAATTATTCCGAAATGGGGAGTTTCCATGCAAATCAAACAAGAAAACTACACAGGGCCTGCCGGTAACCCATCTGTGAAAACAACGGATATGATTTCCGCCACTATAGAATTTGGCGATTCATCCGAACGGTGGTTAAATTTTGTCAAGGATAACGATGCTTTTTACCCCACCAATTGGATAAGATCCGGTGACTACTCACCGTTAGATCCGGAAGATTGCCTTCCCGATGCACTGGCCTATTTGAATCCCTGCAACTACAGGGATGAATCAGGCATTGACGATGAAAAACAATTTGCTAAAATTCTTGATGGAGGGGTTGCACCGCACAGATTAGTGGGTTATCAAGCAGATTATATGCCTATGGCTTATTATAACTTAACCAGCCCCGGCACATCGCGAACAAATGCAGGAATTTCGTTTCTTCCTAGTGTTGATATTGTTTTTACTGATGATAAAAGCAAATGGACAAGATGTCCGGTGATAGAACTGGGAAGGGACCAAAATTTAACGATTGGTAATGCTACTCATGGTGAACTGAGAAAAAGTTCAAGTGTTGATAAATATGGAAATCCAGATGGTAGTGGCACCATAGGTATGGGTTGGTTCCCTGGCTATGCTGTTGATCTGGAAACTGGTGTACGATTGTACATGGCCTTCGGTGAAAATTCATTCTTGGGCGCTGAAAATGGTGCCGATATGTTATGGAATCCAACCAGTCGATTAACGGATGAACTAGGAAATCCTTTAATGGGTGGTATGCATCCGATATACGTTTTCAGTTGTAACCAAAAGTCCATCAACAACCTTTCTTCCGGATACGATTTCCCAGCGTACATTCCAAGTATTGGAGAATCAGCCAATAATGAGGTCCTGCTAAAAATGAAACAAATTGTTGATTTTAACAGCGCCACTGCCAAGCGCGAATTGTATGGGAGCTTATCTTGGATTGCCTATCCGATGTTAGCAGAGGGTCAAGATTTGCTTTCCACAACGGCTAAAATAAAGTTACGCATCAACAAAGAATACAAAAACTTCGTTGCAACGAACCAAAATGGTGGCAAACCCATGTATTCGTGGAACATGACTTCACTTGGCACCCAATACAACAGTGAAACGGCGTTGTCTGATGTATTGAAAATGATTAATGTGGTACCTAATCCATACAATGCTTTCTCAGAATATGAAAACAGTAAATTAGATACACGTATCAAAATCACCAATCTACCGGAATTATGCACAATTAGCATTTATTCATCCAGCGGAAAACTAATAAAAAAGATTAAGAAAGACAGCCCCGTAACTTATCAGGACTGGACTTTAACCAATCACGCAAATGTTCCAATTGCCTCAGGTGTTTACCTCATCCATGTGGAAATTCCCGGAATTGGTGAAACTGTTTTGAAAGCATTCATAGCCATGCGGCAAGTTGACTTACAGAACATGTAATCAACTAACGTTGAATGAGTATTTTTTCTCTGATTACCTTAGCGTTAATACTCATCTCCAGCATATATTGACCGGCGGAAATAGAAGATAGATCAATGGCCTCATGAGGGTGAAGATGACCAACCAAAACCAACTGACCTCTTGAATCAAGCAATGCATATTGAACAGGCGTTGTTACCCCATCAATGTAAAGCCAATCATTTACAGGATTAGGGAAAACTTTCACTTTTTGAGCAGAAATAGCAGCACTATTCATAAGATTTCCTGTCCAATCTACCTTGTACTGTTGTGTATCTATCGCCGACCAATTCCATTGACTGTCCACACACAGTGCTTCTGCTTTTCCCGTATTTATTCCACCTTCGCTCAAATACCTGAAATCTTCCATTAAGACAACCGGAATTTTACCATCTCTGCTTTTGAAACACCTCAAATTATCGAAAAGTACCTGACATCCACCCGATCGGAAAGAAATAGAATTTCCATTGATTAATGGTGAAGAATCCTTCCATGAGGCGACCAAATGATCATTTACAAATACCCTAATCCAACCGCTTTGCGGATCATAGTAGATCCCACAATGATAACTTAACTGCTGCTGGATGGTAAAAATTGAGGTATGCTGTAAGGTATAACTGTCATTGATCACTTTATAAATTTCCACCTTATTTTGACCTTCCCTGAAATATACAAAATAGGAATCTCCCCTGTTGGGCATTGCAGGATTACTACAGAAAAAATGCAATCCGGCCCTTTGATTTAATTCGCTGGAAATGAACTTCATATCCCAATGATACAAATAAACCGACTGATTAGTCTGTAATACTGCTAATGAAGCGTTTGTGTTGGATGCCAAAGCATCTCCTTGTTTCAATTGCTGACCGAACAAAGAAAATCCATTGGAGTAAAATGTCCAGTTTGCAGTATCTTCAAAGGATTCATAAGCAAAACCTTTTGCTCCGTTTGCGTGCCACGATTCCTCGTATGCAGGTCTATCTGCTAACAAATAAAACCGTTCATCAACGTTCTTTTGTAAATCAAGGTCAAACACCGGAATCATCGTATTCGCCACCAACCATTCATTCTCGACAGTCAAAATTTGCGTAACCGGGGCAATAGTGTCGAGCGGTTCGGCAATGTAATTAGCCGTCCAACCTGACGAGGTAGTTCCACAATCCGAACGAAATTCAAGAAACAAAGCATTTCCTGATGACGCTATACTTCCGGGCAACTGATTTCCGGTAAAAACCCCCAATAAAGGCGCATTGATAGAAGCTCCATCATATACATACAAGAAATCATAACCGGATTCAATAGAAAAATTCTGAAAACTAAGGTTTATTGTCCCTGCATTGGACACCTGAATTAACCAGCCGTGACGTTCATCGTTTGAATAATTCGCGGAACTGCCTCCCGAATCATAAAAAGTACCACTTGATGTCGTTAGGTTTGTAGTGGGTAGCTGATTATTTATCAATCGGTAATATTTTTCCCAATTCCAATTAACCCCTGGATCGGTGTGGGTTTGATTAGGGTAATGCTGATGACCTTTAATTTTAATACAACCACCCAGCACTTGATTTTGGGTTGAGGATGCACCAAAATAGGTTCTCAATCCATTAATTCCATATCCACTGCCAACAATATCTCTGCACAAAGCGGCTGATTCTGCGTACATGGCCTCCGTATACCAGCTTGGATCGGATACGAAACCTTCATGCTCGATGCCAATTGTATAAGGATTCTCCGAACCAACATGCCAGGCTTTATCAGCTTCATGTACCATTTGCGTTATTTGACCATCTGAACTGCGCACTACGTAATGGTAGGAAACCGCTGCATTGCAGTTTTGAGACCAGGAGATAGCACCTGCATAAGAACCTTGGATGGTATGTACTGTTACCGCAGAAACAGCAGTTCCATTCCTTGAGCTAAAATTACAATTGGCAGAAGGATTCCATATTGCAGGACCGTATTCTGCACTCTTTACCAAATTGTTATTGAAAAAATGGCCATTCTCATCAGCAATAAAACCCGACGATACCAAAACCTTTTTCGATTGAAGAATTTTTAAATTTTCTTCACCGAATAATTTAATCAAATCCAAATGGATTGGAGAAAAATGATGTGCAGAAGCAAATTCTGCATCCATCCAAAGGTTCAGGTAGCCGTAAGCCTGTACCGTCTTGGCATAGTGGTTCACCTTGCCCGAATCCGGAATTTCGCTCAAATGCCATAGGGCGTTGAAGATTACCTCATCGAAAGATACATTGGCGTTTGAAGCTTTTTCACTTAAAATTAAATGCTCCATAGCCTTTGCGTATGCCAGAATTTGCCATTGAACCTCCTGTTTTTGCTGAAGAACAGAAATTCCTGAAAGTTGAGCTATTAGTTGGGCATTTTCTACAAAGTAACCATTTCCTGAATCAAAAACCCCCATCATTCCAAAGGGAACAGGCATCCCGGCACAACCTATTGTTTCAGTGGGTGAAATAGGTTGCAGGTGGGTATTTTGATAAGCGACTGCTTCCAGAATACCTTTCGGAAGCGATGGACACTCCTGGTAGGCATTAACAAATAATTCTGAAGATTGAGCGCACAAACGCGCAGACAAAAGCAATGCAGGTAATAGCCATTTCATAAGCGGTTAGTAAAAGGTTACCGCTAAGGTAAAACACCTGCACAATAAATTCCTAACCGTTGGTTGAAAAGGATGGGTTTATAAATACAATGAATGTGTTAAATCAGTTTAAAAATTGATAATTAAAATTTTCCCACTTCGGTAATAACGAATAATTTTGGAAAAATAAATGCAATTTTTACTAACCGCTAACATCATTTTTAAATCATGAGTTTCCTTAAATCCTTGTCCATTTTCATTTTGATAGTTTTATCTTATTCTTGCAATAATGAAAAAGCATCTTCTAAACTATCAATTGCTGCGATAAATGCAATAATAGAGAGTGAAGAAAATTTACAAAAAGCTGCGATAAACCATCTCGAGAGGGGTGATGGCGCGAAAAGAGCTATGAAAGTTGAATTATTTATTGCTGAGAAATATATAGAAGACCCATCTATGGCTAAAGCTAAAAAAATCATGTACTTCCTAAACGTAATGGAGAAGATTGATTCTGAGACAGGAAGGTTCATAGAATTGGTAGAAGGAATTAAAAAAGATATTCTGTCTAAAAGCGGGGAAGATATTTCGGTTGGTGATAAGGATCCTAACAAAATTCTTTGGGTAGATTACAACAAGAAAGATCCTGTTCGTCCGTCAAGAATGAATCTAGCTGCAGTTAAGGCTAAAGACCAATACGATGTGCCAATGCATGAATTGTTAGGTGAGGAGCCCATGACGCCAAAGGCTGATGGAGCAGGAATGAAATTATGGAACGCCTATAATGATTATCGTCTTTCCATTGTAAAATTGGTAGGAACCTATACAGTTGGTGACAAAACTTGGTCAATTAATCCGGTGGCTATCAATAAGTTTAAGGATTTTAATGACTTAACTAAACAAGTTGAGGCAATGATCGATAAAAGTCAATGCAACAAATATGACGACAAAGGAAAACTTAGAGATCTTTATATCGAATTGACAAAACCTGAAACAGTGATGGCTGGAGGTGATGGGGAGGATCAAAAAGAAATACCTTGGATTGGTAAAACTTTTGACCAATCACCGTTAGTTGCGGCAATCGCTACTTTAACTTCAATGGAAGTTGAAGTTTTGGCAGCAAGGGCAAGTGCTTTTGAGCATATTAAATCTAGGGTGTCAACTGGAGAATATAGTTTCAATAGTATTGAAGGTTTCGCTGTTGGTCCTAAAGAAGTTAAACAAGGAGAAATCGCGGAACTAAAGGTAATGATGGGCGCTTTTGATACCGATAACCAACCAGTTATTTCAGGAGGGCAAAATTGGATTGTGTCAAATGGTCAAGGTACAATGAATATTCCTAGTTCTGATTTGGGTGTAAAAACCCTTAATGGTACTGTTAAAATTCGCAAAAAATCGGGAGATTGGGTAGAAAAACCATGGTCCTTTACCTATGAAGTAGTTCCGAATTAGCAACTTTATTGATTAATTTTTAAGATGATAAGAAAAATTATCTGATGTAAAGGCTAATTAATAAACTCACTACAAAGAAATAAAGAATTTAAATTTCACTAACTTTCCCACGTGAAAATTGTATTTCTAGACAGTGTGCACTCCATTTTGGCTGAGCGTCTGCGATAGCCGGTCATGATTGTTGTTTTGCTTGGGAATTTTCCCGTAAATAATGCTTGAAAGAATTTGGCCGATGCAGTTAGAATTGTCATTCGTTCCCGCTACCGCATGACTGATGAAATACCTCAGTTAAGTTATTATTCAATAATAAATGTTACTTGTTTTTAACACATCGCACATTCAGAGCTTTATTCTCATTCAAGCACATTGAAATCAACCTAGCTCGCTCTGTAACGATCGCTCTTGAATAACCTTTCCATCTTGAATCTTTCATTGCATCTGAAGTCCAATAGTAACCTCCTGCAGAAGTTTGCCCACCGTTTTCGAATTCCCCACTATTTCCTTCAACTTGAACGGTGCCATCATTATCTCCACGAAAAAGGCTCTTTATGTATTTCTCCATCCCTTTTGTTTTAATTGAAAATTGATGAAGAGCCTCTTCTGGTTCAACAAAACCATTAATATTTAGGCCGAGCTTTGCTTTATTAAATTGGTCTTTTTCCCATAATTCACCACTATCCCAATTTCTATCTTTATAATCTATAAATGTTGCCCAATTATTATCAGAACAATATGTCGAATTAGAATTATCAAAACCTACTGGACCAAAGCTACCATCATCATATCCATCTGATTTTGGTACAACGTCATCCCAAAGTTCTATCCAATCATTATTGCTTGTGACATGCCACCCTTCAGGTGCCAATCCTCTTTTATCGGATACTGCATAAAAATTGTAATAAAGTCCGCGAGATTTATTTTTTGCATCAAAGTGCCAATAACAGCATGCCGGAATCTTAGAGTTACAGGCCTTAATCCATTCATTAATGTTTTGAGCTACAAAAATAGCTTCCCCATTTTTGTATTTCGTAACTGATAAATTTTCTGCCATCCAAGTTGCATCTCCTTTTTTAGTTTTATAAGTTACGGTTTTAAATGAATTACCATCTTGATCCTTGGCAGATCCTTCCTTAAAGGTGGGCGCATTCAATACTAGCTTATTGTTTCCTTTATTTTCTTTTCTGTTACAAGAAAAAAATACTAGACCAAGGAGGATTATAAACAATACCGATTTTTTCATAAATAAAATTTGAAGTTGATATATTAGTACATAGAAATTATGGCAAATGATTCGCCTGCCGAATTAACCAATTGCGCCTGAACGGGCGAAAATCCAGTGTCTCCTTTAATAAATCCAAATTGATTTGCCATTGGACCAGTTTCACAAAACCATATTATGTTCTTGTATGTTGACCCTGCAATGGTTTTTTCTATTTCCACCAATTTTTTGGCCATATTACCTGTGTACTCAGTAGTTTCGTCTTTTCCAGAATATTTATCCCAATGCCTTCTTTTGATTATGTAAGTGTAATCATTACCTTCCTTACTTATCTTTACTTCATAGTCATACCCAGTACCATAATCCCCAACTGTTTTTGAATAACTGCCTTTAAGCGTGCGGTCTAACAAAATTTCAACTTCATTGTCATTCAATTTGAGTTTAAAAAAGAATTCATAGGTAACTCCAACAATTCCTGAAATAGCGAGGATTATCACTCCCCATTTCCAAAATTTAGACAAACCATTCCACCAATTCGATAAACTTTTCATTAAAATTTTTTTGCAAAAGAAGAGAATAATTCAATTTTTAACCCATATAAAAAGTTCATTTTTAGAATTATTTATTCTATATTTAAACTTCTAATACAATATTTATGATTTTACAACCTGAAATGAAAATCAAACAAATTCGAGAATTGAAGAATTTCACCCAAGAATATGTAGCTACACATCTTGACCTTACCACAAGGGCCTACTCCAAAATTGAATCTGGAGAAACGCAACTCACCATTAACAGATTGAATGAAATAAGTAAAATATTGGGTGTTGACCCTATGGAAATACTAGGATTTGACGACAAACAGGTATTTAATAACTGTAAGCAAGAAGGCAATTTTGGTAGCTATGGAACCTATAATGCCATGTCTGAAAAACTAATGCTTCAATACGAAAAGACCATTCAGATATTGGAAGATGAAATTGTGTTGCTAAAAAGCTTAATCAAATAAATTTTATCCATCAGGCAAGGAAGCTTTTTAGTCTTTTTAGTAAAACAATTCAACATTACATCTGAAAATAAATTTCACTAACTTTCCCTCGTGAAAATTGTATTTCTAGACAGTGTGCACCCCATTCTGGCCGAGCGTCTGCAGCTAGCAGGTCATGATTGTTGTTTTGCCTGGGATCTTTCTCGTGAGCAATGCTTGAATGAATTGGCAGATGCAGATGGAATTGTCATTCGTTCGCGCTACCGCATGAATGAAGAAATGCTTCAGTTTGCGCCTGAATTAAAGTTTATTGCGCGTTCCGGAGCAGGAATGGAGAACATTGATACCACCTACTGCAAAAAAAGAAAAATTAAACTGTACAATTCTCCCGAAGGAAATAGAAATGCCGTTGGGGAGCATGCGTTAGGAATGCTACTTTCTCTAATGAATCACCTGCATACCGCAGACAGAGAAGTTCGCCAAGGACACTGGAACCGCGAAGCCAACAGAGGAGTGGAGCTGGATGGTAAAACAGTTGGCATCATCGGATACGGCAATAACGGCAGTGCTTTTGCCAAAAAACTCAGAGGTTTTGACGTTAAACTGATGGCTTATGACAAATACAAAAAAGGCTTTGGCGACCATTTCGTGATGGAATGCACCCTGAATGCGCTCTTAAAAAATGCTGATGTCATTAGCTTTCACATTCCTCAAAATCAGGAAACCCTGTTTATGGCTGATGAATTGTTCTTTAAAAAAATTCAAAAACCCATCTACCTACTAAACCTGTCACGAGGGAAAATCGTTCAAACCAGTGCACTTGTTTCTGCGATTGAATCAGGAAAAGTAATTGGAGCAGGATTAGACGTTTTAGAATACGAACCCAGTGACTTCGAATCCTTGTTCAATCAGGAAATCAATACAGATTTAAACTACTTGTTGCAATCTGACAAGGTCATGCTCACCCCACATGTTGGGGGCTGGACAGCAGAAAGTTATTTCAAACTGAGCAACATTCTAGCTGATAAAATCCTAGCCGATTTTCCTGAATAAATCATCCTCGGACTTTCCTTACATGGTTAAACACAACCTCAACATAAAATTGCGCCCCGCTTGAGGATAGTAAAAATTCTCAGTAGTTCTGCTGCCGTTATACCAATAAGAAAATGTGTATCCGTTTGAGGAGAACATTGTATTGAACAAGTTATTCGCTTGCACTCCTACTCGAATTTCACTGAAAACCGAAGTGGAAAACGCATAATTTAAACTGAAATTTGAATAGCTATACGGTGCAATAATCCGTGATTCATTTTGGGTATTATCAAGGTATTGTTTACTTACAAATTTGGTGTTCCATTCAGCAAAAAGGTCTTTAACTATTTCCCATTTTAGTCCTCCACTTACAATAACCTGAGGTGAAAAGGACATGGTGGTTTGTTGGTATTGCTCTTGGATTTGGGAATAATACGGAAGCGTGTCATAATAAGCATCAGTATAGGCAACGAAATTACTGATGATGTTCTTGCTCAAGGTAACATTTCCAAGAATTGTCAGGTTCTTTAAAGGTTGATATTGTACAATAAATTCAAGTCCCTGACGGTAGCTTTTGTCAACATTTGTGCGGGTAAATCCGCCTACGTCGTTAATCATTCCAGTAAGCACCAATTGATTTCTATAATCCATGTGGTAAAAATTCACAGTAGCCTGTAATTTTTTATAGCGGGTATGATAACCCAATTCCAGGTCATTCAATGTTTCATGCTTTGGTCTGCTGTCAGGCGTAGTCTCCCGAAAGTCTCTTCTAACTGGTTCTCTGTTACTTATGCCAAAAGATGCCGTAATGGAATGATGTGCATTTATTCCATAATTGATAGCCAATTTGGGGTTAATAAAGAAATAACTTACCTCTTGTGTAATATCTTTTATCTGACCACCAACATCATCCTTCCCTAAAAATGAATATTGAATATTTCGTCCTTGAACGTCTCCATAAAAAGTCCAATTGGCAATGCGGTATTCACCTTTTAGATAGTTACTAATTTCTGTTTTCTGTCCATCTTCATCATAATAACGATCATATATAGATGAATTGGAGGCGAATCGAGCCCAAATTATTTCTCCAAAATGTTCCCCAAAATAAGTATTTGCCGATCCTCCGAAAGTTAAAGAATAATTCGGACGATTATATATAAGTGAATACACCGTTCCTATGAAATGATTATCTAACCATCTTCTGCGGATCAAATCTGTTTGCTGAATGGTATCGTTGGGTGTTACCACATCCGGCAAATTATAGTCCGATAAATTCTGTCCGACCTTAAACTCCTCATAATATCCAAAGCCATGTGTATAATGACCTGCCAAATTCAGTTTCCATTTGTCAATAAAAGAATGGTTGAAATGCAATTGATAATTGTCTTGTTGGTAGTTATCGACTTGATTAGCATAGGTATAGTAATTATAGGTTCTCCCTGAATTGAGCAAATTTTCCCTTTCATCGTCAGTTAACCAGTTTCTGTCTGCATAGGCATTCATTTCGGCAATATCTCCGTTAACGCGGCTTTCCGGAGTGCCATACCAAGACTGATAAGTTATTTCCTTCCCACTAAATGCAATCGCCTTTACGATTGATTTCTTTCCAACAAAAGCGCCACACAAATAGTATGACTTCAAGTTTGATGAAGCACGGTCTATATAACCGTCTGAGGTAACTCTCGACAATCTAGTTTCCAGAAAAAACTTATCGTTAATAATGCCGGTTCCCGCTTTTATTGTGGTTTTCCAAGTATTAAATGATCCGAAAGTATTATCCAAATTGCCAAAGGCCTTTGAGGAAATATCATTTGTTTTCAGGTTCAACGCGGCGCCAAAAGCACCCGCTCCATTTGAAGAAGAACTCACGCCTCTTTGAAGGGAAACGCTTTCCAGTGAAGAAACCAAATCAGGCATGTTTACCCAATATACATCATGTGATTCAGGATCATTTACTGGGATTCCATTAATGGTAACATTAATTCTGGACGCATCCATTCCGCGAACTCTAATGCCCGTGTAACCTACGCCAGCGCCTGCATCGGAGGTTGTAACAACTGAAGGCATGGCATCAAGCATAATCGGAATATCCTGACCGAAATTTCGGCTTTGCAAGGCATTTTTGTCTTGTTTAATTCCCAATTCTGTAAGCCTCTCAAACAAAGATTTATTGGCATTTACCGTTACCTCTTCTAAGTTTTTTACATTTTCAGATAAAATAATCGAGTAATTTTCCTTTACAAGTCCTTCAGGTATTAACAAATTATAACTTTCAAATCCAGATTTAGAAAACGTTATCTGACATGAATACTCTGGAACGTTTTTCAGCTCAAAAGAACCATTTTTTGAGGTGTAAGCGATCAAATTGGTTGAGTTCACTGTTAACTGAACAGCCTCTATTGGATTATTCTTTTGGTCGTAAACCGTTCCTTTAACCGTTCGCTGGGCCACGGATGATAAGGCAATTAATAAGAAACTTGTAAAAATTAAAATTCTTGTTTTCATTTATTTAAAAATTAAACAAGAACAAGGGGCCAATTCTTGGTTGTTATTCAAAATCAGCTCGTCATCTTCCCTACGCAGGCATTATCCTGACAGGTTCAATGGGTGTAATCTCAGCCCTTTTGGGCACCCCTTAGAGACGGTATAAAATTAATAAAAAAGAATTGAAGGAAACCTTAAAAATATTTATTAAAAATATCGTCTATAACTTCAATACAAGAATTTATTCTGGAAGATAATTGCCCGGAAACAGTTGTATAAGACAAATTATTTTTGATTAACTCGTGCTCATATAATAGGAACAACTCCTCTCTATTGTCTGGATTTTCTCTTAATGGGTCATATTCCCAGGGAATATCAGGTTTACACAAAAAATAATGTTGCATTTCCTGATAGTTGAAAAGCTTTTTTATTTCTTCATCGCACGAACCAAATTTCACCTCAGACCAAATTTTAATGACCAGCATTTCGGTATCACAAATAATTGCCGGTTGGTTTTGATGATTAAGCCATTGTTGATTTTGTCCTACTGCAATTTCAGTTAAATCTTCTTTTTTATATATTCCAGAATTATTTTCCAAATAAGTCCGTGCAAATTCATGTACAACAGGAATTGAATAATGTTGAGCCAATTTAACGGCTAGGGTAGTTTTCCCAGACGATTCAGGGCCAGTTATCGCAATTTTAATCATCTCTTTGCATTTAAAAATTGGCGCCATTTAAAAAATCCGGCGATAGCCATAACGCTATAAACAGCGTATAGGACAGCCGTAAGATGAAGACCGTTGGAAGAAAACAACCAGATACCAATACAGTCAATAGCCATCCAATATATCCAGTTTTCTAGCACTTTTTTAACGGCCATAAAGGTCGAAAATATAGAAAAAGTAAAAATCATGGCATCCGCATAAGGGTTTAATTGCGAGGTATTTTGGGAGAACAACCAACCTAACATACCCGTAATCAATAAACCTGTAATTAAAATAACTACATGATATTTGGGATGCCACTTTATCGCTACAAAAATGGAATCCTTCTTTTGAGTATGAGTCCAATTATACCAACCATAAATACCCATGAGTACATAAAATGACTGAAGAATCGCTTCTAAATACAAAAGGTTCGAATAAAAAATAAGGATATAAATCCCTGAACTGACGATTCCAAATAACCAAGCAATTCTATTACCTAAAGACATTAAAATGATATAGCCTATACTTGTTGCAACAGCCATCCATTCACTGGCGGACGTTTCTTTTGCGGACTGTAACAGTGCTGTAACAAATTCCATTAATTTTTCATTACGAATTAAACCTACAACGAATTACATTAATTTTCATTTGGGACTATTGCCTCAATGCGCACTTCAAAACCATTATTTGGAGAGGTAATGACCTGGACTGAGCCATGAATGGTCAACAACCTTTCTTGAATACTGTTCATCCCAACCCCCATTTTATAAGTGCTTAAATCGAGCCCAACACCGTCATCTTTATATCGAAATAAGAGTTTGTTTTCATCAAAATCAATATCCAAACTTACTGCTTCTGCATTAGCATATTTAATGGTATTATTCGTAAGCTCTTGACAAATACGGTAAATTGTCAAGGAAAAACTATCTGGCAATGCTCCTGTAGGTTCATGCATGGTAAAACTGAAAGTGACAGATTGATTTACTTCACTTAAATTCCAAAACAAATCCTCAAGAGCGGTTTTCAACCCTCCCATTTTCAAAAGGGAAGGATAAAGATCTCTGGAAATCCTTCTCGTATCATCAATTGCTGACTGAAGAAACTGTTCAAGTTTAGGTCTAATTTCTTCATCATTGGTTTGACCAGCCAATAATTTAGACATGGTTAGCGTTCCGCCCAAAGAATCATGAAGTTCGCGAGAGAAGCGGTATTTTTCTTTTTCTACCGCCTCTAAAACGGCCCTTCTTTTTTCTAATGCAACGAAATGTTCTTTTTTAGATTTTTTCCTTCGGTAAATGAAGTAACTGATAAATCCAACAAGGATGATTACAGAGATTAATCCAACAAGAAAAAACCATAATTTAAAATACGCTGTATCAGATGCCTGCTGCTCCAATTGGGCATTTTGTTGCTCAAGTTTTAATTCTGCGATAATATTCTTTTTTTCCGTTGCATTAAATTGTTCTTGCAATAAAAGAATTTTCTTGTTCTTCTCGTCATTGATTCGCTTGTCGTAACAATCAAAGTACTTATTGTAATAATCGCGACTCAATTTATAATCTCCTTTTTTGTAGGTTAAATCACTTAAAGCGAGGTAAACTGCTTCAACTTTTGTTGCTTTAAAAGCCCCTATTTCTGCTAGTTTCTCTGCATTTCGCAAATAGTATTCTGATTCCTTTAAATTTCCTTTACGCAAAAATACTACCCCTTTATTTACATAACAGGAAAACTGCAATTCCTGATCATCAAATATTTTTGCGGTTTTTTCACTCTCGTTCAAATTGACTAAAGCAGAATCAAACTGATTTAACTCAATATAAACTCCTGAAATATTCACTTGATAATTGGCTTTATTCAAAGGTCTGTCAACTGGCGTGTACAAAATAGCCCGACGGAATAAATTAAGTGCCTTTTGATTCTCTTTTTTAACTTCAAAAAATATCAATCCCAATCCATTTAATGCGGTTGAATAACTGGATGAATCATTAATTTTTTTTCCTATTTGAATTGCCTTTTCGTATCCTTCGAGGGCATAATTCGTATTACCAAGGCTCCAGTGCGCATTTGCAATAAGAACTTGCGCTTTAGCTTGTTCTTGCATTGGCAACTTCAAACCAAGTAACTTTTGACCATAATGTATGCAGCTATCCAAAGTCCCATTCAAATAATGGTTGATCATTAGCAGCCGCAATAATTCTAATTTATTCGAAACAGCATTAGCATATAGTGCTTTTTCAGCTACCTTATTTGATTTAACAAAATCGCCAATATTGCTTAGATACTGCGCTTTAAAGTACAATACATCATTAGACTCCCCTTCTTGCTTTTCAATTTTTTCAATCGTGGAAGAGACAGCATTATCATGTTCATTTAGCTGTTTTCTGGCTAAATCCTTTAGTGATTGAGCCGAAATAAATTGACCAATCAATAGGAAAACAAGAAAAAATCTATAGGGCATTAGTATGGAAATCCTACCCGCATAGATATCGATCTGCGGCTAGAACCACCTCCACCGTTATCAAAATTAATTTCAACATAATCAATGGTATCTCCAGCTGAAAAACCCAATCTTGATAAATCAAGCGTCATCTTTCCAACAGGATCAGATCCCGAATTATCAGTTAAAAGTTTACATTCCACTAATATACCTGGCAATGAATTTGCCCCGCAAGTCGTTACTTTTATTACTGTATGGGATGTCGATTTAAAAGAAGACACGTCCATGTCCACTAAATCGTAATCAATTGTCATTACCTGATTTCGGTAATTCACATCCAGTCTAATTGCATCTTGTTTCATATTGTTAAAGTTAGTTAGGTCACTAAACTAATAAATTATACCCATTCTATCTCTAAAAATCTAGATAATTTATGGCTAAAAATTGCGTAATTTAGTAGCTATGGAATTCAAAGAGCTGCAATTAAACGATCAATTATTAAATGCTATTGAATACATGGGTTTCAAGCATGCCACACCTGTACAAGAGTTGGCAATTCCTATAATTTTAGATCATAAAGATTTAATTGCATGTGCTCAAACAGGTACCGGAAAAACTGCAGCCTTCATTTTACCCTTGTTGAATCAACTGAGTCAAAAAACTGATGCGTCTATAGCAGCATTAATTATTGTCCCTACTAGAGAATTGGCTATTCAAATTGAACAGGAAATTCAAGGACTTTCCTATTTTGTTTCTGTAGGTTCGATTGCTATTTATGGTGGCGGTGATGGTAAAGTTTGGGAGGAACAAAAAACAACATTAAAGGAAGGAGTGGATATCGTAGTTGCAACGCCAGGAAAATTTATTTCACATTTACATCAAGGTTATGTGGATTTATCACAGTTAAAGTTTTTGGTGCTCGATGAAGCGGACAAAATGCTGGATATGGGATTTATTGACGATTTATTGCATATAGTATCTAAATTACCGAAAGAAAGGCAGACCTTACTTTTCAGTGCCACAATGCCTCAAAAAATAAGAGACTTTTCCAAAAGAATTCTAAAAAATCCGGAAGAAATAACCCTAGCACTTTCAAAACCGGCAGAGGGTGTTGAACAATCAGTTTTTCTGACTTTTGACGAGCAAAAAATTCCATTGATTGGAGAATTATTAAAGGAGCGTGAAAATTATTCGAGCATAATTATTTTTACCAGTTCTAAAAGCAAAGTAAACGAGATTGTTCATGGTTTGAAGAAAAATGGAATAAAAGCCAGAGGGATTTCCTCCAACTTGGAGCAAGATCAGCGAGAAGAATTACTGCAAGGCTTCCGCTCGAAGAGAATAAGAATTATCGTGGCAACAGATGTCATGAGCCGAGGAATAGATATCAAAGAAATTAACTTGGTTATTAATTTTGATGCCCCTTTCGATGCTGAAGATTATGTCCATCGTGTCGGTCGGACCGCAAGGGCAAATACAAAAGGAGAAGCTATTACGCTTGTCAATGAAAAAGACATGAGAAAGCTGCTTAAAATTCAACGATTAATAGGGTCAGAAATCAAACAACTTCCGTTACCAGAAATACTTGGAGAAGGTCCAGAAATGGTTGAACAAATCATCCCAACAAAGAGAAAATTCAAAAATTGGAAAAAACGTAAACCAACTCAAAATCAATGAAAAAAATAGTTTTTATATCGCTTCTTTTAATAAGTTGTGTTATGGTAACTTATTTTTTTATTTTAAATCCAAAAGAAAAACCTTTGCCCATAATCAATCCAGTTGATGTAAATCCGGAAATGGTGGATTCAAGTATTTCAAGAAAAGGTTTCGGACATACAATTGGAGATTTCAGTTTTACCGATCAAAATGGAAAGGAGTTTTCGTCGAACGAAATGACGGGCAAAGTTTGCGTAGTAGAATATTTTTTCACAACATGTGGAACAATTTGTCCAAAAATGAATGAGCAAATGATGCGTATTCATAATGAATTTAAAACTAATCCCAATGTATTAATGCTCAGTTTTACGGTTGATCCAGAAACCGATACCGTTGAACAAATGAAACGTTATGCTGATGGACACGGAGCTGATGCTAAACAATGGCGATTTTTAACGGGTAAAAAAGAAGCATTATACCATGTTGCTCGAACTTCATTTTTTGTATTAAAACCTGCAGAAGCAGAAAACCAGGGAGATGCTGGAAGTGATTTCATCCACACCAATAATTTTGTGCTAATTGATCAAAAAAAGCAAATCCGGGGATATTACGACGGTACTTCACCAACAGAAGTTAACCAACTGATGCATGACATGAATCGATTAATTTCTAATGAATAACTTCTGAAAATAAAAAAGGCTGCCCATCAGACAGCCTTCAAAATATCAAACTTAAAATTTAAGCTTCTTCGTCCTCATCGTCATCGTCGTCAGCAGGCTTAACAGCACCACGAGCCATTTTAACTGAAACCACTACCGCATTGGCAGGATCTAAAAACTTAACACCTGGAATTTCGATTGAACTTACTCGGATAGATTTACCAATTTTTAACTTGGTAATATCCAAAACAATTGCTTCAGGAAGATCTTGTGGCAATCCGACACAAGTCAAGCGACGGAAAGTTTGTAATAATTTACCACCAGCCATAACACCTCTTGACGAACCAGTCAAACGAACCGGTAGTCCAACTCGTACTGGTTTCGTATCGCTTAATTCAAGGAAATCAACATGTTGAATTGTTCCTTTAGTGGGATGTTGTTGCAATTCACGGATAATACCCTTAGACTTCTTACCTTCAACGTCTAATTCTACTTGATAAACTTCAGGAGAAAAAACTATTTTCTCGATGTCGTTTCGCTTTACCGAGAAGTGCGTTTGCTCACCTTGTCCGTAAAGCACACAAGGTACTAATTCAGCATTTCTTAATGCTGTAGCATCCTTCTTCCCTACGTTCGCTCGCAGCGAACCGCTCAAATGTGCTGTTTTCATTTATATATAATTTAAGAGATTACAAAGTGGGAACTTATTGATTGGTTATTAACCATGCGTCTGATTACATCAGAAAATAAGTCTGCAACTGTGAGCACACGAATTTTTTCACAAGGTTGTTTTAACGGAATGGTATCTGTCACAATTAATTCCGTTAATCTGGATTTTTCAATACGCTCATAAGCAGGACCGGAAAGTACGGCATGTGTGCAAAATGCTCTTACGCTAGTTGCTCCTCTTTCGATGAAAAGGTCTGCTGCTTTAGTCAAGGTTCCTGCCGTATCGCACATGTCATCAATTAATATGACATCTTTTCCTTCTACATCTCCAATAACCGTCATTTCTGCAACTTCATTGGCTTTCTTTCGATGCTTATGACATATTGCCAAACCAGTATTTAATTTTTTAGCATAGGAATTTGCCCGTTTAGCACCACCAGCATCAGGAGCCGCCATTACCAAATTTCCATTATCTAACTTCTCCATTTCAGGGAAAAATATTGTGGAGGCATACAAGTGGTCAACTGGTACTTCAAAAAATCCTTGAATTTGATCTGCATGCAAATCCATTGTCATAATGCGGTCAACTCCCGCTGCCATTAGCATGTTAGCCACTAATTTTGCGCCGATCGCTACACGCGGTTTGTCTTTTCTATCTTGACGAGCGAAACCAAAATAAGGAACAACCGCAATTATTTTTCTTGCTGAGGCTCTTTTGGCGGCATCCACCATTAATAGAAGTTCGAAAAGATTGTCACTCGGTGGCATTGTAGATTGCACAATAAAAATATCTTGACCGCGAACTGTTTCTTCAAATGACGGCTGAAATTCACCGTCACTGAATTCCATTACATTGACATCACCGAGAGATACGCCATATTTACTGGCAATACTTTCAGCCACATATCTTGATGCCCTTCCAGAAAATATTTTTACTCCAATCGACATTTTTATCGAATTAAGGCGCCAAATGTATGGATTTATTTTGAAAATTTATTGAAATCTAAGGGCTTATTTAATTTTTTTAATGATAACACTGTAATTTTATACTTTTTACTTGCATTATGTGTTACAGCAATTCCTCAACTTCAACGAACGTTGAATTAAGTAAAAGATATAAAAAATCTGTTCCTCCAAGTGTTGAGACTAAAGCTATTTTTTATGCTTCAGGTTTCAGTTTTCCTGATTGGAGGATTATTACAAACAACGAATACATCGAAATCATGCGTTGGGGGCTTATTCCTTCATGGTTTAATGGCCAAGATTCAAAAGAAATCGCCTCATTAACACTCAATGCAAAAATTGAAACCATAAAAGATAAACCAAGTTTTAAACAACTGGTGGACCGACAACATTGCATCGTTCCTTCCAACGGATTTTTTGAATGGAAAACCATTGGTAAGGATAAAATTCCTTATTTCATCTATCCGAAAAACACCAATATTTTCAGTATGGCTGGACTTTATGACAGATGGATGAATAGTAAAACCGGAGAATTTATTGCTTCTTTCACTATTTTAACTTGTCCAGCCAATCAGTTAATGGAAGAAATTCATAACCTAAAAAAGAGAATGCCTTGTTTATTGCTAAAAGAACAAGAGCAAGATTGGTTAAATGGCAAGCTCTCGACAGAATACCTTAAATCTGGTTTTCCAGAGGATTTGATGCAAGCGCATGAAGTGAATAAAACAATTTTGAATGGGGGGGGGAAATAATTGCCCTGAAGTACAATTGCCACACTTCAATGAAAACTATCAGCAAGGCTCATTGTTTTAAATCCTATTTTCCAAATAGTTTTTTATTTCCTTTCTTAACCTCAACCTTTCTGTTATTGATTATTGTGGCTCTCAAACTCACAAAAAAAGTATTTGTTTGAATGTCGGTTGAGGATTTTGTTAACAAATGATAACCTGTTTGCAGATGAAACCACCACAATTGATAGCCAACAGTTGGAACAATGCCAACCCTTGATTCGTTAAAATCCGTGCGAAACGCCAATGATCCTCCAAAGGTAAGTCCTAAGCGATTTGGTTTAATCCAATAGCCTAAATCATATCCCAACGTATTTCTCCAAAAATTATAATTGAATCCAGTAAAAACTGCTTGTGTTTTTGAACCTGAAAGCTGTGCTTTTTTCCACTGATTCTCCATTCCTAATTCCAACACCGTATACCTCCCTTTTTGCAAACCAATATACGGACCTGCTTTACGAACTGTGAGGTTAACATCCTTAAGTAACCCTTTCTTTTTGTTAGGAAACAATTGCGCATGGGAATTCATAATAGAAAAAGCACAAACACTTAATAAAAAAAATATTTTCAATACATGCATAATCCTATGGATATTAGAAAGGTTAATTTATTCCATTCTGTGGAATGGTAAATGGAAGTTCCATTGTTTTGGCCTTGACTGGTTTTATTTTCTTGCCATTCCAAGTAAATTTCGCAACAGTTTCTAAACTCCTTGTAGTATTTGATTTTCGCTGTCCAATTAAATAAACGGTAAAACTATTTTTCTTGCAATTAATCAACCCTTTTTTGTTCTGAAACAAAAGGAATACTTCACTCAAAAATGACGCTTGGCAAATGTATTCATCCATTTTAGTTAATTGAATCCTAATTTCATTTTGACTAGACCATTCTAAGTTTACTTCCTGTAAAAAATGCTCATACCAATTTGGTCCTTTATTCTTCTGTATAATTTCATAAATTGAATCATTATATTTTTGCATTTGCTCAACGCTATCAGTGTAAATGTCGTTACCAGTAGCAATAATATTTAAGTTCCAACGCTCACCTACCGTAATCATGGCGTTGTTATATTCATAGGAATTTGGTCGGCCTATCAAATAGTAAGAGTGGTCCTGACTCCAGGAATTTGAACAACAAAAAAAAAGGAAAAGTAGGACCCTATAAATCATTAGATTATTGCTTTACAATTTTCCTGAATAATTCACCATTGGTCGTATTGAATTTAACGAAGTAAATACCCTCTGAACAATCCATAAATGGAACAGCGATAGAATTTCCATAAACCTCAATGTACCAAATTAATTTTCCAGCAGCATCATATAAGGACGCTGTGGTTATTTCAATATTGCTCCAAGTTACCTTTACCTCATCCTCCGTTGGATTTGGATAAACTGAAATATTGGCATTCAACAACTCATCGATTGTTGTTTGATCAATCAAAAAACATTCTGAGGTACTTGAACAAGAACCATTAGAAACTATCACAGCATAAGAACCTGTTATGGTTGAAGGAGTAAACGATTGATTTACAGCTCCTGAAATAGGGGTATTCGAATTGTTACAATCAACCCATTGATAGCCGGCATTAGTAGCCAAAGCAGTTAACGTAATTCCCGTTTGAGACACTTGATTACTTGGATAAGCATTAACAGTTACATTAATAACCGCATTCGTGGCACAAGAACCACTAGCCGGTGTAAATGTATAACTGTTTGTACCAATTTGCGCCGTATTAACCTGACTTGACCAAGAACCACTTACACCATTCAGTGAAGTACTTGGAAGGATTTGCGCATTGTCATTCTGGCAATATGGACCTACACTTGAAAAAGTTGGTGTAACTAAATCATCAATTGTAACCGTTAATGACGCTACCGAGGCACATTGTCCAGCGTTTGGGGTAAAATCATAAGTAAAAGTTCCTGGTATTGCCGTATTAATTGCTGTATTCCAACTACCTGAAATTCCATTATTTGAAGTAACCGGTAGTACAGGTGATGTACTGTTTTGACATATATTACCTATGGGATCAAAAGTTGGGGTAACTGAAGGATTTATAGTTACGCTGTAAGAATAGGTGTTGGCACAGGAACCTTGAGATGGCGTAAAAAGATAGGTGGACGTACCCAAATTTGCCGTAGATAATACCGTATTCCATGTTCCAATTATGTTATTGTCTGAGGTTGTTGGAAGTGTCCCAACGGCTTCATTTTGACAATAAGTCGATGTTAATGTGAATTGAGGAGTTGCAGGAGTGGTACATGTAATAGTGAAATTATTATTTGAAATATCAAAAAATGTTTCTGCTGATGAAAGTATCATTATTCTACACGTAGTGCTAGAAACATTCGGAACATTAACAACTTGAGTACCATCATTGGCAGTACTAGAGGCAAGAATGAAAGGATAGGTATTTCCACCATCAATGGAAAGCAAAATTTTAACATTGGCACAATTAATTGGAGAAGCTGTTGTATTCGCAACATTCCAAGTAACCGTTTGCGTACTCCCTGATGCCCAAGTAATGCCCGTATTGGTAGGATAAGTAATGACAAAGGGGCCTGCTGTTGCAACAGAAGTTACTGTTACATCTGTGTAAGCGTTGCAAGAACCTACGGCATGATTATCCTTAACTGTTAAACGAAAATCCATTACCCTAGCAACGGAAGGGAGCACTTCCCATGTGTATGGTCCATTTGATGCCAAGGAAGCTAAATTTGGAAAATAACGTGATGGATTAATCGCAGGATCAAAGCTTCTAAAATTAGGCCCGCCCGTTGCAGTTGCAACTGGTGGTTGAGTTGATGCTTCATTATCCATTTGTTCCCATAAATAAGTTAACACATCTCCATCTGGATCTGTTGCATTACCAGTCAAAACAAAGGGAGTTGAAATCGGAACGGAAATATTTCCCCCCGTCGAAACAATTGTAGGAGGCGCATTATTCAATGGTGTAAAAACCTCACATTGGTGACCCGTACTTAATATTTCTATGCTTATTTCTCCCAAATTATATCCGTGAAAATAATCATCGCTATTGTTTTGCACATTCGGAGCACAGATTCCAGCATATCCCATAATTGTGCTGGCGCTTCCCGGTTCTCTTCTAGCTGCTGCAACACTATTACAGTTATTGTTTTGAGTATGGTTCCCACCGAATTGATGGCCCATTTCATGAGCTACGTAATCAATATCAAAAGGATCGCCTATTGGGGCAGAACTACCAGTCACACCTCGAGCCTTTTGTCCGCCGGTACAAACAACACCCAAACCTGCAAGACCTCCACTATTGGTTCCGAATACGTGTCCGATATCATAGTTGGCACTTCCTATCACATTATCAATATTTGTTTGATTTTGATTAATCATGGTTCCTGGGGTACCATTGGTATATGGATCGGATGTGGTGGAAGTATAAATGAGTTGGTTGTTATTGGGAATTATTACCATAGTTATAGCAATATCCTTTTCATAAACCCCATTTACACGATTCATTGATGTAGCTTGAGCGGCTTGAGAAAGTGCTACAGTACCTCCATGAAATGCAGTATATTCACCTGTTGCAGCTAGAGCAAGTCTGTAGGTTCTTAATTCACAAGTGCCAAATGATAGTTTATTGGTTGGCCCTGTTTTTTTCTCATTTTCATCGGGGTCTACTTCAACAAAACATTCCTTGGTTTTTGTGGTAATGAAATCTTTTTTTCGATATACAATATAATATTCTGTATTACCTGCAATGTATGGATCAATAAAAATTGTGCTTTCTCCCGGGATCATAATCATAGCATGCAAACCTTGAGGGGTAATGTCCCACTTACCAAAAGCACCAGAACCATCCATAGCATAAGCATCATAGGTTCTTATGTCATCGAATTTTGCATTCAATTCAGGATGTAACGTTTGATTTCTTTTTACAGTGTAAGATTTGGTAGAACCATCCGGATGAGGAAGTTGGATTTCACCTACAAATCCATTAATCGCTCCTTCTCGGTAGGTTACACCCTCCAGTCCAGCCTTTAAAGTGGAGATGTCCATTTTGAATAACTGATAATTAGAAGCCTCAATATTTTTGAGCCCAACAAAAGCTAAATCTACAGGATTTACTGAATTAACACTGTAATTAACCGTTTTAATTTTCTGACCATTAGCGTAAAAAACTAAACCAAATGATGTATAAATAAATATTGTACTGAACAACTTTTTCATAGCGACTAAAAATGAATTGGAAAAATACTAATTATTCAATTTAATTGAATCGAAAATCTTGAAGAAGTTTAAATCGGACCATGTAAACAATTGATTTTTATCATCTTTTTATCCATTTACAGTCATTTTTTGCCAGTAACATTTATTTGAAATTTGATTTAAAATTGAACTTATGGAAACGAGTGTAAAAAATCAATCTAAACTGGAAACGTTCTTAGCCAATTCAGAATTCAACCGTTTTGGAATTATATGTGTGGTATTAACCCTAGTTGGTTGTTTAGGGGGAATTGCTGTAGGGTTAGGGGCAATTGAAAACACAATGGCATTGGTTGCTGTGGTTATACCAACTATGTTTACATTAAGTATGCTAATTGCTGTAGCCCCGATGAGTTATCTTTTTTTCTCAGCAATGATAAGTATTTCGGTAGACTTATTTTTAATTGCTTATTACCTAATTAATTAATCATTTTTATCCGTATTTCTAGGCAAAACAATTTTGAAAGTAGTTCCCTGACCAGGGATACTCGTAAAGGAAATGGTACCGTTTAAACTTTCAATGATTTGTTTTACCATTGCCAAACCGAGTCCAGTTCCAGTCGATTTAGTAGTAAAATATGGAACAAAAATATTTGGTGTTTGGTCATCCGAAATACCACTGCCATTATCCGTTATTGTTAATTGAATTTGTTGATTCGGTAACGAGATTAGCTCCAGAACAATTAATCCTTCTTTTTCAACAGGTATAGCCTGAAGACCATTTGTAATTAAATTATTTAGAACACGAATAATTTGATCTTTGTCAGCGTTGACCATGGCATTTGGTATCGTAGATTTCCACTGTAATGCACAATTAGCATTTTGTCTGAATACCTCAATTACACTTTCGATAATGGGAACCAAATCCAAAATTTCAATATTTTGTTTTGGCATTTTTGCAAAATTTGAAAATTCATTGGCAATTTTAGTTAAAGAATCAATTTGTTCAATTAATGAATTTGCAACTTTTTTTAACTTTTCATTAAATTGAGGATCTTTTGGATCATAGGCTCTTAGCAAATGTTGAATACTCAATTTCATTGGCGTTAAAGGATTTTTTATTTCATGTGCAACCTGTTTTGCCATCTCTCTCCAAGCACTTTCTCTTTCGCTCTGAGCCAATTGAGTAGCAGTATTTTCTAATTCTTGAAGCTTTAAGTTATAATCCTTTACCAATGCTCCTATTTCATCCTCTTTTTCATAGTGAATTCGCTGGTTTTTCGTGCCAAATTTTAAACTGGAAAAATTCTCCTGAAGTTGCCTAAGTGGCGATGTAACCCATCTTGATATTAAGATGGAGATAATTATGGATATTGCAAGAAGAAAAATAAATACATTAATAATGGCAACCAGAAATAGTTGGATTTGATTTTCAAAATCGTTTTGTTGCCCGAAATGCTGTAAATTGATATATCCCACTAATTTTCCGGAATTATTAAAAAATGGCTGATAAGCTGAAGAATAATTCAATCGGCCAATAAACTCATCATGAATAAACTCTGAATTGTTATTGAATTTCATGGCTTGCAGAGCTGTTGGATTCATCTGTTCACTGAGCAAACCAATATTGAACACCTTGGCTCTTGAACTCCCTAGTAAAAATCCATCCTTGTCGTAAAGATTAATATCGGTTACAAATACCTTGGCAAATTTCTGAAGCAAATTATCGATAAAATTTCCATTTTCCTCAATGGTAAGTGTCTTTTCATTACCGAGCTTTCCTTTCATTTCTGTCAGTACAGAAACCAATTTCTCCTTTATCAATACATCTTTATATTGACTGTATTGCTTGCTAACGAAAAGACCACTTCCCCATCCAAATGCAACCAATGAAACCGTAACAAAACCAATAAATGTTAATTGGATTTTAAAAGCTAAACTAAAGGCCTTAGTTGTAAACAAGCCTTTATTAAACTGAAACAATATTGGCAGTAACAGAATACAAAATAAACAAAACAGATAAGAAAAGGAGGTTATTAACTCCTTTAAACCTAATGTTCGACTTGAAAGTATAATTATATCCCCATTATTTTGCTTCAATAGATAATGAGAATAATCATCGTGGTATGAATAATTTCCATCTTCATTTATCCATTCATTGATTCTTCTGTCTATAGTAGGATAATTAAATTCTCCATAGCGAGTAATGAGTTTATGGTTGTGATATTTGGCTATAGAATATTTCTCTAACAACTTAAATACCTGAGCTTTAGAGG
>Ga0068876_10000151_pt1 | contig 54321 bp, 44 predicted proteins | sample NOAtaG_6_FD_66442 | JGI IMG/M metagenome (GOLD analysis project Ga0068876, IMG submission 66442) | Freshwater lake microbial communities from Lake Erie, under a cyanobacterial bloom - NOAA_Erie_Diel5S_2200h metaG | ecosystem: Environmental > Aquatic > Freshwater > Lake | place: USA: Ohio, Lake...
AAGTAATCTTCCTTTAAAAAATAGTAGACACACTTACGCAAACGTGTTTGTTTCATCCCCCCAACGGGGTTATTGGTTAACAGTAATGCCATGGCGTCAGACCCCATGGCTTCTGTTTTTTTATATAGTAAATATTCAATTTTAGATTGAATATTATTCATTTAATATACATTTGTTAAATGTCAAGTTTTAATAAGGTTATAGATGCCTCCAAAAAAAGTTGGATACCAAGTATTAGAGAATTATTTCGATACAAAGATTTATTCTTTATGCTTACATGGAGAGATTTTAGAGTAAGGTATGCCCAAACGTCAATTGGTTTGGCGTGGGCGCTTATTCAACCATTATTGACATTAGCCATATTATCTTTGGTATTTGGTAATTTTATAAACGTTGAAACCCAAATTCCACATCTTTTATTTACTATGTCTGGGATGATAATTTGGACTTATTTTTCATACGTTTTGACAAATTCCGGAGCATCAATAATTGCTAATCAAGGGATGGTTAAAAAAATATATTTTCCAAGACTCATTATTCCATTATCCAAAGCGGCTGTAGGACTCATTGACCTAGGAATAGCGTTATTAATTTTTATTGTATTGATGTTTTATTATGGAATTGTTCCATCAGCTAATGTGTGGTTTGCTCCAGTTTTTATGGCAGTTGGTATAATAGCTGCATTAGCTTGTGGTATATGGTTGAGTGCCTTAACAGTTAGGTATAGGGATTTTCAACATATTGTTCCATTTATTGTACAAATTGGTTTATATGTTACACCAATTGCTTATCCTGCTGAATATGCTCAAGAACACCTGCCGGGATGGGCGGCAACACTTTATTTTTTAAATCCTATGGCCGGCGTAATACAGGGTTTAAGATGGGCAATTTTTGATGCCCAATTTCCATCTCAAATGATGTACATTTCTTTCGCGATGGTAATTTTGCTTTTTATATCGTCGTTGTTTTACTTTTTTAAAGTAGAAAAAGACATGGCAGATTACGTTTAAATTATGGATTCATTATTTAATTTTTCTGAATCACTAGTTTTTAATTCAACTTTTTTATGCGCCGTTAGTAAAATTACAAGGAAAGGTAATAGTGGGGCTTTAAATCTAACCAAAACACCGAACAAAATGGACGTAAAACCTGAGAAATAGGCAAGAATAATAACGAAAAAGAAAGCAAATATTAAGAACTCATGATTTCGAATATGGCGAATTCTTTTTAACAAGTTCTTAGAAGTCAAGAACCTGAAAGTCAAAAATATCAGAATTGCACTCTCAATCCCATTCAAGAATAAAGATAAAGAAAGTGACTCCCAGATGAAAGGTCTATATAAACCAGCAATTACAGAATTTGGAACAGCACTTATCATTCCCGAGGGAGAATAATCTGTAATTCCAAGGTCATATTTATTATTACCATATGATTTATTATTGGTCATATCACTATTTATCACTGCAGCTTCTTGAATATATTGATCTGCCAAAGATGTTTGAAAAAAAAGGAAAATAGAACTAGTAGTAAATATGATTATCACGAATCTTAGAAAGGACCTTTTCAGACTCTTTGCCCCATATTTCCTGCCCAGTCTTGCTGAATATGCAAAAAGTAACGGTGCAAGCATTGCTAACATAATAAAAGATCTAACTCGATACATAATGTATAGAAATAGTAAGACAGCAATCCAATTCCAAAGCGAACTTTTTCTATCTGGAGATAGAATATTATAAATGTTCGTAATAAAATAACAGATGCTGATCCACATTAAGGTATCTTTAGATATTCCTCCACACCAAAAGCTGAGGGATGGAATGAAGAAAATGGCAAAAGCGAGTGTTCTATCTGAATGAAGATTATACGACCTAACCAACTCAAACAATTTCCAGGATGCATTCGTTGCGATGAATCCAAAAATTATGGACATTAAAATATATCCTTTGAAGGTGAAAAACGTAAAAATTGAAGCTATTTTACTTATGAAATAGCTTGCCGGCTCACCATAAATTTTAGCATCTGGAAATCCAGTTTGGCTGTCGAAGTTTTTTATGTGTCCTCCATATTCAGGTTCACTTATTAATTCTGAAATATAAAGCCCAGGGTCTTTCCAAAATAAATTGTTCAATTTAACAGCACCATCCCAAAAACCTATCGAATCCCCACCTCCCTGGTAAATAAAAATATAAAAGGCACAATTAGCTAAAATGAATAAAACCTTGAAAAGAAAAGCTTGTGGATAATATTTGTAGTAACCCAGATCCGAATTACGTCTACTGCGACTGTATACTATAATCAATAAAATCGAAAGTCCCATCACTGTCGCAAGAATATCAAGCGGCGTGAAAAATTCATAGTTTCTGTCTACGAGAACAACTGCTGATTCGTTATTCATTATTCAAATTCTGAATTTTAATCATTCGTGATGGTAAGGCTCACCTTTAATTATAGTCATTGCCCTATATAATTGTTCAAAAAATATCATTCTTACCATCTGATGAGAAAAGGTCATTTTAGAAAGGCTAATTTTACCTTTGGCAATATGGTGAATGTCGTCACTAAAACCATAAGCTCCTCCAATAATAAAGGTAAGGTTTTTAAGACCTGCACTATTATTTTTACTAATAAATTTTGCAAATTCATGAGAACTGTATGTTGTACCATTTTCGTCTAATAAATATACGTTGTCACCAGGTTGAATTTTTTTAATCAACTCTTTTGCTTCACTATGTTTAATTTGATCGATGGTAAGATTTTTTTGATTCTTTATATCACTGATTTCAATTTTCTCAAATTTAATGTAATGCTTCAATCGATTCAAATATTCAGATTCTCCATCAAGGAGAAATGAAGATACTGTTTTACCTATATAAATAATTTTAATTTTCACGTTTCAAAGATAAGAACCAAAATAGAAGATTTAACTTTGTATATCCGATATCTTAAAACAGATAGAAAATTAAAATATTATGTATATCATGTCTGACCCTCAAATAGATGTAAACTTGCTAAGTCAAATCGTTGATATTGCCTTTAAAGAAGACTTAGGCGATGGTGATCATTCAACCTTGGCATGCATTCCTGAAAAGGCAATGGGTGTTGCAGAATTAATAGTTAAAGAGGACGGTATTCTTGCAGGTGTTGAATTAGCAAAATTGATTGTTTCGAAAGTTGATGAGTCTGCAGAAATGGAAATTTACATTAATGATGGCGATAAAATAAAGGTTGGCGATGTTGCATTTCGAATTAAATCAACTAAAAGAGCAATTCTTTCAAGTGAAAGGATAATATTGAATTTTATGCAGCGTATGAGCGGTATTGCCACGCAGACTGATTGTTTATTGAATTTAATAAGAGAATATCCAACGGTATTATTGGATACAAGAAAAACGACCCCAGGAATTAGATTGTTAGAAAAATGGGCAGTTAGAATAGGTGGTGGAACTAATCATCGATTTGGATTATATGATATGGTAATGCTGAAAGACAATCACATTGATTATAGTGGTGGAGTTGAAAATGCCATTCAACGGGCAAATGATTACTTAGTTGAAAATAACCTTAATTTGAAAATTGAAATTGAGGTTAGAAGTTTTGAAGAACTTAAGAAAGTATTGAAAAAAGGAGGAGTTCAAAGAATTATGCTTGATAATTTTTCTCCTAAAGATATCAAAACTGCAATTGAATGTATTCCTAAAGAATATGAAATAGAGGCCTCTGGGGGCATTACATTATCTAATATTGTTGAATACGCAAAGACAGGAGTCCAATTTATATCTGTCGGCGCTCTTACGCATAGTGTGAAAAGTTTAGATCTTAGTTTAAAGGTAGTCAGGGTTGATTAAATCTGTTATCAATAATATCTCTTTCGTCTTTTTTGTTTCTCCTTGTTTTAATAAAAGAAAAAAACCATCCGAAAATAACAAAACTTAACCCAAGTAAAATGAAATATATTGCGAAAGGAAAAAGTTTGATTTTAAGAATGATTCCAGCCAAAATTAAAATAGCCCCCATCCAAAAAATAAAGTTTGCATAAATACTACCCTTGGAATATTGAAAACTAATCAAGTTTAATAAAATCGCAATTGCACCAAACAGGAAAAATATATTTTGTGCGAACTCAATACTTAGAACTTGAGAAAGTAAATTTCTACCAAGCGCTGTAAACAGAAAAATAGCCAACAGAAAAGAAGCAAAAAAAAATGCGCCTGCGATTGCTTTAATCCGTTCCATAATGACGCTAATTTAATTTCGTAATAGGACTGAATTTTTATAGGTTGAAATGTCTAATAAAAAATCGCTATCTTTCTCTAATTTATTTCCGACTACAACTAAGTTTGCTCCAGAATCATGGAGCAATTTTATTTGATTTATATTTCTGACTCCACCGCCAACAATAACAGGTAAATTCATATTCGCAATTGTTTCAACCATTTTGGGGTTAACGCTGTATTGAGCACCACTTCCTGCATCAAGATAAATAAGTTTTTTACCCAAAAACTTTCCTGCTAGTGCCGTTTGTCTCAATATGGTAAATCCATTTTTAGGAATAGGGGTAGTTTGACTTACAAAAGCAACCGATGAATTTGTTCCACCCTCAATGAGTATATAGGCCACAGGGATGACTTCTAATTGCAGCGATTCAACTTCTAAAGCTGAATTGACGTGATGGCCAATTAAAAAATCTGGATTCCTTCCGGAGAGTAGACTGAGATAAAGCAATGCATCACAGTTAGCAGACAATTGTTGAGCAGAACCTGGAAAGATTACAACGGGTATTTTAGTATTTTGCTTTATTAAATCGATAGTCGAAACAAATTGATGTTTAGACACGGTGCTTCCCCCTACAAAAATAAAATCAATACCTGAAAATTCGGCTTTTTTGATTAACTCAATTAGACCATTCCCATTGTCGGACTTTTCTGGATCTATAAGAACTGCAATTTGTCTTAGATTATTTGTTATTTTATCCAATACCATCATATTGATCTTGCGCTGCTGATATATTTATAGATACAACTATGTCGTCAATAACAAAGTTATGTAAATTAACTTCCATTTTTTTCTCCGAAGTTATAATTTGACCAATCCAAGATTCCTCAGTTACTTTTTTTAGGATTAACTGTTCCTTAAAAATTATTTTTTTTCGTTGTGATAATTTATACAATACTTCTTTTAATGACCAAGCTACCGTCATTTCTTTTATTGATGTCGTCTCCAATTGCGAAATTTCTTCAACAGATAAAAACTTAGTGTAAAGCCTTTGTGCTTTATCACTTATTATTTCTAAATCAAGTCCCACAGGAAATTCTTTGTTGAAAGTTATTGCGACACAATTTTTTATATGGCTAATAGATAAGAATCCTTCCTTTTGTATATAAGGTGCACCAACGCTATTATAATGTATGTGTTCAAAACCAAATAAATCATGTCTTAATATTCTTGTTGCAGTAAATTGCTTTTTTCTATCTATGCTTTTAAAAGAAAATAATTTTTCTTTCTCGATTTCAGTTAAATATGATAGGTAGTTCGAAAATTCAAAATCATTGAAAAAAAGAAAATGAATTTCTTGATTATTCCCCAATATTTTTCTTTTGTAAATAAAACCGTCTCTTTTCATTTACACAAATGAACAAAACAAAATTGAGACCTTATTATTGATTAAATAATTTTTTAAAACAAGTATAAGTGAGATTTTATGGAAAAGAATCAAAGGTTACATCTTGGTTGTTAATCAAAGTTAAAATAATGTGAATTTAATTTTTTTTAACGGAGAGGTTTTCCGATTGTTTTTTTCTATATTTACCCGCTTATTAGCACAATTTCGTTTAAATATAAATTGAACTTATGTTACGAAAATTACGTTTTTTATTTCTAAGTGTCTTATTGACAAGCTCTTATGGTTTTTCCCAGGTAGGTTTGGGAACCGTAAAAGGTACAGTAAAGGATGGTGAATCTAAAGCCCCTTTAGGATTTTGTAAGGTAATGCTTATACAAGGAGGAAGCATTAAAGGTGGAGCAACAACGGACGGTTCCGGTAAATTTCAGATTAACTCTGTTGCTGCTGGTACTTATGATGTCGAAGTTAGAAACGATGCTGAAGGTTATCAGCCTTTTCGTCAAACTGGTGTAATTGTTTCCTCTGATAACATAACTTTCCTTGATGATTTAACGATCACTAAGGCTAAAGAAGCTAAAGAAATGCAAGAGGTAAAAATTGTAGCCTATAAGGTACCTTTGATTGATAAAGATGGAGGAGCTTCAGGAGCTACCGTAACAAGGGAGGATATTGCTCGACTTCCCGTGCGTTCCGCTGCTGGTGTAGCCCAAACTGTAGGCGGGGTGAATTCTGATGAAGGTTCAGGAGCGATTTCAGTAAGAGGTTCTAGATCTGATGCAACATACTTCTTTATAGATGGTGTTAAAGTTCGAGGTTCGTCAAACTTGCCTAAATCTGCAATTGAAGAAGTATCAGTAATTACCGGAGGGGTTCCTGCAAACTATGGTGACGTAACCGGTGGTATTATTTCGGTTACGACGAGAGGTCCATCAGCTAAGTATTTTGGATCTATTGAAGCAGTAACTTCAGGGTTTATGATCAGAGGAGACGATCCTAATGGTTATAATGACAAGGTTTTTGGATTAGATAAGTATGGTTATAACCTTGTTGAAGGTATGGTTTCTGGTCCGCTTTGGATGCAGAAGGATTCAACAGGTGCTAAGGTTAAACCACGACTAGGATTTTTGATTTCAGCAAATTTAACAGATGAAATTGACGGAAGACCGCTTGCGGGTGGAAGTTATCGAATTAAGCAGGACGTTAGAGATGAACTATTACTTAATCCATTGAGACCAACTTCTACTGGTCAAGGGACTTTTCATAATGCATCATTCTTACAGAAAGAGGATTTTGAAAAAGTAGATTGGAGAATGAATGCAAGAAATACGGTGGTTTCAGCTCAAGCAAAAATTGATGTGAACACGGGACCATCAGTTAACCTAACTTTTGGTGGTTCTATGAATTACAGCAATGGTTCTAATTATTCATACACAGGTTCGTTACTTAATTTTACAAATTTTGGTGTGTCTAAGTCATTGGATTGGAGGGTTTTTGGTAGATTAACCCAGCGATTTACTAACGATACAGAAGGAAGTGCGTCTAAATTGAGATCTTTTGTTTATTCTTTAATGGTGGATTATTCTAAATCAAAAGATGATGTTTATGATCCAAATCATAAGTATAACATGTTCAACTACGGTCACGTTGGTACATTTACAACTACAAGAATTCCTACTTATGCTATGTTCGACTCCAATGGAGATGGAGAAGTTGATTTGAAAGAGCATGACGGTTTTAAAGATGTTGAAGTAGCATTTACCCCATCTGAAACAAATTCTGCATTGGCTGCAATTACTACTCAATACTATAATATATATGCTGGAGACCCAATTGGAAATTATGAGAACCTTTTCCAAATTCAACAAGGAAATGCTCTAAGAAATGGTGATGCTCCGGCAAGTGTTTATGGTATTTGGGGTAATATTGGTACGCCATACAACTATTTCGGAAAAACTGAAAACGACCAGCTCCGCGGTACAGGTGCATTGTCTGTGATTTTAGGAGATCACTCGATTTCATTCGGTTTCGAACTTGAACAACGTTGGGATAGAGGATGGACAGCAGGAACAACTACTGGAGGAGGAACAAATGGTCCACTTGGCATTTGGTCAATTGCTAGACAATTAACGAACTTCCATATTGAAGAGTTGAATAAATTTAGTGGAGACACCACCGATATGGGTTCATTTAAAGCTATTACTTACGAAAGATTGAATACTGGTTATGCTTATACATCAGGTACTGGAGATTATGGTGGTCAGTTAAATTCAGATAATCAATCGTTTTTTGATTATAACTTAAGAAAAGAGCTCAATCTTGATCCTGCTGGATTGGATTACGTTGACATTGATCAATACGATCCTAATATTTACACATTTGATATGTTCTCACCCGATGAATTATTAAATAGTGGGAATTCTTTTGTTTCATATTGGGGATTCGATCATACTGGTAAAAAGGTTAATGGTACAACTGATATCAATAAATATTTCAACGAATTTGATGAAAATGGAAATTATAAAAGATTCGTTGGGGCATTTGCGCCTACATATATTGCAGGTTATTTAATGGATAAATTTGCATTCAACGATATCGTTTTCAACGTTGGTGTTAGAGTTGATGTTTTCGATGCGAATCAACCAGTGCTTAAAGATCCTTACCTTTTCTATAATGCAAGAACTGTTGCAGAGGCTAAAGCATTGGCAACAGCTGATCCAACTTTGTATGATTGGGTTAATATTCCAGATGCTATGGGTGATGATTATACTGTGTACGTTAATGACGTAAATAACCCTTCAGCAATTAATGGTTTCAGAATTGGAAACAATTGGTACAATGCAGATGGTATTCAAATCGAAGATCCTAAAGTTATCAGGGGTGCTACAGGAATTCAACCTTGGTTGCTAAACCCAGGTCAAGAGACTCCTAGCGCAGATGCATTTGAAGATTATAAAGCGCAGGTAAATGTAATGCCACGTATCGCATTCTCTTTCCCTATTTCTGATGAGGCATCTTTCTTCGCTCACTATGATATCTTGACTAAACGACCAACTTCGGGATTCCGATTCGATCCTTTTGAATATCAATTTATCAATTCAAGAAGTGCGATTATTAACAATGCCAATTTGAAGCCGGAAACAACTGTTGATTATGAATTAGGTTTCCAACAAGTATTGTCCAGAACTTCTTCCTTGAAAATTTCAGCTTTCTATCGTGAACAAAGAAATCAAGTGCAGTTGTTAAATGTATTCGAAGCTTATCCGGCAACTTACAAAACATTTGGAAACAGGGATTTTGGTACAGTTAAAGGGATGACAATCTCTTACGATTTGAGAAGAACAGGAAATATCCGAATGACAGCTGCCTATACGCTACAGTTTGCAGATGGTACTGGTTCTGATGCAACTTCAGCTTCTAGCTTAGTTAATGCTGGATTACCCAATTTAAGAACTATAACTCCTTATTCATTCGACCAAAGACATGCATTTGCAATTACATTCGATTATAGATATGGTGAAGGTGAAGATTATAACGGTCCAAAAATAGGAGATCTGAATATCTTGGAAAATACAGGTTTAAATATTGTGTCAAACATTTATTCTGGTTCACCATATTCCAACCAAACATTCATTACTGATGAAGGAATAGGTAACTTAAATGCAGGTTTAAATGGTACATTAAATGGTTCTCGTTTACCTTGGTCTTACCGTTTAGATTTGCAGTTGGATAGAACGTTCAATTTAGAATTTGGTGGTTCAGAAGACAAAAAGAAAGTAGCATTCTTGAATGTATACGTTCGTGTTACCAATTTATTTAACCAGTTCAATATTTTAAATGTTTACAGAGCAACCGGAAACTGGGATGATGATGGTTATCTTGCGGCTGCCTCTAGTCAAACATCTATTCAAAATCAATTGGATGAAGAAGCTTTCAGAAATTATTACATGATGAAAATTCAAAATCCATTCAATATTAGCGTGCCTAGAACCATTCGTTTAGGTGTTAAATTTGATTTCTAAAACATAGCAGAAACAGTTAGTATGAAAAAACAAATAGTAGCAATAGTTTTTGGTGTTTCGATTATTTGGTCGAATAATGCACTTTCCTTTATGCATCCAAATGACTTGGGTAAAAGTGCGAAAGGAAGCAATCCAAAAGGAGCCAATTGTTCTCCTTCAACAGCTAAACTTATCATGCAGTTCAATGATGTTAAAGCACTTATTGAACAAGGAGGTAGTATGTTTCAAGACAGACAAGCGGGTGTCGCATCATACGAGATACCTAAAGGTAGTGGCTTACATGTTATTTATGCAGGAGCATTGTGGATGGGTGGAACTGATGTTAACGGTCAGTTGAAATTAGCAGCTCTTCGTTACCGTCAAGGTAATGATTTTTGGGCTGGTCCATTAACTGTTAATCCAGGTAGTGGAAATTATAACCCAATAAATCCTGTTGGTGATGATGCTGTGCGTGATTTTGGAGAAGCAAACATTGATCCTGATCAGTGTATCGCCTACGATAAATTTTTTACCATACGTAAGGCGGAGGTAATCAAATTTAGCCTATGGTGGGAATGTGAAAATAATGTAACAACTGAAGGTTGTGATGATGTAAGTGAACCAACAGCTGATGAATTAAAAAGAATCTACGACTGGCCAGCTCATGGAGATGTGTCAAAAGGTCAAGACTATTTCTTAGCACCTTATTATGATAGAAATCAAGATGGTACATATAATCCTATAGAGGATGGAGACCACCCATGGTACGATGATATTTTAGGTAGAAATGACATAGAATGTGGTATAGATAGAAGAATATCTTTGTTTGGTGATGAAACGCATTGGTGGGTTTTCAATGATAAAGGAAATATCCATACAGAAACAAATGGTGACCCAATAGGAATGGAAATCCGTGCACAAGCATTTGCTTTCGCCACTAATGATGAAGTGAATAGAATGACTTTCTATAACTACGAATTAATTAATAGGGGAACACAAACGCTTTATGATACCTATTTCTCGCAATATTTGGATGCTGATGTTGGTAATTATGCTGATGATTATGCTGGTTGTGATGTGTCGAGAGGATTAGGATATATGTACAATGGTGATTTGATTGATGAGGCTGATGGCGGTAAACTGGGTTATGGTGAAAATCCTCCAGCTATAGGTTGTGATTTCTTTGAAGGACCATATCAAGATGCGGATGGATTAGACAACGTTGGACCATACTACGATGAAGTGAATGATACGCTTATAGTTCCTTCAGTTATTCAGGCATTAGCAGGCGACGGAATTGTTTATAAAGGTATAGGAATTGGGTATTCGGATGGTATTGTCGATAATGAAAGATTTGGAATGAGAAGATTTACTTATTACAATGCTAATTTTCAATTCCCATATACCGACCCCCAAAATGCTGCACAATTCTACAATTTCATGAGTGGAACCTGGGCTAATGGTTCAGAGATGTTTTACGGTGGTCTTGGTTATGCTGGTTCTACTGGAGGTACAAACGTGCCTTCTGACTATATGTTCCCAGGAACATCTGATCCTTTATTCTGGGCTACCGGTGGACAAGATATGACAGCTGCATTCCCTAATGGATGGGATGAGGCAACCAATAATAACCCTCCGGGAGACCGTCGTTTTGTTCAATCTGCCGGTCCTTTCATTCTGAAACCAGGAGCCGTAAATAACATTACAGTTGGTTTAGTTTATGGTCGTGGTACAGAGGGAGATTTATTCTCTTCTGTCGATGCAATGAAGCGCGCAGATACTAAAGCTCAAGCTTTATTCGATGCTTGTTTTAAAATTTTGAATCCTCCAGCTGCTCCTAAGCTTGTAATTCAAGAGTTGGAAAATGAACTGATTTTAATGTTGGATAATACAGCTCCAATTGAAGCTTATGAAGAAGAAGATGAAATCAATATTCCAATTGGAGAGGATAGATTCTATCGTTTTGAAGGTTACCAAATTTTCCAATTGAAAAACGATGAAGTATCCGTTGCTGATATTGCTGATCCTAATAAAGCTCGTTTGGTTGCTCAATGTGATATTAAAAATGACATCGCGGATATCGTTAATTTTGAGTTTGATGAAGCACTAGGATACTCAATCCCAACTAAAAAGGTGGAAGCTGATAATGTAGGTGTAAAACATTCATTTAAAGTTACAGAGGATGCCTTCGCTTCAGGAAATAGAACTTTGGTTAATCATAAGACCTATTATTACATTGCTGTGGCTTACGCCTTCAACGAGTTTAAGAAATACAATCCAAATGATCCATTGTCTTTGGATGGACAGAAAATTCCATACATTTCATCTCGCTTGAATTTTGATGGGTCGGCTATTGTTGCAACACCTGCTATTCCTCATAATCCTATGCCTGAAGCTGGTGGTACCAATCAACGTATTGAATACGGTTTATCGCCTAAGATTACAAGAATTGATGGTCATGGAAATGGAAATCGTGCCTTGGAATTAGATGCTAGCACAGTATCATCAATTTTAAAAGAGGGTTTTGTAGAGAATCCAGTTTATGAATTAGGTGGTGGTCCAATCAATGTTAAAGTGATAGATCCTTTGAATTTGAAAGATGGGTATTTTGAGTGTAAATTCAGAAATTATACACCTACTACTACGAATGGTGCAGATGATGCAGAGTGGGTCATCTATCGATACTTAAACGGTATTGTTGAAGATTCTGTATCATCGGAAGAAACGATTTCAGTTGATAATGAACAACTTATACCAGATTGGGGTATTTCTGTTCAGATTTATCAGAATAAGTACTACGGAGAGTCAGGAAATCAATCTGTTAAGGTTACTGATATGATTGATGCAACTATTGATTTTGCAGATTCATCAAAGCGTTGGTTGACATTTATTGAAGATAATGACGCATTTTATCCAACCAACTGGATTCGATCAGGTGATTATTCTCCTGTAGATCCTGATGATTGTTTACCAGATGAACTTCCTTATCTAAATCCTTGTAACTACAAAGATGAAGCAGGGCAAGATGATGATAAAAAGTTTGCTAAGATTTTGTCAGGTGGTATTGCTCCTCACAGATTAGTAGGATATCAAGCTGATTTTATGCCAATGGCATATTACAATTTAACAAGTCCAGGTTCTTCAAAAAATAATGCGTCCATTAGCTTCTTACCGAGTGTTGATATTGTATTGACTTCTGATACTTCGAAATGGACGAGATGTCCAGTGATTGAGTTAGGTCGTACACCGAATTTGAACGTCGGTGGTACAGCTCCAGGAAAATTAAGAAGCAGTCCAAGTGTCGACAAGGAAGGTAATGAGGACGGCACAGGTACTGGTATGGGTTGGTTCCCTGGTTATGCTATTGACCTGGAGTCAGGTGCACGATTGTATATGGCGTTTGGAGAAAATTCATTCCTTGGTGCTGAAAATGGTGCGGATATGATTTGGAATCCAACAGATCGAATTGTAGATGGCGTTGGGAATCCTTTGATGGGGGGTATGCACCCAATTTACATCTTTAGTTATAAACAAAAGTCTATAAATAATTTCTCGTCAGGATTTGATTTTCCTGCATATATTCCAAGTATCGGAAACTCAAACAATAATGAGGTTTATTTGAAACTGAAGGATATTCAAGATAACAATAGCAGCACTTCAAAAAGGGAATTATATGGAAGTTTATCTTGGATAGCATATCCATTGTTACAGGAAGATCAAGAATTGAACGCTACGGATGTAAAAATTCGTTTGAGAATCAATAAAGAATACAAGAATTTTATAGGTTCAGGTGAAAATAATGGAGCTCCGATGTATTCTTGGTCAATGGATGATGTTCATACCGTTCAGGATGATGCTGATAAACTGGCGGAGGCTTTAGAAATGATTAACGTTGTGCCTAATCCATATTACGCTTTTTCAGAATATGAAAGAAATCGATTGGATACGAGGGTTAAAATTACCAACCTTCCGGAAGTTTGTACTGTAAATATTTATACCGTAAACGGAAAACTGGTCCGCACATTTAAAAAAGATAGCGAGGTGACTTCGTTAGATTGGGATTTGAATAACTCAAAAGGCATCCCTGTGGCCGGTGGAGTTTATTTAATTCATGTAGACGTGCCCGGTGTCGGGGAAAGAATCTTGAAATTCTTTGGAGGTATGAGACAAGTTGATTTACAAGGAATTTAATTCAATCAAGTATTTATAAATGAAAATCTTTATGATGAATTTTAAAAATTGTTTTCTTGCAAGTGCTTTATTATGTAGCGGATTTGCTCTAGCTGGAAATGAAGACCGAGTTGGATCTGCTGGTGCTTCGCAATTGCTTGTGAATCCATGGGCGAGAAGTTGTGCTACAGGTGATGCCGGAATAGCTTCTGTAAATGGACTTGAAGCATCTTTTGTAAATATTGCTGGTCTAGCATTTACTGATAAAACCCAAATTAAATTTAACTACAGCAATTGGATGGGTAGTGCAGGAATTGCATTTAATAGTGCAGGCCTTGCTCAACGTTTATCAGAAACTGATGTTATTTCTGTAAGTGTTCAGTCAATGAACTTTGGAGATATTCCAATAACAACGGTTGCCAATCCGGAAGGAAATATTGGATTTTTCTCACCAAGAGCAAATGTTTTTAACGTTGGTTATGCGAAATCTTTCTCATCTTCAATTTATGGAGGTATTAATTTGAAAGTAATATCGGAGAATATTTCAAATTTGAAGGCAACTGGAATTGCTTTGGATGCGGGTATACGGTATGTAACTGGAGAAAGGGATCAAATTAAGTTTGGGATAGCTCTTAAAAATGTAGGCCCCGTTATGAGATATAAGGGTGACGGTTTAGCTCAACAAATTCAATATATTTCAACAGAATTTGTTGCAACACTAGAGCAACGTTCTGCTACATTTGAAATGCCTTCCCTTCTTTCAATAGGAGGTTCTTATGATTTTATTTTTAATGAAAACAATAAGCTTAATTTAGCGCTTGGATTTACAGCAAATTCATTTTCTAATGATCAATACAGAATAGGTTTAGATTATGCTATGACTGCTGATAAGGTAGCTTTTAATATTCGTGCTGGTTACGTTTATGAAAAGAACCTATTGTCCGCTGAAAATAGATCTAATGCATTAGTGGGTCCAACTGCTGGTTTCTCTGTCGATGCCTTAGTGGGTGAAAATAAAAGTGCACTTGGAATTGAGTACGCAACCAGATTCGCTGGCGTATTTGGAGTGATTCATACAATTGGAGCAACAATCAATTTGAAATAATTATTTAGTTTTTTATATTTGTTATTCAAGAGAGTCCATTGGGCTCTCTTGTTTTTGTTATTTATACACCAGAATAAAATACATATGTCACAAGTTACGTATTACACAGAGGAAGGATTGAAAAAGTTGAAAGATGAACTGCACAATATGAAAATGGTTCAACGACCAGCGATTTCAAATCAAATTGCGGAAGCAAGAGATAAAGGCGATCTTTCTGAAAATGCAGAATATGATGCGGCTAAAGAAGCTCAAGGTTTGTTAGAAATGAAAATAGCTAAATTAGAAGCAATTATTTCGAATGCAAGGATTATTGATAATTCAACTATTGACAATTCTAAAGTTTTTATATTGTCTTGTGTGAAAATTAAAAATATATCAAACGGAATGATGATGGAATATACTTTGGTGGCAGAAAATGAAGCAGACCTTAAGGCTAAAAAAATATCAGTAGATTCTCCAATAGGTAAAGGACTCCTAGGTAAAAAGGTTGGTGATATCGCAGATGTTCAAACACCAAATGGAATTATGAAATTTGAAATTATTGAAATTTCACGATAAATGGCAACCTTATTCACTAAAATAGTCTTGGGTGAAATTCCTTGCCACAAAATTGCAGAGAATGACAGATTTCTTGCCTTTTTAGATATAATGCCCTTACAAAGAGGTCATGTTTTGGTAATTCCAAAAGTAGAGGTTGATTATATCTTTGATTTGGATGATGATTTTTTGGCAGAAATGATGGTGTTCTCAAAGAATGTTGCTATTAAAATAAAACAAGCGTTTCCTTGCAAAAAAGTCGGTGTTGCTGTGGTTGGATTGGAGGTACCGCACGCACATATTCATTTGATTCCAATAAATTCAATTGAAGACATGAATTTCTCTAACGAAAAACTAAACCTTTCTACATCAGAACTTCAGCGAATTGCAGACTTGATTACTAATGTGACTGAAATTTAATTGGCTTCATAGGTGACAATTAACTTTAAAGTTTCTGTAAAACCTTTAACTTTTACTTCTATGTATTGCATGGTTAAGCCTTCCATTTTGGAAGGATCAATCTGAATAGTCACACCACTTGTTTTCTTCGAAGGTATTGCAGATGATGATTGAATAACTTTTATATTATCGAAAATACTGTAAACACTATCAATTTCAACCAACTGACCTGTTAGATTTTGTAAAATAAATTCTTTTTCAAAACGAATTTCTTTATCAATTTTTCCTGCATCGTAAATTGTTTGTGCGGCACTTAACGGAAAAATTTTATTGTTTTCCATATAAGTTATACTTTGTATTTCTACTTTTCTCTCAATTGCTGCAGCTTTAGAATAGACAGAATTGCGTTGATCGTAATAATCATCACTTGTGCTTTTATTTGCTGTATATTCACCAAATGGAACCATAGTGAAAACAACTTTTCCGCCATTTTTGGCTGTACCAGAAATGTATGGTTCAAATATCCCTCCATTGTATTCTTTGAGGTAGTTAACCAAGGAAGAAATTCTTCTTTTCGTAAGTTTGACGTTATAGGAAGTTTTGGCTAATGGACTAGCAAATCCCTTGACCGTTACATTTATTTGAGCACCTGTCTCTAATTCTTTGAGTAATAAATCTCTAAAAAGTTCTAAATCTGCTACCCCTTTATCTACATTATTAGTAAAGAAAGCTTGAAGTTCTTCTTTTGCAATGGAAGCATTTTCATCGGACATTCCTTTGGTATATTCTATTTGGTATTGTTCCAACATTGCCCTATATTCTTTGTAACCAGTCATATAATTAATTTTGGTCACTGTGTCTTGGGATTTGGGATTCGGACAGTCATTGTGAAAATATAGGGTAACTGGTAGTCGTTTGCTTAATTCGTAAAGAGTTTCTATCCTAGAAGGAATAATAATAGAAATTTTTTTCGGCAATTTTTTTGGTGGATAAGTAACACGAAAAATATCACTACAACAAGTAGGATTTTTACTGTAATTTACACCAAGCCTATTACTGGAAAAATATGAAGTATCTTGATATTTAAAGAAATATAAATCATTAGCCGGGCTATTGAAAGGAAGTTCAAGATTTATTGGTTTACTATAATCTTCCATTAGATAGGAGGATTTGAAAATATCATATCCACCTAAACCAATATGCCAGTTAGAAGAGAAATACAATTCTTTTAAAGAAGCATCCCACCAAGGACTTAATTCATTGTCAATGGAATTTATCGTCGTAATGTTTTGCGGTTCACTATATTGGTTCCCATTTTTAATTTCACTGTACCAAATATCCATCCCACCTTGACCTCCGTTTCTATCACTAGAAAAAAATAAAATTTCACGACCATCCACATTTCCTACATTAGGCATTGTTGTATTTGAGCCAACTTTATTGATGATTTCTCCCAAGGAATCAATATTAATCCAGTTACCATCTTCGACATCGGCAACCATGATTTTACATGTGTAGTTGAATTGATTTTCATCACAGGTGCTGAAATAAAACCGCTTTCCGTCCAAGGAATAACTTCCATTACCCGAGTTTTTTCCATTCACAGATAATGAATTTAGTTTAATGGATTCTTTATAATCCACGGCTGAATATTGTGATGAATACAAGCTGGTTTTGTAATTATTGGCATAAACCTCCTCATTTGAATTAATCGAATCAGCTCTTAACGATGAGAAAATTATTGCTCCATCTCGAACTAAATGCCCAAATTCTGAATCCGAAGAATTAACAGGAGCAGGTAATTGGTACAAATTGATACTATCATTTTGAATTGTAACATTTTGCGCCCAACTACAGGCTTCTATTTCTTGAACAGCTTTTCGGTATAAATAATCTTTTTTGTTTGAATTATTTAATGATTTAACTTTTTTAAAAGTTTTGTATGCAGCTTCATATTTTCCATTCTGCTTCTGCATTAAGCCGTAATTGAGTAAAGAATAGGGATAGATAAGCCCGTTTTCATTTTCAAAGACTTTACCATAATAGTATTCCGCTTTTCTATAATCTTTATAGGCTTTTAAAGTTTCTGCATAGTCCCATAGAAGAGAAATAGCATTGGAATCTATTTGCATTGCATTTTCATACAATTCGAGTGCATAAACATAATCACCTTGTTTAAATTTATCCTCGGCATGCTTGATATAAGTTCCAATTTTTGTTTGTCCCCAAACTGAAGTAATGCCAAAAACAAAAAAATAAGTTATTAAATGTAGTCTGGGCATGCTCTATGAATCGTTTGTTTTGGTTTAAACTTATTTAGTATATAGCGAACAGCGATTTCAAAACCACCTCTATTATTACTTGCAGGTACTAATTTTGATAAATTTACATCGTAACTAAGCCCAACAAACCAGTTTTGATAGTCAACACCTACAGTGAAATAATTGGCGTCCAAAACTCTATACCAAACACCAGCATAAACTGCTCTATATACGCCTAATCGATTAACTAAAGTATATTTAATAGAAGAACCTAAACATAGTTCTCGGTACTTTCCTTGTAAAGTAAAATTAATAGAAGGCAAGACATCTAAATCCAATCCTATTTTATATAAGCCATTAAAATTAAGAAGGTATCTGATGTCTCGTTTTATTGTTTGATTATAAAATCCTTGATTTGGTTGATTGATATTAAAAAGTGCAGCATTAGCAACCCAATAATTTCTCGAATTTTTAAAAAATGTGTACGATAATCCTGATCCAACAGAAACGTTAGTTTTTCTGTCTGTCTGAAATGATTCATTAGTCGGTAAGCCAGGGTCGAACTGTACCCCATTAAATTGATTATCAAAATAAAATTTGTCCCAGTTCAGTTGACGATGATTAAAGCCAAAATTAATTCCGAATCTTAAACAGTGCAGGGAATCAGCGGATAACTTAAATACGTAGGATAAATTTCCTTGCAGTTCTATTGTTCTGAATTTACCGTCACCTGCAACATCATGAAAAAGCAATAAACCATATCCAATATGGTTGCTTTTAGCAAATCTACTGTCTGCCGATATTGAGATTGTGTTGAAAGGTACAGAAACACTTCTCCATTGATCACGAAAATTTCCTACAAAGCGAAAATCACCATTAAAATTTCCCGCATTTGCTGGATTCTGAAAAATAGGATTCTGATTGAATTGAGACCAATGAATATCTTGAGCACATCCAATATTCAAAAAAAACAAGAATGCATGAATAATTAAGAGATGTTTGAATGTCAAGAAAGCTTTCATTATAATAAATTTCCAAAATTATTTGATGATTTCATAATTTATAGAAACTTAATATTTCCCTTCTGCAAGAATTAGAAAAAGAATAATACCTATTAATACTATTAACAAATAAAGTTTAGGATCTTGATAAATAGGTTTTTTCCCTCTTTTGGTGAGTCGTTCATATTCATGATAAAAATTACCAAAATTCTTGTGCCTATTTATTTGTTGCTCTGTTGGTTCTACTTTTTCTGTAGTTCCTCTATTAATAAAAAATTTTCTCATGATAATTCTTCCCACTTTTTATTCAACTTCTCAAGTATTCTGTAAACTCGCATTTTTGCATTTGCTTCAGTTATACTGTAAATATCGGCAATTTCCTTAAAACTTAAACCTTGAAAATACCTCAATTCAATAAGGTCTAAGTGCTCTTGTTCAATTTCATTAAGCAAATTGATCAGTTTTTCTTGTTGCTCTTGAGACATGTAGTTGCCAATATTCGCCTCTTCACACATATTTTTAAACATTCTTTCTTCAATGACCACTTTTACAACTGATTGCTGATTTCTAAAATGCATGTTGACTTCATTTTGTGCGATACGATATAACCAGCTACTGAATGGAAGTCCCCTATCTTCGTACTTATAAAGGTTTGCCATTGCTTTCATGAATGTTTGTTGGGTTATATCAGCAGCGGAATCCTCGTTTCCACCCAGTCTTTTGAAAACAAATCTGAATATTTTATCAAAATAGTTGTTGTACAATGTGCCAAAATAGTAACTATCCTTCTTCGCTAGCTCTATAATTTGAGCTTCGGTTAAATTTTCAATCGTTTTTCTTCTTTTAAACACGCTTATATTTTTTTCTTTAATGTGAAATTTTCTAAAAGTAACGAGATTAAAATTACGGAGTTGAAAGTGAAACTGGAATAATTTTACCATTAAACCATGTATGACCTTTCAATGCAAAATCTGCAATATACTCTGCCATTTTTTCTGCACTTAGTGGGGCTACATAACCAGGAAAAGCCTCTTCCAGCATTTCTGTTTGGGCAGCGCCAAGAGCCAAACAATTCATTTTTATTGTTGAATTTTTGAATTCCTCTGAAAAAAGTTCTGTGAAACTGCACAAGGCAGCTTTAGATGTAGAATAGGCTGTTAGCCCAGCAAATTTAACTGTTCCTTGAACTCCCCCCATTGAACTTATATTTACAATGTGCGCTCCCTTTTCTTCCATTTTAGGGAGTAATGCTTGAACAGTTTCCATTACCCCAATAACATTTACTTGATAGCAATTTAAAAAATCTTCATGTGTTATCGATGGAAATGGCTTGTTAACGAGATATCCGGCATTATTAATGAGAATATCAATTTTTTCATAATCATTAAGCAAAAGCCTTATTTGATTTTCTACATTTTTGGTGATGTCAAATGATAAACTTTTTACATTTTCTTTGGCATGAAAAACATCGTTCATTCGTTCCCAATCTCGGGAAAGTGCCAGGATCAAATTTTCCGGATCTTTTGATAAGATGTCAACTAACGCCTTACCAATCCCTCTGCTGGCACCAATTATGACAATAATTCTATTATTCATTAAAGCTAATAATTACTTCTTCACTTGCAGGATGTGCTTGACAAGTTAAAATATAGCCATCCTCAATTTCTTTGTCCGTGAGTGTAAAATTGTTGTCCATACTGGTTAATCCTTTAATAACTTTTGCCTTACAAGATGAGCATACGCCACCCCTACAAGAATAGGGAAGGTCCATACCTTCAGACTCAGCAGCTTCCAAAATAGTCTTTCCTTTGGCGTTTAGAGTGAATTGTTCTCGCTCTCCATCAATTGCCACGATGACATTACTATCTCCAACAAAGTCATTTTTCTGTTTTTCAACTGATTCATTCAAAAGTTTTGGTGGAGTAAATAATTCAAAATGAATTTTTTGTTCTGAAACTCCAAAAAACAATAAGGTATCTTTTACAGTTATTATCATTTCTTCAGGACCACATAGGAAGAAAGCATCAACTTTGAGTATAGATAGATTGGATTTAATATAACTCGTTAGGTTTTCTTTATTTATTCTACCAAATATCGATTCTTCTGATTTTTCTTCACTTAAGAAATGGGTGAGTTTTAAATTTTTCAATTTTACAAGTTGATCAGAAAACATTATCGACGCTTTATTTTTATTTCCATAAAGTAACTCCATCGGCATATTTCTTTCGGATAGGTGCTTTGCAATTGAAATTATTGGGGTAATACCACTGCCTGATGCTATCCCGACTACATGATGCATTTCATCTTTCAAAATAAAATTTCCTCGAGGTGTTGAAACTTGTAAAAATGTACCAACGGTTAAGTTTTCATTCAGCCAGCTGGAAACTATTCCATTTGGAACTTTTTTAACAGCAATTGCCAGATTCTCATTTTTACCCGAACAAATGGAATAAGATCGCCTTTCAATTTTACTATTTAGCTCAATTGATAATTCAACGTATTGCCCTGGTTGAAAGTCAAATAAACTTTTTATGTCATCAGGTAATAAAAAACTTATTTGAATCGCTTCTTCAGTGAGTTTTGTAATTGCAGCTACCTCAAGATCAAAGCAATCTTTTCCATTGGTTTGCTTTGTTTTAAATAATGAAAATATACCCATATTAATCGTCAAATGATACTATTAATTCTTCGCTTGTTGGATGTGCCTGGCATGTCAGAATATATCCTTGCTCAACTTCGTCTTTCTCAAGTGCATAATTTACATCCATACGTGCTGTTCCAGTAATAATTTTAGCTTTACAAGTGCAACATACGCCACCTTTACAAGCAAATGGTAGGTCTGCGCCAGCTTTTTGTGCAGCGTCCAGAATTGTTTCACCATGAGAACTTAAGGCTAAGTCAATTTTATCGCCGTCAAGAACTATAGAAACCTTACTGGCGATAGCCGGTTTGGAAATATCAATTGCTGGTTTTGGTTTATTCGCACTACCACTAGTGAATAATTCAAAGTGAATTTTTGATGCATCTATACCTTTTTCTAACAACCCTTCTTTAACACCTATAATCATTTCTTCAGGACCGCAAATATATACGGAGTCTATGGCCAAACCTTTCAGAAAAGCCGAATGGAGATCAAAAGTTTTTTGTTTATCAATTCGTCCTTTTTGTATGTTATTCCCTAAACTTTCACGAGACAAAATGTGAATAATTCGAAGTCGATCTATGTAGGTGTTTTTCAAGGACTCTAGAATTTCTCTAAATATAATGGATTGAAATCCTTTATTTCCATAAAACAAGGTTACATCACTATTAGGTTCTTCTTTTAGAATGGTTTTGGCTATTGAAATAATTGGAGTAATTCCACTCCCAGCAGCAAATAAAACATAAGATTTTTCATTTGTGACATTTGGTTGTATCTTAAAATTTCCTGCGGGTGTCATTACGTCAATTAAATCACCAGCCTTCAAATTATTTAATGCAAAATTCGAGAATTTTCCATTTTCTACCCGTTTAATAGCTATTCGCCATTCGTTCTCGAAAGGACTGGAACAAAGGGAATATGATCGACGAACTTCTTCACCATCAATATCTCGTTTAAGCGTTAAATATTGACCCGAAAAAAAGGAATATTCAGCACTAATAGTTTTGGGCACATAAAATGATACGGAAACCGTATCTTCGGTCTCATGATTCACGTCGATAATTTCGAGTTGGTGAAATTTTGGCGTCATATTTTTTATTTAATCTCAAAGTTAATCATTTGATAAGATTTTAATGTTTAATAGATTGAATTCTATCCAAACATTGACTTAATTTTAGTAGTCATTGATGTTTTTACACAATTCAAAGAATTAAATTATCTGGAAGCAATTATTAGTTCAACTTTAATTCAGATCATTTAATTAATTCATATGAAAACGAAGCGTAAATTTTGGCGAAAATTAACATTAATTGTTGTTTTAATAACTGCCGGTACTTTGGGATTTCTTTGGTCCTGTGAAAAAGAAATCATCAAACCTATTGACACTCAGGTGAAGTCCATGCAATCCTTAGATAATGTAGATATTTGGCCAAGACCCCGATTGTGCGGTAGTCTGGTAGTTAAAAGTCTTTATTTGGGTAATAATACAAAAGTAGGTACTGCTTATTTTTACAATGACAACGATTATTTTTATGCTCATGTTGTAGCACAAAAAGGCATCTTGTTTCATAACTTGTATTTATTTACAGGACTTTTTGAAGAAATACCTTTATCAGAGGTGAAAAATCCCGATTTCACTTCATTTAATTATTCTGTAATTGCTAATGAACTGAGTTCGGTAAGAAAATTGAAAATACCACTTTCTGAATTAGAGGGTTCCTTTTCAATTTCTCTAATGGTTCAAACTAAGAAAGACGAAATTACAATGGACAGGAGTATGTTAAGGTACGAAAAAGCTTGGGCCGATGGTAAGTTTTATGGCAACACAGCTTTCGGTCGATTCTTTCAATATAGCAAGGGTATTTGCAGAACTGATCAACCTGACCAGATGGATGAATAAAAAATTTGCCATAGTAAATTAGAAAAGCTACCTCAAAAGGTGGCTTTTTCTTTAAACAAGAAACATCTTTGGCTGTTTTATTTTTAAGTTAAGAGAATTCGTTAAATTTGTTGAACTAGTAATTGGGTTATGGAACATAGAAACATTGATGAACTTGAGCGCCTTTTTCAAGAGAAAATAGATAAAGACATTAAAATTGAACCTAATGATTGGATGCCAGAGGATTATCGTCAAACTTTAATCAGGCAAATTTCTCAACATGCACATTCAGAAATTGTTGGGATGCTTCCAGAAGGAAATTGGATTACCAGAGCCCCAAATTTGCGAAGAAAAGCGGTGTTATTGGCCAAAGTACAAGATGAAGCGGGTCACGGTTTATATTTGTATAGTGCTGCTGAGACTCTAGGAGCAGATCGTGAGGCTACCATAGACGACCTACATTCTGGAAAAGCTAAATACTCTTCTATATTTAATTATCCCACTTTAACATGGGCCGATATGGGAGCAATTGGCTGGTTGGTTGATGGGGCAGCAATCATGAATCAAGTGCCACTCTGTCGCTGTTCTTATGGTCCATATGCTAGAGCAATGGTAAGAGTCTGTAAAGAAGAATCTTTCCACCAGCGTCAGGGTTTTGAAATTATGGCTCATTTAGCAAAAGGTACTGCCGAACAAAAAGAAATGGCTCAAGATGCCTTGAATAGATTTTGGTGGCCTGCACTGATGATGTTTGGTCCAAATGATGCCGAATCACCACATACCGCCCAATCGATGAAGTGGAAAATAAAGCGTCATACCAATGATGAGTTAAGGCAACAATTTGTTGATGTAACTGTTCCTCAAGCCGAATTAATAGGTTTAACAATACCGGATAAAGATTTAAAATTCAACGAAAAAACCGGACATTATGAATTCGGTGAGATAAATTGGGATGAGTTTTGGGAGGTTGTGAAAGGAAATGGCCCATGTAACAAAGACCGAATAGACGTTAGACGCAAAGCTAAAGAAGACGGGGAATGGGTAAGGGAAGCGGCTAATGCTTTCGCAGAGAAACGAGCAAGAAAATTAAGTGCGTAAAATCTAATGTAACTGCCATTATGTCGAAGAAAGAATGGCCTCTTTGGGAGGTTTTTATTAGGAGCAAAGCTGGTTTAAATCATAAACATGTTGGAAGTTTGCGTGCTGCAGACGCAACCATGGCCATTGAAAATGCCAGAGATGTTTATACTAGACGTTCTGAAGGTATTAGTATTTGGGTTGTGCCTTCTAACCAAGTAACCGCATCTGATCCGTCAGACGCTGATGCTTTTTATGAACCGGCTCACTCAAAAGTATACAGACATCCGACATTTTATGACGTACCTGATGGAATTTCACATATGTAATTTTTTGCAAAAAAATGAGCGCAACTTTGTTTGAATATGTCTTGAGAATTGGAGATGATTCTTTAATACTAGGTCACAGATTGTCAGAATGGTGTGGTCGCGGTCCAATTTTAGAAGAAGATATTGCGATGACAAATATTGCTTTAGATTTGGTAGGACAAGCTACTAATCTTTATGATTATGCAGCAGAAATTGAAGGAAAAGGCAGAAATGCTGACCAATTAGCTTTCTTAAGATTTGATAGAGAATATAAGAATTTACTGTTGGTAGAACAGCCAAATGGTGATTTTGGAATGACGATGATGCGTCAGTTTTTATTTGATGCTTTTCGTAAATTGTTTTTTGAAAGTTTAGAACAAAGCAGTGATCATCAATTACGGGCTATAGCCTCCAAATCACTTAAGGAAACAAAATATCATTTAAGACATTCTTCAGAATGGGTCATCAGGTTGGGGGATGGAACAGAGGAGTCCAAAATCAGAGTGCAGGAGGCTCTGGATACTCTTTGGAGATATACTAATGAGTTATTTTATCAGGATGATATAGATCAAGAATTGATTCAAAATGGAATTGCACCCGATTTAAATCATTTGCGAAAGGATTGGGAAAATTTAGTTTCGAATGTATTAAATGAGGCTACATTGGAAATCCCTAACAATAATTGGCAACATCAAGGAGGGCGCAAAGGATTTCATTCTGAGCATTTGGGTAAAATTTTGGCAGAATTGCAATACATGCAAAGAGCTTATCCTAATATGGAATGGTAACTGAATCAGAAATATGGATGTATCTGGAGGAAGTAGCAGATCCAGAAATTCCTGTTCTTTCAATTGTTGATTTAGGAGTAGTTCAAAAGATAGAAATTTTAGATTTATCTTGCGAAGTTACTATTACCCCAACTTATAGTGGCTGTCCAGCTATGAAGTTAATTGAAACCCAAATTATCGAAAAACTAATTGAAAAAGGTATTAAAAACGTAAAAGTGAACCTAGTCCTATCACCTGCATGGACTACCGACTGGATTTCAGAAAAAGGAAAGAAAAAACTTTTAACATATGGTATTGCGCCACCAGTCGATGAGGTCGATAAAAGTGTTCTGTTTGCCGAACCAATTGTCGTACCTTGCCCAAGGTGTTCATCAGAGAAAACTAGGTTGGTAAGTCAATTTGGGAGTACCGCCTGCAAGGCACATTACCAATGCAAGGATTGTTTAGAACCTTTTGATTATTTTAAATGCTTGAGGTAATTCAAGATAAAGTTTAATCTATAAGTTTAACACTTAATGTTTTGTTTTTATCCATTTTAAAAGAACATTCATTAAATGTTGGAGCCGACCAGGTTGGCACCACATTATTGGAGAATCCATAGCTTTCAGTTGGTACACCCAAGAAATTTACATCACATTCATCATTACTATTAACGTCATGATAAATAGCAAAAGCATAATTTCCGGATGGTAGTCCTTTAAAAGTATAAGTGCAAGTATAGTCTGAGCTTGGTTTAACCCTTACTTTTTTGTAAGTTTCCCCAACCTTTGGGAATGCAGATGAAGAATTATATAAACCGATTTCAACTAGGCCCTTTGTAGACGAAATATTAGTAATTTTTACTGTTAAGCTATAAGTCGTTGGGGTAGGGGTTGCAGAAAGAAGAATAAAAGCTATCGGAAGTAAAAAAAGGATTTTCATAAGTTAATTGTCTTTAAGTTGAGTTTTAAATAACCTATCCATCCAATTAAAAGTTGAAGCATAATTGCCGTTTAACTTAGCATGATGGTCATCGTGATGTTTTGTTTTACTGAGTATTGGCATTTCGCTCAAAATTGGTAAATTAAGGTCTGAATGGATATGGATTTCATGCAAATTTCTTAAAACTCCAAATATCCAAAAAGCAAAAATATTCATTGGCATAAATAAGGAAATAATTCCAAATCCTAAAACTGGACCTAAAGCACCAGTCATCCATTCGAGAGGGTGAGCATATAAATATTCTAATGGAAAAGGAGTGGTAGCTCTGTGGTGTATGGAGTGAACGTGCTTTAGTAAAAATTTATTTTCGTGCAAATAACGATGATAGAAATAAAACCATAAGTCATCAATTATAAAAGCAAGGAGGACTTGCAAGATAATGACCCACCAAGAGGGCCATTCAGTTTGAAAATAATCAAACATAAAATAGGCTCCAAATGCAGATAAAGCAATCAATGTAGATAAGTTGAATAGAAACAAAGGCATTCTTTTCCAAAAAATCCCCTTGTGATAAGGCTTGTTTTGAATTCGGAATTTCGCCAGTAAATTTGTATTCAATACGATGTAGGTATAGATAAAACCCAAAAAATTTGATCCTAACAGCACTAGCGCAGTGTAAAGAGCAGCATTTTCGGCACTCATACTCGTAATGCAAAAAGATTATACATTGGGGTCTCTTCCAAACCTGATTCTCTTTCGGCATGAAGATGGTTAAATCCTTTTTCGGATAAAAGTTGCTTCATTTTTTGTAGTCGACCATTTAAGTCATGTACTTCAATAACCATTGTTTTTATCATTGGCCAATGATCAGCTTTAATTCCTTCTAAAACTTCCCATTCTGCACCTTCACAATCTATTTTCAATAGATCAATTTTTTTTACATTTTCTTTATCAATTATTGCCGAAAGGGTTTGAAGATCACATGTTATTTTTTTACTTCCTTTCACTAATTGTGACGCAATTATTCCGGCAAACATTGTTGGAATCCATTTCATCCATCTCATATTTTCCGGTGGATTTTTCATTGTTCCTCTAACCGCATCTTTAAATGCTCCCGGATTTTCTTCCCATTGTTCTGGGTGTAATGTTGAAAGTGCAGGAGTATTCGGAAAATAGGTGAAGGTTGCCTTATCCAATTTTGATGAAACACCACATTCATGGACAAAAAATCTACCTTTTCCAAAATCTTCACTATTTTTTCTCAGTACAGCCGCAATGTCAGGAATTGGTTCAAAACAATGAACAGTCACATTTTTTGCCTTTTGAATGGCTCTGATGCCAAAAACGCCGATGTTGGCCCCAACGTCAAAAACTACGTCATTATCTCTAATTGTAATTCCATTTTGTAAATAACCCTCAACATGATGGTCGAGCATTTTAGCCTCAGGTTTTCTCAGACAATGGATGGAAGTGCCATCATGTAATTTTGTAACTTTCATATAATACCTACTCTAAAGATAATATTTTTTGAGTAAAATTTCCCCATTCGGAAATTAATGAATTTTGTACTTGAATCTATTCAGTCGTTACATAACTCCGCTGATATCAAGAGATTCTAATGTTATCCTAAAAAGGGATATCTATAATCTGATGGCGGTACAAATGTTTCCTTTATGGTTCTAGCGGATACCCATCGCAAAAGATTCATGGATGCCCCTGCTTTATCATTGGTTCCAGATCCCCTAGCCCCACCAAAAGGTTGTTGTCCAACTACTGCACCAGTTGGTTTGTCGTTAATATAAAAATTTCCTGCAGCATTTTCGAGTTTCTTTAGAGCAACTTGGATAGCGTAACGGTCATTCGAAATAATCGAACCAGTCAAAGCATATTCCGAGGTTTCATTTAATAAATCTAGTGTTTCTATATATTTTTCATCATCATAAACGAATATTGTTAAAACGGGTCCGAATATTTCTTCACACATAGTCTTAAACATTGGATTCGAAGTTACAATGGTGGTCGGACTTATGAAATAACCTATTGAATCATCGAAAGATCCTCCTGTAATGATTTCTGCTTCATTTGAAGATTGACAAAATTTTATATATTCCGTTATTTTATTGAAAGCGCGACCATCTATGACTGCATTTATGAAATTGGACGTATCATCTGGAGAACCAATTTTAAAGGAGTTAACTTGATTCAAATAAATTTCTTTTACCTCTGACCATATTGATTTTGGTATGTATGCCCTGGAGGCAGCAGAACACTTTTGGCCTTGAAATTCAAAGGCACCTCGCGATAATGCAGTAGCAACTTCCGAAGGATTTGCAGAATTGTGAACCATAACGAAATCTTTACCTCCTGTTTCACCTACTATGCGCGGATAAGAACGATAATTTTCTAGATTATGAGCAATATCCTTCCACAAATGTCGAAATACCGCAGTGGATCCTGTGAAATGTAAACCTGAGAATTGAGGATGCTTAAAGATCACATCACCAGCAATTGGACCATCAACCGTGATCATATTTATTACACCATCAGGCACACCAGCAGCTTTAAAGAGTTCCATGATTACTTGTGCTGAATAAATCTGACTGTCTGCAGGTTTCCAAACAATAACATTACCCATCATGGCAGGTGCTGCACACAAATTTGCTGCAATAGAGGTAAAATTAAAAGGGGTGAGTGCGAATACAAAACCTTCTAGTGGGCGATATTCCAACCTATTCCACATTCCTGGTAAAGACTCAGGTTGCTCCCGATAAATTTGTGTCATGTATTGCACATTAAAACGGAAAAAGTCAATTAACTCACAGGCAGCATCGATTTCAGTTTGGTAAACGTTTTTAGATTGAGCCAACATCGTAGCGGCATTCATTTTGTCTCTAAATGGTCCTGCTAATAAATCCGCTGCTTTTAGAAATATTGAAGCTCGTTGATCCCATGGAAGAGAAGCCCAAGCATCTTTGGCGGCAAGCGCAGCTTCAATAGCTTCAACAACATGTTTCCTTTCACCATAATTGAAATAACCAATCACTTTTTTGTGATCATGCGGTGGTGATAATGGTTTTTTGTTGTCAGTTCTTATTTCTTTGGCACCTATATACATAGGAATATCTATAGGTGTTTGTTGGTATAATGATTTGTATTGATTAATTAAACTTTCTCTTTCTACTGACCCCGGTGAATAAGACCGTACGGGTTCATTTTTAGCAATAGGAACGGTGAAAATTGCGTTTGACATTTTATTAATTTTTGTTCAAATTTAACTTTTTGAACTTATTTATTGATCTAGAAAAAATAAATTATTGAATCAGCCTATGTAATTCTTGGGCTTGAATCTCTTGTTAATTCATTCTCGGAGGATAAATCAAATTAAAGACAGGAATGAAAACTTTAAACTTCTTATCATTTTCAAGGTTTATAAAGGTATAATATCCTTTCATGTAACCAATTTCAGAATGAAGTTCACATCCACTGACGTAAGTAAAGTTTTCGTGTGACTTGAGAATGGGTTGTTCACCTACCACGCCCTCACCTGAAATGAAATTTGGCTCATTTAAAGAATCAAAGATATACCATTCTCGCGATAGTAATTGAATCGGAACTTGATTGTTGTTTTCAATTTGAACACGATAATTAAAGAAATAGTTCTGATTCGAAAGGTTTGATAAATCAGGTCTATATTGCGTTTGAACTGTAATTTTAACCCCCTGAGTTATTGCTGCGTCCATGAGAATATTTTTATTATTCGAAAAGTATTAATTATTATGTTCAAAAACAAAAAATCATAGCTTTGGTTGACAATTTTCACTTTTATTAAGTATTTTTTGAAAAGCAGTCTAATTCAAAAGGCATTGATATGTAACATCTTTATTTATTAACTTTGACAAAATTTTTTAAGATGTTAAGATATTTAGTTGTCTTTTACTTTTTCATAACGGTAAATTTGTTAAAAAGCCAGATTATTTTGTCCGCAAATACAAAAGCAGACATTAACATTATTTTGGCTGATTACAAAAAAAATAACTCAACGCTATCTGAAGAAATAAAAAAAAGATTTGCAGTTTACACCATAGATAATGTAGACTACGCTGCATTTCTTGCCGAAAAGACTGCAGCTTTTTCAGCTTATGAATTGAAAAATTCAGGAATTCAGGTTGGTGCTCAAATTGATCATGTAGTTAGCTTAAAAATTCCTGTTGAATTATTGAATAATCTCAACCAAATAAAAGGGATAAAACATCTCCAATTAGCGGGTAAAATAAAACCTTTTTTGGATAAAGCAGTTCACGATATCGGTGCCGATAGTGTTCACTTAGGGATTAATTTGCCTCAAGGATATACAGGGAAAAATGTATTAATTGGGGTGACAGATTGGGGATTTGATTATTCCTCACCTATGTTCTACGACACTCTGCTTATGGAATCTCGTATTTTAGCCGCATGGGATCAATATAAAACCTCAGGTCCACCACCACTAGGATTTAATTATGGAACAGAATATTCTTCTTTACCAGAATATTTAAGTGCTGGTTCAGATACCTCAAATATTTACAGTTATGCAACTCATGGAACTCACGTTGCTGGAATTGCGGGGGGCAGTGGGATTGGAACAAGTTATCGAGGAGTAGCCTTTGAATCTCAATTTCTTTTTGCAACCTTTTTGGTTGATGAGTCAGCAGTTTTAGACGCTTGGGAATGGATGTATCAAAAATCATTGAATGAAAGTAAACGTTTGGTAATTAATATGAGTTGGGGATTATACCATCTTGGAACTTTAGACGGTACTTCCTTGTTGAGTCAGGCTATAGATGCTTATTCAGCCTTAGGAGTTGTTTTCACAAACTCTGGTGGAAACAATGGAAATGTGAATTTTCATATTAAAAAAGCTTTTAACAATGACTCTATAAGATCCAGGGTTGAGTTTTATTCCTATTCAGCAAATGCCAACATGTGGGGCCAAAGCATTCATGCTTGGGGGGAACCCGGTAAATCCTTTGAATCTGGTTTAGAAGTTTACAATTCTTTAGGCAATATATTGTATGATGCTTCTCCTTATTATTCAACTTTAACGGCAACAAACTATATCGATTCATTTTTGGTAGCTGGCGCTGATACGGTATGGTTTAATGTGTCGGCAGATGCTGCACATCCAATGAACGGCAGGCCACAAATGCGCATTAGGGTAAAAAATACAAATACAAATTTACGTGTTTTAATGAAGTCAAAAGCTAGTTCAGGTTTAGTACATTATTGGAATGTAACAGAACTGTCTAATGATGTTGGCAATTGGGGAATGCCATTTTCAATTTTTAACTCGGGGTCGGTTTCAGGAGATCGTTTTTACGGAATAAGTGAACCTTCATGTACCAATAGTCTCCTAAGTGTTGCTGCATATGCTCCTAAGTATTATTCACCCGGAGGTTCTCCAATTGGAGGTGCAATAGCTTCATTTTCAAGTATCGGTCCCAGATATGATGAGGTGTTGAAGCCTGAAATTGCTGCTCCAGGAGTTTCTATTGCCTCTTCAATTTCTTCTTACACAGATGCTGCATATACTTCTATAGCGCAAGTATCATTCAATGGTAGGGATTACCCCTTTGCTCGTTTTTCTGGTACTTCAATGGCTTCTCCAATGGTAGCAGGAGTTGTGGCTTTAATTTTAGAGGCGAATCCTTATTTATCATCCGAACAAATCAAGGATATTATTATTCAAACTGCCAGAGAAGATAATAATACGGGAATTATTCCTTTGGCCGGAAGCACTCAATGGGGTTGGGGAAAGATAAATGCTTATCATGCTATTCAGTTGGCTTTGAGTACTATCGGAACCGAGCAATTAGATTATGAAATAACTTGGAATGTTTATCCAAATCCAACCAATAATGAAATTCACTTTACCATTGTTGATGAATTACCTGCGAAAGGGCAGATAATTGATTCAATGGGTAGAATATTTGAACGAAAAATCAATGATGCAAAAATAAATGTCTCGGATTTACCTTCCGGTAAATATTGGATTCGTTTAGAAGTTAATGGACGAATTGAGCAAGTTTCATTTGTTAGGAAGTAACACATGACTGCTCGCTTATTGAAAAAACAAGAATTGTCATTGGTACGGGCAATTGCTCATGAGACATGGCCACATACATTCGCTGAAATTCTTTCGCCCGAACAAATCTCATACATGTTGGATTGGATGTACAATCTTGAAACACTTGGGCAACAAATTGACAATGGGCATTTGTTTTATATTGTCGAAAAAGACAGGAAAGCCATTGGATTTTTGGGGATACAGCCAAATTTCCCTGAAACCGGTAAACTTAAAATTCACAAACTTTATGTTTTGCCAAAAGCTCAAGGTTTAGGAGCTGGAAAGTTATTGATAGATATTGCAATAAATCAAGCCATAGATTTAAAACAAGAGGTCGTTACATTGAACGTTAATAAATACAACAAAGCTGTAGAATTTTACAGTCATTGCGGATTTAAAATTGCTTATGATGAGGTTATTGATATCGGTAACGGTTTTATAATGGATGACTATGTGATGAAATTAAATGTAGAATAGTTTAATTTCGAACAAATAACCATTTCACTGCCTGATATATTCCAACACCTACATATCCAATGATTCCAGGTTTTTTCTTTTCCTTTAAATAAACAGAAATCGTAGAGTACGCCGTTAGGTGGTTGATACGGTTCATTTCACCCTTCAATAACTCAATGGTTTCATTTAATCGTTCCAATTCTTTTTCAACCAATAAAGCTGCCTCCACATTTTCTGCTTTTTCGAGTAATTCAAGGTACCTTAAACGTGCTTTTTCAGCATTTTCTAATCTAATGGAATAGTCCTGGTATTCAGCTGTTACATCTTGACCTGAAGAATTTTTACTCTCAACTTTACCAAGTAAGGAAATGTCATTTTCAGCTTGTTTTAAGTTTTTTGCCTCTACTCGTATACGACAATAATACGTGCCTTTATCTTGAATATAACCGTTATACTTTTTGGCAATATTTTCAATTGAAACGGCGGCTGAATCCGGAATATTTACAGTTAAATTAATTGAAGTGGAATAAATTATCCTTTGATCTGTCGAAGGTTGGGATACCATTTTATCGTCTTCCTTGTATTCAGATTTTTTTGATATTCCTGATGAATAAGCATAAGAAGACCTATTGTGTGCACAAGATAATAGTACTTGAGACATTGTGAATAATACAATAAAATATTTAATAGATTTCATTTATTTCTTCTTTAGTTAGACAAATTAAAAATATTTTTTTATTTGACCTCATTTAGATCGATTTGATTTCCACAATCAAAATGTCCTTTAGGACATGCTTTGAAACCATGTATTCCACAAGGTCTACAAGGTAGTTCAATTTTTGTTTCTATAATAATTTTTTCATCAGATAACGGACCAAAGCCAAAATTTGGAGTGGTTGAACAAAAGAATGCTGTAACAGGAGCGTTCATGGCAGAAGCAATGTGAAGTGGTCCTGAGTCATTCACATAATTCATCTGGGCATTTTTCATTAAGGCAGCTGATTCTAATAAAGATAATGATCCGGATAAATTGAGGGCATTTGAAACATTTGCAAGTTTTAGCAAATGATCACATCGTTTTTTGTCGTTAGGGCCACCGATTAAATAAATAAATCCATCGTTACTTTTTCTTTGAATTAATGCTATCCATTTAGCTTCAGGTAGTTGTTTGGTTTCCCATATGCTTGCGGGGGCAAAACAAAAATAAGGTTTGTGACAATTAGCTACTTTTTCGTAATCTGAGGCTACTGGAAATATAATGGGGCGCTCGGAAAAGCTGGCTCCAAATTCTTTAATAATGGAAAGGTTTCGTTCAACTTCGTGTATTCCTTTATTTATGTCATGTTCGAACGATTTTGAATAGGCAAATGAAAGCGGATTTTTTTTAAATCCATATTTTTTTTTCGCACCTGAAAAAATGGTTAATATTCCAGAACTTGAAAAGCGGTGCAGGTTAATTACAAAATCATATTTTCTACTGCGAATATTTCTTAAAAGAGAAATTATTGTTTTTAATTTTTTTTGACTTTTATCAAATACTATAATTTGTGATATGTTTGGATTATTATAAAGCAATTCTTCGTTACCTTTTTTTACTAACATATCAATTTCTGCCTTTGGATAAATCCTTTTTAATTCAGTAGCCACAGGAGTTGCCAAAATGACATCACCAAGAAAAGCAGTTTGTATGATTAATACTTTATTCACTTTAGAATTTAAAAACTAACAACATTTCCACATAGGTTATTTTCAGATGAATTTGTTTAGTCTACTAATGTAACATTGCCACGTTTTACTATTTCTATCCCATTTCCATCAAGTACTTTTAACATGTAAATGTAGGTCCCGACTTCAGCCATCCTCTCTGTATTATTTATTAAACCATTCCAACCTTCTGATGGATTTGTTGAATGAAAAATGATTTGTCCAAGCCTATTGTAAATATTCAATTCATAAGAAGTTGGATCAAAATTACTAATTACTGGTATAAAAATTTTATTTACGCCATCAGGGACAAAGGAATTAGGGATATATATAACCGGTTCATATACGACACAAGAAGTATTCGATCTGCTGAATTGGGGTGAATCGAAACTATTGCTTCCCTCAATAGCATCGACAACGTAGCAAACTTTACCATTGAAAGTTAAAGTACTGACATCATCGGTATAAAATCTTTCTGAAGGATTGAGTGAAGCCAGAGGAACACCAGAAAAAACGCCGTCAATTCCCCTGTACAGATTGTATCCAATTATACCTCCATTGAAATCTTCATAGTTAGTCCAGGTAATGTAGTTTTGCATGTTGATTTCATCAAACTGTATAGAAAGAAGGACAGTTTTTCCTATATTCGAAACTGCTCCGGGTCTACCACAACTGTCAATTATTCTTGCGCGGTAGGTGTAGCTTTGCTTTTGAACATCAACCTGTGTATCAATAAAAGAAACATCATTACTGTTAACTGGCACTTGACCAATGGTTTCAAAAACTCCAGAATCATTTAATCGTTCAAAGGATATCGCTGATACGCCACCTCCTGCATCGATGAGATGTTTTAATTCTACTTTATCAATAGCTACAGTAGCTACCTGTAAATAATGAAAATCAGGTTGGCTAGGGGCAATTATACTTAAACATTTACGCGTGGACCATGAGCTATGCCCATAGATGTCTTTGGCTTTAATAACAAAACAATAATCCTGAAGTGCGATTACATCGGCTGAAAAAGAATTCAGGGTTGTTGTTCCGAACAATTGCCAATTACCGTTATTCAACTTTCCCCAAACCTCATAGGTTGTATTACCAATAAATCCCAAATAGGGTGTCCAGTTGAGATTAACTTGATCTGAGCAAATATTAAGTGCAGAGGTTAATACCATGGTGGTATGAATCTCTGCTTTAGCTGATGTTTGAAAAGTGGGTGGAATTGCGGGTGTATAACAAGAGTCGAAAGCAGCAACGGAATAGCTTAATGGACCTGAATTCAAATCTGGGTAATAGGAATATGTAGTATTGTTGATTCCCCACACCGTATCTAATTCAAATAAAAATCCACTGCTATTGTAAGTGTAAATTACATATCCATATGTGTCTTCCTGGCCATTTTGGTTCCATGTTAAAACCAATGCATTTGACAAAGTATCAATACTAGCCGAGGAAATAATAGGTATATCTGGAGTAAGCATGTCTTCAAAAAATCCTCCGCTACTATTTGAAAGAAAATCACAAGGTTGATTTTTGAGGCGAATACGATAGTTCAGAGTACTTTCACAGATGGTAATCGTATCTTTAAAAAACGTTATTCCATAAGGTAAACTATCTATTAAATTCCAGTTTCCATTTGGATATTCCATTTCTACGTAAACATAATTATTCATTCCCGACTGTATTGAAGGAACAGGTAAATTCCATTGTAGTATTGCTGTTCCATTAGATGGATTCGTTACGTCCAGAAAAATATTGGATATTGTATCACTGTATCTACGTGTATTTCCATTGCATCCTGAAATTACCGCGAGGTAATAATCGTTTTGTTGAGTAATTCCTAAATCAATATAATTGGTAGTATTTATATTGTTAATCGTTGCAAGTAAGCCATTTTGAACGGAATATATTTCATAAGCTACGAATGTGCCTAATGGATTGTTTACTGCATTCCATTGTATGTTTACATTTCCTGAACCATCATCTTGAATGCACTTAATTGTAGGTGCTTGGATAACTCCAGGATTTACAACATTGATCGTAACCGTGGCGTATTTGACTTTTGGTACTTGGCAATAATTATCCTGAACTTTAAAAACAAAATGATAAGGCATTTGATCCACACTATTTCCGTTGGCATCAATCAAATGTTCGCAACTTGTGAGCCAATTAAAATTGGCAGATACTCCTTGGATTCCTGAAATTATTGGTGGAGCATTGAGTGTAGCACAAGGTAAAATATCACATCCAGAAAGGCTATTTGTAAAATTGGTACCAAACATTGGTCCGGATGCGGTTAACCAATTAGATTGTGGACTTCCGTCTTGTAACTGCTCTACATCTGTAGCGATTAGATTAAAATTAACGAGATTACCTGCATTAACCGTGGTTTCAAATAAACCTGCGAATGGGCCATTAATGATTGGCGGATTATTGCTGCCAGAACATGCCAATACAACCAATTGCATTTCTCTTTCTACTTCTGCGTTTAGTATTCCATCACGATAAGAACGCACAACAACTTTCACGACATAATTGCCAGCATTGAAGGAAGTAAAGGTTAACTCACCTGAACTTGAATTAATTTGTGCCGCTGAATTCAAAGAATTAATAGCTGGGGATGGGGTAGGAGAGTTAAAAGAAAAACCTGATTCAAAAGGAACCGGAATTGGATTTAGTGGAGGATTATAAACACCAGAAGGGAAATTATTATAGGGTACTCCAAATTGAATTGCTATAGAATCAAGATCGGGATCAATGGCATTCATATTATACACAAAGGGTGTGCCGGCGCAGCTTACAAAATAAGGTTCTTGAAGAAAAATTGGTGACGAATCGATACAGCCGCTGCTGCTATTTTGAAAAATTTTAGCTGCTATTGTCATTCCATAGTTGGAAGGATTTGTTAAATTGGTAATTGTATTACTTCTTGAAAAGTTATCGTAGGTAAAAATCCAACCGTTGGAAGGAGGTGTGCCGTTTAAAGTTATGGGTGCGCTCTGATAAATAATCTTTTCGATTGCTCCTATCCCATTGCCACCACCAAAACCAGATCCACATTCGAGAGGTACAGGAGAATTCGTCACTTGGTTGCATTGTGGAGAAATGTCAGTTCTTGACACGAAAGGTAAAACGATTGATGAAACACTGGGATGATTCCAAACTTTAATGGTCTCAGAAATTGTATTTATCTCAGCGCCATTACAATCACGAAAAAAGGTTAAAGTGAAAATGTAGTTGCCTCCAGTGCACTCCCAAGTTATTTCACCTCCCATTACGTGATTACTTCTTGCCGAATGGCAAATAGATAAGCAGAAAATGGTTCCTAAGAGAAATCTTAACATTACCTTTTTAACGTTCAACATCTGGTATTAGTATAAACGAATTCGTCTGAAATAAGTTGCTAACCTACAGAAACAATAGTCATGTCATCCCAAATGAGGTATTGCCTAGCCAAATTCTTGATGCGTTCAGGGGTAACGGAATTAATTGATTCAATTAATTTATTGTAAAAATCAAGATCAAGTCCATAAGATTCAACACCCAGATATAAATCGGTTAGCGCATAGGCACCATCTGCACTTTTTAATAGTTGACCCAACATATAGTTTTTCACCATTTCTAATTCATCTGCATCCATCAGTTCGTCTTGGAGTTTTTTAAATTCTTTTTCAATTTCAATGAATGTTGCCTCTTTAACTTCTTTACCAACTTCCGCTGCTATTAGAAAATAACCTGTTTGACTCAACTCTCCTACCATAGACCTTATGCCGTATGTATATCCTTTGTCTTCTCTTATATTGGCCATTAATCTGCTTCCAAAGTAATCCCCCAATACCGTATTTAAAATCATAAAATCACAATAATCTTCATGGGTTTTATTGAAGAGAATTCTACCAATTCTAAAGGCAGATTGAAGCGCACCTTCCTTGGCAATATGTGTGTTACCTTTTAAGTTTTTGATTTCCTTTTCGAAAATTCTCGAATTATTTCTACTCCAAGCGCCAGTTAAATCAATGACCCGATCTACCTGATCCTGATTAAAATTACCAATTAAGACAACCTTGATTAATCCTTTCAAATAATTAGACTCAAAAAATAATTTCAGTCTTTCAATCGAAATAGAATCGAAATCACTTTCTTTAGTTATTTTGCTGTAAGATGAATTATTAAATATTCTTTCTTGAAATGCTCTTTGGGCAAGGAAGTTAACTTTTTCTAGATTTACTCGTAATTTTTGCTTTCTATTGTTGATGAGTTCAGTTACCTCTTTCTCAATAAAAGCAAGGTTGTTAATGGCATCTTGAACGATTTGAAGAATGGGTAGTAAATTTTCTCGCAAACACTCAATCGTTACTATAGCGAATTCGTTGGTTACACCAGTATCTACAAAACCTCCTAATGCATCAATTTCCGCATTAATTTGTATGGAAGATTTTTTTAAGGTCCCCGACAATAACAACCCGCTTAAAACCGAAGACAATGCAGGCTCCTCGACTATTGTTCCCGCATCAAAATACAGTTCTAAGCGCGACGTTTCATTCGGAACCTCTTTCATGAAAAATAGCTTTGTGAACTTTGCTATTTCGAATTGATTTGGGTTGATCAAGTCAATTTTTTCAATTTTGTTCACAGTTGGAATGGTACTTCTATCAAGCATTTTGTTCGGCTTTAACTTTTAATAATGAACAATTTGTAGGCTTTAATATTTTCGTTGCCATTTCTTTTAAATGTTGGGAAGTTATGGCCTCGTATATTAAATTTTCTTCATTTATTCCATTTGCATCTCCCAATAATTCGAAATGACAAAGACTCATTGCACGATTCAGGATTCCTTCGTCTTGAAATTCTTTTGTTGTCTTAAATTTGATTTTTAACCTTTGCATTTCTTCAGGTGTAATTTCTTGATGTTGAATGTCGTTTAAGACTTTCCATAAGGAATCATTAAGCTGTTCGAAAGAGATACCACTGTTAAGCTTTCCTGAAATCACCAATAATCCCTCGTCATGTGACCCCGAAATATATGCTCCAATTTCAGAGCATAACTGAAGTTCTTTTTTCAAAGCAATATAGAGTCTTGACGATTTATCTCTTCCCAACAAATCTGAAAGCAAATCGGCCATATAATAACCTTCGTTTCTCCTTTCAGGCATTTTGAATGCGTAATAAAAAGCATCTGCAGGGACATTACGATCAATAGTCATTTCTCTATATTCATTTTGCTGGGGTTCAGCAGGTAATATTCGAGCTGGCTTTATACCTGAAGGAATATCTCCGTAATATTTATTGACTACATTTTTTATGAAATCTAATTCAAAATTTCCAGCTATGCATAAAATGGCATTTGATGGAATATAATATTTGTAAAAAAATGCTTTAACATCTGCTAAAGTTGCTTCTTCGATATGTTTGATTTCTTTACCGATTGTAGGCCATTTGTATGGGTGAACTTTGTAGGCAAGTGGACTTAATTTTAACCACACTTCACCATAAGGTTGGTTGAGGTAACGTTGTTTGAATTCTTCAATTACCACATTTTTTTGTACATCTAAACTTTTCTGTGTAAATGCTAATGAAAGCATTCTGTCGCTTTCAAGCCATAGTGCCGTTTCTAGATTTACTGCTGGAAGTATGTTGTAATAATTGGTAATATCATTTGACGTGAACGCATTACTTTCTCCTCCAGCCATTTGAAGAGGAGCATCAAAATCACTGATGTTGATTGAGCCACCAAACATAAGATGTTCGAATAGATGAGCAAATCCTGTTTTATCTTCGGATTCATCTCTTGAGCCAACGTCGTATAAGGTGTTAACAATGGCTAAAGGTGTTGTTGGATCTTTATGAAAGATAACGGTTAAGCCGTTTTCTAGTTTAAACTTTTCAAATTCAATCATTAAATCTAAATTTTTCTGAATGCTGTTCTTTTAAAGCCAATTCAAATTCTGATATTATTTCTTGTACAATTATTCCTGCAGGTTTAATTTCATTAATCAAACCCGAAACTTGTCCTATTTCCAGTTCTCCATTTACTAAATCGCCCTCAAACATTCCTTTTTTCGCTCGTCCTCTACCTAATAATGTTTGAAGTTCCTCGATTGTACTTCCTTTGGCATAGGCTTCCTCAACTGATTCAAAAAATGGATTTTTCAAAAGACGAACAGGGGTAAGTTCTTTGAGGGTTAATAAAGTATCACCTTCTTTCGCTTCAATTACTTTTTGTTTAAAGCTAGGATGAGCACTAGATTCTTTTGAAGCAACAAATCGGCTTCCAATTTGAACGCCATCCGCACCCAGATTCATGGCTGCCAACATCCCTCTTCCGGTTCCTATTCCACCTGCTGCTATTAAAGGAATTTTTAATTCTTTTGCTATTAAAGGTATCAGGCAAAATGTAGTGGTCTCATCACGACCATTATGCCCTCCAGCTTCGAAGCCTTCTGCTACAATGGCATCAACACCAGCTTCTTGAGCTTTTAAAGCAAATTTTAAACTCGATACAACATGCACTACTGTTATATCATTTTTCTTAAGGTATTCAGTATATGTTTTTGGATTACCTGCTGATGTAAATACAATATTTACGCGGTGTCTTAGTATAGTCTCAATATGTTGGTCGATATCCGGATAGAGCATAGGTAAATTCACAGCGAAAGGTTTATTAGTGGCTGCTTTACATTTAAAGATATGCTCATCCAAAATTTCAGGGTACATTGACCCTGACCCGATAATTCCCAATCCACCAGCATTAGATACTGCAGAGGCTAATTCCCATCCGGAGCACCAAATCATCCCTCCTTGGATGATCGGATACTTAATGTTAAATAACTTTGTTATTCTATTGGACATAATTGAATAAAATCAATCCTTGTATAGGAATTTAATTTCAATAAACACTAAGTTAAGGTTTTAATTGCATTCCTTGGAATCTTTTCAAATTTATCCTTTTCAATTTCTCAAATTCAACTGATTTTTAGTAATTTTCAGTTTTCTAAGTTTTAGTATGTAAAGCATGCAGTATCGCTATCTGAGAATTATTTTAATTTTATTTGTCATACTTTCAGTTCGATTTTTACATGGTCAAGAAATATCACATGAGCATTCCATTTCGCATGCGTTTATAGAAAACAAAGGACAGTGGGAAAAAGACGTATTGTTTAAGGCACAATTTTCAAGTGGAAATTTGTGGGTTCAGCAAAGAAAATTTGTTTTTCAGTTACAAGATTTCAATCCTTTGAGAACTAATCATGAGCAATTCGGAAATAACTTGATGGATCCAATTCTTCCCCAATCCTTGGTTTATTTAAATTTTTTAGAGGCTCAAAACGTCTCTACTATTGAAAAATCATTTCCTACAAAACACTATTTCAATTATTTTATCGGAAATGATAAAGAAAAATGGGCTTCTGAAGTTCATGGTTTCCAAGAAGCAAAATTGACTAATTTCTATGAGGGTATAGATTTAAAACTAATAGAACAAGAAAATACGCTGAAATATGAGTTCCACGTCCAACCATATGTTAATCCTTCTCTCATCCGTTTTTCCTATTCTGGTGCCAGAAGCGTTCAGATAAATACTGAAGGTTCACTCGTTGTATCTACCGATTTGGGGCAAATAATTGAAAAAAAACCTTACGCTTATCAAATCGTTAATGGAAGAATTGTAAAAGTTGATTGTGAATTTATTAAATCGGGCGAAGTAATATCATTTAAACTTGGTGAATATAATACAAAGGCAATTTTGGTAATTGATCCGGTTTTGATTTTTGCCACCTATTCTGGTTCTGTTACAGATAATTTTGGAATGACGGCCACATATGGATATGATGGTACTGCCTATTCAGCCGGAATAATTTATGGCAATCAATACCCAACTCCAGATCCGCTTGCATGGGATGTCAACTCAAACATTACTGTTTCTAGCACCAATGTCGCGACTACAGATGCATTCATTTCTAAATATTCTAGTGATGGTTCAACCATGCTTTGGACGACATTTATTGGTGGTGGAGATAACTTTCAAGGTACAGAGACAGCACATTCACTTATTTGCGATGCTAACAATAATATCTACTTGTACGGTGTTACGTCTTCAACAGATTTTCCAATCCAAGGTGGATTTCAATCTAGTCATGGTGGAGGACAAGCCTTGTCGGTTAATTTCAATGGAACCAATTTCGGTACTACCGGAACAGACATTTTTGTAGCGAAGTTCAGTGCCAATGGCCAAAACTTAATGGGTTCGACCTATATTGGAGGTTCATCTAATGATGGAGTTAATTACAAATTGACATCTGGGAACTATAATTCGGTAGCTGCATACGATTCTTTAACGACTAATTATGGTGATCAATTCCGCGGTGAAATCATGTTGGACCAAGATGGTAATTGTTTGATAGCATCTTGTACACGTTCGATTGATTTTCCTATTCTAAATGCTTTTCAATCAAATAATGCCGGAATGCAGGATGGCGTTGTATTTAAAATGTCACCAAATTTAAATACTTTGATTTGGTCAAGTTACTATGGTGGTTCCAATAATGACGCTTGTTATTCTATAAAAATTGATTCTTCTTATGCCGTAGTTTTTTCTGGTGGAACGAGTTCGCTAAATTTACCCTTCACAAATGGAGGTTTTCAATCTGCTTATGGAGGAGGAAAAGCAGATGGATTTGTCGTTAAGCTACCCGCGAATGGTTTGACGGTTCTTCAAGCGACTTACCTTGGTATGGCCCAAATGGATCAGGCTTTTTTTGTAGAAATAGATAGAAATGACAATATTTTTGTTTTAGGTCAATCGGTAGGTGGTACTTTTCCAGTTGTCAATTCCATTTATTCCAATCCAAATAGTAGTCAGTTTATAATAAAGTTAAATCCTTTATTGACAATTAACGAACGATCAACAGTTTTTGGAAATGGAATGCCTAATATCAATATTTCACCAGCTGCTTTTTTGATTGATATTTGCGGAAATGCTTATGTTTCAGGTTGGGGAGCGAATATTCTACAATCCTCACCTTTAAATGGAATGCCTGTTACACCGAATGCATTTCAATCCAACCCACCAGACGGTTTTGATTTTTACCTATTAGTGCTAAAACGGGATTTTGAAGACATACTTTATGGCACCTATTTGGGAGGACCATTTGCTGATGAGCATGTCGACGGTGGAACCTCCAGATTTGATAAAAATGGGGTAGTATATCAATCGGTATGCGGTGGTTGTGGCGGTCAATCAGATTTTCCTGTAACAGCAGGAGCTTGGTCTGCCCAAAATCTGAGTTCAAATTGTAATAACTTGATATTTAAATTTGACTTTCAGTTAATTCCAAATGCTGAATTTACTGCAGATCAGACTACAGGATGCTCGACTTTCTCTGTTACTTTAGATAACTTTTCTACCACCTCTGATTCTTATTTGTGGGACTTCGGAAATGGTGATACCACATCAGTAATTTTTAATCCAACGGTTACGTATTTTGATCCAGGGCAATATGAAATCTTTTTGTATGTAACGGATAGTGTTTGTTTGTTAACAGATACTGCTCAAATCTCCATCACAGTTTTAGATTCAATAGTATTAGATGTTAACGATCCTTTACCATTATGTTCACCGGTACCCATGACATTTACAGCCAATAGTTTTGGGACTGCTAGTGAATTTATTTGGTCAAGCAATTCTGATTTTTCTGATACCTTAAATACCTCTTTACTGGATTCTGTTTTAGTCATTACTCCTCCGGGTAATGCAACTTATTACGTAATGGCAGGTAATGGATATTGTTCGCAAATAGATAGTGTTACGGTTACTTTTACAAGTTCATCTATTGTTTTATCTGCAAATGATTCCATTTGCGCCAATGAAATAGTTTATGCAAGTGCAACAGATACCAATCCTTTAATTTCTTTTAGTTACCAGTGGGGTCCTGCATCAATACTGATTGGTTCACCTAACGGTAATACAGCAAGTTTTTTTCCCGATTCCTCGCAATATATTTACGTGACAGCGTCTGCTTCGAATGGTTGCATAATCGAGGATTCCCTTTTTATTGCTGTTAGTAACCTTGCTGACGGGGATGTCCTCGCAACTTCTTCAGCGTATTATGTTCCGGAGGGTTCAACGGTGTCCTTGCAAGGACAGCCAGCCGGGTTGCTTTATCAATGGACTCCCATTAATTCTGTGTTGAATCCCAATAGTCAAAATACTAATGCAACGGTCAATCAGTCAACACTTTTCACTTTATATGCGACAGATGGTATTTGTACCAAATCAGATACGGTTTTAGTGAATACCTATGGATTTATTTGTGAGGATAGCTACATTTATATTCCCAATGCCTTCACACCAAATAATGATAACGAAAATGATATTCTTTACGTTCGTGGTCAACTCATTGAGAAAATGTTATTCAGGGTTTTTGACCGTTGGGGTGAAATGGTATTTGAATCAACCGAGAGGGATTATGGTTGGGACGGAACATTCCGCGGAAAGCGATTGGACCCTGATGTTTATGATTATTATCTTCAGGCGGTTTGTATCGATGGAGAAGAAGCCATTATTAAAGGAAATGTAACGTTAATACGATAAAATATAAAAAATGAAAAAAATTATTACTCCTCAATCAGAGAAATTTCTTGAAAAATATTTAAACAATCCTAGTCCAACTGGATTTGAATCAGAAGGTCAAAAGATTTGGTTGGAATATTTGAAACCTTATATCGATGACTATTTTACAGATAATTATGGTTCAGTGGTCGGAGTCATCAATCCAAAAGCAACATATAAAGTAGTAATTGAAGCGCATGCCGATGAAATTTCTTGGTTTGTACATTATATAACTAAGGATGGATTTATCTATTTAAGAAGAAATGGAGGCTCGGATCACATGATTGCACCTTCAAAACGCGTAAATATTCACACATCTAAAGGAATTGTTAAAGCAATTTTTGGATGGCCGGCAATTCACATGAGGCAACAAAAAGAAGAAACGCCTAGCATGAAAAATATCTTTTTAGATTGTGGTTGTGATTCCAAAGAAGATGTTGAAAAATTGGGCGTTCATGTGGGCTGTGTGGTAACGTTTGAGGACGAATTCATGATTCTTAACAAAAACCGTTATGTTGGTAGGGCTTTAGATAATCGTATGGGTGGATTTATGATTGCAGAGGTAGCCAGATTAATCAAAGAACAGAAGGTTAAATTACCATTTGCACTTTACATTGTTAATTCTGTTCAGGAAGAAATTGGATTAAGAGGGGCTGAAATGATTGCACACAGAATTAAGCCAAATGTTGCTATTATTACTGATGTTTGTCATGACACCCATACACCTATGGTTGATAAAATTGAAAATGGCGATTTGAAATCTGGAGATGGTCCAGTGCTGACTTATGGCCCAGCTGTTCAAAATAACCTGCTAAGTCAAATTATTAAAACTGCGGAAAAAGCAAAAATTCCTTTTCAAAGGGCTGCTGCTTCGAGATCAACGGGAACTGATACGGATGCCTTTGCTTATTCCAATGAGGGTGTTGCCAGTGCATTGATTTCATTACCCCTTCGATATATGCATACTACGGTCGAAACTGTAAGAAAAGAGGATGTGGAAAATACCATTCGACTATTATTTGAGTCAGTTAAAGGAATTAAAAACGGTCAGGATTTTCGATATTTTAAGTAATTCTTATTCGTTTAAAAACAAATTGTACATTTGTTTATATATAATATCCTAAATCTATGAAGAAAATTACTTATTTATTGGGCTTTTTGATCGCTTCATCGTCATTAAATGCTCAAATTTTTACAGATGATTTTGAATCTTACAATACTGGAGCATTAGGACCACAATCTACTTCCTGGACGACTTGGAGTGGTACTGAAGGCGGTGCTGAGGACGGTATTGTTTCAACTGCTCAGGCAAGTTCTGGTACAAAATCAATTTATTTTAATTCCACAGCAGCTGGTGGAGGTCCTCAAGATTGCGTACTTGATTTTGGACCACTTTATAATTCAGGTGTTTTTACATTTGAAGCTGATTTTTTTGTTAATGCAAACAAAAGCGCATATTTCAATTTTCAGGGTTCTCAGACCATAGGGACTACTTGGGCGTTGAATGTAAATATGTCCGGGAATTCAATTTCAATAGATGATGGAATTTCCCCTGACTTAGCTGTTGGTTCATATACTTCAGGTACTTGGTTTACCTTAACTATTGAGGCCAATTTAACCCTAGGATTATGGAAGGCATATGTAGATGGTTCACTAATTGGGGTTTGGGAGAATGGAGTGAATACACTAGCATCTCTCGATTTGTTTCCGCTTCAGGGTAGTCAATTTTATGTTGATAATGTTAGTTTTGATCAGGTTGCATATACGTTATCTGCAACTAATGCTGCCGTTTCCGGTCTGGATATGAATGGTACGATTGCCACGCAATTAGTTAATCCGGTAGTAACGGTAATGAATGCAGGTACAACGACTCTCAATTCTTTTGATGTAACCTTGAATTATAATGGATCAAATGTGACGCAGAATATTGTTGCGGCAAATTTGGCTTCAATGGCATCTTATCCAGTAACTTTTAATGGGGTTGTTTTGGCAGCCGGAAATCTTCCAGTTACGGCAACTATTTCTAATGTAAATGGAGCACCTGCAGATGATATCATCGCAGATAATTCGGTTACGATTTCTGTTAATCCTGTAGTTCCGGCTAATGGTAAAATGGTCGTAGGTGAAGAAGGAACAGGAACTTGGTGTCAGTGGTGCCCTAGAGGTGCTGTTTATATGGATTTGTATGAGCAAGAATATGATCAGTTTTGGGCAGGAATCGCTGTGCATAATGCAGATCCAATGACGGTAACTGATTATGATGCTGCGATTGGTGGTTTAATTGGTGGTTATCCAAGTGCTTTGGTTGATAGGGGAACGGAGGTAGATCCATCTGGAATGGGACCACAGTTTTTCAATCGTCTTCAAACAGCGCCAAAAGCCTTTATACAAAATGGTGCGACTTGGGATCCTGCCACAAGAATGCTATATGTTTCAGTAACGGCTGATTTTCAATCAGCAGCTGATAATTCTTATAAATTGGCTTGTGTGTTGACAGAGGATGGTGTCACAGGTTCAGGTGCTGGATGGAGTCAGTCGAATGCTTATGCAGGAGGAGCAAATGGGGTTATGGGCGGATTTGAAGCACTACCTAATCCTGTACCAGCTGCTCAAATGGTTTACAATCATGTGGCTAGATCAATTTTACCTTCATTCAATGGATTTGCGAATAGTTTTCCAGTTGTTGTAAATAGTGGAGAATCTCACACTGTTAATTTCTTATTTATTTTACCTGCAGGTTGGGATGAAAATAATATCCATATTATTGGTTTGATGCTTGATGCAACTGGAAAAATTGACAATGCCGGAAAAGCTACAATTCAAGAGGCAGTAGACAACGGTTATGTGAATGGAACTTTGGCTAATGTGACTGAAATGCCATTATCACAGCCCGATGATTCATTTACCATTTATCCTAACCCTACTAAGTCTGTTGCAACTGTTCATGTAAATTTAAATCAAGTTGCTAATGTTGAATTAAGTCTAATTGATATCACAGGAAAAGTTATAGGGTCTAGAAATTATGGTCAATTATCTGGTGCTTCTTCAATAAACTTGAACACTGAATCATTGAATTCTGGAGTTTATTTTGTTAAACTTAAAGTTAATGATGAGGTTCTTTTGAAAAGATTGGTAGTTGAATAAAAATAATACAATAGAAAGAAAAGGGCGAGTTTCGCCCTTTTTTTATGTTCATTTTGCGAATTATGGATAATTTTACGACATGAAATGGATTGGTAATAGGGTAAGTTTTATTGATGAAAAAAATCGAACTACTATTGTTATTTATCCAGAATCAAATACATTGATGCAAGGGCTTATGGGTGCATGGGTTGCTATGTGGCTAGTTATTGGAGCTACGGTAATTTGGGCTTTATTTACATTGGCATTGACTGGTCAAGAGAAAATAATTCTTTATATTTTTCTTTCTTTTTGGGTATACTATGCAGTTAGGGTGTCTCGTGCGTTTCTCTGGTTACTCTGGGGAAAAGAATTAATAAAAATTGATGAAGTATCCTTGACTTATAAAAAGTCAATTAAGAAGTACGGTACGGCGCGTCCATATTATTTTGAGAATATTCATAAAATTGCGCTGGATATACCTAAAGACCGTTCATTTCAAACCGTATGGGAGGCGTCACCATGGATTAGAGGTGGTGAAAGAATATCTTTTGAGTATTTTGGTAAAGTTGTGAAGCTCGCAAGAAAACTTAATGAGAAAGATGCCAAATTGTTGTTTCAATTAATCACAAAAAAAATTGAGGAACGAATAAAAAAGGTCAAGTAAACTGTGTATATCGATAAATTCGTTGGTTATTTTTCTATTCTAGTTCAATTGTTCATCAAATTTTTAGTTGAAACTACCATCATAAATAATTTCAATTAATTCATTGATTTTTTCGATTTTTTCAAATACCTATTGCCCTTACTTTTGTTTATGAAATTCTTAACTTAAGTAAAATAAGATGAAAAAAATAGTAGTTTTTAGTACGTTCTTTTGTTCTTTTCAACTAATAGGACAGGACATGTCGACAAGTGGAGGTAAATGTCCATTTCATTTTGATCAACAATCGAAAACTGTTCAGGATCCATCTGTTGTCGACTATAAAACAACCGGATCAGAAGAGTCTGCATCATTTTTAACGACCAAGAGCCAGCAAGATAAAAATACAAACCGTGACTGGTTTCCAAATCAATTAGACTTAAGTGTTCTTCGTCAGAATTCAGATTTGTCAGATCCGTTGGGTAATGGTTTTAGCTATGCTGAATCCTTCAAGAATTTGGATTATTATGCCTTAAAAAATGACTTAAAAGTATTAATGACTTCTTCTCAACCTTGGTGGCCAGCCGATTATGGTAACTATGGACCTTTATTTATAAGAATGGCATGGCACAGTGCTGGAACGTATCGAACTGGTGATGGCCGAGGAGGATCAAGGGCTGGTCAACAGCGATTCGCTCCACTAAACAGTTGGCCGGATAATGCCAATTTAGATAAAGCAAGGAGATTGCTTTGGCCAATTAAACAAAAATATGGTCAACAAATTTCTTGGGCAGATTTAATGGTTTTAACAGGAAATGTTGCTTTAGAATCTATGGGGTTTCCAACTGTTGGTTTTGCTGGAGGTCGAGAGGACGTTTGGGAGCCGGAGAGTAACGTGTATTGGGGTTCTGAAACTCAATGGTTGGAAGATAACAGATACAGCGAAGGTAGAAAGCTCGAAAATCCATTGGCAGCCGTACAAATGGGACTTATTTACGTAAATCCTGAAGGACCTAATGGAAATCCTGATCCAGTAGCTGCCGCAAAAGATATTCGGGAAACTTTTGGCCGTATGGGTATGAACGATGAGGAAACAGTTGCGCTAATTGCAGGTGGACATTCTTTCGGTAAAACACATGGTGCCGGTCTAGCAAGCAATGTCGGTTCGAATCCTGAGTCTTCACCAATAGAAGATCAAGGTTTTGGATGGAAAAGTACCTATGGTGAAGGCAAAGGCAAAGATGCAATTACCTCTGGTTTAGAGGTGACCTGGACCTCAACACCAACTCAATGGGGTCATGAATTTTTTGATATACTTTTTAGTAATGAATGGGAATTGACTAAAAGTCCAGCAGGAGCTAATCAATGGGTTGCTAAAAATGCCAAAGCAAGGATTCCGGATGCATTTGATTCTACTAAATTTCATTTGCCAACTATGCTAACCACAGATTTATCTTTACGCTATGACCCAGTTTATGAAAAAATTTCTAGAAATTTTCTCGAAAATCCGGAAGCATTTACCCTTGCATTTGGAAAAGCTTGGTTTAAATTGACACACCGTGACTTGGGACCAAGCACCACTTATTTGGGGCCAGAAGTTCCAAAAGAAAATTACATCTGGCAAGATCCTATTCCTGTTGTGAATCATCCTTTAGTTAATGAAAAAGATATTGAGAAGTTAAAATCATCAATAGCTTCATCAGGTTTGTCAGTCAGTGAAATGGTTACAACTGCTTGGGCATCCGCATCAACATTTAGAGGATCTGACAGAAGAGGGGGAGCAAACGGAGCTAGAATATGTTTAGAACCTCAAAGAAATTGGGAGGTAAATAATCCGAAACAACTCAATAAAGTGTTAGGTGTACTAGAACAAATTCAGGCTGATTTTAATTCGAACGCCAAGAAAGGTAAACGTATCTCAATGGCTGATTTAATTGTGCTGAGTGGAAGCGTGGGAGTTGAAATAGCAGCGAGAAACGCAGGCTTTGACGTAGAGGTTCCTTTTACACCAGGTCGTATGGACGCTAGCCAAGAGCAAACGGATGTGAAAAGTATGGCAGTGCTAGAGCCAATGGCTGATGGTTTTAGAAATTATTTAAAAACCAATTACACGATTTCTACAGAGGAATTATTAGTTGATAAAGCGCAATTACTTACATTAACAGCGCCTGAAATGACAGTTTTAGTTGGAGGAATGAGAGCTTTAAATGCAAATTTTGACAACACCTCGGTTGGTATTTTAGTTACCAAATCTGACCAATTGTCTAATGAGTATTTTGTTAATTTACTGGATATGTCAACCGAATGGAAAGCGGTATCAGATGATCAGGAACTGTTTGAAGGAAAAGACAGAATTTCGGGTAAACTTAAATGGACTGCTTCAAGAGCGGATTTAATTTTTGGTTCAAATTCTGAATTGAGAGCTTTAGCGGAAGTCTATGCCAGCGATGATGCGAAAGAAAAATTTGTGAATGATTTTGTTGCCGCTTGGGTTAAGGTAATGAATTTAGACCGGTTTGATTTGAAATAATTCAATTTAAATTAATTCAGAAGGTCAGAAATTTTTCTGACCTTTTTTATTTATAGCTATTAAAATATTGAATTACACTTATTTTCCTATAACTTTATGCCGATAAATTTAAGGTTATGAATAAATTATTACTATCCCTGTTCTTTACTGCGCTTTTCACTTTTGTTTTTGGTCAGACAGGTGTTATCTATAATATCGCATTCAGAATTGATCCTGAATTAATTACCCAGACAAAAACACAAAACAAAGATCATCAAATTTTAAATATGTCGACGGTTGAAGATATGCCTGAAGAGCTTTCTGATACAATAGCTGTTATCAGTGAAAGAATAATGGCAAAGGAACTTGCGGCTACCATTACCTGTTTGATGCCTGAAGAAAAAATGATAATGCCTGCACTTCCTGAGCATCTAATGTATTTGCCATGTACGACATTGAATAAAGCGATTAAATCAGGTGATAATGATTATTATATAATGATAAGTGTATATGTCGCTGCAAGCGGTGGTGTTGCGGTTACCCTGGCAAACGAAACATTTTCCAAAGTAAAGCCAAAAGTTACCTTATCAATAAAAGCATATGATAAGAATAAGGAAAAGGTTCATGAAAAGGATGTTGTTTTGAAGGATTTTGAAAAGTTGAGGTCTCATTCTTTCGAAAACACTTATGGTATAGAAGGATGGTTTGAAACTACTGATGAGGTCACTAAGTCTGAGACATTAACTTCTGATGATATTCTTAAAATGTATTTGATGGCTTTGGAAGAAGCCTATTAAACCTCATTTTTTTCGTTTATTTAAACCTAGAACTATTTTTTGCTTTATCTGGTAGGCTTTTAAATTAAGTTTGAGCTGATAGATTTTTTTACCAGTAAAGATTTAGTAAGAATTATCATTTTAATCAAAAAAAATCTTTTTTGGATTTTTCAAGCTTTTTTCTTGTCAGAATTTAAAGTATTACTACTTTTGCCTCGGAGAGTTGGCAGAGTGGTCGATTGCGGCGGTCTTGAAAACCGTTGTACCGAGAGGTACCGGGGGTTCGAATCCCTCACTCTCCGCTGAAAAAGGTCTTGAGAAATTAAGACCTTTTTTTATTGCCGGAGATGGGATGAGAACCCCTGGGTTCGAGCCGAAGCATAGCGAAGACCTGCGTAGCAAATCCCTTACTCTCCGCTGAAAAAGGTCTTGAGAAATTAAGACCTTTTTTTATTGCCGGAGATGGGATGAGAACCCCTGGGTTCGAGCCGAAGCATAGCGAAGACCTGCGTAGCAAATCCCTCACTCTCCGCTGAAGAAAGGTCTTGAGAAATCAAGACTTTTTTTTATTCCCGCCAGAGGACATTAAAATGCTCAAGTTCGAGCACTAGACCATAGATGCTAAGTTCCGAACAGACCATCTCTAATTCTCCAACAAATAAAAACCTGCGTATTTAAACAATTGGTATTTTTTTCATTTCATGAACCAAATGGTTTATGTAAATCATAAAGAATTACGTTTGCCTATCTTTAAATGCTAAAAATTCTTTTTTCTAAATCTTTTGATGATGCCTCTTTAAAGAAAGTTAATGTCAAATAGTTTATAATGGAATTTTTATTAGCGGCAAAAAGAATCTTTATATAGAAGATTAACTTAATAAATAGGATATCGAGGAAATTATAATTCCGAAATTAATTTTGAATATGTTTCTTTAAATTCAAGTCCAAATTCTGTAGGCATGAAAACACTTTCATTCATATTAGTTTCGATTGTTAATCCATCTCTAAAAGAATAGTACTTTTTATTTATTTTGCGAAATTCTATGTTCTTTATATTATTAAAAGGAATCTCCGTTAATTCAAAATTGATCCCTCCAATGTTTATAATTTCTTTAGAAACTGGAAAATTTTGAATTCTATCATTTATGTAGACATCTTCTTGATTCAGATAAATTTTTTCTCTTCCTGTAGCCGTTTTTATCAATCGATTATAAACGAGTAAATATATTTTATCCTTAGATAAGGATAATAAAGCAAATCGACCAAAAGTAATTAAATGATGTTCTTTAAAAAATGGGTCATTATAAATTATTTTTTTGATTTTCTTTTGTCCCTTTCTGTATCGAAACAAAAAAATTGTGGGTGGAGTAAATATTAATATAAATAACCCAATACCGGCTTCAAGATTTACCAACATAATTAACAAAAATAATATGATGAAAATGGAGAAAATTGAAAATAAAATTATTTTACCAATTTTTGTTAGTCCAACATCTTGAATAGGCAGAAGTATTTTCATTAAATTAATTTAGCCTGTCAAATTTATAAATTATTGTTACAAATAGTCTGTAAATATTTTAATTGTCGGTACTTTAAATAAAAAATCACCTCTTAAAAAGTATATAAAACAATATTAAATTTTATGCTGACTGAGAATAGGTATTATTACTACTTAATGAAATAAACTGAAATTAATTTA
>Ga0068876_10000157_pt1 | contig 53543 bp, 39 predicted proteins | sample NOAtaG_6_FD_66442 | JGI IMG/M metagenome (GOLD analysis project Ga0068876, IMG submission 66442) | Freshwater lake microbial communities from Lake Erie, under a cyanobacterial bloom - NOAA_Erie_Diel5S_2200h metaG | ecosystem: Environmental > Aquatic > Freshwater > Lake | place: USA: Ohio, Lake...
TGGTTTTCGTTCCCGATCACGTGGAGGACGGACCCTATCTGCTCAATCTGCAAACGGCCCCATTCATGGCGGATGCCGCTCCCAGCCGCCCAATTTTGTTTCCTTTGAAAAACATCCCGTCATGAACAATGCCCATCGATTCGAACGTTCCGAAGCCCTGAGAATGGACCAAAGCGACCCATTGGCAAGGTTCAGGAATGAGTTTCACATCCCGCAGACAGCCACCGGGAAAGACCACTTGTATTTTTGTGGCAACTCACTGGGCCTTCAACCCAAAAGAACCAAGGCTTTTGTTGAGGCGGAGCTATCCGATTGGGCCAAGTTGGGTGTAGAGGGTCATGTCCACGCCCGGCACCCTTGGATGCCCTACCATGAGTTTTTGACGAAGCCCATGGCATCGTTGGTCGGGGGATTGGAGCACGAGGTGGTAGTAATGAACAGTTTGACAGTGAATCTGCACCTCTTGATGGTTTCATTTTATCGTCCTTCCGGGAAGAGATTCAAGATTCTCATAGAGGCTGATGCATTTCCTTCCGACAAATATGCTGTTGCTTCCCAAGCCGCCTTTCACGGCTACGACCCGCAAGAGGCCATCATCGAGTTGAAAAGCAAATCCGGCCATCCCGTCATTCCTCACGAAGAGGTTTTGGAAGCCTTGGACAGGGAAGGTGAAAGCATTGCTTTGGTTTTGTTAGGGGGCGTCAACTACTACACAGGTCAGGTGTTTGATATGCAGGCAATAACCCAAGCTGCCCATACAAAAGGGTGTGTTGTGGGATTTGATTTGGCACATGGAGCAGGTAATTTGGACCTTCGCCTTCATGATTGGAACGTAGACTTTGCCTGTTGGTGCAGTTACAAATACCTCAACAGTGGCCCGGGAGGATTGTCCGGAATTTTTGTTCATGAAAGGCATGCCGATTCCAAAGACCTTCCCCGGTTTCAAGGATGGTGGGGCCACGACAAAGCCACTCGATTCAAAATGCCATCCCAATTCATTCCTTTGAAAGGCGCTGAAGGTTGGCAATTGAGCAATCCACCAATTTTGGCGATGGCCGCTCTCAGGGCAAGCTTAGAAGTTTTCGTAGAGGCAGGTGGCATGCAGCCATTGAGGAGGAAATCCGAATTGCTCACGGGTTATTTGCTCGAATTGTTGCAGCAACGCAACGACAACGCTTCCTTGAGGGTTATCACACCTTCCGATCCTCTGCAAAGAGGATGTCAGGTCAGCATCCAAAACTTGGACGGAAAAGGGAAGCAGCGATTCGAAAGATTGACGGATGCGGGGGTGATTGCAGATTGGCGTGAGCCAGATGTGATCAGGGTAGCTCCTGTCCCGCTTTACAACCGTTTTGTGGATGTATGGGACTTCGTAGAATTGATGTCGGAGGTCCATTGAAACAGTCTTTGGACAGTTGATGGCTGTCTTTCCATGTTTCGTGCAATTCACTAACTTTGCGACCTTGTGATAACGAATTACATTATTGTGTGATGAAGAGCATAGCTTACCTTGCATTGGCACTGTTTACCTTGTCTTTTTCGAGCCTTCAAGCCCAGAAATCGGACGCTAAAAAGAGCAAAAAAGACCCCGCACTGCTTGTGTTCGGCGACAAGGCTACGGTTTTCAAAAGTGATTTCGAGTACGTCTACCAGAAAAACAATGGTGGATGGGATGCTGCCAAAGGTCATTCTTCGGCACAATTCCGCGAGTACTTGAACCTCTACATCAACTTCAAGCGAAAAGTCCTGGAAGCCGAGCGCTTGGGCTTGGACCAGACGGAGGCATTCAAGTCTGAATTCGAAGGCTACAGGAAGCAGCTTGCCCAACCCTATTTGGTAGACAAAAGCGTTCAGGAAGCGTTAGTGGATGAGGCATACAAGCGTACCCAAGAGTTCGTCAATGCCAGCCACATCTTGATCATGTGCAATCCCGATGCATTCCCGGATGACACGCTCAAGGCCTACAACAAATGTGTTCAATTGCGCGACTCCATCCTCAAGCACGGCAAATCCTTTGCTGAAGTCGCAAGACGCCACTCCGAAGACCCAAGCGCCAAGACCAACGACGGCAATCTTGGATTCTTCTCTGCCTTCGACATGGTGTATCCTTTCGAGACTGGAGCTTACAACACCAAAATCGGGGAGGTTTCCATGCCCATCCGTTCAGGTTTCGGATACCACCTCATCAAGGTGAATGAGCGTGTGAAAAACGAAGGCGTGAAAACGGCTGCCCACATCATCATCCGTGTTGGACCCCAGTACAGTGCAAAAGACGAGGGTCAAGCTTCAGCCAAAATCAACGAAATCTACAACCAACTCAAAGGTGGCGCCAAATGGGAGGATCTTTGTGAGAAGTACTCCGACGACCCCAATTCCGCCAACAAAGCTGGAGACCTTGGAAGTGGACGCCTCATTCCCGAGATGGAGAACTTCAAACGCCAACTGGGCGAAGGCCAATTCTCCAAACCGTTCGTCACAGCCTTTGGACATCACATCATGAAGGTGACCAAAGTGGAAACCCCCAAGTCTTTTGAAGACGCCAAGGCCGACATCAAAAGCAGGATTTCCCGTGATGCCAGGAGCACTCTTTCTCGGGAGCGCTTGATTCAAAAAATCCGCAACGAAAACAATTTTGTTCGCAACCAGGGTACCATCGACAGATTGGTGAAGGCCATTGAAAGTGAAAACAGCCAAGGTTCTTACACCAAAGGATTTTGGAAGCCAGTGGATTCCTTGCACAAGGACCTTTACAATCTTCCCCTCTACACCATTGGCGAGAAGAAGTCCAAATACACGGGTGACTTGAGGAGCTTTTTTGAATGGTATACCAAAGCCCGCAAAGGGTACGAAAATGCAACCGTTCAAGTGGCCACCGACAAATTTTTGCAGCAGTATTTCGACCAAGAAATGCTGAATTTTGAGGAGCGCCAACTGCCTGGTAAATACCGCGAGTACAAAGAACTCTTGCGCGAATACCGTGACGGGATTTTGCTGTTCACCCTCACTGAAGACAAAGTTTGGCGCAAGGCAGTTGAGGATACGTCTGGTCTGCGGTCCTACTATATGGCAAACCGTGATTCTTTCATGGCCGGCAATCGTGTAGTGGTGACAGAGTTCATCAGCGACAAACAGGAAGTAATGCGTCAAGTGGAAGCCCTCTTGCAGGCTGGACATGGTGAACGTGCCATTGACTCCATGGTCAATGCCACTTCTGCATTGAATCTGCGTGTCCGCACACAAAACTATGAGCAAGGCAAAGGCGGTCAAGAGGAAGTTCTGTTCGGCCAAAAGGTAGGCTTCCGCACCTCGGTTTTGGAAGCAGGCCGCAGCTACCGGATCTTGGTTGTCAAGGAGCACCTGCCATCAGGAATCAAATCCTTCGACGATTCCAAAAGTGAATGCATCACGTTGTACCAAAATCAACTTGAGAAAGATTGGCTCAAGGAGTTGGAGGGCAAATATCCCGTGAAAATAGAGGAGAAGGTATTCTCCAAATTGTATAAATAAACCTTGGGTTTCCTTGCGACGTAGAGCATTCAGTCTCGGGTCTTCAAAAGGAATATCAGGTTGGGTCGAATGGCTAATTATTAAAAGTGCAGCCATTGGTTCAGTTGAATTTTAAACGGCAAGGTCACCGGTCCTTGCGCTACGCCTTGTTTCGTATGAGCTGCAAAGAATCCTTGAAAAACATCATACTGGGTCTGTTTGGGGCAGTCTTGATTGGCTCATTTGCAGGGAAGGCACATGCGCAAACGATCGACAAAATCATGGCCGTGGTAGGGGAGGACGTAATCCTTAAATCGGACATCGAGGGTCAATACGCTTATTTTGTTGCCAACGGACAACAAGATGACGGCACCCTTCGCTGTCAGATCATGGAGAAACTCATCGTTGAATTGCTACTCCTCAATAAAGCGCGGCAGGATTCAATTGAGATTTCTGACGACCAGGTGGACTCCGAGTTGGACCGCAAACTGAACTATTTCATTCAAGGATATGGTGGGGTCAAGCAATTGGAAGAGATTTACGGCAAGCCTGTAATCGAAATCCGGGCGGATTTGAAGCCGGACATCAAAGACCAATTGATGGTCGAGCGGATGCGCCAAAACATTGTGAGCAAGGTTTCCGTTACCCCGAGGGATGTAAAGCGTTTCTACAGTCAAATCCCAAGGGATAGCCTCCCTTTTCTCCCCGCTGAAGTGGAAATGTACCATCTTGTTCAACGTCCGAAACCCACCGAGACGGCAAGAAAGGAAGCAAAAGCTGAGTTGGAAGCCATACGTCAGAAGGTCCTTCGGGATGAAATCTCCTTTGAGGACGCTGCAAAAAAATATTCAGTTGATTTTGGTTCGGCCAGAGTCGGGGGCGATTTGGGAGAATTTGGTCGTGGCAGGATGGTGCCTGAATTCGAAGAAGTCGCCTTCAAAGCCAAAATTGGAGATGTTTCCCAAGTCTTCGAATCTGATTTTGGGTTTCACATCATGAAGGTTTACAATCGAGTTGGAGAGCTTGTTTCGGCCCGACACATTCTGATTGCCCCAAGGTTGAGCTCGGAAGACGATGAGGCCGCACTTGCACGGTTGGAAGAAATCAGAAAAATGATTGTGGACGAAGACACGGTCCAATTTCAAACGGCGGCCATTCGATACAGTCATGATGAGGCCACCTCTTCTTGCGGGGGCTGCATCAAGAATCCCGAAACCGGGGAACTCCGTGTGCCCTTGGATCTGCTGGACGCTGATTTCTATCTGAAGGTGGATGACATGAAAGAAGGAGATGTGAGCGAGCCCATGGAGTGGATTCAACCCGATGGAAAAAGGGCATTCCACATCCTGTACCTCCGACGACGCATTGCTCCACATGTGGCCAACTTGGAAGATGATTATCAAAGAATCCAAGAGGCTGCGCTGCAAGTCAAACAAGCCCAGAAATTGGATGAATGGTTTCTTTCGGCGCGTAAAAACGTCCACATCGAAATCAAAGATCCTGCCTGCAAGGAAGTATTAACCCATTGGTTGCAATGAGCATATTCAAAGACGACAAGGAAGCCGCCGATGTTTTGGCGCGCAAATACAAGGCCCTGAAGGCGGAAATTGGCAAAGTCATTGTTGGCCAAGACGACGTGGTCGACAAACTTATCATCGCCCTTTTTTGTAAGGGACACTCCTTGCTGGTTGGGGTTCCGGGTCTCGCCAAGACCTTGCTGATCAGTACGGTTGCAGAGGTCTTGGACTTGAAGTTCAGCAGGATCCAATTCACGCCCGACTTGATGCCGAGTGACATTTTGGGTACTGAAATTCTCGAAATTGATGACGAGACCAACCGAAAACACTTCAAGTTCATCCAAGGTCCTGTTTTCGCCAATGTGATTTTGGCAGACGAAATCAACCGCACGCCCCCCAAAACCCAAGCTGCCCTTCTGGAGGCCATGCAGGAAAAGAAGGTGACCGTAGCGGGTCATGGTTACCGGTTGGAAGAGCCATTTTTCGTTCTAGCCACACAAAACCCGATTGAGCAGGAAGGAACATATCCGTTGCCGGAAGCACAATTGGACCGTTTTATGTTCAATATTTTCGTGGACTACCCAACGGTGGAAGAGGAAATCAACATTGTCAAACAAACCACGGGCTTTTCTAAGCCTAAATTGGAGGTTATTCTCAAACAAGAGGAGATTTTGGCCTTCCAAGAGTTGGTGCGCAGGGTGCCAGTAGCCGACAATGTGATTGCCTATGCTGTGAACCTTGTTGGGAAAACCCGCGTCACCACAACGCAAGCCCCCGCATTTGTGAAGGAGCTGGTCACGTGGGGTGCTGGCCCAAGGGCATCTCAATATCTCATTTTAGGTGCAAAGGCACATGCATTGCTCAACGGGAAATACAGTCCTGACATCGAGGACGTCAAAGCTGTTGCCGTGTCTGTATTGCGCCACCGCATTGTGCCAAGTTTTGCTGCTGAGGCAGATGGCATTACCTCCGCTGCCATCATTGAGCGGATCATGCGCGAAGCTTGAGGTTTCGCCTAAAAAAGTGAACCCGGAATATCGATTCAGGTCGACATTCCGGGTTCATTCATGAAAGGAATTCTTGTCTCAGTTCCAAATGAACTTCCTCACCGAAGAACGTCCTTGGTCACCAGACAAACGAACGAGGTAGGCGCCTTTGGAATGACCCGACATAGGGATGAAGCGCTCCGTGGATCCGTTAGCAACAGCAATTTCACGTTGGAGTACTACCCTGCCGGCTAGGTCTACAATTTCAATTTTCACTGCTGACGAGGAAGACTCGCTGAAAAGTTTCAAAGTCAATCCTTGGTCATCCGTGCTCAACCCCGTGATACCGACTCCATGTCCTGTGGACGAAACCATGATGACCTCTGATGTGCTTTCTGCGCCGTTTTGGTCACGGTAGGTAATCCGATAGTAGGAAACCGGCATGAATGGATTTTCATCTGTGTAGGCGTAAGAATGCCCCTGTGGATTGCTGCCCAAGCCGTTCACCAAACCAATGGTTTGGAAATCACCCCCGTTGGAAGACCGCTCAACGAGGAAGGAGGCTGCGTCGTGTTCGTAATTGCTTTGCCATTCAACCTTGTTGTTACCACTCAAATGGGTGCCCTTGACGGATGCAAACCCAGTGTTCAGTACCGTATTGCAAGTCGGGCAATTCGGTGTGAAGCGCCTTGCAAAGTTGGTGAGGGTATATACCGTGTTGTTGTATCCTGGAACGGTGACTGCAACCGTTCCTGAAGCATCCAACAAGCCCATTACCGCCTCCCCGTTGTTCCATGAGGGGCAATTGGGTAGGTTTTGGACATAGATATCGATGATGTTGGAGGTTTCGTACAGAATGACCTGACCCGTGTACAACAAAGCATTGCAGGTAGCGCTGAACATGGGAATGCTGCGGAAAGAAACCACGAATCTCCTATTGGGGGCAGTGCCGGCAGTGGTGTAGCGAATTGAACCACCCACGCTAGGGTCGACGTCAACCCATGGGAACATGATTGAATTGGCCGCCTCGGGGGAGTTGACATTGGCGGGTGCAGGAATGGCGTCGGTATCCCAGCTCGAAAACTGACCTGAACAGGAGGGGTTGAAACTCACATAGGCGTTGGAGGAGACCACCAAAGATGAGTAGTTGACTCCCATGAAACAAAATGTGAACGGGATGGGCACAACACTTGAAAATTCATCATCTGGAAAGGTGAGAAGCGTGCCGGCTGTGAAACTGTTTGGTGCATAGGCCGGAGTGGTGATGGTGTAGGTTCCACAACCAGGTCCACTCGACGAGGGAGCCACTTGTTGCACGTTGATTGAAAATGGGGTGCAGGGTGGTGAGGGCCACGTGTCTACGAAAAAGAAATAGGTGCCGGCTGATGGTAAGGAAAATGTGGCTTGTGGATTGCCAGTACTACTTTCATTGCTTGCAGTTCCACCACAACTTCCCGAGGTAGCCGGGTAAATGCAAGTACCTGTGTTGGGACAGCCTTGGGTAACAAAGACTCCCGTGAATCCAAGCGTTCCGGTGAGGGAGATGTTGATGGTCATGGGTCCGGCAGCAACATACCTGAAAACATAGTCTTCCCCATCCATGTAGAAAGAGCCACAAGATTGAGATGAGTTGTAATCGTCACCTGCCCCACATGTCGTCAATCCTGAAGCAGTGAAGGGAAGGCTGCTGATGACATGAGGATTTCCGCAGTTGGCTCCAGGGCCCGGGACGAACATCCTGTAAGCCATGGTTCCAGAGGCGGCACTAGTTGTGCAGTAAAAGGTGTTGCACAAAATCCTGTAAGTGCCGGAAGTCGTACAGGTCCAGGTTACCTCGGAAGCGGTGCCGCAAAAGTCATCGTTGTAGCCGCCTGCATAAACACCTGCATTGTTTAAAATCGTGAATTGCGAATCAAAGCCTGCAGAGCCTCCGCCCTGACAGAAAGAGAACACGTAGGAGTTTCCTGCTGTCGCAGCGAATGTACGATAAGTCCCGGAAGTGATGTTGATGGTCTGAAATGTTGCTGTGGGCGTAACGGCACCAGCATTGGTGCCACCGGAACATTGGCTTTGTAAGGAATGCCATGCTCCACAAATCATGACGAGTGTGAGGAGGAGGAATTTATTGTTCATGGTTTGTTATGTATTACTCGTTGAAAGATTTGGAAACACGAAGGCCACAAGAGTTGACCACATCTTCCAAGTACTTGGGATCCAACTTGAGGACAGCCTCAACGCTACATAGTTGTTCAGACAAATTGAAATCGGCACTCAATACACCTTTTTTTTCACGAAACCTTTGCACCAAAAACTGCATGTCTGGTTCGCTGGGATTATCGGCCAATTTGACTTCATAAACGTGGGATTTTTCTTTGGTTTCAACAATCCTGATACCACGATTTTCCGGCCCACTAGTTTGTGCAACTGCAACAGAACATAACAGGGCGAATCCCAAAATCAACAAAACCCGAATTTTCATATGGCGGTTATTTGTTATCAATGCCTTGAAATTAAGGCTTTTCCCAATAAAGGCAAATTTTAATTTACTGTATTTTGGATTTTCACTCCGACCTTTTGGTGAGAAAGATCTTCAAATAAGAGTTTATTAGTAAGGTGGTCGTTTTGACCGACGATTGATTCGGAGCCTCGCATAAGTTCACTTGGAAATGGCAGAATGGCTCTTTCCGTTACCTCTCAAGATTCATTTTGACCAAAAATCCATACCTTTCCTTCATGGATACTCGCGTAGATTTTCTGGTGATTGGATCCGGTGTTGCAGGCCTTTCATTTGCGCTGAAGGCAGCGCAGCTTGGTAAGGTATTGGTCATCACCAAAAAGGACAAATCTGAATCAAACACCAAATACGCCCAAGGTGGAATTGCGGCAGTTGTTTCCAACATGGACACCTTCGAAAAACATGTGTTGGATACCTTGGATGCGGGCGATGGTCTTTGCAATGAAGATGTGGTGAGAATGGTGGTGGAAAATGGACCGAAAAGAGTCCAAGAGTTGATTGAATATGGTGCAAATTTTGACCGACGTGCAGATGGATCACTACAATTGGGTCGCGAAGGCGGACATTCGGAAAACAGAATCTTGCACAGCAAAGACACCACTGGATTTGAAATCGAAAGGGCATTGTTGGAGAAGTGTCAGCAGGACCCCAACATCACTTTGGCTGAGCATTTTTTCGCCATTGATTTGCTAACCCAACATCACCTCGGGCGCTATGTAAATCGCGGGACACCTGGGATTGAATGTTTCGGAGTTTATGCTTTGGATGTCAACCAACGAAAGGTCGTTCGCATCCTTAGCCGTGTAACCATTTTGGCCTCTGGAGGCGCGGGCAATATTTACGCTGCCACCACCAACCCTTCAGTTGCCACCGGCGACGGGATAGCCATGGTTTATCGGGCCATGGGCCGGGTCGCCAATATGGAGTTCGCACAGTTTCACCCTACTGCCCTACACGACCCCGGCGTTAGGCCCGCTTTCTTGATTACTGAGGCGATGAGAGGTGCTGGAGCCATTTTGAAAACACAGCACGACAAGCAGCCTTTTATGCAGAAATACGATTCCCGCAAGGATTTGGCACCTAGGGATATCGTTGCAAGGGCCATCGACAATGAAATGAAGGTCTCAGGCTCTGAACATGTGTGGCTGGACGCACGTCACCTTGGGAAGGATGCCCTGATGGCTCAATTCCCTAATATTTATGACAAATGTCTGTCCAAGGGCATTGATATAGCCGTGGACATGATTCCAGTTCGTCCCGCACAACATTACACCTGCGGTGGGGTTTGGGTGGACAAAAATGGATTGTCTTCAATAGACCGTTTGTATGCATGTGGTGAGGTTACCTGCAGCGGCCTCCATGGAGCAAATCGCTTGGCTTCAAATTCACTTTTGGAGGGCATTGTATATGCGCACAATATTTTCGAGGCAATTCAAGGCACTTGGAAAAGCCGGGAGTTTGTGGAAGACGTGCCTGAGTGGAATGAAACCAATGTAGTTCGTACCGAAGAATGGGTGTTGATTTCCCACAACTTCAAGGAGGTGCAAAACCTGATGAGCGATTATGTGGGCATCGTGAGGAGCAATCTCCGTTTGGACCGAGCTGCCCGCAGGCTGAATTTGATTTATGAAGAAACGGAGGATTTTTACCGCAAAACCAAGGTTTCACCGGAGTTGTGTGAATTGAGGAACATCATCACTTGTGCATATTTGACCGTAAAATCCGCCAAAATCAGGAAAGAAAGCAGGGGACTTCACTTCACTACAGACTACCCCGAAAAACTACAGAGACCCTTCGATACGGTTCTTTAAACGAAAAACCCTCTTTAAAGAGGGCTTTTCGTATCAACATCATTCGATGATCAATTTCTTGACCTTTTGGGCCTGTTTGCTTGAAACCTGAAGTAGGTAAACCCCTTTGGAGAGGTTATCCAAGCGAATTTCCTTCTCGTTCTCTCCGGGGAATACATCCATGCGCGTGGACCAAATCATCTGACCCAACAGGTCGGTCACAACCAGTTCTAGCTCAATCCTTTTCTCCGAAATCAAAGAAAGTGTGAACGCACCTTGGCTGGGATTGGGATAAACCCCTATGTAGACTTCGAGGTCAGAAAGTTCACCCACTCCAACGAAACTGAACTCATAATTGGCCGAAAGGCTAGAGCAAGCATTCCCGTCAGTGACTTGCACGGTGTAGGTTCCCGAAACGGTGGCAGTGTAAGAACTGCTGCTGGCTCCGGCGATGGGATTGCCATTCAAAAACCATTGGTAGGTGGCAAATCCCGTGGGGGCGTTGAGTACGTTGCCAGCTTGGGTGATGGTTGGAGTAGCAGGTAGAGGGTTAACTGCCACAAAATGACTGGTCGTGTCCGTGCATTGCCCGTCGGAAACGGTTACAGAATAAGTCGAAGGGATGGCCGGTGTCACGGTGATGGTGGCAGTGTTGCCTCCTGTGCTCCAAGAGTAAGCTGTACCACCAGAAGCGGTGAGGTTGATGGAGCTGCCCACACAAACCGAGGTTGCACCAGTAATCACGGCCGTGGGGGAGTTATTTACCGTGAGACCGATGTTCCCTGTATTGGTGCAACCCTCCGTATTGGTCACCGTAACGGTGTAGGTGTAACTACCCGCTGATGGCAAAACTACAATGTTGTTGCTATTGTCGCCCGTACTCCAAGAATAAGATGTCCCGCCTGAAGCAGTGAATGTAGCGGAATTGCCCTCACAAACGGATGTAGGTCCACTGATGGAAATCGCGGGCGGAGCATTCACAATCACATAGGTAGTGTCAGATCCGGTACATCCGTTGCTGTCAGTTCCTGCCACAGTATAAAACCCGTTGTTGGCTGGGAAAACCACAGCGGAAGAGCTTGTGGCACCGAAATTCCAGAGATAGGTGGATGCTCCCGTAGCGGTCAGGACCAAGCTGTCGCCGAAGCAAATGGTATCCCCGCCTGATGCCAAAACCAAGGGCAAAGCAAGCACATCAATCACAACGCTGTCGGTCCGGGAACAAGTGTTTGCATCGGTTACGGTAACAAAATAGGTGGTTTGGGAGGCGGGACCCAACAGGACAATTGAGGTGGTGTCGCCGTTCGACCAAGCATAGTTGGTGCCCCCGGTAGCAGTGATGGAGGTAGAGGTCCCCAGGCAGACTTGGTTGTTTCCGGTAATGGCTACAACGGGCAGCGGATTGACCAATACAAACACAGAGTCACGGTTGGAGCAAGTATTGGAATCCGTGACGATAACGGAATAGTAGGCCGAAGCAGTTGGGGTGATGGTCGTGCTAGAGTTGGACGAACCAGTACTCCATGAGAAAATGTTCCCTCCGGAAGCGACCAAAGTGGTGCTGTCTCCCACACAAACGATGGTGTCACCTGAAATGCCCACAACCGGCAATGGATTCACGGTCAAGAAAAGGGTTTCATTGTCCTGACAACCGAAGGCATCCGTCACCGTTACAGAATAGGCACCTGATCCGCTCGGAGCCAAAAGGATACTGTCGTTGGTGCTTCCTGTGCTCCAAGAATATCCTGTGGCGCCAGATGCGGTCAGAATTGTGCTGTCGCCCAAGCAGATGTCGTTGTCGCCAGAAATGACTGCCGTGGGGTTGGCCAAAACGGTGATGGTTTGGGTGGCGACCCCTTGACAGCTGCTGGCATCGGTTCCCGTTATGGTGTAAGTCTCAGTTTGAACGGGAGTAGAAGTGACAACTGAACCAGTAGAGGCACTGAGGGTGGCGGAGGGTGACCAACTGTAGCTGTTGGCTCCTGAGGCGCTGAGTACGGTGGACTGTCCTGCGCAAACCGAATCGTTGGGGAGGGTGTTCACGGTGACCACAACCGGTGCTGGTTGACCGACCGTGCTGGCGACAGTATCCCTGCATCCTACTCCGTCGGTGAGGGTGACAGTATAGTTTCCGGCGGCCAAACCACTGCGGTCCTCGGTGATGGCGCCGCTGTTCCACACGTAGGAATACCCCGTGGCCGGAGCAAAACAACCATAATTGGTTTGTGGTGGAGTGGTCCAAACACTTCCGATTTGACGCGAGCCATGATTGTTGTTGCCAGAACGGTCAAACAAAAAGTTGCCAGTTCCTTCGTTCATGCTGTAGTAGGCAACCAAGTTGTTGATGTTGGGATGGGTGGCGGAAATGGGTCCGCATTGGTTGAAAAGCGCAATGGCTGTTGGCCCCGTCAGCGCTGCGTTCCAAATGCTCAATTCGTCGATTGCGCCGTCAAAATGCTGTGAAATGACACCAATTCCATCGAATTCTTGGCCGATGCTCACCAAGTCACCGACCGCAGGAATGGAGTTGCCGGTGGTTGTGTAGGTCAAAGCAGAAACACCGTTAACGTAAATCGTGATGGTTTTGGCGGCAGTCATGGTCATGACCACATGATGCCACTGCCCCCTGGCTGCAGTACCGGTCTGAAAACGATTTCCGGCAATGTCGTCGAAATAGACGAATTGTTGACGTGCTGCATTGTAGCCAAACAAAAACCGGTTTGCAGCAGTGGAAGTGTTGAAGCCAACCACCATGCCGTCGCTGAGGGTCCAAGTTGCATTGGGTTTGGCCCAGAATGCGATGGAAATACCATTGGTGAAGTTGGATTGTGACACGGTGTTGATGCTCGACCAGTGAGTGAGAGCCCTATCGTTGTAGTATGCAATGTTGGGAGTGCCACCAGAGGGGGTTAAGTTGATGGTTCCGTTGGTGAATCCGAAGCAGGAGGCATCTGTAGCCAAGGCCGCCCCGTTCACCGTCGCATCAACCACTACAATTGTATTGGCCGTGTCCAAACAGGTTCCGTTGGAGGCGACCAAAGAAATCAGGTACTGTCCGGGAACCGAGAAGGTCCGCGATGGGCTCGGTACTGCAGAAAATGAAACGGCATTTTCCAGCCAATTGTAAAAGGATGCTCCGCCTGTTGTGGTGTTGGTGAAGTTCACTGTTCCACCTTGGCAAACATAAACGGTAGAGCTTGTGAATGATGCATTCACGGGGCATTGTGCCTGAATCCTGCCGAAACAAAGCACAATGAAAGCCAAAACCATGCTTACTTTGGCAACAGCAAATGAGTCGCTTTTGAATTGTTTAATCATGACCAATAAGAATGTTCCGTATCAAATACCAATAGCAACAAAACAGTTTCGAGGGTACAATTCGAAGAGGGTAAATCGAAACGATCTGTTTTGAGTTGAGGGGTATAAAATTATGAAATTCTAAGATATTTCTGACCCACAACCGATAAACTGTTGTCAGATAGCGGCCAATTCCTGCTTTTTGGAACCTTTCACCTCTCGCCTGCAAATCGGTTTGCTCCCTGTCCGATGTATTGTTTTTTCGGTTTCCGGTCATCCAATTGTTAAATTGGCAGCATGAGTCCCCTGATGATTTTGTCTTTGATGTGCGTGTATTTTGCGGTGATCCTGGGCATCGCATTCGTAACAGGCATGTCGCAGAAAACTACCCTCAAAGAATACTTTTTGGCGAGCAAGGCCGTTCCGTGGTGGTTGGTAGCATTTGGAATGATTGGAAACTCGTTGTCTGGGGTCACTTTCATTTCTGTTCCTGGAGCCGTTTCCAAATCGGGGATGACGTACTTTCAAGTTGTGTTGGGATACCTACTGGGCTATGTGGTGATTGCTTTTGTGTTGCTGCCCCTTTATTACAGGCTCAACTTAACCACGGTTTATACCTTTTTGAAATTGCGTTTGGGTATGGTGAGCTACAGGGTGGCAGCAGTTTTTTTTCTCATCAGCAGACTTTTGGGCGCATCTGCGAGGCTTTATTTGGTTACCGGCGTTTTACAGACCTTCGTGTTTGGGGCGTGGGGCATACCGCTTCCGGTTACAGCGGCCATCGCATTGCTGTTGATTCTGATGTACACTGTGGAAGGCGGGATGAAAACCTTGGTCTGGACGGACACGCTCCAAAGTCTCTTCTTGGTGTCGGCAGTTGTGATTACCGTCATTTTGTTGGGTGATTCCTTGGGCGGAAATCCATTTGAATTGGCTTTGAAAAGCGACATGGGTGTGTTGTTCGATTGGAGTCCGGGGAGTGAACACTACTTCTGGAAAGACATTTTGGGCGGCATGTTCATCACGGTGGTGATGACCGGTCTGGATCAGGACCAGATGCAGAAAAATCTGATTTGCCGTGACATTCGTTCAGCACAAAAAAACATGCTCAGCTTCAGCATCATCGTAGTGATTGTCAACTTTTTCTTCCTTACGCTTGGTGCATTGCTCTACATCGCCGCCTCTCAAAAAGGATTGGATTTGCCTGCAAAATCCGATCATACTTACCCCTACATGGCATTGGGCTATCTGTCCGAATACATGCCGCTGTTGGGTGTTTTGTTCATGTTGGGTCTTACTGCGGCGGCATTTTCTTCAGCCGATGGTGCGTTGACAGCCCTGACCACTTCTTTTATCATCGACATTGCGGCTAAGTCTCCTGACGACGATCACAATCGCACCTACAAACGAAAGGTTCATCTCTCAATGGCATTGGGCGCCTACCTGAGCATTCTTCTGTTTTACGCGTGGGATGTATGGGTCGCTTCAAATGGTGGGGGTGGATTGAGCATCATCACGGTGGTATTGCAGTTGGCCACCTACACATATGGTCCACTTTTGGGTCTTTTTTCCTTCGGATTGTTTGTCAGCAATCGTAAGCTTCGTGAAAAATGGGTGCCTTACGTGGCTTTGGCTGCTCCTTTGATCTGCCTGTCATTCAATCTTATTTCGACCGTAAAGCTTGGGTTTTTGAACCTTCCCGTGAACGGAGCGCTCACTTTGCTGGGATTATGGATCATAAGTTTTCCCTCAGAACCCTTCCTTGACGAAATGGATGGACACTGAAGGGGCATTAATCCGCAGATTTTGATTATTTTTACCTTTTGGACCTCAATTATCTTCTGTCGACCAAACAATTGGTCAAGTTGGCCGTTCAAGACTTACTGCACCCTACCCTAGATCATGAAGATAGAAGCCGGAAACCTGCTCACACAAGTACAGTACCCTGCCGATCTGCGGAAACTCAAACCCGAAGAGCTGTTTGATTTTTGCACCGAATTGCGCGATTATTTGATTGAGCATGGCTCCAAATTTGGGGGGCATTTTGGTGCAAGCCTGGGGGTTGTCGAACTGACAACAGCCCTCCACTATGTTTTCAATACCCCCGAAGACCAAATTGTTTGGGACGTGGGGCACCAAGCCTATGGACACAAGATCCTCACGGGCAGACGGGAGCAGTTTTATTCAAACCGTACTTACAAAGGAATTTCGGGCTTTCCCAAAAGAAGCGAAAGTCCATACGACAGTTTTGGCGTAGGCCATTCCTCCACTTCGATTTCGGCGGCCCTTGGCATGAGCGTGGCTGCTCGGTACAAAGGTGAAACCGACAAGCACATGGTTGCGGTGATTGGTGATGGTGCGCTTACGGGCGGAATGGCATTCGAGGCACTGAACCATGCAGGATGGGAAAATGCCAACCTGCTTGTCATCCTCAACGACAACTGCATGTCAATCGACCCCAACGTGGGTGCTTTGAAAGAATATCTGACCGACATCACCACTTCCCGGACCTACAACAAACTTCGTGATGAGGCTTGGAAGCTCTTGGGCAAGATGAGCAAATTCGGTCCGAGCGCTCAATCAATCGCCTCAAAGATCGAGGATTTGTTCACGGCCCAAGCCACCAAACCTGGCATGTTGTTCGAGGCCCTGAAATTCCGCTACTTCGGCCCGATCGACGGTCATGATGTGAACCATTTGGTACGGATTCTGGATGATTTGAAAAAAATTCCGGGTCCGAAAATTTTGCATTGTGTCACAGTCAAAGGCAAGGGTTTTGCTTTGGCCGAACAAGACCAAACGAAATGGCACGCGCAGGCAGGTCCATTCGATCGTTTCACTGGTGTCAGCCTCGTGCCCAAGCCGACCGTTCCCCAACCTCCGAAATATCAGGATGTATTTGGCCATACTATTGTGGAATTGGCCAAAGAAAACTCCAAAGTCATGGGCGTAACTCCTGCCATGCCTTCGGGTTGCAGCTTGAATATCATGTTGGCTGAAATGCCTGATCGTGCATTTGACGTAGGAATTGCGGAGCAGCATGCGGTCACTTTTTCGGCTGGTTTGGCTACGCAAGGAATGCGGCCATTTTGCAACATCTACTCCACCTTCATGCAACGTGCCTACGACCAGGTTTTGCATGACGTCGCCCTTCAGAAGCTTCCCGTCGTTTTTTGCCTGGACCGTGGAGGTTTGGTAGGTGCTGATGGCGCGACTCACCATGGCGCTTTTGATTTGGCGTATTTCCGTTGCATTCCGAACATGGTGGTGGCAGCTCCCATGGACGAAATTGAACTTCGGAATATGATGTACACTGCCCAATTGGACGACAATCAGCTTCCCTTCTCCATCCGTTACCCCCGAGGGAACGGGGTGCATTTGAATTGGAGGCAGCCTTTCCAAAAAATTGAAATCGGAAAGGGTCGTTTGGTTACCGAAGGTGAGCACGTGGCAATTTTGAGCATCGGTCATCATGGCAACATTGTCCAACAAGCCTTGAAGTCCTTGGCCTCCCAAGGTGTTTTCCCAGCGCATTACGACATGCGTTTTGTAAAGCCAATCGATGAGGCGATGCTTCATGAGATCTTCAACCAATTCGACAAGATCATCACGGTAGAGGATGGTTGCATCCAGGGAGGATTCGGTTCTGCTGTATTGGAATTCATGGCTGACCAAGGCTATCGGGCAAGGGTTAAAAGACTTGGCATCCCCGATCGTTTCGTAGACCACGGAACACAAGAAGAACTTTGGGATGAATGTGGCTATGGTCAAGACGCCATTGAGGAGGCTGTCCGGGAAATGGCACTTTCCATGGTCAAGGCTTGAAGACTGGGGCAGCGCCCGCGTAGATTTCAATCAATCAGGCTGAACCATTTCGCCGCCCGCAACGTATTCCGATTAAAACCTGGAGGCTTTATGAAGTGTACGATCTGCTTGGGTTCCGGCCTTTCCAACCATTCTTTTTTGCACCTTCCCACCTCGCGGAATCAACCGCCTTCATCTGCGTGTAAAGGCTGCGGGGGTACAGGTTTTTCCAATTCGAGGATCCATTCGGAGTGGTTGAGAGGTCTTTCTATTGATCACATCGGTGTCGTGAAGTCGTTTTCACCCGCTCGCAACCAAGCTCAACTTTGGCTTCATGAAAATCTCCATGTGGGAAGTCAACTCCAATTCAAAGGGGCGGAAGGGCTGGTGGTTTTTGAATTGATGGAAATCAAAGCATCGGATATGCCATTGCACTTGGCCTTGGCCGGGTGGCTCATCACGATTGTGGTGCCGCAAAGTGTGGAGCCAGGGACCGAGGTATATCGATTGAGTGCATGAAAGGCTGAAAATCAAAAAGCAAGGCCCGGACCTTGCTTTGGATTTCTTGTCGGGGTAGCAGGATTCGAACCTACGGCCTCGTCGTCCCGAACGACGCGCGCTACCGGGCTGCGCTATACCCCGAGAACGGACTGTAAAGATAAAGGTAATTCGTGTTGTCCAAAGTGCGGGTGCTCTGAAAAATTCAGCCTTGGAAAATCAAGGTAACTCTGCAATTGCCACCATCAAATCTGCCAACCAATCGCGCATCTCGCTGGAGCTACAGCTGTAATTATTGGCCATCATTGCAAAACAGACCCGCTTCCCAGAGCTTGTGTTGGCATAGCCTGTGTAGCATCTCACCCTGGCGATGCTGCCGCTTTTGGCACGTACATTTTTGGCTGCGGCAGTTTTCAAACACATGCTTTTGATTGTTCCCGGATCGTTGGGGTCTCCAGCTATGGGAAGTGATTCCCAAAATGCTTCGAAATAGGGTGCGGAAATATTGAGGCGCATCATGGTGGCAAGTTGCAGGGGCGTCACCCCGTTGTACCGGCTCAATCCACTTCCATCAAACGCATACAAACCATCCAAATTCAGCCCTTTGCCTGACCAAAATTCAGTCATGGCCTTCAGGCCATTTTCTTGCGTACCCTCTCCGAATTTGACTTTGCCCATCGTTTTGAGCAGGTGTTCGGCGTATAAGTTGATGCTTTTTTTGTTGAGCCAATACACGATTTCCTCCAGGGGCGGACTTTGGTGCTCTGCTATTTTCAGGCGTTTGCCGGGGACTTCCATCCCACCCAAACGCATGATGCGGGTAGTGGTGGGCTTGCCAGAGACATGGATTCCCAAGCTGTCCCAAACTTGTTTTGCGCGTTCTGCGATGAAGAGGGCCGGGTCAGGAAGGCTTCCTTTGATGCTGAATTTACCCTTGCCTTGGGGGACACTGCCCCTCAAATACCTGTTTTCGTCGAATGGGGCTCCATAAACATACCCTTGGTCGCCCGAATCGGATGTCCCGATTTTCATCTCGTTCCAAAAGCGTATTCCAGGGAGGGTCGGATTGGTTCCGATGAATTTAGCCAAGGAACCTACCTTACCCGAAGCGTCAAAAAACACTTCGTAGGTATTTTCCAACACACTCAGACCGTTCGCTCCTGCCCCGTAGTAATTCCCGATGTCACCCCAATTCCAGGTGCTTGGGGTTGTGGCATCCTCAAAAAACTCTGCATCTCCTACGATGCTACCCTCCACCTTGGAAACGCCTGCCCGTTTCAGAGCTCCGCCCCATTCCAACAAGATGGCTGTCAAATCGGATTGGGTGCCGAAACGATCAGAGCCAAGGGTGGGATCGCCTCCGCCGCGTATGTAAAGGTTGCCCACAAGCTGTCCATTTTGCACGGCACCGTCGTGTTCCAAAACAGTTTTGAAGGTGTAGTCGGTGCCCAACATTCCAAGTGCTGCTGCCGATGTGATGGTTTTTTGGGTAGATGCAGGCACCATGGTCTCATGGCTGCGGTGCTCCAAGAGCAAGGCACCGGAGCTGCCATCTACCAAGGCAAAACCCCATTGGCCACGCTTCATTTCCGGTCGGTTTGCGATTCCTTCTACTTTGTACTTCAGTTGGTGCAGGCTTGAATCCGATGTGGCAATCGGACTCTGCGCCATGGTGATTGTTGTCTGCAGCAGCAGTGACAACAGCATCATATAGGTGGTGGCGATTCTCATGGCTTGGTTTACGCAAAAGTATCAACTTGGGCTGAATCAATCGGGCGCAAATAAAAAAGGGACCCTGGCAGGCCCCTTTTTTTAAAAAATGGTTTTGAGGTTTTATGCTGACATTCTATACGTGGTTTTTTCAACGGGGGTTTTGGGTTTGGTTTCTTTCACGTAAGGATTTTGTTCATTCGTGAATTTATGCCATAGAGTGTACAAAGGACACCAACCACTCATCGCGGTCACAATCGGGTAAATGGCCAAAATACCCACCCAACTGGTTAGCCAACCACCGAATATGGCGGCCCAAACGATACCTGCAAACAGGCGGATGATGGATTCGTAGATGCTGATATTTGCTTTCATGGCGTATGTTGTTTTGAGTTCGAAAGAATGATGGAGCAAAGATGGGGGGCTTGACCTGCCTGGATTATGCGCGTTGATAGGTCTAGGGATGATTTATGTCATGAATCTAGGCTTGGCGGTGTGTACTTCTGAAAGGATAGCTCCGCATAATTCATTAATATTAACCGGTGCTTTGGGGCAGGCGCTTCCTGACGGCATCGATTTGAAAACGATAACTCTGAAAATGTGGCGGATTCTGCTGGAACAATAACCTTGGTGCCAACTCCGGTCGGGAACTTGGAAGACATTACCTTGCGGGCATTGAAGGTGTTGCGCAGTGCAGATTTGGTTGCGGCTGAGGACACCCGGACCTCAGGGGTTTTGCTCAAACATCATGGTATTTCTGTGCCCACAACGGCTTTGCACATGCACAATGAGCACCATAAAATCCGTCAATTGATTGAAAAAGTTAGCTTGGAGGGGTTGAATTTGGCGGTTGTAACCGATGCAGGAACCCCGGGGATTTCCGATCCCGGTTTTTTATTGGTCAGGGAGGCGGTGGTGGCGGGCATCAAGGTTGAGGTTTTGCCAGGTGCAACGGCATTTGTTCCAGCCTTGGTGGCAAGTGGCCTGCCGTGTGATCGGTTTTGTTTCGAAGGTTTTTTGCCAATCAAGAAAGGTCGCCGGACACGTTTGGAGGCCTTGAAAACAGAATCCCGAACCATGGTTTTTTATGAATCCCCACACAAAATCCAGCGCACGGTGATGGATTTGATGGAATGCTTGGGAGCTGATAGACCGGCATGCCTAAGCAGGGAAATTTCAAAAATTCATGAAGAACATATCCGGGGTACTTTGCAAGAAATCCATGTAAGGACAGCCTCGGGCGGACTAAAAGGAGAGATGGTTTTGGTGGTGGGAGGTTTGGATGATTGACAATTCACTTGAATCGGCCTGCGGCACTGCAAGAAACATCCTGGGTGATGTGCTCGCGGAGGTCAAATCTGCTGCTGGGTTCATTTTGGATTCCAAGCAAGGATTTCATGCGGGGCATGTGGAGTTCAAGGGCGCCGGCAACTTGGTTTCCTTTGTGGATCGCGGTGCCGAGAAAATGTTGATGGAGGGCTTGTCTAAGTTTTTGCCCCATGCAGGTTTTTTGGGCGAGGAGGGTTCCAAACTGAATCCGGATGCAGATTATCGTTGGATTGTTGACCCATTGGACGGCACTACCAATTTCATGCACGGACTGCCCCACTATGCCATTTCCGTTGCTTTGCAATTTCGAGGGATGACGGTATTGGGTGTGGTGGAAGACATTGAGGCCAGACAAACCTACCATGCGGTCTTGGGTGATGGGGCTTGGTGCGGTGGAAAGCGATTGGAAGTTTCTCAAACGGGAAACCTTGCTCATTCATTGTTGTGCATGGGCTTCCCATATCCGGACGGAGGCTTCAGCTTGGATGCCTACATGTCTGTGTTGAGGAGTTTCGTCCAAACAACCCGCGGTATGAGGAGGTTGGGTGCTGCTGCCTTGGATTTGGCTTGGGTGGCCAGTGGAAAGCTTGATGGATTTTATGAATGGGGCCTTCAACCTTGGGATGTAGCTGCTGCAGCACTGCTCATTCAGGAGGCCGGAGGGTGTGTCAGTGACTTCCATGGAGGCGATGATTATGTATTTGGAAGGCAATTGGTGGCTTCGTCTCCCCTGCTGCACAGCCAAATGTTGTCCGTCATTCGCCCCCATTTTTCAAATCCATGAATAGGCCGCAGTATTGCTTTCCATCCGTAGGAGAACAAACATTTGATTAACTTTGCATTCCTTATTTTAACCGCACCCATATGCTGAAGCTGCTCGCAAAACTGTTCGGTGACAAAAAATCCAAAGACATCAAGGAACTGCGCCCTTACGTCGACAAGGTCAATGCCGAATATGCCAAGCTACGCTCCATTTCCGATGAGCAACTCCGTGGCAAAACACTTGCCCTCCGTACCCACATCCGAGAGGAACTTTCTGGCATCGTGGCGGAGGTTGAAGCGAAAAGAAAACAAGCCGAGGCAACAGAAGACATTGCCACTTCGGAGAAACTGTTCGACGAGGCAGACAAGCTCGTGAAAGAGCGCAACCGTCGATTGGAAGAAATCTTGGAGCAAATCCTTCCTGAGGCATTTGCCATCGTGAAGGAGACGAGCAGAAGGCTCACTGAAAACACTGAACTGAGGGTTTCAGCTACCGATTGGGACCATGAAATATCCAGGCGCAAATCCAACGTGGTCATTTCCGGGGGGGAAGCGATTTGGAAAAACCAATGGACGGCTGCAGGTGCCACCATCACTTGGAATATGGTACACTACGATGTGCAATTGATGGGTGGTGTGGTTTTACACAAAGGTAAAATTGCCGAAATGGCTACCGGTGAAGGGAAAACACTTGTTGCCACCTTGCCCGTTTTCTTGAACGCCCTCACGGGATTTGGTCTGCATGTGGTCACGGTAAACGACTACTTGGCCCGCCGTGACTGTGAGTGGAACGCTCCGTTGTTTGAATTTCATGGTATCCGGGTGGATTGTATCGACTACCACGAGCCCAATTCCGATGCCAGGAGAAATGCTTACCTCGCCGATGTAACCTACGGCACCAACAACGAGTTTGGTTTCGACTATCTCCGCGACAACATGACCACCCACCCGGAATATTTGGTGCAGCGCGAGCACCATTATGCCATCGTGGATGAAATCGACTCCGTGTTGATCGACGAGGCGAGAACGCCTTTGATTATTTCGGGTCCCGTGCCAAGGGGAGATGAGCAAGAATACCACATCCTTAAGCCTCGGGTGGAAAGGTTGATGCGGGAACAGCAAAGGCTTGTGACCCAATGCCTGACCGAAGCGAAAAAGAACCTGAGCTCGGACAACAAGGAGCTTGCCAAGGATGCGGGTCTCAAATTGTTCCGTGCATATCGTGGTTTGCCACGTTACTCTCCTCTTATCAAATACTTGGGAGAGCCTGGCATCAAAACCGAGATGAATAAGGTGGAAGCCTTCTACATGCAGGACAAAAGTAAAAACATGTTCATTGTTGATGATGAGCTGTTTTTCACCATCGATGAAAAGAACAACCAAGTGGAGCTCACCGAAAAAGGTCGTGACCTGATTACTGCCCAAGGAGAGGATTCCAACCTGTTCGTGATGCCGGATGTGGCGTCCCGTCTATCCGAATTGGATGCGGACCGCGATATGAGCTCCGAAGAAAAAACGTCAAAAAAAGATGTGCTTGCGCGGGAGTATGCTGAAAAGTCGGAGCGTTTGCACACCATCTATCAATTGGTGAAGGCCTATTCCCTTTTTGAGCGCGACATCCAATACATCGTGGAAGATGGCAAAGTCAAGATTGTGGATGAGCAAACAGGACGCGTATTGCCCGGAAGAAGGTATTCCGACGGATTGCATCAAGCCATCGAGGCCAAAGAGAATGTAAAGGTCGAGGCGGCAACCCAAACATTCGCCACCGTGACCCTGCAAAACTTCTTCCGAATGTACCACAAACTAGGTGGTATGACCGGTACTGCGGAGACCGAGGCAGGTGAATTTTTTGAAATCTACAAGCTGGACGTGGTGGTGATTCCGACCAATCGTCCTTTGTCGCGTAAGGATGAAAACGACTTGGTTTTCAAGACCAAGCGTGAAAAATACAACGCGGTCATCGATGAGGTGGTCAAGCTTCGTGACAGCGGACGCCCCGTATTGGTAGGTACCACTTCCGTGGATGTTTCGGAATTGTTGAGCAGGATGCTGAAGCTTCGTAAAATCGAGCACAACGTATTGAATGCCAAACAACACCAAAGGGAAGCTGAAATCGTAGCTTTGGCAGGAAATCCCGGGGCCGTTACGGTGGCTACCAACATGGCGGGTCGGGGTACGGACATCAAGCTAGGGCCTGGAGTGAAAGAGGCTGGCGGTTTGGCCATCATCGGCACAGAACGTCACGAATCTCGGCGCATCGACCGTCAGCTCCGTGGCCGTGCAGGCCGTCAAGGCGATCCGGGCTCATCACAATTCTATGTTTCGTTGGAAGACGATTTGATGCGCCTATTTGGTTCCGAGCGCATTTCCCGTGTCATGGATACCTTAGGCATCAAAGAAGGGGAGGTCATCCAACACTCCATGATCACCAAGTCCATCACCAATGCACAGCGAAAGGTAGAGGAAAACAACTTTGGACAACGTAAAAGGCTGTTGGAATACGATGACGTGATGAACAGCCAAAGGGAATTGATTTACAAGCGTCGTCGGAACGCCTTGTTTGGTGGCAGGATGAGGGCCGATTTGGACAACATGTTGTATGACCATTGTGCGCATGTGGCCAAGGAAAACGGCATGGATGCTCACGACCTTCAATTGGCCGCCCTGAGGCAGTTGTCGGTTGACCCGGGATTGGATGACCGCCGTTTGAATGAAATTAGCGAAGAGGCATTGGCCGACCATTTGTATGAACTCACGAGCGAATACTATGCTCGCAAATCCAAGGCAATCGCGTCGACTTTGTACGATGGATTGGTACGAATCAAGGAGGCCAACCCCCAAGTCAATCTTGTTGAAATTCCTTTCTCTGATGGGCACAAAAACATCAGGCTAGTGGTTGACTTGAACCATGTTTTGGAATCAAACGGCATGGATGCCATTCGTACGCTGGAAAAGAGCGTGATACTGAATGTGATCGACGAGAAGTGGAAAACGCACCTGAGGGAAATGGATGAATTGCGGACCTCGGTGTCAAATGCCTACCTCGAGCAAAAAGACCCCCTGATGGTGTACAAATTCGAGGCGTTTGCATTGTTTGATCAAATGCTCAACTCCATCAATGAACAGGTGCTTTCTTTGTTGTTGAGGGTGGACATTGATGGCCAACGAACATCTGTGCAGCAGCAGTCAGCCCCCATTCAGAGGGATGACTTCAGCAAGATGAAGACAAAACATGATTCCGTTGGAACAGGCGTGAACCAATCCACCACACAATCCATCAACCTCTCCAAACCCAATAGGCTACCCATGCAGGACGATAAGCCTTTGTCCAGGAGGGAACGCAGGGCGCAAGAAACCGACAAGAAAAAAGGCAGGTAGTTTCACGCTCCCGACTCCAAATGATGGAAGATACCTCGCAGCCGATGTTTTCGGATGAGTATTACATGATGCAGGCCATTCGTCTTGCTGAACAGGCGCTGGAGGAGGAAGAAGTACCCATAGGGGCTTTGGTCGTGTGTCAGAATCGCATCATTGGAAAGGGTTACAACCAAGTTGAGCGCTTGAGGGATGCGACTGCCCATGCGGAGATGTTGGCCTTCACCGCAGCCACTGAATACTTGGGAAGTAAACATCTCGTCGATTGCACTTTGTATGTCACCATTGAACCTTGCACCATGTGCGCCGGGGCCTCAAGATGGGTTCAAGTGCCCAGAATCGTGTATGGAGCCTCAGAGCCCAAAACCGGGTATTCCATCCACGGTCATGGTTTGTTGCACCCCAAAACTGAAGTCATAAGAGGCGTGCTGTCGGATGAATGCGCCTCCCTGATGAAGAGATTTTTCCAATCCAAACGCGGCAAGCTCCCCTGAAATGAATCAATCCAACTCCTCGCTTGCCATGATTTTGTTGTTGGTCCTTTCCATCATTTGGGGGTCGGCCTATTGGTTCATCAAGCACGCCTTGAAAGTTTTCGACCCCTTTGAATTGGGAATGTTGCGCATGACCATGGCGGCGTTGGCTTTGTTGCCCTTGGCGTTGAAAGATTTGAGGAAACTCAAGCGGGAAGATCTGCCTTTTCTGTTTTTGGTGGGGCTTTTTGGTAATTTTTTGCCTGCAGTCCTGTTTCCATTGGCCCAGCAGAAAATCTCATCGGCAGAGGCAGGGGTTCTTAACTCCTTGAGTCCGCTTTTCATCATTCTGGTTTCGTTTTTGGTTTACAAGAAACGCTATCCTTGGGTGAATGTTGCCGGAGTTTTGGTTGGAATGATAGGTGCTGTGATTTTGATTGTCGGGGGTGCGGATGGCAATCTCGACTTCAATGGAAAAGCGGGATATGCCCTGTTCGTGGTGATGGCCACCATTTGCTATGCCATTTCTGCCAATGTTGCCAAGCATCATTTCGTGAGTTATCCCCCTGCGAGGCTCACTTCCTTTGCGATTTGTTTTTTCGGGATACCATCCGTCTTGTACGTTTTGCTGGGCACGGACATTCCAGCCGACGTGACCCTTAAGCCTGATGGATGGAAAGCGCTTGGAATTGTGGCTCTTTTGGGGTCGGTGATGTCGGGGGTAGCGGTCATCATGTTTTACAAAATGCTTCAGGTGAGCAGTTTGGTATATGCCTCCATGGTTACGTTCACTGCACCGATCGTGGTGGCATTGTTGGCTGTGATTGACCATGAAACCATCGGATTGGCGCACATCATCGGGATGGCAGTCATTCTAGCCGGTGTCTTCTTGGTAAACAGGAAATAACTACCTGAAGGACCGCAGTTGAAGATTGCTGCAAGGGGGCTTATCTTTACCCAAAGCATGTGAAATGAAAATCGAGCACATCGGCATCGCCGTCAAAAGCATTGAAAACTCCAACGCCCTCTTCTCTAAGATTTTCGGAAGGCACCCCTACAAGGAGGAAACCGTGGAGAGTGAAGCGGTGAAGACTTCCTTTTTCCAAGTTGGGGACAGTAAAATCGAGCTTCTGGAAGCTACAGAGGAACGCTCTGCCATTTTCAAATTCATCGAGAAAAAAGGAGAGGGCATCCATCACATTGCATTTGAAGTAGCCGATATCCATTCCGAAATCAGCCGCATGCAGGAAGAGGGGTTCACAGTACTCAATCCTGAGCCCAAAAAGGGGGCCGACAACAAGCTGATTGCCTTCCTCCATCCTCGCGATACCAATGGTGTTTTGATAGAATTGTGCCAGGAAATTCGCGATTGAGCATGCCGAACAAACAGGTTTTGGTGACCGGTGCGGCGGGTTATGTGGGAGCAGTGCTGTGCAGACAATTGCTTGATGCCGGTCATGCAGTAGTGGGAATGGACAAGTTGTTGTTCGGGGGACAGTCCCTTTGGAACTTGGCAGCCCATCCCAATTTTAAGTTCATGAAAGGGGACCTTTGCGATTTCGCTTGGGATTATAACCAAGTTCAAAAGTTCGATTGCGTGGTTCACCTTGCTGCCATCGTGGGAGATCCTGCTTGCAAGAAATTTCCCGAGGAGGCAACAGCTTTGATGGATGTCGCCTCGAAACGGCTGTTCCAAGTCTGCAAAGACGCCGGTGTAAGGCACTTCATATTTGCTTCCACCTGTTCGAATTACGGCATCATGGAGGGGGACGCTCTTTTGGATGAAAACTCTCCTTTGCTTCCTCAGTCCCATTATGCCAAACTCAAGGTTGGGTTTGAACGATTTCTCATGGACCATTCAAGCGCCCTGCCTTGGACAATCTTACGTTTTGCAACTGCTTTTGGGCACTCTTCTAGGCCTCGTTTCGATCTCACCGTCAATCATTTCTGCAAAGACATGAGTCTGTCGAGGCCGCTCACCGTATTTGCCGCGGACTCATGGCGTCCCTATTGCCATGTTGAGGACCTGGCTAGTGCAGTTGCCCTATGTGTAGACCTAGGGCCGGATCATTTGTCTTCCATGGTTTTCAATGTGGGGTCCAATGACATGAACTTCAACAAAAAAGACATAGTGGCCGCCATTCGTCCATGGGCTCCCCAGGCCCCCGTTTTTTTTAATTCGGATTCGGGCGGAGACAATCGAAACTATCGGGTAGATTTCAGGAGCTTTACTGAAAAGACGGGTTTCAAGCCATCTCAAAGGCTGGAAGATGGCATTCGCGAAACAATCGAATTCGTCAGAGAGGGGCTGTTGGAAAATCCCGATGACGCACGCTTTCATAATGCATGACATGATACCGCTATCCGTTCCCAATATTTCCTCGCAAGAAATCGATGCTGTTTCGTCGGCCATGTCATCGGGTTGGGTAAGCACGGGCGGACCGGAAATCGGTGCATTTGAAAAGGCAATGGCCACATTTACCGGGTCCCCACATGCAGTGGCCCTTAACAGTGGTTCTGCGGCGCTCCACGTTGGGTTGTTGGCTTTGGGTGTCGGCCCAGGTGATTTGGTGTTGGTGTCTAACCTGACATACACTGCTACTTTGAATGCCATTTCCTATGTGGGTGCCACGCCCATCTTGGTGGATTGCGATGCCCAATCCATGCAAATGGACAGTAGCTTGGTGGAGTCCTACCTGAAAAACGAAACCAGGTTTGAGAATGGTAAATGCATTGAGATTTCCAGCGGGCAGACGGTCAAATTGATCTTGGCCGTTCACGCACTGGGTTATCCGGCGCCCGTTGAGGGTCTGCTGTCGCTCGCAAGGGCACAGGGAGTGATGCTGATGGAGGATGCGGCTGCCGGGGTCGGCTCTTTTTCCAGAGGAAAACATTTGGGCACCTTTGGAATTGCGGGTGTGTTGAGTTTCAACGGGAACAAAATCCTGACAACCGGCGGCGGCGGAATGCTCTTGACTTCAGATCCTGAGATTGCCGAAAGAGCCCGCCATTTGGCCTTGCAAGCGAAGTCATTTCCAACCGAGTACATCCACGACCGTATCGGATACAACTATGGAATGACCAACATGGCGGCGGCGTTTGGACGGGCTCAGCTTTCGCGTTTGGACGGATTCTTGAATCGGAAGGAATCTGTGCATCAATTTTATCAAGGAGTCTTTTCCTCAACCGATTTTAAGTTGTTTTCGATTCCCATGGCCGCCGGTGATCGGTTCAACCATTGGTTGGAGGTCGTGTTTCACCCGGATGCTCCGCATTGGGTCGATGAACTTGAAAAAGAACACGGCATTCAGGCAAGAAGGCTTTGGGTGCCCATGAACCGTCTGCCGATGCACGTGAATCGTCGGTATCTTTCCCATCATGATCATGCCCAAGGCTATTATGATCGAGGGCTGTGCATACCGGCCTCCTCGTCCATTTCCGATGCGGACTTGTCCCGTGTAGCAGAAGTTTTGTTACGACTTTCCAAATCGTGACCAAGTTTGGTACGATGGCCCATCTTTGCGACCTTTGAATGAAAATTTCCAATTATGATTCGCTTACACCGTGAAGGCAGATTTTTGATTCCGTTTTCGTTCACTTTGTTGGCGGGAATATGGGCTGCCTTGTACTTCCTATTGCTTCAGGGTACCGCTTTATGGTGGATTGGCGTCATTTTGGGTTTGGCGGCGTTGATCTTCTTTGGTCTCATCCTTAATTTCTTCAGAAACCCGGAGATCCTACCAACCCTGGATGAAAGAGCCATTGTATGCCCTTGCGATGGAAGGGTCGTGGTCATCGAGGAGGTATTTGACCCCATTTATTTCAAGAAAAATGTTCGTCAGATCAGCATTTTCATGTCGCCGCTGAATGTGCACGTTAACCGAAACCCCATCGGTGGAGTGGTTAAATTCTTCCTTTACAGTCCAGGCAAATACCTGGTCGCATGGCACCCCAAAAGCAGCACTGAAAACGAACAGACCTTCACAGTCGTTGAAAATGATCGGTGGGCAATTGGCTTCAAACAAATAGCAGGGGCTGTGGCCAGGCGAATTTGTTGGTATGTAAAGGAAGGCGATCAGGTGGTCCAAACAGCAGAGATGGGCTTCATCAAATTTGGGTCCCGGATGGACCTGTTGATACCATTGGAGGCTGAAGTCACTGTCAAATTGGAAGAGGTGGTTTTTGGCGGGAAAACAGTGATAGCCCGGCATAAAGATTGATTCTGCGGGCTTGTAGGGCCACTCTGAACTTGAAGCCGAAGGTATAGAGGGCAATTTTCAGGATTTCGGTTGGAATGAGTTCATCCGGAAGGGTGAAGGCAAATCCAGGAAATCCCCATTTGAGCCTGTACACGAATCCATTCTCAAAAGGATGCCAGAGACCGACATGATTCACATGTCAATCCCAAGTCCTTGCGGAAAAAACTGGAGACGTGTCCAGCGCATCAATCAAGCCAAGACGCTGCGGATACTAAGGCGCTCTGCAATGTAATGGTGGATTGCGTCAATGGAGATACGTTCTTGCGCCATCGTGTCCCGCTCCCTGATGGTGACGGTTTGGTCTACCAAGGTTTGATGGTCAACGGTAATCGCATAGGGGACTCCGATGGCATCCATCCTGCGGTAACGGCGACCGATGGCATCACGGCCATCCTCATAGTGTGTGCGGTAGTCGAATTTAATTTTGTGGAAGATTTCCAAAGCGACTTCAGGCAGGCCTTCTTTTTCAACGAGCGGGAAGACTGCCACCTTGATGGGTGCCAATGCCGGGTGCAATTTCAAAACAACGCGTGTTTCACCGTTCACGTCCTCTTCCGTGTAAGCATGGCTCATGTGGGCCAAGAAGGTGCGGTCAAGACCAACGGAGGTCTCAATCACGTACGGTACATAGCTTTGTTGGAGCTCGGGGTCGTAGTAAGTCAGTTTTTTGCCGGAAAATTTCTGGTGCTCGGTGAGGTCGAAATCGGTGCGTGAATGGATTCCTTCCAATTCTTTGAAACCGAAGGGGAATTCAAATTGGATGTCTTCAGCAGCATTGGCGTAATGCGCCAGCTTTTCATGCACATGGAAACGAAGGCGTTTTTCAGGTAGTCCCAAAGCTCGGTGCCACCTGTTTCTTTTCTCCTTCCATTGAGTAAACCACTCCAATTCGGTGCCGGGGCGCACGAAGAATTGCATCTCCATTTGCTCGAATTCGCGCATCCTGAAAATAAACTGTCTAGCTACAATCTCATTTCGGAAAGCTTTCCCGATTTGGGCAATGCCGAAGGGAACTTTTTGACGTGCGCTTTTTTGTGCGTTCAGGAAGTTCACGAATATGCCTTGGGCGGTCTCAGGCCTGAGGTAAATATCTTGAGCATCTCCTGCCACGGCTCCGAGGGCGGTTTTGAACATCAGATTGAACTGGCGAACGTCACTCCAATTGCGGGTGCCGGATTCAGGACATGCGATTTCCAAATCCACGATGATTTGCCTCAACCCATCCATGTCGTTGCCTTCCAACGCATTCACGAACCGGACCATCACCTCGTCTATTTTTTTCTGATATTCCAGTACACGCCCATTGGTGGAGCGGAACATCGACTCATCGAAATTTTCAAAACGCTTGGCTGCCTTTTCGACCTCCTTCTTGATTTTGTCTTCCTGCTTTTGGACCCAGTCTTCGATGAGAACGTCGGCGCGGTAACGCTTTTTGCTGTCTTTGTTGTCAATCAGAGGATCTGAAAATGCATCCACGTGACCTGAGGCCTTCCAAACTTGAGGGTGCATCAAAATGGCAGCATCAATCCCGACGATGTTCTCGTTCATTTGCACCATGGCCCGCCACCAAAGGTCCTTGATGTTGTTTTTAAGTTCCACACCCATCGGGCCGTAATCATAGACAGCGCTCAATCCGTCATAGATTTCACTGGAAGGGAAAATGAAACCATATTCTTTGGCGTGCGAAATCACCTTCGCGAAAACATCTGCGTAGTTCATGGTTGCAAAATTAGCGGGTAGCGCCACAATACCTTCATGTTAAGGTGATTCTTTTGGCAAAAAGTGAGCTCAAATGAACTTGGTGATTCCGCAGGGCAAAGGCTTCATTTGCAGCTATACCCCAAGGGTGCTGGAACTCATGGTCGAGCATGATGATTTTGAAAACCACATTGATAACCAAACAAATTCAGGTGAATCAGGTTTTAGAATTCACAGGTGCAGTGGAATGAGGGGCCATCGAGGCCGTCAGTCCTCAAGCCAAACATTTGCTACCATTTTTTCAACGTTGGGACTCGACATGAAACTTGATAAAATAGACTTTCACATCCTCAAGATTCTTCAAGCCAAAGGTCGAATCACCAATGCTCAATTGGCCATGGAGATTGGCCTTTCCCCCGCACCCACACTGGAACGTGTGAGGAAATTGGAAGTTTCCGGACTGATCGAGTCCTACCATGCCGTGGTGAATGCGGCCAAATTGGGACTCAATATCATGGTGTTCATCGAAGTGAAACTGAATTATCACAGTCACTTCAAAATTGAGCAGTTCATCGAAACCATCGAGGCCATGCCTGAAATTGTAGAAGCCTACCACATAACGGGCGATGGTGACTTCCTCTTGAAGATGTATTGTCCAAGCATTACGGATTACCAAACTTTCATTGTTGAGAAATTGAGCAAAATTGAAGGGGTCGGTCACATCCAAAGCAAGGTAGTGTTGTCCCAACTCAAAAAGGCCATGAGTTTGCCGATTGAAGAAGAGCACCTGAATGCAAAAGTTAGGGCTTGAGGCGCTCCTTATTCCTTGAAGGACTTGTAAATTTAGCCTGAATCCATTCCCAATCATTCAGTGTTTGGTCGAACCTGAGGGCAGTTTCCATGGTGGAGTTTCAATTTGACGAGTCTTTGGTGCGCAAGCTTCCGGAAACAGCGCTAGGGTGCCTATGCGCATTAGTAGATTTGCGCCCCTCTCACATCGAATTGGAGGAATTGATTCAGAACACAATGGCGGGTATCATGGAGCAATACACCACCGAAAGCCTGTATCTGTTCGAGCCTGTCTTGGATACCCGAAAGGCCTACAGAACTTTGGGAAAAGACCCAAGTAGATACAGGCCAAGCTCGGAGGCCCTACTCAGGAGGATCGTGCAAGGAAAAGGTATTCCCAAGGTCAACAACGTCGTGGATTGTGTCAACTTCATGTCCTTTACAACGGGCTTCTGCATTGGGGCTTGGGACCTAGATCAAATCAAAGGCGTGGCAAAGGTTGGTGTTGGAATGCCCAATGAGCCATACGAAACCATCGGACGGGGGCCAATGAATATCGAGGGATTTCCTGTAGTTCGTGACCGTTTGGGTGCCTTTGGCAATCCGACAAGCGATTCGGCCCGAACCTGTATTCGGGAGGAAACAAAGCAGGTATGTATCGCATTTTATTCCTTTGACGGAGGTGGGCGATTCATCAAATTGTTGGACAGGCTTTCAAATTTGTTGCTTGAGCATGCAGATGCCCAGGACCTTGAGACTCAGATTTTCACCGCTTATTGAATGCTCATGACCTTGTACCACCGCTTCAGGATGATTGCTTTGATGTTGACCTTGGGACTTTGGGTCAGCACCAATTCGTGGGGCCAAAAAGGGCAGCTCTTGGTTTTTTTGGCGGACATGGAGGAAACGACCACCCAAGATTTCTTGACGAACTACCAACCGGCCTTTGAGAAATTCGCGAAGCAATCTAGCATTGATTACAAACTTGTGGATGTAAGCCGTGGAAGTCCCGATCTCATCACTTTCGCCCCGGCTTTGGTTTTTCAAAACCATTTGGGAAGGTCATTGTACATCGGTCGCTATGGCTATGTAGACAAAGTAAAAACCTTCATCAGGGCCGTGAAAAGACTGCCCCAAACCGATGTTGACAATCCCAAAACCCAAGTAATGGTCAAAAAAACGGGCCGTCACACCCTGATCAATCCTGTTAAAATCACCGAGCTCAAAGGGGAAGTCCCTGCGAATCATGATGCAACCACTTTTTTGAATCGTGCCATGGAGGCAATTGACCGAGGGATGATTCAGTATGACTATCGTCCTTCATTTTTGGCGAAGCGTAACCACAGGTTGGTTTATTCCGCATTCTATCCCTATCGCAGTCCATCTGGAAAGTTTTTCCTCACCGCGGAACTTTACTCTCAGTTCAATTGCATCGTTCCTGTGGCCAAACGGTTTGATTTACCCTTCCAAGGTTCATGGTCCGGGTATGCCCGAGTTTTTGAGCAGGCTGGTCGTTGGTGTGCGCAACGCATTGATTCATTGTTGGCTGCCCCGGGCGGGGATGGACTATTGCCCTTGGATGTTCCTGTTAAGGGGTGGGAAGAATTGGGTCTTGGTCTTCCCGAAGCTCCTGGCGGCAAAGGACAAGAAAAAGTAGTCGAGCCCAAACCATTGCCACTTGAGTGGGTGGTCGAGGGTCCAATTGAAGCAGACTTGCCGGTCATTGGATTTTCTTTTCCGCCACCCATGGATTATTATGCAGGTGAGCTGGGTGGCTTGTCGGGCAGTTTGAAATTGAATAGCGACCATGACCTAAGGCGCGCCCTCGGTCGGTTTGATGCCAAGATGTCCACCCTTACCATGGGAGATCCTGAACTTGATGAGGCCATTCAAGGGATGTTGAAAATGATGGAGTTTCCGGAAAGCAGGTTTGACTTCCAATCCATCACCCAGGTGGAGAATCCCGCACTAGCCTACGGATTCCCGACCCAAATCCAAGCGCAGGGTGTTTTTCATTTCATGGGAGTTGCAGCCCCTCAGGAGGTTGATGCTACCTTGCAGCCCATGCTGGACGACGAAGGCCTTCCAAGGGTATTGGTCAATGCTCAGTTTAGCATTCGTTTGAAGGAAAAATATGGAGTAAAGGGGCCTGATGGTCCCGAGGAAGCCAAGGACACAGTAGTTTTTGATTTGAATTTCTTATTGAAGCCGGCCTGATCCTTCAAGGGATTCTGCTGAATTTCTTTTTCACGGTAGTGCTTCCAATGGCATTGAAATGCCACCACTCTGTCTGAATGTCCAAAAACCCAGCTTCCCTCATCACTTTACGTAGCAGCTTGCGATTTGAAATTTGGGTTGAATCCAGTTTTCCGCTCTTCAACATCCTCGGTTCTTCTTTGGGTTGTGACTCCGGACCAAAAAAGTCAAAAGGAGTGCCCATGTCCAATTCTTTGCCAGTGCCATCCACGATGCTCAAATCCACCGCATATCCGTAATTGTGTACGCTGCCTTCCCAAGGGGGTGCGAGGTAATTTCTTTTGAAGGGGATATCCAACGAGTCCCACATTGCTTTTTGGATGTGGTGCGGTCGTGCGCCGTCAAAAACGACCAATGAATAATCAGGATGCATCGTTTGCAACAAGGCTTGGGCTCGCTTCAACTTTTGGGCTGCTTCGGGCCGTAAATAGCATTTGTCCAATTCGCCATAAAGGTCCTTATGGACAAAGTTGTCCAGGGTTGAATATTTCAAATCCACCCGGATTCCGGGGATATGATTTTGAATGTCAACCAAACCGGAGTCGATGAGCAGTTGCTCCAATTTCGATGGAGGCTTGGGGGCCTGCGGTGCGGAAACTTGCCTCGTTTGGGTTGGCTGGGGATTGGGTTCCGATGTTTGGTTGCAACCTGTCGCAATTAAGCCCATCCAAACCCATTTGAAGAAAGATGTCTTGGTCATCTTAACTCTTGGGTGGTCATTCTTAACCCTGCAGATGGATTTGGGAAAATATTGTTTTCCCGTTTGATGTCGGGCAATCCATGGTGGGAATCCAACACAAATGCATATGCCTCTTTTGCAGAAAACACCCTTTTGGTGAATTCGTTTCTCCCTTGCATCCACATTTCTGCTGGCAGGGAGAAGGTCTCGGAAGAGCCATCCATGTAGTAAGCCTTCAATTTGACAGGCATCACAGCAGGCCCTAAGCGTTTGATTTTGACTTGATAAACATGACAGATGCCTTCAGGTCCTGCCTTGTGCATTTGCCTGATTTCATCCAACAAAGTCTTCTCTGCTTTGAACTCGTCCCGATCCGTTGGTTGAGATTCGGTGTACTTGTCCTTGAGTTCCGGCTTGTCGGAAACATACCATGCAGGTTCCGATTCTTTTTGTTCCGGCAGCAGGTGAGGGTCTATGTAGCCAAAAGGAGCCTTGTCCATCGGCATTTTCCCATGGACCACCCCGGTGATGGCCAAGTCCACTAGCTTGGTGCCATAAAACCATTCCCGCCAAAACCAATCGAGTTGCATCCCGGAGTGGTCGTCCATAGACCGGAAGAAATCAGCAGGTTCGGGCCGTTTGAACATCCATTGTTTGGCAAAATTCCTGATGGCTCCATCGAACAATTCTGGTCCCATGACCTCATTTCTGAGGATGTTGAGTCCGACAGCAACCTTTTCGTAGGATATTTTTCCATTGTCACGGATAGCATCCGGATTGGTCATGATGGGTTGTTGGTCACTTTGGGCCATGTAGGGAGCGAAGGCATCCGCAGGGCCCCGTCGGTAAGGAAAGTTGGGTTCAAATTCATTCTCTGCCACATATTGGCAAAATGAGTTCAGTCCTTCATCCATCCAAGCCCACCTTCTTTCGTCGGTATTTACCACCATCGGGAAGAAGTTATGTCCAACTTCATGGATGATGACACCGATCATGAGGTATTTGGCCTGTCTTGAATAGAACCCGCTCGGCAGAGGTCTTCCGCCACAAAAGCACAACATGGGATATTCCATGCCCCAAACAGGACCATGCACAGCTGTGGCGGTCGGGTAGGGGTAGTCAAAAAGCATGCGGCTATATACCTGAAGCGTGTGCATGATGGTGTGGGTGGCGTATTTATCCCACAGGGGCATGGCTTCTTTGGGATAAAAGGATTGCGCTAAAACCTTTTTGCCGCCGATGGTCTTGGATGCAGCATCCCAAATGAATTTCCGAGAGCTTGCAAATGCAAAGTCCCGAACGTTTTCTGCCCTGAAAATCCATGTTTTGGAGGAGGTGGATTTGGACTCGGTGGCCAAGGCAGACTCTTTGGGGGAAACAACGAAATCCAGCACACCCTCTTGACTTCGAATGGCATTGAGCCGCATCATTTGTTTTTTGGTCAAAACCTCATCTTCGTTCACCAACAAACCTGTGGAAGCCACCAAATGGTCATCCGGCACAGTGATTTTCACCGTGTAATCCCCAAACTCAAGTGCAAATTCTGAGGGACCCAAATAAGGGGTGTTTTGCCATCCCAACAAGTCGTAATAAGCGCACATCCGGGGATAAAACTGTGCGATTTCATAGATGTAGTTTCCGTCGCTTGCAAAATATTCATATCCGCTTCTTCCCTCTGTTCGGGCATCGTTGATGTTGTAAGACCATGTGACCTTGAATTGGAGCTCTTGACCTGCCGACAAAGGTTTTTTGAGGTCAATTCGAAGATTGGTTTCAACAATTGTATAGTCCAACAGATTCCCGTCCATGTCTGTGATGGAAGAAATCTCCATTCCACCCTTGAAAGGGCTTTGTGTTTCAAATAAATCTCGTTCCAAGCCCGATGCATCCGGCTGCATTCTCCGACCCAAAGCATGGGGGTTTTGTTGGTTTTGGTCCAATTGAAGCCAAAGGTAACCCAGTGAATGTGGGCTGTTGTTGTAGTAATGGATTGTGGCTTTCCCTAAAACCTTCTGGCTCAAATCATCCAAGACGATTTCCATGTCATAGTCGGCCTGTTGTTGCCAATAATCAGGCCCAGGAGCGCCTGAACCTAAACGCGCCTCCGATGGTGTCGGCCACTCTTGACCGATAGGTTGGAATGGGTTCTCTAAAGGATTCGTGGACTGTCCCCGCGTGCAAATCATGCCCCACCAAGGTATGGTACAGAACAAAACGAACCGAAGTATGGTCTTGGACACCAGGGTTAGAGTTTAATGAAAATGTTTTTGGCTTCTGTGAAAAAGTGCAGTGCTTCCATTCCGCCTTCCCTGCCCACGCCAGATGCTTTCATTCCTCCGAAAGGGGTTCGAAGATCGCGCACGAGCCAAGAGTTAACCCATACGATTCCGAAATCGAGCGAAGCAGCCACCCGGTGTGCACGTTTGAGGTCGGCCGTGTAAAGGGTAGCGGCCAATCCATAAGTAGTGCCGTTGGCCAAAGCAATGGCTTCCTCCTCCTTGTCAAAGGGCCAAACAGTCACTACAGGTCCAAAAATCTCTTCTTGGTTGGTGCGGCATTGAGGACCCAGATTGGAGAGAACGGTAGGTTGAATGTACCAACCATTTTGACATCTTTCGTTTGGCGGCATTGCAGGGGCACCACCACAAAGGATTGTGCCGCCTTCTTCTTGTGCAAGTCGGATATAAAAAAGGTCTTTTTCGTACTGATCTTTGGAGACGATGGCACCGACATCGGTATCCCCGTCCAAAGGGTCACCCACTTTCAAAGATTTTACCCTCTCCACGAAATCTTTGACAAAACGATCATAGATCCCTCTCTGGAGATAGATGCGCGACCCACACAGGCAAATTTGGCCTTGATTGGTGAACGTTGAACGTGTAACAGTGGCAAGGGTCTCCTCATAATCGCAATCATCGAACACCACAACAGGGTTTTTACCACCTAGTTCCAATGATAGCTTTTTGAACATGGGCGCAGCGATGCTGCTGATTGCCTTTCCCGTGGAAGTGCCTCCGGTGAAAGAGATAGCGTGAATGCTGGGATGTCCCACGATGGCGGCACCAGCTTTTGATCCGGCTCCATTCACGATGTTCAAAACTCCAGGTGGCAAACCCGCCTCTATGCAGCACTGAGCCAAAAGGTAGGCTGTCATGGGGGTCACCTCGGATGGCTTGGCCACCACCGTATTACCAGCAGCAAGCGCGGGTGCGATTTTCCAAGTGAAAAGGTAAAGTGGAAGGTTCCACGGCGAAATGCACCCCACCACTCCGATGGGCCTTCTCAATACGTAATTGAATCCAACCGAACCCATGTCGTAGGTTTCGGAATGGAATTGGGTGGTGGCGTGGGCAAAGTGCCTGAAATTGGCTGAGCCTCTGGGGATATCCATTCGCTTGGCCAAGCTCAGCGGTTTTCCATTGTCTACCGATTCTGCCAAAGCAAACTCCTCCAACCTGCTGTCGATCAAATCTGCTATTTTGATGAGGATTTCAGCTCGAGCCTCCACCGACTTATTGGACCATCCCGGGAAGGCAGCCTTTGCCGCCTCAACAGCGAGGTCAACATCACGTCCATCTGAATCGGCAATCAACGAATAAACCACGCCTCGCGAAGGATCGTAGTTGTCCATCCAGGCCCCGGAAATGGCAGGCTTTAGAGCACCGCCGATGTAGTTGAGGATTTGTTGCATGCACCCATTCGCCTGGCAAGTTTGGATTGCGGGCAAATCAATTCAAATGTACAAACTTCAAATGGTTTGGCCGCTCCTTTACCAAGTTCATGCGCTCCATTTAGCGAATTCCGACATTTCGTGTTGCAAGGTCCCAGACCAACCTCTTTTCCATTTGCCCGATTTTCAAACAGAATGAGGGCTGTGTTTGACTTTGGGGCGAATCAAGCTTGCAGCCTGAACCTCGCACGATTTCACGCATTTTTTCATGTGCTTCTACCATTCGAATGGAATCGTTGCCCTTGACTCCCGAGCTGTCGTTCAAGATGGATGATGGCCATTCCTCACCGTAGAGTGTGTCCCCTTCAGGATTCACGATGTAGAATAGGATCATGGTGTCCCATAACGAGGCCCCATGGTACCCAATCAAAAAATGGTCCTCTCGTTCCGCACTCGAAAAGGGCTGGGTATGCTCGAAAAACGTACTGGTGGGAATCACAGGCTGGTGTGCCAAACCTTTCTCTTCGGAAGGGGGCAGGCATGAGGCAAGAAATAGCGACAAGGCACCTCCCAAGGACCACGATTTCCAATTTTTCATTCGAAACATGGCCTTTACTTTAAAGAGATGCGGTGCGTCCGCCGTCCACAGGCAGATTGATTCCGTTGATGTATCCTGCAGCGGGGCTAGCTAAGAATGCGATGGCAGCGGCAATTTCCTCCGGCCTCCCGAATCTTTTCATCGGAATTTCAGCCAACATTTCCTCCGCCACTTCTTGGCTGTCAAGGTTGTTTTTGGCCGCCTTGTTATGGATGATACTTTCTAGCCGCCCTGTGGAGGTTGCACCGGGCAGAACATTGTTTACGGTCACCCCAAAAGGTCCCAATTCATTCGCCAAGGTTTTGGCCCAGTTGGCAACGGCCCCCCGGATGGTGTTGCTCACCCCAAGGTTGGGCAGTGGTTGCTTCACCGAAGTGGATATCACGTTGATGATGCGGCCATAGCCCAATGATTTCATCGAGGAAATGAAATGAGTCGCCAGGATATGGTTGCAAATCAAGTGTTGGTTGAATGCGCTTCTGAACTCCTCTATTTTGGCCGAATGTGCGGGACCGGCGGCGGGCCCACCTGTGTTGTTGATTAAAATGTGAACTGGGCGGCCATCGTCCTGTTGCCACCGACCCAAAGCTTCGCTCAGTCCTGAGGGGTCCGAAAAATCAGCACGGAAATAGGAGTGTTGCTGACCATTCGATTTGGGAAGGTCCTTGAGCGTGGCTAGGAGTTTTTCCTCGTTCCTTGCAGCCAAAATGACCGAAGCACCCAACTGGGCAAGTTCCATTGCTGCCGCTTTTCCAATGCCATCGGTGCTGCCACACACCACGGCTGTTTTTCCTTTCAATGACAGGTCCATGGACGCAATTTAGGCAATCTTGGACTATACAAAACGCAAAATGCCCGGACCTTACGGGATCCGGGCGCACTATTGGCAGACCACCAACTCATTCAATCATGAGGCTTGCCTGACGGCCAACTGGTTTTGTTCCAAAACCTTCACCCACAAACGGCAAAGGTGCAACGTTGCCAATTCAAGGTTCAAGGTTTCCCTCGCGGTTTGGATGCTACGCGTTTTTGCTTTTCGGAAATATTCCGTGGCCCTGAACATCGTCTTGTTTTGTACTTGACCTTCAATCCATGGCGTTACATCTGCCTCGCCGGTGGATGCCAGATCAAGCAATATGTTCTCAACTTTAGCCAAGTCATAGGTCATGGCCTTCGAGATTTCAAGGATATTCTTTCCATCCTCCAATAACCTCTTCACATACTGATGGTCAGGTTTGGAGTTGAAATAGGCTTGGCGCCGTTGAGCCAACTGCCTGTATTCTTCCCGGGTTTCGTCCAACAAATCCATCAACTCCTTGCCAAACATGTCCAATTTGAACGGGTTCAGGCCCTCAAGCTGCACAATTTGCTCCGCCTTGTTGGGCATCCGCATCACCACCCGGTCCAATGTGTAGTCCGTGAAAAGTTGGTATTCCGGCATGTTGTGCTGGCTGGCCAAATGCTTGCGAAATTCCCGCAGCTTCTTGTAAACAAAAGTTTCTTTCGCCGTTACCTTCAGGTAGGAAGCATGCACAAATTTCGGAGTGGGGCTTTCCATATAAGATTGACCCAATTCCGAAATTGTAAAGGCACTGAAGCTGTCGTTGACAGGCTGTAGGAAGCCTTCATCAACCATGTAATGGAACACCCGGGTGAGGGTATCACGGGACATGCCCTTCAAGGCTCCGTACCCAGGAAGGTTTTCGTGGTTTCCTTTGAGGTACTTGGTGTCTTCTACTCCCCTCAAAAACATCGTGAAATACGCACAGCCATAGGGCCGGCCCAAATCAAGGGCTCCACGCAAAACCTCAATGATCGCAGGCTGGATGTCTACCTCAACCCCGCGGCTGGCATTTGGCCAGGCTTTTCCTTCTTCAATCGTCATAACATTCATACTTTTTCGATCGTTTGATGGCACAAAGTTGAGGGGATGTTTGAGGCGTTTCAAGGAATTCCAAGCGCCATTGGTAACAGGGTTCGTGGCCATGTGTATGAGAAAATCTGGAGTGTTGAAAATCACATAAATTAATGGTAATCAAATGTTTGTGTGGTGGAATCAATTGCCAATTTGGTAACAGTAAACCGATAAAAATATTTTTTCCTGATAGCCCCAAGACCCTGGGTTGCCTTCCGCGGGCCAATTTTGTGTAGTTTGCATCATGCAGTCAGCTTCCAAATCCTTTGAAAAGGGCGACCCTCGTGTGATTTCGGCTTGGTGTTGGTTTGATTGGGCCAACTCGGTGTACCCCTTGGTCATCACAACGGCTGTTTTTCCCATTTATTACAGCAGCATCACCGATCCTGTGGTCGAATTCTTGGGAATGAAGATTTCCAACACGGTCCTGTACGCCTACACCATATCCTTTTCGTTCCTTGTCGTGGCATTGCTGTCCCCGATATTGTCGGGAATCGCTGATTATGCGGGCCGCAAGAAATTGTTCATGCAGATTTTTTCGACCATCGGGGCATTCAGCGCCATGGGATTGTTTTTTTTCCAAGGCATGGACACCTTGGGCTTGGGTCTTGGATTGGCCGTGGTTGCAAGCATCGGTTTTGCGGGCTCTTTGGTCTTCTACAATGCATTCCTTCCTGAAATCGCACTTCCCGAACAGATGGACAAGGTGAGCGCACGCGGATTCACCATGGGGTACATCGGTTCTTCCATCCAACTCATTTTGAGTTTGGTTTTGATCATGTTTGGTCCCGATTGGGGCATCGACAAAGGCTTGGCTACCCGGATTTCATTTCTGAGCGCAGGCATTTGGTGGTTTGGATTCGCTTTCATCACGTGGCGAGGGCTGCCGGAGATTTATTTTCAACCTGTCAAAGGAAAAGGTCAGATTTTCTCGCAAGGTTTCAAGGAACTGAAGTCTGTTTTCATGCAATTGAACCAAAAGGGGAATGGTGCGCTCAGGCTGTTTCTGTTGGCGTTTTTCTTTTATTCCATGGGCTACATGACCGTGATTTACTTGGCAACCCCATTTGCAGAAAAAGAATTGCACATGCAGGCCACCGAGTTGATCCTCACCATCATGATCATTCAGTTCGTGGGTATCGCCGGCTCATATGCCTTTGCTTGGCTTTCCAGTAAAATCGGAAACATCCGGGCCATCATGGTATCGGTGGTGATTTGGAGTGCCGTTTGTGGCATTACCTATTTTGTTCAAGACTCCGTTGGTTTTTACGGGGTCGCTTTTTGTGTTGGTACGGTCATGGGAGGAATCCAAGCCCTGTCGAGAAGTACCTATGCAAAATTGCTACCTGAAGGGACGCATGACCACGCTTCGTTTTATGCCTTTTATGACATCACCGAAAAGTTAGGTATCACCCTGGGTTCCTATTCCTTCGGCCTCATCGAAGTATTGACAGGCTCAATGCGTGGATCAGCACTGTTTTTGTGCGTTTTTTTCGCTGTCGGATTGATCCTTTTGGCTGTTGTGGATGCCATGCGGAGGCGTGCAGGAATGGCCATATGATGCGGATTTAGGTTGGCAATCCGGACAGGAAACCTCACTGAACCATCTTTAAAAAACCGATTTCTGCTTCGGTGAGGGGCCTGCAAGTACCCCGCTTCAACCCTTGTTTGTGCAAAGGGCCCAACTGCGTGCGGTCCAACATCACCACCTCGTAACCGAGGTGTTCGAACATGCGTCGAACGATTCGGTTTTTTCCGATGTGAATCTTCAGGCCCACCTCGTTTCTTCCTGCGCCGGTCACATATTCAATGTCATCTACCTGAGCTAAACCATCCTCGAGCTCCACCCCTATTCGCAGCTGTGCCAAATGGTCTTCACTAACAGGTTTGTCGAGCTTCACATGGTACAGTTTTTCGAATCCATGACTGGGATGGGTCAGCTTTTTGGCCATTTCACCGTCGTTGGTGAACAATAACAATCCCGTCGTATTGCGGTCAAGTCGACCCACTGGAAACACTCGCACGGAGGTATAATGTTGAACAATTTCCATCACCGTTTTGCGGCCCATTTCGTCATCGGTTGAGGTGATGACATTTTTGGGCTTGTTCATCAGGATGTACACAAATTGCCGGATAGACAGCTTTTTGCCGTTCACCACAACATCATCCTTTCCATTTTGAACTTTCACACCAAGCTCTTTCACCACCTCGCCGTTCACCGTGACGAGACCTTTTGTAATCATGTTGTCAGCTTCCCTACGGGAGCAAACGCCCGACAAGGCAATGAAACGGTTCAGGCGCATAGGCTCACTGATGTCACCCGCCAATGTGCGTTCGGCTTTTTTGCGTTTTTCAAGCGGACTTTTGGGCTCTTTTCGCGAGGATTTACCTCGGTTGGCCCATGCAGCTTCAAAGAAATCCGCTTCAGAGTCAAGTTCAGGACCGCGCTCAAACCCTTTGAATTGTGGCCTAAACGAGGACCTTCCCTCCCCACGGTTGGACCTTCCACGGCCTTCTTCTCCTGAAAATCTTCCTTCCCCCCGGTTGGACCTTCCACGGCCCTCTTCACCTGAAAATCTTCCTTCCCCCCGGTTGGACCTTCCACGGCCCTCTTCACCTGAAAATCTTCCTTCCCCAGGGTTGGACCTTCCACGGCCCTCTTCACCTGAAAATCTTCCTTCCCCCCGGTTGGACCTTCCACGGCCTTCTTCTCCTGAAAATCTTCCTTCCCCACGGTTAGACCTTCCACGGCCCTCTTCACCTGAAAATCTTCCCTCCCCACGGGAGCCACCCCCATCATGGCGGTCACCTCGGCTAGGTCCGAAATTCCTTTTCTCGAATCGACCAGAAGCACCCCGGAAACTGCGCCTCTCTCCGGAATCATTGTCTCGGCGCCCGAATGCTGGCCTTTCCCGCTTTTTGGGACCTTGGGGTTTCACATACCCTCCTGCCCGTTCATATTGGCGACCCTCCAATTCCTTGATATTGGGTTTCCTGGTCCGCTTTTCAGTGTTGGGAGCCTCTTGGTCAACCTCCTTGGCCGCATTTTTACGGCGCCGTTTTTCATCTCGGACAGATGCCCTTTTTTCGGTTTTGGGGTTTTCCTTTTTTGTAAACCGCTCGAATGCAGCTGGAACAGCTTTTTTCCTCCGGTCTCTTTCGTTTTCGTTGCGCATGTTGTTATTCTTCCTCCGTTACCGGAGCAGGTGATGAATCTTCTGATTGGTTGGATAGAAATACCTTGAATTGTGCTTGGTACTCGGCTTCGTCCAAGGTCACCTCATCAGGCTGTGGCAGGTCTTCGATCCGGTTGATGCCAAAGTATTCCATGAAATAGGAGGTAGTGCCATATAAAAGGGGCCTTCCGGCCGCATCGGATCTTCCCCGGATTTCAATGAGGTTTTTATCCAACAGCTTCCGAACGGCATAATCGCAATTGACTCCTCGGATGAATTCCACTTCGGTTTTGGAAATGGGTTGTCGGTAAGCAATGATGGAAAGAGTTTCCAAACTGGCCCTGGAAAGCCTTTTTTGATTTTTGAGCAGATTGGCATGTCGTAAGTAGGGGAAAAACTCTGTTTTGGTGAAGAGTTGGTATCCACCGTCGATTTGTTTCAGCTCAAAAACGTAATCAGGCGCCTTGTATTTTTCGGTAAGACCCTCCAAAATCACCGCCAAAAGGTTTTCATCCAGCTCCAGGCCTTCGAATTCTCCATCCCGAAATAAGTCTAGCAACTGCTCGGGCCTCAAGGGGTTTTCGGCAGCAAACAAAAGGGCTTCGATGACACGGGCACATTCCATTCAGCCTGCAAAGATAACAAAAGCAGCGTGTCCCCTGCACGGCTAGGCATTCTATCCGCTCTTCTTAAAAAAACAAAACGGCCAACTTGAATGGGTTGGCCGTTCGATTTCAGTTGGTAAAGGCACAGGTCAATTACAACAATTCAGCTCTGGTGCCTGCCTGAGTTGAGCTGGTGCGTGTACCCGTACCAAGGTTCAATGCCTAGCCTTGTTGTTGATTTTCTATTCCTTAACGAACTTGCTGGAAATCAACTCATCATTCTGACATTCAAGAATTACCTGATAAATGCCAGCAGGAATCCTTGAAATATCCAAGCTCTTTTGGTTAGCAGCCAAGGTCAAAACGGGACGCCCAAGGTAATCCACGACGAATCCACTTTTGAATTCTGCTCCGTTTATTTCAATGTTGATTGTGTTCGTTGCTGGGTTAGGAAACAGGGAAAAAAACATATCGTTTACAGGAGCCTGACCAAATCGTTGTGAGTTGCAGGATCCAATTGTGGCCGCTCCATTAGCGATCATAAACTGTGCAGTTGCAAGGTCTACACAACGCACGACTCCCCCATTGTTACAAACATTCACCCCTTGAGTGCCATTCCGACGACTGCAACGAACGTTTTCATATCTCAAATAATAGCTTGCAGTAGCAGTGTCACCTGCTGCATCGGTGAGTGTGATTCGGTAAAGAGTGGCTTGGCTTGGACTAACAAATATGTTTGGTGTGGTTGCCCCTGTGCTCCAGGTGAACATGTAGGGTGGCGTCCCACCGGAAGCTTGGCTCACCAATTGAATGGCAGAATCAAATCCATCGTGGAAGATACTATCCGATCCGATGATTCGAACGATAGGCCTTGGAACGATTTGGAGGTTTTCATAGCACCCCATGTCGACCGTTCCATTGCTGATTCTGTTATTGCCAGAGATATCTGTGGTCATCGAGGGCAGCAACAAGGCATTGCTTCCAGCATTGATGGCGGGAGAGCCCGTGGCTAAGCGATAATCTCCCCCAATTGGATTTTGAAATAGTGGGTTTTGATTGAAAATGTTACCGCCAAGGCAGATGGTTCCTCCCCCATTATTTGCAGCGCCTTGATTGAAGATTAAGGGATCCGTGCAGTTTGAAGCATCTATCAAGTTGTTCCGAAGGTAAATAACGTTGGAACTGTATGGGGAAATGATAAAGCCATTAGCGCCCATGTTATTCCAAATTACGCAATTTTCAAAAGTAGTGTTGCAGCCTGTGAAAGCCCCCAATCCGTGTATTTGGGCTGAATTATCGGAAAAGGTACAATTGATGAATTTGAATAATCCGATAGCTGGAGCTGCGATGGTGTTGGGTCCCTGAATGACGAAACATCCCCCGCCCCATGCGTAGTTTTTTGTGAATCTGCAGTTGGTAAACAAAACATTCTGAGAAACTGGTCCGGCGATTAAAGTATTGTAATAATAGCCACCCATAACGGCGCCCCCTTGGCCAGAATTTGGTGCATTGGACAATGGGTCTCTGCCAAGGTTTTCATTAAAAATACAATTCTCAAAAAGGGGACTTGGTTGATCAAGAATGGCAACTGCTCCACCTGCCTCAGCTTGATTTCTTGCGAAAGTGCAGTTTTTGAAAACCGGTTTGGTAATATTCATCGGACCATGAAAACCTTGAATATAGGCTCCTCCACCATACCATGCTGTGTTTCTGGAAAATGTGCATCGTTCGAAAACAGGCCTAATTTCTGAGACCAAAGCGAGATTACGAATCGTCACTGGGCTTCCCCATGAAAAAAGTCCCCATCCATCCACTAAGTTGATATCTTGGAATTTTGCCTCACAAAAGGCTCCGTTGGATGAAGAATGTATCATTATTCCACCCTTGTACCCGGGAATGATTGTTACCCCGTTCAGAATGGTCCCGGAGTTCAAATTGATAGACGTTGAGTTGGGTGGAATTCCACCGGCAGTAATAACAGCGAACGAATTGTCGGAGGAGTCTCCCAAGACCCCAATATCCGAAGACAAAATCGTTTCATGCATAACAAGATCCCGCTGGGGAAACCATGGGTTTCCTGTGTTGGGGAAGCCACCATAAATTTCAATGTCGTTCACCAATTCAAAAGAAATTCCTCGATTCGTTCCGCTGGTAGGGAAGTAAGTTCCTTTGGCAATCAGGATGGTATCGGTACAAGGGTTGATCCGCGCGTCTGCCAAAGCGGACTGAAGGTCTGTGTAGGCATTTGCCCAAGACGTCCCATTGTTGGACCCGGTGGCGATTTTATTAACGAAAATAATATTCGGACAAGGTGGCGGGGAGTTGGTTTCATAGGCACCTAGGTCTACCGATGCTCCTTGGATGCGGGGGTTTCCACCCAAATCCAACGTAAAACCGGAAGGCACCAAGGAATTATTGCCTCGGTCGATTGCGGGTGAAGCGGATTGAAGGGTCAGGTCATCAACCGTTGGGTTGTTATAGAGTGGGTTCTGACCGGCTAAACAGGACCCAAGGCAATTGGTAATCGCTCCAGCCTCAAAAATGCCATTCATTACCTCGAAATCTGCACCATTCAATAGGGATGTTGTTTGACCCGCATGTCCAAAAGAAGCGATGTTTTTTCCACTGACCCTGCAAAAGCCACCGTTGGCTTTCTCAGCGAAAATCAATGACCCGCTCACGGCTCGGTTTGCATAAAAACTGCAATTCGTGTAAGTAGGTGAACAATTGCCACCGTTGGCAATGTTGTAGCCAACTCCACCACTTTGCGTAGCTTGGTTGCGTGAAAAAATGCAGTTGAAATATGTTGGAGTGGCATTGCCCGTGGATCCGTCGGTGTAATCTGCACCCCCGTTGAGGGCGGCATTGTTGATGAATTTGCAGTAATACACTTGCGTTTGGACATTTCCGACATTGTTGGCGTTGTTGGTGATCGCTCCGCCAAAATTGAGTGCTTGATTTTGCGTAAACCGGCAATACATGATCCTAGGCGCACAAATCACTTGCTGCCCTCCTTCGTTGGCAATCGCACCACCATCGCTGGCATTGTTTCGGGCAAAATCACAGTTGTTGAAATTTGGTGAGGCATCACCATTCCAAACCGCACCACCTAAAATGCCACTCTGATTTTGGATGAATTGACATTGATCGAAGGAGGCGTTCGCATCGCCTTGGAAACCCGAAGAGGCTATTGCGCCCCCCTTGTCAGCTGCGGAGTTGCCGTTGAATGTACACCTCAAGAATACTCCACGGATTATGCCATTGAATGCATAGTGGTGGACGGCGCCGCCAATGTTTGCTTGGTTTTGTGTAAACTGACAGTCTGTGTACCGTGCATTTGCTTGCCCTTGTTCTGCAGCGCTGTAGATTGCACCCCCATCGCCCGATTGATTGTTGGTAAAGGAGCAGTTATTGAGTATTGGTGATGCTTCACCATGGCTTCCTTGGTTGAAAATTGCACCGCCGATTTCCGATTGGTTTTGGATGAAACTGCAATTTCGAAAATTAGGATTTGCAGCACCGCCGAGGTTGCTTCCGTCATTGAAAAATGCACCTCCATTTCCCCCTGCCGTGTTGTTGATAAAGTTTACGTTGATCAGGCTTGGGCTGCTTGGGCTGCCATTTCCGTTGTTATACCAACCGACGCCATTTTCTTGGCTAAATCCATTCAGGCCAAATCCGTCTCGTATGGTAAAGCAGTCCAAAATGAAAGCGGATGTCAAGTCTTCGGAATAACAAACATGCAGTGCATTATCTCCGGATTGGCCTGTAACTCCCAAATCACCACTTAAAATTGTTGCGGTTTGTGGAGAGCAATTTCGCTGGGAAACCGCGGTTTCGGATCCCAAAAAGCCACCATAGATTCGCAAATCCTTCCTGAAGGTAAAGCTAGCCTGCCTTCCTCCCAAGGCATTATTACCGTTGATGTCCTTGGTCGGTAGGTAGGTCCCCCTTGCAACCCAAACTTGGTCACCCATGTTCGCGGCGTCAAGTGCGTCTTGAAGGTTGGTGAACGCATTTGTCCAACTGTTGCCATTGTTGGCCCCAGTTGCAGTTTGGTTTACGTACAATATTGTTTGCGCCCGTAAGCAGGTCATCAAAACAAAATATCCGGCGAGTAACGCAAGGGTTCTTTTCATGTCCAAATCTTATTTGTTTACAACAATTCAGCTCTGGTGCCTGCCTGAGTTGAGCTGGTGCGTGTACCCGTACCGAGGTTGAATTGAGCTTCCCAGCGGGTCACTTCACCGTTGGCGTGGCGCATGGTGATGATGCAGCTGTCGAAAATTCCGGTGGCGTTTGATCCTGAGGCGTAGCCTGACCAACGCGAACCCGATGATGGGCTCATGGAAATGTTGACGTCCAACTCATCAATGCTAGAAATAGGCGCATAAAAGGTAACGTCCATGGACGTGATTTCGTAATCCTCTAGGACTGTGAGGTGTCCGCCTTGGCGACCAGGTCCTGCAGCCAAAACTTCCACGCTGACTTGGTTTCCGCTGATGGTGCGATTTACAAAGACATTTTGAATGCCTTGTTGAGCAAAGCCGGAAACGGCGAGAAGGGTAAGGGTGAAAAATGCGATGAAGTTTTTCATGGTGTTGAAGCTTTTAGGGTTGTGAAAGAATTGATTACAAAATTCGGTTGATTCTCCCAGAATTATGTATCCATTCGCAAACTCAGAAATGCCGTTTATAAAATTCAAGCTTTAAAATGGGTGGAATTCCTGCATATACCTTGCCATTGAGCAAAAGGCATGTCCTTTCGGCAGTACCACTTCCTGTGTGGATTTTTGCAATTTCGATTGGCCTTCTGTGGGGATTCGGCAGAGAACTTACCCGTCAACGAATGATGCTCTGGGTATTTCAGAACAAGTCAAATACAGGGTTCAACCCACTTGATCACGCAATCAATTTTAGCAACCAGGCAGTATTCCGAAGGGAAGCCCATCGAAAGCCGTTTCCAAAATACATGGGATTGGGATTCCTACCCTCAAGGGCAGTGGTCGGGTCATCCAAAGGATATCAGCATGGCACCTTTATCGACATTGGAACCCTTTTGGGCATGGATTTTATTCACCAATCCATCTGCGGGCGATTTGATTACGTTCTCCATTTTCATGGCTTCCAAAATCAACAAGGGCTCCCCTTTCACCACGGATTGACCTTCCTGAACCATGATGCTGTGAATCAAACCCGGCATGGGCGCCTTCACATTGGCAGCCTTGAGCGATCCAGAACCATGCATGCCCAAGTTGGAGAGCAGCTTTTCCAAATCGGATGTAAGGGTCACCACCGCACGCTTCCCATTGACCTTCAACGTCACTTGTTTCGACTCCAAATCCACTCTTACGACATGAACCTTGTGGTTTTGGCCGCCTGAGCGAAGTTGAAAACTATCTGGTCCAATCCGCTCCATATCGGTTTGGCCTGTTTTGCCCGCGATTTCAAACAGGTCGTTTTCTTTCACCACCCTGATGGGTTCTTGGTCGTTGACCCTTGCATCAAACATGTCCGGAAGTATTTTGTGGTGTGTGCAATTCCCCGCAAATTTGGAGAATCCCGAAATTCCTAAGGCTCTGATGAAAAAGCAAATCCAATGGATCGCAATACCGATTCTTTTTTCTTGTCTGATTTTAGTCGGTTGCAAAACGCGCCAAGCCGCCGTGGTAGCCCCTCCTCCTCCAGGAGATACCATTGTGTTGGACTATTTTGACCTGTGGGACCTTGAAGAGCCGGTGGTGCAATATGCTTCACCCAAGAAATTCGACCTCATCCATACGCGCCTTGATTTGGGATTCGATTGGTCAGGGCGCACCGTGCAGGGAACTGCCTTTCTGCGCATGAAGCCTTGGTTCCACCCCTCCTCGGAGGTTGTGTTAGACGCCAAGGCGTTCGTCATTGGGTCGGTCGAGAGAAAAACGGAAACCGGATGGGAGTCGTTACAACATGACTACGACAACCGCCGTCTCAAGGTCAAGTTGGACAAATCCTACTCCCGTGACCAGGAGTTCGAACTCAGAATCCGCTACACGGCGCAGCCCTACAAGCTGGATTCGATTCTGCCGGAAGAAGCGGAAGAACAGGGACTATATTTTGTCAACCACGATGGGTCCATCCCGGGCCTGCCCATGCAAATCTGGACTCAAGGGGAATCCCACGGGGCATCTGCATGGTTTCCGACCTTCGACCAGCCCAACATCCGGTGCACGCAGGAAATGTTTCTCACCGTTCAGGACAGCTTCATCACGCTTTCCAACGGATTGTTGACAGGGTCGGTGAAACAACCCGGCGGACTGCGAACCGACCATTGGGAAATGAAACAACCTCATGCCCCTTACCTGTTCATGCTGGCGGTGGGGCGATTTTCCAAAGTTTCTGATACTTGGCGTGGTAAGGAAGTCAGTTATTATGTGGAGCCGGAATACGAGCGCGTGGCCCGCCTGATTTTTGGTAACACGCCCGAAATGCTTGAGTTTTTTTCCAACCGATTGGGAGTGCCCTACCCATGGGACAAATACGCTCAAATCGTGGTTCGGCAATTTGTCTCAGGGGCGATGGAAAACACCACTGCAACCATCCACTATGAACAGGTGCAACATGATGCCCGGGCGCATCTCGACAACACGCAGGAGGATTTGGTTTCGCATGAATTGTTTCACCACTGGTTTGGTGATTTGGTCACGTGTAAAAATTGGGCCAACCTTACCCTCAACGAAGGTTTCGCCTCCTATGGTGAGTACTTGTGGAAGGACTATAAATACGGACAAGACCAGGCAGATCTCCATATTTTGAATGACAGGAAGTCCTATTTCAGTGAGGCATCCATCAAGCGGGAACCCCTCATCCGGCACATGCATGCCGACCCGTCCGATATGTTTGACGGCCATAGCTATCAAAAAGGGGCCTGTGTGATTCATATGCTTCGGGGCTATTTGGGTGATGCTGTATTTTTCGAATCCTTGAAACGCTATCTGACTCAGCATGCTTACACGGATGTGGAGGTCGACGAATTGAGGATGGCATTCGAATCTGTTTCGGGTGAGGATTTGAAGTGGTTTTTCGACCAATGGTTTTTGAGGTCAGGTCATCCGATGCTGGAAGTGGTCCATCAACCCCAATCGGATGGTTCTTGGAAGGTGGGCGTCAAACAACTTCAGCCTGAGTATCAAGGGGAGCAGGTTTTCAGGTTTCCCGTGACATTTGGAGTTTATTCAGACAAGGGGGCTGAGGCCGTTGAGCTCTGGGTGGAAACCGCAGATACCGTTTTCGAATTCGGTGATGGAGCCAACCACGTTCACAACGTAGTTTTCGACAAAAACCATTTGCTCCTTGCGGAAATACTATTGGAAGAGAAGCCGGTCTCCGGGTGGTTGTCCCAATTGGGGGTTGGATTGGGTTCAAGTCAGGTTTTGTTGGCGGCCGAACAGCTTTCCAATCACATGACTACGGACTCTGTCTTGGAGTCGGTTGCGGGTCTCAGGGCTCATCCTTGTGCGGAGATACGTGAAAAGTCCATTTCACTCGCAGTGGGTCATGCGCTGAAAACTTCCATGCCTGGTTTGGCGCCGGATTGGCTCAAGGCTTTTCGTGACCCTTCTCCTTTGGTGAGAAGTACCGCCATCGATGCCATGCAGATGTTTGCACCTGCAAATGAACTGACTGTTTCAGGTGGCATGGGGGATTCCATTCTGCAGGGATTGAAATACGCATGCTTGGACAGTAGTTACCGTGTGCAGGCCTCTGCTTTACTAACCTTGGCGGCTTTTTCTACGGATGAGGCGGTCGCGGTTGCCAAATCATTGATGTCCACGGCCAATTCCTACAACATGGGTTTGTTGGTGACCTTGATGGGCGTTAAGGAACCGGATTCTGCACTTGTTCTGGCCGAGCGGATTTTGTTCCGTGATTTTTCGGGTAGGTATGAGACCAAGTGGACGGTGATGGAAATGTTGTCGGAATGGATTGCGGGAGGGGTGCGGGTGCAGGCGGCATCTCGGTTGATGATGGATTATCTACGGTCTTCCGACGAGATTATCCTCAGATTGGCATGTTTGCGAGACTTGAATTCTGTTCGGCAACAAATTCCAGAATTGAGGGAATTTTTGGAGGTCGCCTCTAAGGCGGAGAAAGACCCAGCCCTTCAGGCCGAAATGATTGCCGTTTTATCCGAATCCTGGTAAGGCCCGCGGTCAGCCCCTCAGGTCCCAAAAGGTGAATCCAATTCGGACATAGGCTTGAAATCCGCCCGTCCTGAAAAACTCATCCCGTCTGAAAACTGGCCCGGGTGACCATGCCGCGCCTGCTTCGAACATCCAAGATTTTTTTTCGGGTGCCGGCCTTCGAATTTGAAC
>Ga0068876_10000168_pt1 | contig 51610 bp, 49 predicted proteins | sample NOAtaG_6_FD_66442 | JGI IMG/M metagenome (GOLD analysis project Ga0068876, IMG submission 66442) | Freshwater lake microbial communities from Lake Erie, under a cyanobacterial bloom - NOAA_Erie_Diel5S_2200h metaG | ecosystem: Environmental > Aquatic > Freshwater > Lake | place: USA: Ohio, Lake...
ACGCATTTTTTTTCACGTAACTCATTTTGATGAATCAAAAATACAATATCACTGCCCTTGCTCCAAATACTTCACAATCATTTTGTTATCTGAAAATTTCTTAAAAGCGATTTCCCTGGGAGGTTATCCCGAAACCGCAGAAAAACTCCAAGAGTAAAATTCTAATTGTTATAGTCAAGCTACATTCAATAAAAAAGCCTGATCGAATTTCGGTCAGGCTTTTTTATTGACTAAAAGTGTAGTCTAAGCTTTCGCTTTCTTCACCTCTCGCTTTTCATAACTTTCAATCACATCTCCTACGTTGATGTCATTTAGATTTTTAATGCTCATACCACAATCAAAGCCTGACTTCACTTCTGAAGCGTCATCCTTGAATCGTTTTAGAGCTGTCATTTCACCAGAGTAAACTACTATACCATCTCTGATCAAACGGATTGGATTGTTACGCTTGATGTACCCATCGGTAACCATACAGCCGGCCACCGTACCCACCTTCGTAATTTTGAACACTTCGCGTACTTCTGCATTTCCAACAATAACCTCCTCAAACTCTTTCTCTAGCATGCCTTCCATGGCAGCCTTGATTTCGTTGATGGCATCGTAAATAATGGAGTACATTCGAATTTCAATCTCTTCATTGTCGGCAAGTCTTTTAGCAGAAGCTGAAGGACGAACCTGGAAACCAAGGATAATGGCATCAGAGGCTGATGCCAACAATACATCCGATTCAGAAATCTGACCAACTGCCTTGTGAATAATGCTTACTTCCACTTTAGGTGTAGACAATTTTAACAATGAATCTGACAATGCTTCTATCGATCCATCCACGTCACCTTTAATGATCACGTTCAATTGCTTGAATGAACCGATGGCGAGTCGTCTTCCGATTTCATCCAGCGTAATATGTTTCTTCGTGCGAATGCTCTGCTCTCGCAAAATCTGACTGCGCTTGTTGGCCACCTCACGAGCTTCGCGATCAGTTTCCATGATTTGAAACTTTTCTCCAGCTTGCGGTGCACCATCTAATCCTAATATTTGTACGGGCGTTGACGGACCAGCCTCTTGCACTTTTTTGCCAGTGTCGTCAAACATGGCTTTAACGCGGCCATAGTTTGAACCTGCCACCATTACATCGCCTACGCGCAGTGTTCCAGATTGCACCATCAGCGTAGTGACATATCCGCGTCCTTTGTCAAGCTCAGCCTCAATGATCGAGCCCACCGCTGGTTTGTCTGGATTTGCTTTAAGATTAAGCAACTCTGCCTCCAGCAATACTTTTTCCAGCAGATCTTCGATTCCAATGCCGGTTTTCGCTGAAATCCCTTGACTCTGGTATTTTCCGCCCCAGTCTTCAACAAGGATATTTATCTTAGAAAGTGATTCCTTGATTTTTTCGGGGTTGGCTGTTTGTTTGTCAATTTTATTGATGGCAAAAACTAACGGAACACCCGCCACTTGTGCGTGATTGATCGCTTCCTTGGTCTGTGGCATAACGTCATCATCGGCAGCGACTACAATCACAGCAATGTCTGTCAACTTCGCGCCACGTGCGCGCATCGCGGTAAACGCTTCGTGACCGGGAGTATCCAAGAAAGCAATTTTGTTCCCGCTCTTGGTCATCACGTCATACGCACCAATATGCTGCGTAATACCTCCTGCCTCAGACGCAGTAACTTTCGTATTTCTAATAAAATCCAGCAACGAAGTTTTACCATGATCCACGTGACCCATAATGGTAACGATCGGAGCGCGTGGCTTTAAATCTTCTTCTGCTTCCGGCTCTTCATTGGCCGCTTCCTCTTCTTCAGTCGATGCAAATTGCACTTCAAATCCAAATTCATCGGCAATCACCGTAATGGCTTCTGCATCCAACCGTTGATTGATAGAAACGAACATACCCAACCCTAAACAAGTAGAGATCACATCGTTTACAGAAACGTTCATCAATGATGCCAAATCGTTGGCTGAGATAAACTCAGTAACTTTTAAAGTTTTTGATGACTCTTGTTCTTGGCGTAACCTTTCGTCTTCAGCGTCCGATACGGTCTGACGCTTTTCTTTTCTATACTTCGCTCCAGAGAACTTCTTTTGGCCACCACTTAGCTTAGCCAGTGTGGCACGTACTTGGTCTTGAATTTCTTTGTCGGTGGGTTCTGCTTTTGGCGTTCTAACAAAAGGTTTTTGACCCTGTCCCTGATTAGGACGAGGCCCAGTACTTTGTTGCCCACGTTGCTCATTTGGAGTTGGTAATCGTTTCCGGGGTCTTTTTTGTTGATTGGCCTTGTTCAAATCAGACGAAGCGACCGGCTGTGTTTTCTTTTCAGCGGGCAGTTCGATTTTAGAAAGAACTTTTAATCCCTGAAGTTTATCAGCCTTCGCTTTGATCAACTCTTGCTCAACTGGTTTTTCTACTTCAACTTTTACTTCTACCTGAGGGATAATTACCGGTTTTTCTTCTTCGACTTCTACCTTGGGCACGACTATTTCTTGAGGTTTTGTCTTTGGCTCTTTCTCAAGATTAATCTTACCAAGCACCTTAATCCCCTCTAGTTTTGGCTTTTCCGCCTCAACCTTTTCAGGTTTAGGTTCGTCTTTGTGCTTAACTATCTCCTTCGAGCCCAGATTTTTAATAAGCACATTTTCCTCCTCATCCGCTTTTTTGCGGTGTGTCTCTGGTTCAGGTTTTGGCGAAACATTCTCAACGGGCTTTGTACCGATGGTTATACCTGAAGCCTCTAACTTTTCGGACGCAGAAGACGCATATTCTTTGGCAAGCATGGCAAACTGCTCAGCTGTAAGCTTAGCGTTAGGATTGTTCTCCACACTAATACCTTTTTTGGAAAGAAATTCCAAAATGGTATTGTGCCCCACGTTCAGCTTACGTGATGCCTGTCCTAACCTTACTGATTTTTCTTCTGCCATGCTCAAATATCTGCTTTTTTACTGATTAAATGCCCATTTCAAGAGCAACTACCTATTCAAATTCCTTTTTCAATACATTTAATACTGCTTCAGCAGTCTCTTCTTCTAAATCTGTTCTGCGAACGATTTCTTCTTTATTAAGATTCAAAACGCTTTTGGCGGTATCCAAGCCGATGCGTTTCAATTCATCGATCACCCAGCTTTCAATCTCATCGCTGAATTCATCCAAGTCAACATCCTCTTCCGCTACTTGCGTATCGTTTTCACGGAATACGTCAATCTCCATTTCTACCAGGCGACTAGCTAACTTAATGTTCAAGCCACCTTTGCCAATTGCTAAAGAAACTTGATCAGGCTTTAAGTAGACCGCCACTCGTTTGTTCTCTTTGTCAATTTTGATGGAGACCACTTTTGCGGGGCTTAGAGCACGTTGTATATAAAGCTCTAAGTTTTCAGTGTAATTGATCACATCGATGTTCTCGTTCTGTAACTCTCTTACCACTGCATGTATACGTGAACCCTTCATACCTACGCAAGCTCCTACCGGATCGATTCGATCATCGTACGATTCCACCGCTACTTTTGCACGCTCTCCGGGCTCGCGAACCACCTTTTTTATAGTGATCAAGCCATCAAAAACCTCTGGCACTTCTTGTTCAAATAGTCTTTCAAGGAACACCGGGGATGTGCGCGAAAGAATAATTTTCGGGCTGCCGTTCACCATGTCTACTCGGTGGACGATGGATTTTACGTTCTCGCCTTTGCGATAACGATCTTTTGGTATTTGTTCGTTTCGAGGAATTGATATCTCATTGCCGTCAGCGTCAATCAATAACACTTCGCGGCTGAGTACCTGGTATACCTCGCCAGTAATAACTTCTCCTACAATATCTTTATACTTTTGGTAAATGATGTCTTTTTCCAAATCCTTTACTTTCTGCATAAGTGTTTGACGCGCAGTAGTTACCGCTCTTCGGCCAAAATCCTCTAAATGGATTTCTTCTGCTACTTCTTCGCCCACTTCAAAATCAGGTTCAATTTTTTGAGCTTCACTGAGGGAAATTTTATCATGTTCCCAGATGTCTTCAGAATCATCCTCCACAATTTCGCGAAAGCGCCAGATTTCCAAATCGCCCTTATCGGCATTTACGATAATGTCAAAATTGTCATCTTCTACATATTTTTTCTTGATCATGTTTCTGAACACATCTTCTAAGATGCGGATCATGGTCGGGCGGTCGATGTTTTTTTGCTTTGCGAAATCAGCAAACGATTCAATTAATGTGGATGCATCCATACAGCTTACTAGTTAAACGAAACAGTTACAATTGTTTTTTCTATATCGGTGAAAAGTATTTCCATTTTTATCAGTTCTTTCTTTCTTTCTTTCGAGGGTGTTTCGATTGTGATTTGTCCTTCAGTAACGGCCAGCAGTTTCCCCTCCACGTAATTTTTTGTTTTCAATTGCACTTTGATGGTGCGTCCTACGTTCGCATAGTACTGACGCTTTAGTTTTAGCGGCACATCCAACCCAGGGGTTCCCACCTCCAGATTATAAGCACCTTCAATCAGATTCAACGTTTCCAAATCTTCCGAAAGTTTTCGACTTACCTCCGCACAGCTATCAATACTGATCCCTCTGTCGCCATCTAATTGCACGATAACTTTAGTGGGTTTGTATTTTGAAATCAGCACATCTACCACAAAGTGGGAGGGGTCCACCAGGTGCGATTCTGCCAATTCTCTTAATTTAAAAGCCAATTCCATAAGTTTCGATAAACAAAGAGGGGACTTGCGGTCCCCTCCAGTTGATTTTCTAAGAAAGTGATGCAAATGTAATGCATTTTTATTTTATCGCAAATTTTTCTGTCCTTTGGTTATACATCAAATGGCATTAATGTACGTTACTGCTCGATTTTTAATACTCTTATTGTTGATTGGCGGTGTGGCTTGCGCCCCCCAAAAAGTAAAGGATGACGAAATTGCCTCGGTAAAAATTAGTGTTCCAGCGTTTAATTCCGACTCTGCTTATTTTTTTGTAGAACGGCAGGTAAAATTTGGGCCACGTGTGCCCAACTCAGAAGCCCATCGAGAGGCTGCCGCTTTTTTGGTCGACCGTCTCAAGAGTTATGGCGCTGTGGTTGTAGAACAAGACTTCCAGGCGTTGACTTTTGATCATCAGCAATTGAAGCTAAAAAATGTAATCGCCAGTTTTTTTCCTAGCGCCACAAAGAGAATATTGTTGGCCGCACATTGGGACACGCGCCCCTTTGCTGACAAGGATGACAAAAATAAAAATGCCTCTCTTGATGGGGCAAATGATGGTGCCAGTGGGGTGGGTGTGTTACTTGAGATTGCCCGAGTTCTAAGTGTTAGCGAAGCACCTCGCGTTGGTATTGACATTATTTTGTTTGATGGCGAAGATTGGGGCGAGCGAGAGGGGACGTCTGCTGTAGAGCTCCCCAACGGTCAGGAGTCGTGGTGGTGTTTGGGCTCACAATACTGGGCTAATAATAAGCATAAGAAAGGCTATTCCGCACAGTATGGCATTTTGCTGGATATGGTGGGTGCAAAAAGGTCACAATTTTATCGCGAAGAAGTATCGTTGCAATTCGCTGCGAAGACAGTCGAAAAAGTTTGGGACAAAGCAGCACAACTTGGGTATTCGGATTACTTCGTTAAGCAAAACGTGGGCGGGATTACAGATGACCACGTGTTTGTTAACCAATTGGCGAAAATTCCTATGATCGACATTGTACCTTACAAAGCCGGAATTGGATTCTTTGGCGATTATCACCACACCGCCAAGGACAACTTGGATTTAATCAGCAAGGAAACCTTAGCAGCTGTCGGCAACACGTTGTTGCATGTGCTTTACTACGAGGAATAATTATCTATTTGATGTAACCATCAAAATTTTTGTGGTCTCTTTCAAAGAGTACCTCTTTCGGCAGCGATTTGAAATACTCGTAAGTAATTTTCAACCCTTCCGCCCGCGATACCTTTGGTTCCCACCCCAATAATTTTCTGGCTTTGGTGATATCAGGTTGACGTTGCTTGGGATCATCTTTCGGAAGAGGGTTGTAAACAACTTTTTGGGTTGTTCCGGTAAGTTTAATAATCTCTTCTGCAAAATCACCAATTGTTATCTCGTTCGGATTTCCAATGTTAACCGGCTGAGCATAGTCAGACAGCAGTAGTCGATAGATTCCCTCGACTAAATCATCCACATAACAGAACGAACGTGTTTGTGAGCCATCACCAAATACGGTCAGGTCTTCTCCACGCAGGGCCTGGCCGATAAAGGCTGGAAGCACACGACCATCATTTAGTCTCATGCGCGGCCCGTAGGTATTAAAAATGCGCACGATCCGAGTTTCTAATCCATGAAATGTATGGTAAGCCATTGTGATAGCTTCCTGAAATCTTTTGGCTTCATCGTACACACCTCGAGGCCCAACTGTGTTCACATTGCCGTAGTACTCTTCTGTTTGTGGATGAACAGTAGGATCGCCATACACCTCTGAAGTAGAAGCAATAATGATGCGTGCTTTTTTCACCCGCGCCAATCCAAGCAAATTGTGTGTTCCCAATGATCCAACCTTTAGCGTTTGAATCGGTATTTTCAAGTAATCGATCGGGCTGGCCGGTGAAGCAAAGTGGAGAATGTAGTCCAACTCTCCAGGTACATGTACGAATGTGGAAACATCATGGTGGTAAAACTCAAAATTCTCAAGTTTGAAAAGATGCTCGATGTTTCGTAAGTCGCCCGTGATCAGGTTATCCATCGCGATCACGTGATAGCCTTCTTTAATAAAACGATCACATAGATGCGAGCCAAGAAACCCGGCACCGCCTGTAATCAAAACTCTTTTTCTATTTCCCATAAATTGTTTCTCGTCCAATGCTGTAGTAAGTATAGCCTAATTCTTTCATCAATGGCAAATCGTACAAATTGCGACCGTCAAAAATTACTTTATTTTTTACAATCGAAGATAACCTTTCAAAATCAGGCGTTCTAAACTCGGGCCATTCGGTGGCAATGAAGACTGCGTCAGCACCTTGAGCAGCCTCGTAGGGAGTTTCGCAGTAGGCTATCTTTTCTCCTAGGAGTCTTTTCACATTTTCCATTGATTCAGGATCATGCGCTTTTATGATGGCTCCTTCCTTCAGAAGTGCTTCAATATTGTAAAGAGCTGGCGCTTCCCGAATATCGTCTGTGTGAGGTTTAAAAGCCAAGCCCCAAAGCGCGAATACTTTTCCTTTCAGGTCTCCTTTAAAATAATCTTTGATGCGAGGGATCAACTTTGTTTTTTGCTCTGAATTTACATCCATCACTGCTTTCAGGATTTTAAAATCGTAATTGAAATCACTAGATGATTTTTCCAGTGCTTGAACATCTTTTGGAAAACAGCTTCCGCCATATCCGATACCTGGAAACAAAAAGCGCTTTCCAATTCGGCTGTCGGTTCCAATTCCTTTCCTTACCGAGTCAACGTCCGCTCCAACAAGCTCGCACAAATTGGCAATCTCATTCATGAATGAGATTTTGGTTGCCAAGAATGAGTTAGCTGCATACTTTGTCAGTTCAGCAGATCTTTCATCCATAAAAACCAAAGGATTTCCCTGCCGAACAAAAGGGGCATAAAGCGTTTCCATTACTTTGCGGGCTGCTGTCGAAGTGGTTCCAATAACAACCCTCTCAGGTTTCATAAAATCTTCTACAGCGACTCCCTCCCGAAGGAACTCCGGGTTTGAAACCACATCAAACTTCACCTTGGATTTCAGTGCAATTCTTGTCCTTACTTTGTCGGCAGTGCCAACCGGCACGGTACTCTTATCCACAATAACAGTATACTCCTTTAGCAACGGGCCGAGATCTTCTGCCACACCTAAAATATATTTCAGGTCGGCTGATCCATCCTCACCGGGCGGGGTTGGCAATGCGAGGAAAATGATTTTGGCATCGTTAATCCCTTCCTCTAAGTTGGTCGTAAATGATAATCTTCCCTGCTTCAAATTGCGCTCAAAAAGCAACTCAAGGCCAGGTTCATAAATGGTGATCTGGCCGCTTGCCAGTTTTTCTACTTTTGTTCGATCGATATCTACACAGATAACGGTGTTGCCTGTTTCAGCAAAGCAAGTTCCTGTAACTAATCCAACGTAACCTGTTCCAACAACTGCAATTTTCATCGTATTAAAAAATTTGAGGCCAAAAATAAGCCTTTTTCGCGCCTTTAAACTTACTGATAAATTAATATTACCAAAACTAACGATTGTTTGTTTTATTTACTCGAAGTCGTACGTTTGCAAACTAAAAAACGGAGTTATGGAGCTGATGACAGAGCCAGCACAACAGATCAATTTTGATCATTCGGAAAACCAAAAAATGATCGCCCAGATGATCCGCGATTTTGGAGCGAAAGAAATTAAGCCCAAAATGATGGAATGGGATGAAAGTCAACATTTTCCAATTGAACTTTTCAAAAAATTGGGTGGGCTCGGCCTAATGGGTGTATTGGTTCCCGAAGAATATGGTGGCTCCGGCTTTGGCTACCACGAATATGTAACAGCTATTTTGGAACTCGCCAAGATTGACGGCTCGATCGGCCTTTCAATGGCAGCTCACAATTCGTTATGTACAGGCCACATTCTTCAGTTCGCGAATGAGGAGCAGAAACGCAAGTACCTCCCGAAATTAGCCACTTGCGAATGGCTTGGTGCCTGGGGTTTAACAGAGCCAAATACCGGTTCTGATGCCGGCAACATGAGAACAGTTGCGGTAAAACAAGGTGAATATTATGTCTTAAACGGGGCCAAGAACTTTATCACCCACGGAAAGTCGGGAGATGTGGCGGTGGTGATTGCCAGGACAGGGAAAGTCGGAGATTCACATGGCATGTCAGCGTTTATAATCGAGAGAGACACGCCTGGGTTAACGGCAGGCAGAAAAGAAAATAAGTTAGGCATGCGCGCTTCTGAAACTGCCGAGATGATCTTTTCGGATTGCCGGGTTCATGAATCTCAATTGATCGGTAAAGAAGGCGATGGATTTGTTCAGTCTCTTAAGGTGTTGGATGGCGGCAGAATATCAATTGCAGCTTTGAGTTTGGGTATTGCAGAAGGTGCTTTTGAGGCGGCTCTTCATTATTCAAAAGAGCGGCATCAATTTAATCAACCTATATCCAGTTTTCAAGGTATCTCGTTCAAATTGGCCGAAATGGCCACGAAAGTAGAGGCAGCAAAATTATTGACTTTTCGTGCGGCCGATCTAAAAAGCAAGGGTTTAAGTGTCAATAGGGAATCTGCAATGGCAAAGTTGTATGCTTCTGAGGTGGCCGTGGAGATTGCGAATGATGGAGTCCAAATTTTTGGGGGATATGGGTACACCAAGGATTTTCCGGCAGAAAAGTACTACCGTGACGCGAAACTTTGCACCATTGGCGAAGGTACGTCCGAAATTCAAAAACTGGTCATCTCAAGGTCTATTTTGAAATAGGGCTTGTGTAATTCGCACTGAAACGTATATATTTGCACCCCAAACATTAGAAAGATGCTAATTATCAACATTAAGGAGAACGAGTCGATCGATAAAGCCCTAAAGCGCTTTAAAAAGAAGTTTGAAAAGACGGGAGTATTGAAGTCTCTTCGTGCCAGAACAGCTTTCACAAAGCCATCTGTGAAAAGAAGAAGTGAAATAATCCATGCTTCTTATATTCAGAAACTATACGAGAAAGATAATTACTAACAAATAGTAGACATTTTATAAACAATCCTCCCTTTGCTTCGCAGGGGGAGGAATTTTTTTTATATTCGAAGCGTCAGATACGCGTTTGGGATGTGCCCATGCAATGATAGACTCTTTCTTAAAATATATTCAGTTTGAAAAGCGGTATAGCCCCCAAACCGTTATTTCCTACGCTACTGACTTGCACCAATTTCAAACGTTTCTAACCGAAGAGTTTTCAGGCACAATGATCGTAGATGCCAACTACGGACTGGTGCGTTCATGGGTCGTAAAATTGGTCGAGCTAAAACTAGATCCCATATCTATAAATCGAAAAATAGCCTCCTTGCGATCCTTCTACAAGTTCTTGCTACGCCAGGAAATGATTAGTCAAGATCCCATGCAGAAGATCAAGATATTGAAGACGGCAAAGAAGTTACCTCATTTTGTGAGTGAGGCAGATGCCGTGCAATTGATGGACAACGTTGAATTTCAACCAGATCATCAAGGGCTTCGAGATCAGCTTGTCCTGGAGCTTTTTTATGGAACAGGCATGCGGCTTTCTGAACTGATCAATCTAAAGGAATCTAGAATTAACCTAAGAGATAGAACGTTGCGAGTCGTAGGAAAGCGAAACAAGGAGCGCGTCATCCCATTTTCTGCACAGCTGGTTTCGTTGATTGAGTCTTATTTAAAAATCCGGAACAAGGAAATTGGAAGCCCAACTCACGGGTATCTATTTGTGACAGATGCTGGTGAGCAACTCTACCCTGTTTTAGTGAATCGGGTTGTAAAAAAATATATGAGACTTTTCACCACAGTGGAGAAAAAAAGCCCCCATGTGTTGCGCCATACTTATGCCACTCATCTTTTAAACAAGGGCGCTGAGATTAACGCGGTGAAAGAGCTGCTAGGGCATAGTAGTTTGGCGGCTACGCAGGTTTATACTCATAATTCGATGGAAAAGTTGAAAAAGGTATTCGAGCAAGCCCACCCGAAAGCGTAATTTTTTTGATTGTTTATATGTTTAACTTTAATTTTTATAATTTATGAAACTGCAAGTTCATTCCATTCATTTTAATGCTGACAGCAAATTGGTTGAGTTCATTCAAAAGAAAGTTGACAAACTAGAAACGTTTTATGATCGCGTAGTGGATGGGGAAGTTTTTTTGAGAATCAATAATGAGGGAGTTGACAACAAGACGGTCGAGATAAAGGTAAAGGTGCCGGGAAGCCAACTTTTTGCGAAAGAGCAAGCTCGATCATTCGAGGCGGCCACGGACCTTGCCACCGAAGCGTTGCGTAATCAATTAAAAAAGTACAAGGAAAAATTATAAAACACTGCCTAACCTTAAATAAGGCCTCGTTCGAGGCTTTTTTTATTTCCCTTTACGCCATCATTTACGTGGTGTCATCTCTAAAATGAAGTAATTTCGCGGGCTTTTAATCCATTTAAACAGAATGCAGTTTTTGTTCCGTGTGTGGCTTGTGGTAGTGTTAATGTCATCGCTGGTACTCAATAGCACGTTTGCGCAGAATCAGGGATCTAACTTTTTTACTAAAAAGGATTCAGCAAAGGCGAGCTACAAAAACAAATTATTAGTTTTTCCTCTTATTGCTTCATCCCCTGAGACAAGTTGGGTTTTTGGTGTTGCTAACGCCTTTATATTCAAAACCGCCAAAAGCGATTCGGTGCTGAGAGTTTCAACTATCCCCTCTGGAATTTTATACACACTAAATAATCAAATTCTGATTGCGTTGGGTGCTAATATCTTTTTGCCCAAGGAACGGTACATCATTCGCTTTGAAAATTCTTTTAGCAAATTTCCAGATAAGTTTTGGGGACTTGGCAACAACACGGATGATAAGACTTCAGAAAGTTACACGTTCACGCAGTTTTATATTAATCCTCAACTTTATCGAAAGGTTTATGGTAGTCTTTTTTTAGGAGGAGGACTTGACTTTCAGCGAGTTTTTGATATCAAGTATGACAGTGGAGGGTATTTTGATCAAGATAAAGTGCTGGGGGTGTTCGATCGTTCTTCTTATGCCGTTTTTGGCTACAGCTTGTTTATCAATTATGATTCGCGCAACCATGCATACGTTCCAGATCGCGGAAGTTTGTTTAGAGTGCGCCTTTCAAACTTTGACAAGAGAATTGGCAGTGACTATGATTTTCGAACCTTAGAGATTGACTTTCGGAAGTTTTTTCGAGTAACAAAAAAAAGCATTTTTGCGGTGCAAAGTTTAAGCACATTCAATTTTGGAGATACACCCTATCGTAACCTGGCGATCCTTGGCGGCAATGGTATGATGAGAGGCTACTTTGCCGGAAGATTCAGAGATCAGAAATTTGCCGGTGTGCAAGCGGAGTATCGTTTTCCAATAAAAGGGAGATTTGGTGGGGTGGCGTTTGCTGGTTTTGGCCAGGTGGCGAATAGCTTTGGAGATTTTGCGTTTGATAAAATCAAGCCATCGATCGGAACTGGCGTCCGGGCAGCAGTGTTGCGCAAAGAAAAATTAAATTTAAGATTTGATATCGCTGCCGGAGCTGGTGGGGCACTAAATTACTACGTGGTACTTGCTGAATCATTTTAGAAAGAATGCATCCAATACTATTTGAGGCGGGGTCAGTTACCGTTTACACCTACGGATTTTTTATTGCGCTCGGGGCTGTTCTTGGTGGCCTTTACATGTGGTGGCAAGGAAGTAAACAATTCGGTCTAACGTTTGACCAAGCAAATACACTTTTTGTGTTGTTGATCATTGCCGGAGTAGTAGGTGGGAAACTGTTTGTTCTTTTTGAACAGCCATCTTTTTATCTAAAAAATCTCACCAAACTGTTTTCCGGAAGTGGCTTTGTTTTTTATGGCTCGCTGCTTACGGCCATTCCCGTTATGCTTTGGTACTTTAAAAAGAATAAGATTCCAACGCTGGCGATGTTGGATGTGATGGCGGTGGTCACTTGTATTGTACACGGTTTAGGTAGAATAGGCTGCTACAATGCAGGCTGCTGCTACGGAATTCCTACAGATAGCATTTTCGGAGTTGTATTTTCTGATCCGGTTTGTCAAGCGCGCCCTTTAAACGTTGTGCTACATCCGACTCAACTTTACGAAGCAACGTTAATTTTTAGCATTCTTACTTTTTTGTTGATTTATAAGAGCCATAAAAAGTTTGATGGGCAATTGTTTATTCTGTATTTGATCATTTATGCTTCTGGGCGAAGCGTGCTGGAAACGCTGAGAGGCGATTTGGAGCGGGGGTTTGTAATTCAAGACTGGCTTTCTAATTCGCAGTTCATTTCAATCTTGGTTATCGGATTGAGCATTTATTTTTATGTAAAGTTGAATAGAAAAGCTACCTTGATCCATCGAAAAAAATAATAGTTATGGAAAATCAAAGTTTTGGACAACGACTAAAACAATCGACTTATAAAATCGTAAGACGCCTGCTCATTTTTTCTTTGTTAATAGGGTTGGCCATCTTTTCTTTTTTTTATTTCGGTACTTATGAAAGTGGCGTACTAGCTGGTAAGGTTTTGAGGATTACTGAAAAGGGGGTTATTTTCAAAACACATGAAGGTAAAATCAACTTAGAATCTTTCGGTGCGCTAAAGGGCACCAACCCTATAGCGGAAACGTTTGATTTTTCGGTAGAGAATAGCGAAGTGGAAGTGATAAAGCAATTACAAGAAGTGGCGTTGACCGGAGAGCGGGTAAATCTGAAGTTTGAGAAACGTTACATGGCTTTTTTTTGGCGGGGTGACACTAAGTATTTTGTTACGGAAGTAGAAAGACAAAAATAATGCCTGTGAAAAATTCATCTCAAATTGTTGTGTATGGTTCTTATGGCTATACTGGCAAACTGATCGTTGATCTTTGTAAAGCCAATAACATGGAAGTCGTGTTGGCTGGCCGCAATGAACAGTCCTTAAAGCTGCAAAGCGAAAAGACAGGCTACGCCTACCAAGTGGTGGAGAGTAACGATCTGGCAGGTTTGAAGCGACTTCTCAATCCTGCCGCGTTAGTGATTCACTGCGGTGGCCCTTTTCGCTACACAGCAAAAACAATGAGCGAGGCTTGTATCGCGACAAACACACATTATACGGATATCACTGGAGAATATCAGGTTTTTGAGTCGTTGCCGGATTTGGATCAGAAGGCGAAGGAGCTAAACATCACTATCATGCCTGGTACTGGCTTTGATGTAGTTCCCTCCGATTGCTTAGCACTTCATTTGAAAAACAGACTGCCATCGGCCACTCATTTACAGCTTGCGTTTACGATGAGCAAAGGAGGACTTTCGCGAGGCACAGCAAAAAGCATGACCGAAGGTCTCGGTTATGGCGGGTTGATTCGCACAGATGGAAAGCTGACCTATTGTGCTATGGGTTCAAAAGTAATGGAAATCGATTTTGGATCATTCAAGTCGAAAACACTGAGCATTCCTTGGGGAGATATTTCAACAGCATGGAGAAGTACAGGGATACCCAACATTGAAGTCTATACCGGAGCAACCGATAGTATGATTGCAAATGCAAAAAGAAGCAACTATTTCAATTGGCTGTTGAGAATGCGTTGGGTAAAGAATTTTATGCTCAAGCAAATTGACAAAAAGCCGGCTGGTCCCAGCGATGAAAAGCGAGAGAGTGGAAGAAGCTTTTTGTGGGGAAGAGTGTGGGATGATTCCGGCAAAGAGTGTGTGAGTCGGTTGGAGACATTGAGTGGATATTCGCTCACCGCACATACCGCTGTGAATATTGCACAAAAGATATTAGCTGGAAATTTTAGGCCGGGCTATCAGACTCCGGCTATGGCTTATGGGGCAGAGTTGATTATGGAAGTGAACACAACCAAGCGTACGGATGTGTAGTTAGTGCAAGCCTAGAGATAAAATAAATGGGGAGGTAAACAAATTTATCTTACCGATGAGTAAAGAGGCTAGCCGTGAATCATAACGCCAAAAACAAAACCTGGCCAAAATTCAAAGGTTTGATTATTGTTTTCAATTTGCCATTTCAATAAAGAAGGGGCAAGGGTACGATCCGTATCAGTCCAAAAACAATTGTAGGTGAGTCCCCCAAAAATGTAAATGCCGTACAATTTGGGTTTTAATCGTGTACCGATTTCAACTTTAGCTCGCGATAGTAAACTCAGTGATTTGGTGAGATTGTCGCTATCAAAACTCACATGTTGAAAATCCATTCCATAACTCAGAAATCGAAACTCCATCATCCCCGGCACTGTTGATCGGTTGAAAAACATTTTCTTTACACCGTACCCCATGGACCATGCACCTTTTGAAAATGGCGATCGAGAATAAGTTACCGAATTGACCCAATAGGTATTTCTATTTGCTAAGTTGATACGTTTGTTCTTGGCGTTTCCCGTGGCAAACTCGTAGTTAAGCGCAAATAGTTCTGTTGAATAGACAGACAAATAACCTAGTTGACCAATATTCAATAACCCGAATGCGGTGCCATCTCGACTATTGACTTGCCCTCCTTGTCGGTAGATGTTAATTAATCCTATTTGCGTTCCTTGAGAACGCTTGGCCCAATTGATCAATCCGACCTGAAATCCATTCATCCGCTCAGCAAAATTGAACAAGCCTAGCTGTACACCCCAGGGATTTTTATTTTCAAAGGAGTTTATTCCTTCCGTTGACCCTGCATGATTAAATGCCCCGAGTTGAAAACCATACAAACCACCCTCAGTCCGGTTGATCAGCGCTGCAATCTGTACTCCATCCATAGATGTCACCGAAACATTTGAAATGCCAGCTACTTGCAAGCCAAATGAGAATTTGTAAATGATATTAGAAATGCCTGCGACCTGCGTACCGAACATCGAATTTTTACCCAGATTTATAGCACCTGTTAGCTGCAAGCCAAAGACTTCGTCTACAACAATATTGGTAAGCCCTGAAACCTGAATACCCGATAGATGCGAGTTAAATCCACTCTTTAATTTTTGATTGGCTTCTTTTTTTGATAAGCCTGCAAAAGCATTTCCACCAGTTACATTGGCAAGCCCCGCGATTTGCAAACCGCTTGTGCCATTGGTGTTTAAATTTGAAATCCCTGCGATTTCAAAAGCTAAATTTTTAGCGGAGTAACCAGAGGTAAGGTTGAAGGAAAACTGATTGGTAAAACTACCTGGCTGCAGTCCATTGGTACCCACAGATGGAGCAATCGAGAATTGCAGCGGACGAATTTTTACCGACTTTTCTTGTGCAGTCAATGATAACACGCAACAATTAAAAAGTAAAAAAAGATAGATGTCTTTGGAACTAATCAATCTATTGTGGGCTATTGATGAAGGTCTGTCATAGTTAACCGAGAAAGTAGAAACTACCAAGCGCATGAATTTATAACTAGCGCGAACCGGAAACTAATAACTTGCCCAGCTCTTCTTTGTCCAACATGGTTACACCCTTTTGCGCAGACATGGTTTTGTCAGTGGAATTGGTTTGATTGACTGAAGGCTGATTTTCATTTACTCGTTCTACAATCGTTCGGTAAACAATTTTTTCTTTGACAATAGTATCCGGTTTGGCTGCAAGGAAAACAGTGTCTATTTGAAGTGTAGTTTTTTCCACAATCAGAGGCTGACGATTCAGTGAGCCTGAGAACCAAGCGATGCCACCGACTATCATGACTAAAGCCACTGCCGCATAGGAAGGGATTGGCTTTGCGTACCATGGATAAATCGAAACAGCGCGACCTGTCTGACGTGTGTGTTTAATTTTACGCCACACATCGGAAGATTGAAAGACTGGTGATTGAGGCTTTAACTCGCTCAACGAAAAATTCACTTTTCGAATTTCCTCGTATTCCTCTGCTGAATCGATGACAGTGTTTACCAACTCTCTTTCAGCAACCGTTAATTCCTGATAGGTGCGTGACTGAAGAAGTTTTTCGATTTGATCGATGTTTTCCATACTTATTATTTTTCTAAAACCAACTTATATTGTTGCAAACGACTGGCCAGGCGTTTTTTTAAATAGAACAATCTTGATTTGACTGTTCCTTCCGGACACTGAAGGACTCGCGCGATTTCACTCACATCCATTTCCAATTCGAAACGCAAAGAGAACATGGCGCGCACATCTTCATCTTCTTCGCATAATACCTGATCTAACTTTTGTTGGAAGGCGAGCTGATCCAGATGATTGCTGACAGACTCATGTGTGTGATCAGAAATGACGATCAGACTATTTGCCTGCTTTCGAAATGCTTGCCTACGGTATTCATTCTTGCACATGTTGTGCGCTATCGAATACAACCACGTGGAAAATTTTCGACTAGAATCAAAGGCAGTCCTGTTATCTAAGATACGAATGAAAAGGTCGTGTAAAAAATCTTCTGCCTTCGGCTTGTCCTGCCACAGCATGCGATAGAAGTACCTAAGAAGTGGCTGGCTATAGCGATGATAGATCACCTCCAATGCCCGCTCACTTCCCTGGCTTGCTTTCTCCATCAGCGCTTCGTCTGACAGTTTTTTTAAATCATGATTAAAAAATAGCACGAAGTTTATTTCTCAATTACTTCCATGAAAATTCTGAATCCCACAGCCGCATCCGGTTTGGTATAGCTGTTGATGCTTTTGATGGTTGATTCTTCCGGAACGTGATTCCAACTTCCGCCACACGCTTTTCCTTTTTCCTGTATCATTTCGGCTACGTTGCCCACTACATCGTATAATCCAATATCATTCGGAAAGTACGCTTTGGTGGCACTCATGGCAAAGAAACCATCGGCTGCACCTAATCCGACCTTCTGTATTCCGGGGCAGGTAATCTGATCAGATACTTTAAAATTTCCCAAGTAGCAACCTCTACTGTTGATTGGGCTATTGCGTAAGCCGTAATAACGGAACCAAGGATAAAGAATATCAGGATCACTCAACGAGACCATTCTCTTTTCGTGATTTTTGTCAAATTCTTTTCCGGGAGGCGTGATTCGCACTTCCACTTTTTGCTCAGTCGGATTCAAGGAGGTTGGGTTTTTTATTGCAGCCGCAGCCAGCTGCCATTCGTTCAATGAAGGTAAGCGGAACTTTACTTTTTTAAACTTATGTTCAGTCGAACGGTTGTATTGTTCGGTAAGCCAATCGCAATACGCAACTGCGGCCTCGTACGAAAGGTTGACGGCCGGATAGGTTGAGAATCCTTTGTTCTTTTTTGTTGGGATATGATTTGACGAGTAGCCTTTCATAAGCGAAAGAGTCGGCTCGCTAAACTCTGAATAATCGAATTTGTATTTTTCATAGAGATCTGTCAGATTGTGATCGTTCAGGTAATTCAAAAAAAGATTGTATTGCTCGTTCGTCACTTCTGTGTCGAAGGCATAGATGGTTTGATAGACCTGCCGAAAGCCATCATCAACGGATTTGATATTTACCTTTGAAGGGTAGTAAGGAATCTCTTCCGGAGCATTATCAAGAAAACGTGCCATGATACCTTCGTTGCCTGTATCCTGCGCGATTTTTTCCATCACTTTTTTTAGTTCGCGTGCCTTTTCGACTGATCCCTCTTTGATGTACGATTCATATAACAGAATCATTGGCAATAAATAATTTGGACTGAATTGCTTTCCGGCATCGTGGCTTGTCTTACCATTGAAGTCGACCAATAAATAGTCCATCAAAAACTCTTTTTCAAGATTTTTTCGAATTTGTGAAATGTTATCCACGTTGGTTAAACTGTGCAGCGATGCCAGCCCCACTACGTAAAGGTATTCTTTGATGGAGTGAACATTTTCTTTTGGGATGGTTAATGCATAATAGAATTTTTTACCAGCATTTTCTTTTGGCAGCATGGCGCAAAGCGCAGAAACATTCCACGGTCCGCTATTGGTGTAATTGATATTGGCTGCTTTAAACTTTCGTTGTAGATAGTTTACATCGTTCAGCATTTCTAAATTGATAATGCAAACATCTTTTCGGATTCCGTATGCATCCTGCAATAGATACAAGGGAATTGTAGTGTTTTCGCCTTCCGTTATTAAAATAGACGAAGGCGCTACGGATTGAAGCACATTGTAGCTGTAGTTGATAAGCGAAGAACATACCTGAGCACCTTTCAAAAGACGATCGCTAAAATGAGATCGCCCTGATTGATCTAATTCAACTTCGGAAAGCAATTGCAAGAGCGCATAGGTTTCCGGTCTTTCCGGATTTCGTGCATAGGCTGTTTTTAAAAGTGTTTGTGCCTCCGATGTTAGCCCTTTGTTCCAACCTTTCACTACCAGAAGTTCAAATGAATCGGGAACGGACATTTCCATTTGGCGAATAATTTCAGTGAGCTTTTGAGGAGGCTGTTGCGCAAATACGGATGCCGTGTAATAATTGAGCCAAGCCGATGCGTTGGCAACAGATGTGGCTGTTTCCATTTCCCAGGCTTTTGCCTGATCGCCATACCACGCTAATGTCTTTATTTCCAATGTTTTTGGAAGGATTCGTTCGGCAGGCAAGCTCATGCCCACGAGGGGTAAAGCCAGTAGTAAAATTAAGAGTCGTTTCATGCTAGTTTTATAAGATTGTGGTGAATTATGTCAGTTCGATTGCCATTTGCTTGCCCGCGAGCCAAGGTCAAATAAAGCAATTCGTAGCGCAGTACACCCGAACAGAAGAAACGTTCAATTGGCTGGAGAAGTATTTAAGAGAAGAGCGATGACCTTATTTTTTGTTGATCATTTTTTTTACAAACTCCAACTGCCTGTCGTAGTTGTTTAATAAATCTTGTGGTTCAATGGTCACGATGTGATCGGGTATTGTGCCGCGCCCCTGTTCGAATTCGCCACGTGTGGCATTTGAGTAAAATACCAACGGACTACCAATTTGAATTTTTGAGCAAGGAAGTTCTACATGAATGAAGCTGGCTCCGTTGCCTCCTTCATAGGCACCACCACACTCCATACCTACTAATGAGCCTACTTGATACGTTTTGCAGGCCGCGAGGAACTCAGATGTCGTGGAAAACGAGCGCTCATTTTGTAAGATGTAAACAGTGCCTTTAAATCGATTGGGCTTTGGTTGCTGAGGCTGCAAGTCAGGAGAGAATTCTTCTAGCAATGAAAAAGTACCATCTGGTTCTTTCTTCAACTGCTTTTTTACATTTTTTTTATCCTCCACCGAAAGGTCAGAATAGGCCAGGAATTCAGAACTGTCACCTATGGCATGCATCTTCCGATAGTACCGCACAGCCGTGTCTTGCTTCATCAAATAGGTGAATAGTTCAATGCCTTGACTGTCCCACCCGCCCGGATTGCTCCGCACATCAATAATCAGATTCGTACACTTTTTAGATTCTATTTTTTTCATGGCAACGTCCATGAAGTTTTTCATTCCTAATCTCGCTTTTTCGCTAGTCGTCATTCCATTGCCACCAAACCCATCGAATCGGAGGAGAGCGGTACTAGGAGCATCTGCCGGAAAGGACAACCGCCAAGGTTGTTTGTGTCGTTGGTTGTACAATTGATTCGCTTTCTGATTGATTTTATTTTTCGTGTAAGCTCTTTCGGTAACTCCGTATTTCTGAGCAGGCACCGTTGTGAGATAGAGGTTTCCATTCGGGTCTTTAAATTCAACATCAAACTGATCGGGGTGTTCGATCAGCGTGTAATAGAACAAACAAAATAATCCGCCTTGCAAGGCCGTGTTCTTCGATACCTCAATGTAGCCATCCGACCAATAGTGTTTTTTGATAGTCTGCATGATGCTCTCTGAAGAGCGGCCATTGAGTTGTACCAATTCATAGCCTAAGGTAATCTGTGGATCGGTGCTGCCATTAAAAATAACATACAGCTTGTTGTCAATTGGAAATAAGAAAAATGGAAATGTGCGAATACTTCCGATGTAGCGATTGAAGTCGGCAGTGGGTAGTGCATTGGTGTGAGCACAGCGCACATTCGCAATAACATATAGAACACTTTTGTAAAACGAATAGAAAGGCAATGGCTTATCAAATGATTGATATACACTGTCCAGCTTAGCATCCATTTTTTCCTTGGGCAAATAGCGATAGAATCCCGGATGAGTTTCGGTAAGTATTTTTCGCAGGTAATTAAAATCTTTCTGCATCTGCTCGGGCGAAAGTATTTTCGTGGCGAGCGAATCCGGTTGTGTAAGACCGATCAATGGAGAAAGTAAAAGGATCAGAAAAAGATGACGAGGCTGCTTCATAGTTTTTTTGAGGTAAAGAAACGCAGCAGTGGCCTCCTTTTCTGCTCAAATCTAGATTTGAGCGTTGATTTAACTCTTTTTTTGTTGTTGGGCCAAAAATTCGGTTGGCGATACGCCCGTAAATTGCTTGAATGTGCGCTGGAAAGTAGCCTGCGAATTAAAGCCACACTCAAAAGCGATGCCTGTGATGGTGAGATGCGATTGAGATTTCAGCAATCGCTTTTTTAATTCTTCAATCCGATATTGGTTGACGAATTCATTAAAGCTTTTTCCGGCATGCTGATTTAATACTGCTGAAATTGTTTTTTGTGGAATGCCCGTTGCCTTCACTACATGGCTCAGCGTCAATTCTGGGTTGAGAAACAAGCGATCTTGGTGAACAACTTTTTCTAATACTGCCAACGTTTTTTGGATAGTTTCTGTGTCTATGTTTTTTGCAGAAACCGAAGTTCGTGCTTTCAAATATCCATTGAATCCAAGCCAGTACACCATCACCGTGAGTGGAATGTAAACCGGGTACCATCCCACCCAATCGAGCAAAGCATCCGACAATGAAGGGATGAGGTAGGGCACTAAGTGAAGCAACCAAATGCTTTGAAAAATAGTAAAGCTGATCAAAAATTGTTTGGGCCATGCCAGAGCTTCAGGTTTGTGATTAGTAATCCATTTATGCCAGGCGACCACAGTATAAGTCGTTAAAGATAACCAACGAGGGAAATCTGCATAGACATTGTATTGATAGATAAAATTATCCCAAATCTTGAATTCATTTTTAGTTATGATTTGTAGAACGGCTCCTAGCACAAGAACAACACCGATGAAGCTGGGAAAGATGTCAATAATAGATCCATAAAAATGTACCCGATGTGATCGATTGAGTTTGAATCCGGGCACGTAAAGTGACTCAGTATAAAAATAAACCAGCGGTCCGATGGGCATGATGATAACAAGCGGGATAATCAGCGAGATGATGGCCCAGATGGTTGAACCACTTAACAAGTTTTGGTTAAGCAAGTAGAGATTCAAACAAGCAAGAGAGATTAGAAAAAGGATTACAGCCAGCAACTTATTTGCATACAACTTTTCTTTTTTGTGATAAAGCAATAAGCTAATAATGAGGCCCTGAATGGCTCCCAGCAAAATGAGACTATCTAAGAAATTCTTCAGTTGCATTTAAATGTGATATACCCAGTTTTTGTATTGGCCATCGGTAGAATTAAAATCCGTTCGCTTTTGAAAATGCCAATCTAAAGCTTCGATGGATTCAATTCGATCGAGTTGAAGATTGCGATAGCCTTCTTTACTTCCGACTTTCGTGAAGCCACCTGTTTGCCAGCAGACCAGTACAATTTGATTTCGGGAAGTAGTACATACGCCATACGGACACGCGGTGCGAGGTAATGGCTCACGACTAAGGGAGATACGACATCCCTTTTTGTGTTCAGATGCCTCCCAGAGTTGCTGTGTCAGTTCTTCGAGCGACAACGTATTTACTTTAATTGAATCTAACGGCTACCATCGCAGGCCACAACTTGCCGGTGATCAACAGTAGTTTACTTTTCTTTTCATAGGCAATTCCATTTAGAACATCAGCGTTCGGATTGAGTGGAAATACCCTTTCAGCGAGTTCGGTCATGTCCATGCGACCAACCACTTTACCGTTGGATGGATCAATTTTCAAAATAAAATTAGTCTGCCATTGGTTGGCGTAAATGAATCCATCGATGAACTCCAACTCATTCAGTTTTTCAGAAGGCTTGTCTCCATCCGTTACTTTCAAAATGGTTACGGGCTCAAGTGTTAGCGTGTCAAGAAAAAAAAGTTGGTTGGTGCCATCACTAACAATCAGATTGTTGCCATTGTGAGTGATGCCCCATCCCTCGCGATCGTATTCGAATTCTCTAATTTTTTCAAACGTCCGTAAGTCATACACAAAACCGATTTTTGTTTGCCAGGTGAGCTGGTAAATTTTATTGTTTAGAATGGCAATACCTTCACCAAAGTACTTTTTATCAAGAATCACCTTTTTGTCCTGTTGACCCGTGGCGATGTCTACTTCCGCAATCCATGAGGTTCCGTGCTGGCCAGTGCTTTCAAAAAGCCTGCCTTGCTCAACAACAAGCCCCTGCGTAAAAGCTGTTTTATCATGGGGAAAAATTTTGACGATCGAATACTCGATCAGATCTTCTGCCGCAGCTTCCTTTTTTTCTTTGGTCTGGCAACCGAAGAAACAAAATACGAATACAACCAAAACAAAAAATATCGCTCTCATTCCCGCTTATTTGATTTATCTATTTGAAAACAACAACCCTATCACCCCTTTGGAGCAATCTACCAAAAGGCTTCAGTTGAATCCCTTTGTTTTCTAAAAATCTTTCAAAATCAGCAGCATGATTTTTATCCACAGAAACCAATAACCCACCGCTCGTTTGCGGATCGGCAAGAATAGCGCGTTGCTCATCATCCAGCGGAGCTATTTTGGCTCCATAGCTGTCCCAATTGCGTTGCGTTCCTCCAGGTGTTGACTTTTGATTGAGGTATTCCAATAGAAACTCAAACTTTGGCACTTTTTCAAATTCAATTTCTGCTGAAAGATTACTCCCCTCACAAACTTCGGTGAGGTGTCCCAACAGCCCAAAGCCTGTAACATCTGTCATGGCATTCACATAAGGCAACTTGGCGAAGTCAGCGCCAAGTTTGTTTAATGTTAGCATTGAATCGATAGCTATTTTCAAATGCTCTTCTTTTACAATTCCCTTTTTCTGTGCAGTCGTTATAATTCCCACCCCCAGCGGTTTTGTGAGGTATAGGATTGATCCCTCCCTAGCGGTATCATTTCTCTTTAAATGTTCTTTCTTCAACTTACCCGTTACGGCCAGCCCAAACACCGGCTCAGGGCAATCAATGCTATGTCCACCCGCCAATGGAATTCCAGCCTGAGCGCAAATTTTCCGACTTCCTTCCAAAACTTCTTTGGCCACTTCCGCAGGAATTTTGTTGATCGGCCAGCCGAGAATGGCAATAGCCATGAACGGCTCTCCACCCATCGCATACACGTCACTTATGGCATTGACAGAAGCAATAGATCCAAATGTAAAAGGATCATCAACAATCGGCATGAAAAAATCGGTCGTACTAACAATACATGTTCCATCTCCAATATCATACACGGCTGCATCGTCTTTCGATTCGTTGCCTACTAGCAGTGATGGAAACTTTGCTTTTGGTAAATCGGAGTGAAGCATAGCATCCAGGATTGCTGGGGAGATTTTGCAACCGCAACCAGCGCCATGTGAGAATTGAGTTAATTTGATTTCAGTCATGTTGGGGTTAATAACTACAACAGGTCTCTTTTGCACAGATAGTTGTAAATAACGTATACGTAAAGTTCACAAAACTAATTAATTACCGCGACAGAAAGACAATTTGAAGGTGCACAGAAAATTTCCTTTGCTCATAATTTTCTTGTCACCTCGTATTCTGAAGACATTCTTTCCGCAAAAGTACTTGCATCTATTCCATCCCAAGGCAAGGTCAGTTTGACTCTTTCTTTTTTACTTTCTATGCTTTCCAGATAATACTTGTCGTAATAAGTGAGAAGTATTTCAATAGTTCCGGCCATATCACCACCCAATAGTTTCTCTTTGGCAGCTTTGTAATGTTGTCCACCCAATCGCTTCACAATTTTGTTCATAGCTTCCAGGAACTCGCCCCGATCAGCATGACCATATTCTGCAACAAGGCGTTGAACTCTCACTTCCTTGGGGACGTCCATTTGTACAATGGGACTATTTTTCATGCGCAACCAAAAATCGGGCGGTAAAAATACTTTGCCGATGGTGATCGATTCATCCTCAACCCATATTGGTTTCGAGATGTCGAGTTGAAAAATTTCCTCGAATAGTTGGTTGTGAAACTGTTCGGTAGTTGGCTGGGGAAGTTGCATCAGACTGCCAAAGGCAGAGCCTTTGTGGTGCGCCATTTTTTCTAAATCAAGAATCTGTTCGCCTTGTACAGCCAAAGCTCTTAGCACTTCACTTTTGCCACTGCCTGTGCAACCACCAATTAGAGTTATTTGCAAAGGTTTTTGGAAAGCCTCGAACCCAAACTGCCGGTAGGCTTTATAGCCGCCTTTCAATAGTTGAGATTTGATTTTGGCCATCCCTGCAAACTGACAAAAATTGGAGGAACGCATTCCCCCACGCCAGCAATGCACAAGAATTTCTTTGCCGGCAGCAATCGTTTCAGTTTGTTGAATAATTTCCGCCAGGCGTGGACCTACCAAACGAAAACCTTCTCGAATGGCCTCGGCTTGACCTTTCTTTTTATAGGCGGTTCCTACGATCGCGCGTGCTTCATTGTTTAATAATGGAATGTTGATAGCGCCTGAGATGTGGCCTTCTTCAAATTCTCCTTCTGAGCGGACATCGATAACGGGCTGAGACGTGCGTAGCGCAAGGAACTCTTCAACAGACAAAGACATTTACCAAAGATCGGAACTATTGATTGGATTTTCTAACGGAAATAGTTAGATCGAGCGCCTGCCTTTCTCAATCTCCAAAATTTACCGACAATATCGAAGAGATACCAATTCGGAATCCGTAGTCCTGATAAGTTCCATTAGTGAATGAAACGGCACCTTCAATACGGAAGATCCTTAAGATGCCGTCTAGCCCATATCCAACTTCGGTATAATTTTTCGATGAAGGAGTGGCCAGATAATTGACAAAGAAGTTTTCTTGTACGCCCATCAATCGAATTACAGGGATTCTTGTGATGAGAAATTTTCGAAAATGATAATGGGCGCTCACCGAAAGGTACTGATCCTTGGTGCTGTAGAGGTAGTAATCCATGAGGCGGAAGCCTGTTACGGGGTCTGTCGTGATGATAGGTGTTTTATTTCCTAGAAAGTGTTTGAAGTCCATAAAGTAGAGCTTGTCAGCATTCAGGAATTTACCTGCCTTCACGTTGATATCAAACGTGCCGCGAATACCAAATTTAATTTGCTGACGAATACCCGCTTCAATCAGATCAAAGTTTACATCGCTGCCCAGCACACTATTAAATCCTTTGCGGTAGTCAAGCGTGAGTAGTGGTGATGAGTTTTGTATTCTGGATTTGAAACCGTTACGAATAACGAACTTTTGCCATGGCCTTGCCTCTAAACCGATGGCTCCGGTGAATGCTGTGTTGGTTTCGAATCCGGTTTGAGATTCAATATTAACAGGAGCATTCGGTCGATAATGTTCTCTATTTTCGCTAAAGAAAGTATAGTCGGATTTGTTGTCAAGTTCTGTTCTTCGCGAAAGAGACCACGAAGAATGAAATGTAAATTTCTCGTTCAAACGTTGCCTGTACTTCAGGTCAATAAAATTCTGTTCGTATAATTTCATCCAGTTATCGCCACTAAATAGAGAGGTAAGGGTATTGACAAAGGAATGTATCGGCTCGTCTGAATTGTATTGTTCTACATATCGTCCGCCCTCTAAGGTAAGTCGCGTGCCAGCATTTCGATATTCCACACGAAGCTTACCGCTTAACAATTCTCTGGAAAAAGCATAACGTGCAATAGGGCTGATTTCAAGCCTCGAAGTTCGGGCCTTTTTGGTGCTGTCTTTTTTGTCTTTGATCACCCAACGCTTGTAATAGCTAGTCCGGTAAATCAAGTTAAACCCTTCCACCGTATTGAATCCTCCATACGGTGTGTGAATGCGGAAGTCGGACGTTTTGGATAGCTTATAGCTGTCGCCAACAATGATGTCGGTCAACTGAAATCCTTTTTTGCCTTTTTTATTTCGAAGTGTGTCTCCTTCTTCTTTTTGTTTTTCAACTGCCGAAATGCTATCAGTGATTACATAACCGCGTTCTTCCTGTTTAGACAGAGCAACCGGGCGCACTTCTGACCAGAAAACGGAATCCTTCTTGTAGGCCAGCGAGTCCACGATAAATGTCCGCTCCTCAAGTACTTCCGGTTCTTTTGTCTGCTTCTGTTCTTGCTTTTCGTACTCCCTCATCATCTGCCGTAACTCTTTATTTGTTACTTCTTTGCCAGAGGCGAGTCGTTCCTGAAGTTGCTGATCTTTTTTGCTGAATTTCCCTGCCTTGCCGGCAGGTTGGTTTTCAATTTTTTTAGCTTCTTCTTTTTCAATGGTTGCGTCAATCACTTTCATCTCAGGCACTACCATGGCCGGGTTGAGTTTGATTTTGTAGTCCTTCAACGTGGCAAAGTATTCGCCCGTAAAGTCAAAACCAAAAACCTTGCCTTCTACGAAAAACTGTTGCGAGATGGGAAGCCATGCCTTATCTTCAATCGGATTATAAATTTGTTTGACTTTAAATTTAATGCCGAGTTTTACTGTTTGCATATCCAAACTGTGGATGCTCCACCAATCTTCTACGATGAAAATAATTCCCTCAAAAACATTATCGCCTCTTGAGCGTGGAGTTACTTTGATTTTGCTGATTTCAAATTGATTGTCTTTAAACGAGCCGAGGTACTCAAACTTGTAGTAAGAAAACGACTTGGGCGATAAAGGCGATACAACCTCTGCTATTTCTGGTTCATAGAAACTCCCAAACACAAATTGGTTGGGTGAAGTATTCCGATCTTTACCCTTTGTGTATACGGCAATTACTTTTTCTTCGAATTTATTGGGGCGTGTGAATTTTATTTCGCTAACCGACTCAGAAATGAATACACGGTCTTTCGTAATGCCCTCTTTTTCGATGGCTTTCTTGGCAAACCAAGGGTAGTCTCTAAGTTGTCCCTTTCCCTTTATGTACACCTTGGCGGTGTATGAGTCAATCTGCTGGGTATGGTAGTTGGCCTTGCCAATTGCCTTGCGCATAATGGTATAGGCTGGATCTTCTTTGCCCGCCTTCACCACTACATTTTGAAGAACAATAACCTGTGTTTTTAACGTGACGTTGATTTCCACGAAATCACTAACGATCGTCACTTTTTGTTGCTGGGTTTCATACCCGAGATATTGAAACAAAATATCATATTGCCCGGGGGGGAGAGCCAATTCAAAACGTCCATTGATATCCGTTGCCGCTCCGGCAGCAGTTTGCTTTACGAAAACACTTGCAAAGGCAAGAGCGGTACCGTCATCGCCCTTGATAAGCCCGCGAATACCACCTGAATAGGCATCGCAACTTATTAGAGAGAATAAAACAAGGGTAAGGAAGCTTTTGATCGGGTTCATCAAAGCCATAGACGTCATCAAGTTGATTAAGGTTGCTGCTAAGACGGAAGTTTATACGTAAAAGTTCTTCATGCGGATCATATTTTCTACCGGTTCTGGAACGAGGTAACGAATAGATTTATTGTTCTTGATACAGTTTCGAATATAGGTAGCTGAGATATCTATCATGGGCGCTTCCACGATCGTCACTTGTGGATGACGTTTCAAATCTGAATTTGTTACATGGGGTCTTGGATAAACATATAGACCAAACTGAGCAAGAATCTGTTCGTGGTTTTTCCACTTCGTAAAATTTTCCAGATTATCTTCTCCGATTATAACCTTAAATTCTTTGTTTGGGTATTTTTCGGTTAGGTAGGCCAACGTATGGATAGTGTAACTAGGTTTAGGTAGATGAAATTCCACATCCGATGCTTCCAGTTTATAGTTATCCGCAATTGCGGCTTTTACCAGATCGTAGCGATCAAATTCGTGCAGTAGACCTTTGCTCGGTTTGAATGGGTTTTGAGGAGAAACTACGAGCCATACTTTGTCTAGGTCTGTGTTTTGTGCCATTATGTTGGCAATAATTAAGTGCCCCATATGAATGGGGTTAAATGAACCGAAAAAGAGGCCAATTTTTTGCCGTTGATTCATCTCTCAATTGTCGAGAGGAACTGAGCCGGAGTCAAAACAGGAATTGATGAGGACTTGAAATCTTTGGTGTTTCGGGTAATAATCGCTTTAATGTCTTTCACCATCATCGCACTGAAATATTGCAACCCATCTTCAAAATCCAAAAAGTCAGAAGTTACGATCTGCTTGAAGAAGATAGATTCAAGATCAATAACGTGTATCCAATCTAGGAATCGCCCAACAATAACAAATGAATCTTGCTTATGTTTAGCAGCGAAATAGGCAACTGTAGATAAAGTAAGAGCCGAAATATGGATGTCAATCTTACCCATATCCTTTAATACAAATATGGATTCCGCATCTTTAATAAATTCAGTACGGTTAAGCGCGAGATCGAGAACTACATTGGTATCTAAAAATACTTGAGGGATCATTACTTATGCTTTTCCATAAGATATCTATATCTCTCTTCACGATAATCAAAGTCGTTGGGTGCTTTTCCAAGTATTCCCTTCAATTCCATAACCGAAGATCTCTTTTCAGCTAATGGTTTTGTGGGTGTTAATTTCTTTAGATACTCTTCAACTACTGATGACAGACTAATACCTTTTTCAATAGCATATTTTTTAGCCTCTTGAATTACTTTGCTATCGAGCGTAAGTGTCAGTTTTGCATTCATGGTTTTTAGAAAAGAAATTACAGATAGTAAAATTGCAAAATTAAAGCAGAAAATTCAAGATTTAGCTCTAAATGACTCATACAATCGTTGCGCTTCTGCGAGTGACGTAGACAGATCCTCATTTAGAAGTACCACATCAAACTTATCCTGAAAGCTCATTTCAAATTTTGCTTTAAAAAGCCTTCTAGAAAAGCTTTCTTCTGACTCAGTCCCGCGCTCCCTCAATCTTTCTGCTAAAATTTCTAAAGAAGGTACTTTGACAAATATTGATAACGCTTTTTCTCCGAAATATTTTTTAAGGTTGATTCCGCCTTTCACGTCTACATCAAAAATCACGTTTTTCCCATCTGCCCATATTCGATCTATTTCTGACTTTAATGTGCCATAGAAATTCCCGGCATAAACCTCTTCCCATTCGATGAACTCATTCGCATCAATTTTAAGTTTGAATTCCTCAGGACTTAAAAAATGATAATCTTTTCCATCCACTTCCTTCCTCCCTCGTTTATCGCGGGTGGACGCAGAAATTGAAAAGCCCAAATCTGGATTGGTCTTCAGAAGATGATGGACAATCGTTGTTTTGCCGGAGCCTGACGGGGCAGAAAAAATCAACGCCTTCCCAGCCATTATTGAGACAATTTTTGTGTAATCTGATTCCTGATTTGATCAATTAGTTCGGCAGGAACATCGCCACCGCAGCAGTTACATTGGAGCAATTTTTTGATGGCCATGTCTAGATCGTATGAGCTATAGCACGGCCTACACTGATTCATGTGTGCCCTAAAGTAATTTCGTTGTTCTTCACTTGCTTCACCATCTAAAATGGTTTGTAGCATCTCTCTACACGTAGGCTTTGCCTGATTGCCTTGCATGAAAGGATTGTTGACGTTACTCATAATTATGCTTTATTATAACCCATTGTTTTCGCGTATTCTCCTAATTTCTCTTTCAGCAGATTTCTGGCTCTGTGTAGACGACTGCGGACGGTACCAATTGGGATGTCCAATATCTTAGCCATTTCTTCATACTTGAAGCCTTCCAAATCACACAGGATAATCACCGTTTTAAAATCTACGTCCAATGAATTCAATGCATTTGAGATCTCATCCCCAATCATATTGTTCAGCGATTCCACACGCAAGTCAGGTGTAATTTGCCGATCAACGTCCTCCGAATTATAATACGTCTCTACTTCTTGGTAGTCTACTTTGTTAGGCTCTTTGCTTTTCTTACGATAGTCATTGATAAAGCTGTTTTTCAAAATGCGGAACAGCCAAGCTTTAGCATTAGTTCCTTTTTGGAAAGATTCTATAAAACGATAAGCCTTTAGATAGGTGTCCTGCACAAGGTCATTGGCATCGTCTCGATCGAGGGTAAGCCGATAGCCGAAATTATACATCGAGCGAATATGAGGAAGAAACTCGTTGTTGAACACGTCTCCTTTCTCTTTTTCAGTATAGTGTTGCTTAGGAGCTTCTTCTAATTCCATCGAGGGGTAAAAGTAGTAAAGAAAGCTGATTGGCGGATTGCTTCGCCTAAACGATTTTGTAGTTTTTGTACTCGCCAATGCGAAAGCCGACTAGGCGTTTTATTCTCTCTTTGAGCGAATAATTCTTTTTGGAAACATCAAAGTCAAATCTCCAATTTTTTTCATTGATCCGCTTGGCCATCACAGACGGGTGGGTGTCCAGGAAGAGAGCTAACGAATCAATTTGACTATAATCAAATTCCGCTGCCTTGGCCACATGTTCATCTACCCATTTGTCATCGTGGTAGAGACTACTAAAAGCGCGTTGTTTATGCTGCATTGCACGAGGATCACGGACCCAGCCATAGTGATAGATATAAGCATCGATTAGTTTTACGCTGAGTTTCTTGTTGGGTTCCTTCCGGAACCCTTGTGCATCGCGATAAGAGAAAATGCTTTTTTTGTTTCGTACGATTCGAATCTCCCTGCGGTACCAATTCCAAGATTCCCCGACATAGTCATATGAGCCATAGAAGTGCGTGTAGTGAAAGAGTAACCCGTCAACGGCCATATCATCTTTATATTTGGCCATTGCCTGACGAATGGTGTCGTAATACTTTTCATGAACAACTTCATCGGCCTGTATGTAGAAACACCAATCTACATCTGGCGAAACAGCTTGAAAGGCTTTATCGGTTTCAACAGCCAACACACGGCCACCCTCGCGAAGGGTATCATCCCAAATAGTATGGATAATTATAATTTTAGGGGAGTTGATGGCCTGGATTAAATCAAGCGTATTGTCTTCACCACTTCCAACAGCCACAATAAACTCATCGCAAAGCGGCAGCACAGAAGTAATGGCCTCAACAATTGGGTAGTCGTATTTAACTGCATTTCTTACGATGGTAAAGCCAGCGATTTTCATGTCCAAATTTAATTAATGAAATCACTCGTTAATAGTCTTCGTTACTTTTTAAAATTGCGGTCAATTTTTTGGGTGAGCAGATTAGGAGAGTAACAATTAAAAAGAGTATCGAATAGGTTAGAACTCTAAAATACTGTAGCCAGTCGTAGACGTACCTACCAAGAATATCACTTCCAATAATGGGCGTGAACATCAGAGCATTGACAACAAACAGAATTGAAAGAATTTTGAACCTGCGCTGAGACTTATAATCAGCAATGAAAAAATATGTCAAGTATATGATTGCAGGGAAAATATAAATAAAAGCATATTTCTGTTGGTGAGGAAACAAAAGCGGAGTCACCACAAAAAGGTAGGAGTACTCCCAGAAGTTTTTTAGCTTAGAGTCGTTTTTCATAAAGGGTAAAGACTTAAGAAAAAATAGTGTGAGAGCAATGAAACAAAGACGGGTAAGATTCAAAATCAATTCAACAGTTTTCAAATCCAGGTTAATAAAATTGCGCTGAATGTTAAATTCAGCAGTTGTGTTGGTGATCAAAACAGGTACTAAGGCCACAAGACTGTGTGGTCCAAGGCCGGCTTCAATAACAAATTCCTTATTGGTTGGATTTATTGCTTTCCACCATTCGGTTAGCAAAAAGTTATTAAAATCATATCCAAAAATAAATGCTGGCAAGAAAAGAGAAAGTGTAAAAAATGTAATGGTGTACGCAAATCCTTTCCATTCTCTACGATAAATCAAATAAGGAATAAAAATGATGGGTAGCAGCTTTATATTGCAAGCAAGCGAGACAATCAATCCTCCAACCGCATGTTTTGATTTTCTGAAAAGCACCAAGCCCTCTAATGTAGCCCACATTAGAAAGATGGTTACTTGAATCATTGAAAAGTTGTAGATAACAAATCTTAGTATAAAAATGAAAGAAAAAATAGTCCAAAAGATCCTTTCACGTTTTGTTAAAAAATCAACGTAAAAATGATCTTTTGCTAAATTCCAGATTCGATAAAGCCAATAAGCTGACAGCATCAGCCAAATAAACTCGATAAAAAACTTTGGTAAGAAAGTAAAGGGAACTAGAACCAACGCAAACAATGGGCTGTAGTAATATTGAAGGCATTCTGAACCCTTTGTGAAACAAGGATCGTAGATATTCCCTAATCCTTTCAATTTATCGGCAGCCATCAAATACACGTCAAAGTCACCCCCTAAAATCGCACACCAGGCACAGTAAAGAATGATTAATGTATAAGCGAGATAGCTATGATAACCGTCCTTTGGTAATTTTATGTTCATTTCAGTAAAAGCTAAAACTCGTACTTATTCACTTACGCACAGCAATTAATTGATTAATTGATTAACTTTTCTGTAATAAATCTTTTCTAATGCATATTTACAATATATCTATCAATTTTAAGTTTTTGCTAGCAAAAACGATTATTCAAATGGTGAAGCTACTTAGGAAAATTGGCAACTTGTGCGTTAAAAATTTTCTTCCAATACATATTTTTTATGGTTTGTTGGTGCTTGTAGTTAGTTTACAGAGTTGGCTTCTAGAACCAAAAATTATAAATGGTTTATGGTATTATCATTACAATAACTACGTAATTTTTAAACAATCATTTTTTCATTTAATTAACAATCAAGATTTATACAGTCTTTATGTTAATGAACAAAGGGATCTATTCAAATACAGCCCAACATTTTCATTATTATTTGCCCCACTTGCAATACTCCCCGATATTATTGGGCTCATTCTGTGGAATGCATTAAATGCCTTTCTTTTGGTTTATTCTGTTAAACTATTGCCAGGCTTTTCCGATAAGGCTAAAATTAAAATTTTGTTTTTTGTATTGTTAGAATTAAATACTTCCCTACAAAATTCACAGAGTAACGGATTGATGGTAGCGCTAATATTAATTGGATTTTGTTTATTTGAAAGGGGCTTTTTCTTTGTTGGCGTTTCTTGCATCGTTCTGACAGGTTTTATCAAAATTTACGGACTAATCGCACTTGGACTCCTGGTATTCTATCCAACCAAGATAAAACATGCAATTTATACTTTGCTCAATATTGCCTTCTTCCTAATTCTCCCTTTAATCGTAATACCTGTTAAACAGCTTGTATTTCTATATCAAAGCTGGGGAAATCTTCTCTTAGGTGATCATTCGAGCGCTTATGGTCTTTCTGTCATTGGATGGTTAAATTCTTGGTTTCATGTGATGCCGAACAAGACAATTGTTTCGTTAGTGGGGGTACTAATCTTAGGCTTACCTTTGTTGTGGAGTAAGAGATATTCCTCGGATTCATTTCGGATGATGTGGCTAGCCAATGTGCTAGTATGGATGGTAATTTTCAACCATATGGCGGAATCTCCTACGTTTATTATTGCGGTAGTTGGAGTTATCCTCTGGTATTTTGCAAAGCCCGCTACTTTCACAAGTCAAGTCGTAATTCTTCTTGTCTTCGTTTTTACAATACTTTCACGGACAGATATTTTTCCAAAATATGTACAAGATCATTTTTTTGACCCTTACATGATCAAGGTTGTTCCCTGTATTCTTTGTTGGGTAGTAATTTGCTACGATTCGATTTTTGGGAAAGAGGAAAAGTTAGAGATCAACGGAGACAATCCGCGATCTCTCTAATTGCGCTAATAATTCAATTTAAGCTGCGTACTATTTCACTTGTCCATTTTCTACTTGGATTTACCTTTCGATAAATTTTCTTTTTGGTCACTCGTATTTGTCCTTGACTTAAGGATTTTAGAATTGAGCTTGTTTAAAATTGCCATATATTTACCGATATAAGATAATACCAAATTAGTAGAAATGAATAGTTGTAGGATATGTGGGAATCATAATACTTCAAATGACTATTTTGTCGCTAAAGAAATGATGTTTGGATTCAGAGATGAGTTCGTTTACTTTAGGTGTGAAAAGTGTGGTTGTGTCCAGATAGAAAATTTTCCTACAAACATTTCTAAGTATTACCCAGACTATTATTACAGCCTTGGAGGATATGATGGGAAAAGATTTCAAGGTTTTTGGGGATCAGTATACAAACTTAGAAATCGCGCATCATTTTTTCGAGACAGCTTATTTTTGAGGGTTTTACATTTTGTGAGTCCCATTGGGAAGTATGAAGTTTTTCAAGGGCTAGGAATTACAAAGAAGTCAAGAATTCTCGATGTTGGGTGCGGGAACGGTGACTTTTTTATCTATCCTTTTAAGGAACTTGGTCTTGAAAAAGTAGCAGGATGTGATCCCTTCATCGAAGAAAATCTTGATTATACAAATGGACTTAAAATTTATAAGACGGATATTTTCGGGATGAAGGGTGAGCGGGATTTGATCATTTTCAATCATTCTTTTGAGCATCTTCAAAGCCCATACGATAATCTTGCGCAAGCAAAGAAACTATTGGCACCTGATGGTATTTGTATCATCAGAACACCAGTTGTGCCTTGCTTTGCCTGGAATAGATACGGGATTAATTGGTTTCAGCTAGATGCACCACGACACTTTATTATACAGTCCACGCAGAGTCTTCTGGCTATGTCCTTGAAAGCGAAGCTCAAAATAGAGAAAATTGAGTATGATTCAACACATCATCAATTTACCGCAAGCGAGGGCTATCAAAGGAATGAGCCACTGATTTACCAAACGAATAAAAAAACTCTGGCGGAAAAAATTAAAAGACTGCAGTTCTCGAGGTTGGCAAAAAGGCTAAATAAGAAAAAGGAAGGAGATCAGGCAGCATTTATATTAAGGAATATCGCGGACTAAGCTGTCTTTTCAGGTCGATAACTCATTGTTCCTTGAGGGGCAGATTGCGGCAACAAATTCAAGTGTTTGCTTTTACAACTACACCTGCCTTACCGATATCTTCAATTATCCGCTCCGCTATGATTTCCAAAGGTATAGGTGCCTTGCACGAATCTAGAAGCCGTTTTTTGGATTTCTTTATTTCTGATCTTTTTCTGAGGTAATTAAGAAAGGCAATATGATACTTCCATCGAAGTGCCACCGCCTGTATGACAAGAGTTATTGCTTGTCTTGAATACCAAAACAATTTTGATTGAGTATTCAAATGTAAAGAATGAAAAATAAGCTTGTTTCGCTGTGTCGTTATCCAAATCCTTCTTTTTTTATTGAACTTATTAATAGTGGTAGAGGCTGGATGCCTGCAAACCGCATTGTGTTCATAGTAGCATCGCCAGCCTAGCCGCCATGCCCTCACTGACAGATCAGTATCTTCATAATAGAAGGGAGCATAAATTTCATCAAAGCCACCAAGCATATTCAATTTTTCGCGATCGACCAAGGCACCTCCGCCAGAAAGAAAAAGAGTTGTCACCAGGGTCGATGGGTTGGTTACATAGAAATTAAAAGGCTGCATTTTTTTTGAACCCGAAAATCGAGGGTACTTTCCTGCCTCTTGTATTTTGTCATCTTTTAGGCCAATGAAGCGGCCGCAAACGCCAAATGTATCTGGGTGGTCGAAATAGGGAAACAAATGCTCAAAATAATCGGGTAGCAATGAAACGTCAGTGTTTAACAATAGGACGAGATCTTTTGTTGCTAGCTCTATTCCTTTATTAATGGTTGGTGAAAAGCCACGATTTGTTTTTTGAGCAACAACCTTAACATCTTCAAAATTTTCTTTTAAAAAAATGATCGACTCATCGGTTGAGGCGTCATCGACAACGATTATTTCATGGTCAATTCCAGCCTTATGAAGCGCAGTATACACAGAAGGTAGGTTTGCTGCCAGCAAATTTCTTCCGTTATAGTTGGGAAGTACTACCGAAATGGACTTTTTGATATTCAACGCGAACAACTAGTTTAGTGGATGGATATGTTCTTGCAAATCGAGCAAACCGTTCCTTTTTTTCTGAATAGTAAAGTGGTTTTGGTTTCTTTTGAAATGTCTTGGTGGCCTCCACCAGCACAAAAATATCTACCAGATCATCCAGTCTAGTTCGTTAAAGAACGCGAAACAATCAAGTACTCGACCCACAGGCAATTTTATTAATATTGCGTTAGCAATTAACTTAAAATTACTCACTAGAATCAATGAAAGTAGGTTTTTTTTGTGGCTCTCGTGCCTGGGGTGGATTAGAAATCAATAATCTAAGACTATGTAGGTGGCTAAAAGAGCGTGGGCTTCAGCCCATATTGTTTTGTGAAAGCAATACCCGACTAGCGGATGAAGCTGCCATTCATGGCATCGAGAAAATGGAATTGGGTACACACACGAAACATTTCTCCTTTCGCACAGCTTATCAACTATCAAGAACGCTCTCCAGGCAACAAATCAATATTGTGGTCATTGGCCATTATCATCATTTTTATATGAGTGTGTGGGCAAAGATTTTTTCCGGTCAAAGCCTCCGGATTGTTTACTGGCAACAAATGCAACTGGTGTTGAATAAGAAAGATTTTTATCATTCTTTTTTCTATCGCAGACTAGATGCTTGGATCACACCACTTAATTATTTAAAAAGCCAGTTGATGGCAAACACGGTTTTGCCTCTAGACAAAATAACCGTTATACCCCTCGGTGTGGAGATAGAGTTGTTCAGCAAAGCCAATGCCGAGAAAAGGGAGCAATCCCGGAAGGAACTATCCTTACCACTAAATGAATTTATAGTCGGCACTATTGGCAGGATAGACAGACAAAAGGCGCAAGGATCATTGATAGAGTCTATTAAAATACTTAAAGACAAAGGGCTGCCAATAAAAGCGGTTTTCGTAGGTGAAGAAACGCTCGGAGAGGAGGGTTATTTGGCAGAACTAGTACGCCTTACAAATATATATGGCTTGCAAAATGAAGTTTATTTTAAACCATTTGTAAAGGATGTGCCATTGGCTTTTGCGGCATTAGACGTTTTTGTAATGCCTTCATTGTCTGAGCCAATAGGCATGGTAACCGTAGAGGCGATGGCATCGGGGTTACCCGTGGTGGGCACTAATTCTGGGGGCACACCTGAGCTTCTAGACAACGGCAATGCGGGACTTTTATTTGATCCGTGTGATGCTGAAAAATTGGCCGATCATATTTATTCTCTTTACCATAGCCCAAGTGAAAGAAGTAGTCTAGGTGCCAACGCTCAATTATGTGCTAGTCAGTACAGCCATAATTTACAGTGTCAATTGTTTGAAAAACTGCTAAATCAGTTATGAAACGTTCCATTGTTTCACGCAAAACCAGCTCATTAAAAAAGGAAGAACAGTCGTTTATTCTAATAAAGCAAACGCTACTAGCCGGCCACCGAATTTTCTTGAACTGCCAAATGTTTTTGTTTTGAGGCCAACAACAAACGAGACGCCACCTGCGATACGGTGATTAGGCGCATACAAGCGCAGTCACTACTTTTTCTACAATCCGAGCAAGCCTTATCGGCAACAAAGTGACTTGCCTGTTTTCCTATTGGCCCCCATCTTCCCGGGTGTATTGGCTTTAAAGGCGGGAATAAGCCCACAGAAAATTTTCCAAGTGCAGCCGCCAGATGAAGGACTCCCGTACTTGACGCGACAAGTCCATCAACTTTGTTGATAAAGGCACCCAATTCTTCCAAAGAAAACTGCCCCATTAGGTTGTGTACGCCCTCTGTCGTCAACAATTCAGGCATTTCCTTTTTGATACTATTTTCTTCGTCTTTTAGACCCGTGATAAAAAAGCAAAAGTGTTCGCTGGGAAGTTGCCTTATCAGTGATTGGTAATTGGCAAGACCCCATTCTCTCGCATTTCCTTTTGATTTAGGGTGGATGATTAGGTTGAACTTGGTGGGATCAAGTAAATGACCAAAATCTTTTGGAACAGCCTTTAGCCCATAGTTTGCCATCAACTGCGCGAAGTCGGGGTTTGTTTTTAGCCGGAAGGGGCTCAACAATTTAAAGTTCAACTGACTTTCGTGCAGTTCTGAATTCAGGCGACTAAAATTAACCAGCCGATTGCAGTAAAACCAGTTGAATACCCGATGCGCTGTGGCAACTCGATTGGGTATTTTAAAACGCTTCGCAAGTGCGGCCAATTCTTGATCTGGGTAAACAAACACGATAGTGTCGGCCTTAACCGAAGCAAGCAGTGAGGGGTTCTTAAGAATTTCTTCCCGATCTAGAAAATGATCGATATAAGTGCATTGCCTGATTACTGACTCTGTGTATTTCTTTCCGATGAAGTAAATTTCGCTGCCTGAAATTGTTTTTTTTAAATAGCCGGCAACAGGCAGCGTAAGGATTACATCTCCCAGGTTGTCAGTTCTACTAATGATGATTCGTTTGCCGATGCCAGCTCTTTTATTGGCTTCATATAGCTTAGCGTACTTATAAAATACGTGGTTTGCTTCCGCAGCCGCTACGGCTAGCCCTTCAAAGCCATCTAAAAATCCGACTTTGATGAAGTAACTCTTGCAAAACGAGAAAAAAGTATGGCCAACTATTTTTGAAATAGAGGTAGATCGTTTACCTACATTCTCCCTTGCAAAAATCGATGAATACTGTTGAATTTTAGTGAGTGTTTCATGCCCATCTTGGTAGGCAGTATGCATCAAATCTCCTTGAAGATGAGTCACTCTGCTATCTTTGGAAAGAATCACTTTATCGTGTGGATTTTCTCCACCCCAACTTCCGAACCGCTTATTCCATAGACGTACCTTTTGATCTGGATACCAATTGCCGTGTTTGATCCATTTACCACCGTAACTGGACAGCCTGTTCATTTTGTACGCCTGGCCCACCCACTTTTTTTTTGCCTTTACGATGGAGTTGGCGAGTTGAACGGACAAATACTCATCGGCATCGATGGCAAAGACATGATCAAACGTGGCCAGCGATAGAGCAAAGTTTTTCTGTTGAATGTGACCCTCGAAAGGGTGCTCCACGAAACGAACTTGTTTCTCAAGGCAAATTTGTTTCGTGTTGTCTTTCGAATAAGAATCCACTACGATAACCTCATCAGCAAACGATCTCACTGAATCAATACACCTTCCAATGTTTTTTTCCTCATTGAACGTGATGATAATCACGCTTATCTGCACGGGGTTCTCCATTGAAGGCAAGTTAGCCTCAAATAAAGTAAATAAAAAATCTTGGTAGGGTCTACCTGCACCTACCAAGATTTACTTTGAATTCTAGCGTTTTGCCAATGGCATGGTTGCCTTTTAAAAATTGAGAAATTCTGAATGATACCCCTCTTTGTCGGTGCCATTTGCCGCTTGGTCAAGTTCTGCCGTCTCTTCCACACTTAAGAAGATCATATCGAATGCGGCCACTGTCTTCTTTGGGAACTAGTTCGCCCGAAATCACTCTTTCCTCTGAGGCCATGAAGCCAAGGGAAAGCATTAAGAGAACAATCAACATCGAAAATTGCTTTTACATAACTTATAGTTTATATTTTATAATGAGATGCAGCTATCTTTCGGTTTCCATAAAAGAATCCAGAAAATAGAATTAACACGTGCGGGGTCATTCACATACAGACATGGAACTACTTCGACTTTATAAAGAGTCTGGAGAATTGGAGTATTGGGGAGAATTGTATACCCGTTACACTTCGCTCGTATATGGCGTTTGCCTGAAGTACTTGAAAGATAGGGATGAGGCAAAGGATGCGATGATGCAGCTTTTTGAAAAACTCGTTGCCACCCTATTAACCCATGACGTAGAAAACTTCAAGAGTTGGCTGTACGTCACTGCTCGAAATCATTGCTTGATGCAACTCAGAGTCCGAAAAGGTAAATACCAGCAGGAATTTTCACCCGAACTTGTGGAAACCCAGTTCTTACTGCATCTAGATGAAGAGCCCGAAATGGAGCAAAATCTTAGTAAATTGGAGAAGTGTATCGATCAATTGGCGAACGATCAGCAGCAATGCGTTCGATTGTTTTATTTACAGGAGAAATGCTACAAGGAAATAGCGGGGCTAACGGGATTTGACTTGAGTAAGGTGAAGAGCTATATCCAAAACGGCAAACGAAATTTGAAAATTTGCATGGAGCAAAATGGATGATTGGAAAGACGATATTGAAAAATATAGGAGGGGAGAACTAACCCCCAGCGAGATGCACTCGTTGGAGAAAAAGGCATTGTCAGATCCTTTTCTGGCAGATGCGCTAGAGGGCGCTGATACGATTTCCGCCAATGATTTCTCAGAAGATCTGAATGAATTGAAAAAATCCATTCAATATCAGATTGAACAGAAAAGCGTAGCGTCTTTTGGGCAAGCTGAAATGGCTTCCGCGGCCGCCCCAAAGAAAGCGAGTAAAGAACGGGCAATAGTTGGCGAGCGAAAGAGCACAAACAAATGGGTTTGGCCGTTGCGAATTGCGGCTTCACTTTTTGTCATACTGGGTATTTTTTGGGCGGCAAATCAGCTGATTCCAAACGAAGAAAAAGAGAACCTTGCCCTTACAAAAGAAGTGGATACAAAAAAGGAAATGCCTGCACCACCCCAGAAAGAGCCTGATTCTATTGATGCCGTTCGGCAATCGGCTACTACACCTTCATCGAAGCTACTTGCTGAAAAACCAAAACAGATTGCCGGAAGCAAATCAGTCGAAACCGTTGCCAAAGGATCTGAGCCGGTTGCTGCTGAAGAGGGAGAAGAACATACAGCTTTGATGGACATGGCTGAAGAAAAAAAAGCTATGCAGGGAGTTAGGGAAGAAAAAGAAGCTAAGGTGACTGAGCTGGCGAAGTCCGAAAGAGCGGCATCGGCTCAGCCGATCGCACCCATGAATAGGAGTACTATAGAAATGACTAGTGCTGATCAGGTTTCGAAGAAAAAAAGTGTAGCCGCGCAACTCATTCGGGGGCAAGTTTTGTCTTCCGAGGATGGGCAACCATTGCCCGGAGTGAATGTGGTGTTACAGGGTACTTCAGAAGGTACGGTAACGGACGTGAATGGGAAGTATCAAGTTGCCGTTGAGGCCATCAACCCTACGCTTGTTTTTTCTTTTGTGGGATTTCAGGCCAAAGCCGTGCCGGTAGGCAACCAGAAAGAAGTAAACATAAATTTGGGCCCAGACCTCACACAACTTAGTGAAGTAGTTGTTACGGGTGCAGCAGCCCGTGACGATAGCCAAAATCCTCCCGTTGTTAGATTAGCAGAGCCAGCTGGAGGCCGCAAGGCGTACGATAAATACTTGGAGAATAGTTTACGTTATCCGGTTGAAGCAATAACAAAAAAAATAAAGGGAAGGGTGACAGTTAAGTTTACCGTTCGAACAGATGGAGTGCTCGATGAATTCAGTGTGGTCAAAAGCTTGGGCTATGGTTGTGATGAGGAGGTCTTACGACTTGTAAAAGAAGGACCAAGCTGGTCGCCTACGCTCGAAGACAATACCCCTGTTGAAAGTGAGGTGTTAGTGAAAGTGCGTTTTGATCCTTCGAAGGCGAAACAATAAATCCATCATTTTCAACTTTTCCCATTTAACCTGATGGATTGCCAGCGTTCATCTAATCGCATGAAAAATTCATTATTATTTATACTTTTAGGGCTACTATTTACTTAATTCGATTTGCATGAGTTTATTTATTAAGAAGCCTTTGGAACAATTGATGGCACAGTCGGGCGGTGATTCTTCAAAAGGGTTGAAGCGTACGCTTGGACCAATGAACCTGATTGCCTTGGGTATTGGAGCCATCATCGGAGCAGGGCTTTTTGTACGGACAGCTGCAGCCGCTGGCGATGCAGCCGGACCTGCCGTTGTTATCTCTTATATCGTGGCAGGCATTGGATGTGCTTTTGCAGGTCTGTGCTATGCAGAGTTTGCTTCTATGATTCCTATTGCTGGTAGTGCCTACGCGTATGCTTATGTAACGATGGGGGAATTCATTGCCTGGATAATCGGTTGGGCGTTGGTTTTAGAATACGCCCTTGCTTCAGCGACCGTTTCCATTGCGTGGAGTGAATATTTAAATAGTCTGTTGGGGGGACGAATTCCTTATGAATGGTGTCACTCTCCATGGGAAACATCGCTAAATGGAGTAAGTGGTATCGTTAACTTACCAGCTATTCTTATTTTGTTTTTACTCACTCTTCTGTTGATAAAAGGGACACAAGAATCGGCAACTGTTAACTCCATTATTGTAGTTGTTAAAGTTTCAATTGTAGTACTTTTCATTGCACTGGGTTGGGGTTTTATCAACGAAGCAAATTATACTCCCTTTACGATTCCAGCAGATATGAGTGGTCATGAGTCATGGAACAGACATGGCTGGGGCGGAATTCTCGGGGGAGCCGGGATTGTGTTTTTTGCCTTTATCGGTTTTGACGCAGTATCTACGGCTGCACAAGAAGCCAAGAACCCGAAGCGCGATATGCCGATTGGAATTCTTGGATCGCTGGTGATTTGCACGGTTTTGTTTGTGTTGTTCTCTCATGTTCTTACTGGTCTTGCAAACTGGCAAGAGTTTAAAGTTGCAGGTAAGGAGGCTTCGGTAGCTTATGCGATTAAAAATTACATGCCAGGCTTTGAGTGGCTGTCGACTCTTATCACTGTGGCTATTTTGGCCGGGTTCTCCTCAGTGATTTTAGTCATGTTGATGGGGCAGTCGCGCGTATTCTACTCAATGTCTAAAGATGGTCTTGTTCCACCTGTATTCTCCGAACTTCACCCAACGTTTCGCACCCCTCATAAGGCAAATTGGATTTTGTTGGTGTTTGTATCTCTTTTTGGAGGATTCGTTCCCGGAAGTGTAGCCGGTGATCTAACCAGTTTCGGTACTTTGTTCGCGTTCGTGCTCGTATGCGCAGGCATCTGGGTAATGCGGGTGAAAAACCCAACAGCGGTGCGGCCATTTAAAACTCCTTTAGTGCCGTTGGTTCCCATTCTTGGGATTGTTGTTTGCTCCGCGTTGATCTTATCGTTGGATGACAATACTAAACTGATGGCGGTGGGTTGGTTGCTTTTTGGGCTTGTGATTTACTTCTTGTACAGCAAAAAGAATAGTATGCTAAGAAAGGAAAAATAAAGAGTCAGAAAATGTAACGAAGCCCAACACCACCTTGAAACCGTTGGTAGCCTGGGTCAACAAAGGCATCGGTAAACATCTCAACTTCGATAAAAGCAGACACGGGAAGAGTAAAATAGGAGTATTCAAAACCCAGTAAGACAACCGCGCCATAAGTAAACCTGTTTTCAGAGATTCGGCCGTTCTTTGATTCAACGCGCCCATTTTCGTAGAGGTACTCATACGTGAGGCTCGTATTTCTCCACTGCCATCCTGCCCCAACATACAGTTGCAGACCCTTTGATATCTTTTCTGCATTCCATTGGTACATGAATTTCGTTTCCAGAAACCAATCACCGGAAATAGTATGGGTCAGGTAACGAGCTGCCTGAGCATTGCCCACCGTATCAATCAGTGGGTCTTTTTTTATCGCGTCAGCTATTGCCTCGTTCTTAACATTCTCGAACAGCCCCCGATAATACTTATTGTAAAGTCCACTTGAAGCTTTGCCACCATCTACAGCAAACGCCCAATTCTTACTGGGATAGAATTTGTAGGTCAGGGCAACTGGATCGCCAACCTTGAACCCAATTCCCTGATAAGGGTATTTACTTTTTTGGAAAATAGGGCAGATCGTAATTGCTTTGCTTCTCGACACTTTTGGAATCCGGTATTTTGTACTCCGAGCGCTCTTTCCAACTTGAGAAAATACATGCTGGCTTATTGAAATAAGCAAGAGAATGGTTACCCAGAAGATTTTGGAAGGAGACATTAGAGCAAATATAACCCTTTTGCGCAAATGTATTCAGTGGCGTGTGCCAGTGGGGTGTACGACAGTTTTGCATTTCTCCGTGACCCTTGTGGTTTCTTTGTGTTCCCTGTGGTAAAAATGCAAACCACTAAGTGCTCAAAGGTTGCACAAAGCACACCATTGAGCTATTCACCTTAAGCAAAACTGTCGTGTACCCTGCGCCAGATGCTAAGCTATTTCTTTGTATTGCATTTTGTGCAGTTGGGCGTAGAAACCATCGCTCGCCAAAAGTTCATCATGGCTACCCGATTCTTTGATCTCTCCCTTATCTAAAACGATAATTTTATCTGCCTTTTGAATCGTAGACAATCGGTGGGCGATTGCAATAGACGTTCTATTTGTCATCATTTTTGAAATCGCATTTTGAATCATCTCTTCTGTTTCACTATCTACCGAAGAGGTGGCCTCATCTAACACCAATATTTTGGGATCATAAACCATGGCGCGGATAAAAGACAATAGTTGTCGTTGGCCCACGGAAATGGTCGCTCCACGCTCCATCACGTTGTAATCTAGCCCACCCGGCAGTCGATCGATAAATTTCCGGGCGCCAACCAGATCGGCAGCATGTAGGATCATCTCATCGGTAACTTCTTTGTTTCCGAGTGTGATATTGTATCGAATCGTGTCTGAGAAAAGGAAAACGTCTTGCAAGACCACGCCAATGTTTTTTCGGAGTGAGGCGGTGTCAAATTCTTTGATATCCATGCCATCCACTTGAATGGATCCACGATTGATTTCATAAAAACGATTGAGCAGATTTATGATTGACGACTTTCCAGCACCCGTTGCTCCTACTAAGGCGATGGTCTCGCCTGGTTTTATGTCAAGACTGATGTCCTTCAAGACATAGTCGGCATCATTGTAGGCAAACCAAACATGGTCAAACTTTACCTGGCCCTTTATATCGCTTGGCGTAACCGTTCCATTTGGCATTATGTCTGTTTGATCATCTAATAAATTGATAATTCTGGAAGAACCCACTATACCCATTTGCAGCGTGTTGTATCGGTCAGCGATCATCCGAATGGGCCGGAAGAATAACTGTATGAACATGATGAAAGAAACCAGCTTGCCAATGGTGATACCCGTTGCCTCCATGTTGATAATGCCCTTTGCGCCATACCACACCAGCAAGCCTGTGCCCATAGCTGCAATAATTTCCGCTATCGGAAAATAGACCGAGTAATAAAGGACGGACCTCAGGTGTGCCTCGCGATGTTCCTTGTTAATTTCTTTAAATTTCTCAAACTCTCTCTTCTCACTCCCGAAAATCTGCACGATGTTCATCCCTGTAATGTGCTCTTGTACAAATGAATTCAAATTTGAAACGGCATTGCGCACATCGTTGAAAGCTACTTTTATTTTCTCCTTAAAGACGTAAGTGGCGAGTAACATCAATGGAATAGTAGAAAGGCTTACCAGCGTTAACTTCCAATCGATCCAAAACATGAAAGCTAAGATGAAAATGATTTGAAGTAAATCGCTGGCCATAGCTGCTAGCCCTTCGCTAAACACGTCAGACAAGGTTTCTACATCTGAAATGGTGCGAGTCACTAATCGGCCTATGGGAGTCTTATCAAAAAAGCGCAGCCGAAGTTTGATCAAATGTTCATACAGTTGAATTCGGATATCTCGAATAATGAATTGCGCAATTCGTCCTGAAATATAAGTGTGGGCATATTGTACAACCGATTGCACGACCAATAAACCTAGAATGATCAACATGATATTTACCATCGCCCAATAGTTGCCATATTGCACGTGCGCATCCAACGTGTGCTGTATAAGCAACGGCCTGATCGGTGTGAGAATCCCCAATAAGAACGTGAGCACGATAACAAAGTAAAAGCGTGCTTTGTAAGGCTTCACAAACTGCATGATGCGTTTGAGCACTTTAAAATCGATGATATTTCCGCTACTTACTTTTTCTTTTTCCATGACCTCACCTTCTAGTCGGCAGACCGCTTTTCGCGAAAGCAAATCGCGGTCAAACGACTATGTTTCAGTTTAAAAATATTTTCTTGTGATATCTTACACTTACCAAATACAACCCTTCGGGCGGCACGTTCATGCCGGCCTTTTTTCGGTCTTTACCTTTTACAATTTCTTCAAATTCTTTCACTGTAATTTTTCCAGTGCCTACATCTAACAAAGTTCCTACTATGGCTCGAACCATCCCTCTCAAAAACCGATTCGCAGTGACGTAGAAAACAAGTAAATCTCCTTTTTGATTCCAGTGTGCTTTTTTGAGCGTACAAATAAAGTGATTTACATCGGTCTTCACCTTGCTAAAGCACTCAAAGTCGTGTTCGCCCACTAGTAACGCAGCCGCTCGGTTCATGGTTGGCACATCGAGCGATTTAAAAAAATAGTAGGCCTGACCAATCAATAGTGGATCCTTCACCCTTGTGATCTTGTATACATACGAGCGCTCAAAGGCATCATAGCGCGCATGAGCTTTTTCTTTTACGGGTTGAACCGTGCGAATGGCAATGTCTTTAGGTAGAAGCGAATTTAACTTAATCAGCCACGTTGGTTCATCAAGTTCTTTTTCGATATCCGCATGGAAAAATTGTTGTACGCAATGCACCCCGGCATCGGTTCGGCCACTGCCCACTATTTCTATTTTCGTTCTGAATATTTTGGACAACGCACTTTCCACTACTTCTTGCACGCCCACCGCATTGGCCTGGTTTTGCCAGCCGTGGTAGTTGGTGCCGTTGTAAGAAATTTCGAAAAAGAATCTCATAAATTCTCATAAACCAGTGCCGCCCCTTGCCCCACGCCAATACACATGGTAGCCAACCCGTATTTTACCTTTCTCTTTTGCATTTCATGAATGAGTGTTGCGGAAATGCGAACCCCGCTACAACCTAATGGATGACCGATGGCAATGGCACCACCATTGACATTTACAATTTCAGGATTGAGCCCAAGATCAAGTATGCAAGCCAATGATTGAGAGGCAAAGGCTTCATTCAATTCGACCAATCCAATATCGGAAACTTTTAAACCCGCGCGCTGCAATGCTTTTTGTGTGGCGGGCACTGGACCAACACCCATATAAGCTGGATCAACGCCCGCTATGGCCATCGATACAACTCGAGCAAGTGGTTTTAAATTTAATTTCTTAATTGTTTCCTCACTCGCTATTAAGCAAGCAGCTGCTCCGTCATTAATACCCGAAGAATTTCCAGCTGTTACTGAACCGCCCTCTTTAAATGCCGGCTTTAATTGAGCTAATTTTTCCAATGAAGTCTCGCGTGGATACTCGTCTCTACTGAATTCTAGAGTCTCTTTACCTTTTGCAATGGAAATAGAAACGAGTTCTTTGTCGAATTTTTTTGCCAGCGCTGCGGCTGCATATTTTTGCTGCGAAGCAAGTGCGAAGGCATCCTGTTGTTCCCTCGTAATCTTCCATTTCTCCGCTACGTTCTCAGCCGTTTCGCCCATCGAATAGGGATGGTACAATTTTGAAAGCTTGGAATTGACAAATCGCCAGCCGATGGTGGTGTCAAAAATTTCCTGTTTGCGGGAAAATGCTTCTTCTGATTTCCCCATCACAAACGGTGCACGACTCATGCTCTCCACGCCTCCGGCAATGTAAATGGATCCGTCTCCATTCAGTATTCCACGACTGGCATCCATAATGGCCTGAAGCCCGGAAGCACACAAGCGATTGACGGTTGCACCTCCCACGGATGTGGGGAGTCCCGCCAGTAGTAACGCCATGCGCGCCACATTTCGGTTGTCTTCACCTGCCTGGTTCGCTGCGCCAAAAATAACATCTTCAATTTCAGCTGTATTGATTGCCGGATTCCTTTCTATTAATTTCTTAATCACATGAGCCGCAAGATCATCCGGTCGAACGGAGGCCAATGTGCCTGCATATTTGCCAATAGGTGTCCGTAGGATGTCGATGATGTAGGCTGTTTTCATTCGGGGAATAATTTTGGCTACAAGCTTCATGCTGCAAGCCACAAGCCTGCAGCCTGACGCTTGTAGCGTGAGGCCATTTTACTACTTTTGCTGCAAGTTAAATTAACCTGATTATGTGGCAAAGAATTCAAACGGTGTTTCTGGGTTTGGTGGTTGTTTGTATGGCGATATGCCTATTTTTACCAATCGGCATTTTTGTGGATGCCACGACCGGTGATTCGCACCAGCTGTACCCATTACACTACACAATTGTATCTGGAGAAGCCCGATCGACCACTTATTTTCCTTATGTGGTTACAGCCATATTAATGGCAACCGCAGCCACTATTGCGGTGATGAGTATTTTAAAATTTGAGAATAGAATCACCCAAATAAAGCTGGGTACGCTTAACTCTTTGGTGCTCGCTCTTGTTATGGTAGCAATGGTTTTGTTTTTTAATCCACTGGCAAAGAAATTTGCCGATGGCCATTTGGGATTAAACCTATGGGGAACATTCGCTGCCGTAGCATTCAATTGGATTTCACTGCGTTTTATTCGCAGGGACGAAAAAATGGTGAGGGACTCCGACCGGATTCGCTAGCTCATATTCTAAATTCTAAGTTCTAAATTCTAATTCTTTTTTTATGGCTCAAACTAAACTAGGACCAAATCCTGCCAACACCATTGGCGAACTTCCATCCACAGGTACTCCAGCACCTGAATTTGTTCTCACCGCAAACGACATGAAAGACGTATCATTGAAAGACTTTGCGGGAAAAAACGTGGTACTCAATATTTTTCCCAGTGTTGACACCGGTGTTTGTGCAGCATCCGTCCGCGAATTCAATAAGCGAGTAGCTTCGATTGACAATACAGTGGTATTATGTATTTCTAAAGATTTGCCCTTTGCACAAAAGCGTTTTTGTGGGGCAGAGGGAATTGACAAAGCTATTACCGTTTCTGATTTCCGTAGTCGCGGATTTGGAAAATTATATGGTGTGGAGTTGTTGGATTCTGCTTTCGCGGGATTGTTTGCCCGTGCCGTGGTTGTAATTAATGGAGAGGGAAAAGTCAAGTACACTGAACTGGTTCCCCAAATTGGAGAAGAACCGAACTACGAGTCTGCGCTGAAAGCAATTTGATTTTTCGCATGAGGCGTCAGACGCCTAATAAAATCACGCAAAGCCCTTTCGTCATTGAAAGGGTTTTTTGTTTGTGTAAATTGAAGTATCTTTTCTTTTTCAATTCTGCTTTATGAAAATTCTAACTTCCTTTTTGTTGCTTTCGGCAAACCTTCTTTTTGCTCAAACTCCAAAAAGCTATTATCTGACTACCGATCGCATCTTCGATGGCGAAGTGATGCATACCGGTTGGGCGGTTGTTGTAGAAGCGGACAAGATTATTTCGATCGGACCAAAAGAGAAAATAAAAGAGCCGGTTGGCTCCATCAAAATCAATTATCCAAACTCAACATTGCTTCCCGGTTTAATTGAAGGGCACTCACACTTGTTACTTTATCCTTACAATATCACCGACTGGGACACACAAGTATTGAAAGAGACGGATGCTTATCGCACAGCACGTGCTACGGTGCATGCCAAAAACACGCTAATGGCTGGCTTCACCACTGCGAGAGATTTAGGAACTGAGGGGGCAGGCTATTCCGATGTAGCTTTGAAGCGCGCGATAAATGAAGGAATAATTCCAGGGCCGCGGTTAATGGTGGCAGGCAGAGCCATTGTGTCTACAGGCTCATACGGTCCAAAGGGATACGATCATGATCAGGAAATTATGTTGGGTGCGGAAGCTGCCGATGGCAATGATTTAGTACGTGTAGTCCGCGATCAAATTGGCAAAGGTGCAGACTTCATAAAAATCTATGCAGATTATCGCTGGGGATTAAATGGCGAAGACCAACCTTCGTTTACATTGGAAGAACTAAAACTCATCAACGAAGTGACGCGAAGCAGTGGCCGCGTAATGGTTTGTCATGCTAAATCAAAAGAAGCCATTCGAAGAGCTGTGATGGCCGGTGCTGAGACGATTGAGCATGGCGATTTTATTGATGTGGAAACGGGCAAGCTGATGAAAGAACACAACGTCACATTTATTCCCACACTGGCGGCAGTAGATATGATTACTCAATATCGTGGTTGGAAAAAGGGAGTCTCGCCAGACCCGGCTAACGTTGTGAATAAGAAAAAAAGTTTTAAAGCCGCTATGGAATCTGGTGTTGCCATTGGCATGGGCGGAGACGTGGGTGTTTTCCCGCACGGTGAAAATGCGTTGGAGATGGAGTTGATGGTTGAGTATGGCATGAAGCCAATGGAGGTTCTAAAAGCAGCAACCACCATAAATGCAAAAGCTTTTCATTTGGATCAACAGGTTGGTGCTATTAAGGAAGGATTAAAAGCGGATTTGTTGATTGTGTCGGGCGACCCATCGAATGTTATTTCTGATTTGAGAAAGGTGAAATGGGTGATGAAGGACGGAGTTGTGGTTCGAAATGAAAAATAGCTTAGTTAGACGTAATGTGAATTACAAGAGTAAATGACGATCGATGTTTCGGTAACAGAGTAAATCAATCTGTGTTCTTGGTCGATCCGCCTGCTCCAAGTTCCTTTGAATTGATGCTTTAAGGGTTCAGGTTTACCCAATCCCTCAAACGGACTCCGAAGTATATCCTTGACCAGATCTCCAATTCGAAGAGCCATTTTCCGATCGAGTTAAATCCAATCTTGATATTCTTTGAAAGCCTTAGGAACAAACTCAATAGTTCTCATAACAACTCATCGAGTTTCAGAAAAATAGCTTCTTTTTTTCTTTTGTATTCTTCAATGCGTTCGTTTAGTTCATTGGCATACCTTGGATTGCTCAAAATATATTCAGTATCATCTGCCGATTGAATTGTAATATCAACTGTTTTATGAGGGAACATTTTTTTTATTCCTTCCATAATTTCTGGTGTTAATAAATCTGTGTTTATTTGGATAGTTGTTTCCATAAACTTATTTTAAGTAAAGGTAAATGATTTTACCTAAACCATTTTGTTATCAAGCAATTCGCAGGGAAATCGCTTTTAACATTTTAGCACCAAACTTCTGTAATCATCATCCAATGCAGCGGTCAACCGTTTTGATCGTTTGGACATTTTGGTGGATTTCTCTTTGTCCAACAAAGCCA
>Ga0068876_10000169_pt1 | contig 51317 bp, 62 predicted proteins | sample NOAtaG_6_FD_66442 | JGI IMG/M metagenome (GOLD analysis project Ga0068876, IMG submission 66442) | Freshwater lake microbial communities from Lake Erie, under a cyanobacterial bloom - NOAA_Erie_Diel5S_2200h metaG | ecosystem: Environmental > Aquatic > Freshwater > Lake | place: USA: Ohio, Lake...
AAACATCATCGGCAAGTTGAGGGTATTTTTTAGCAATCAATCCAGCAATCACAAAAGCATCTATTGAGTGTCCGGAAGGATAAGCGGGACTGCAAGCGTTAGTTGGCTGCTCTGGATAAAGGGGTATGTCGTGGACAAGAGCCAGTTGAAGTGGTCTAGGATAGTTAAACTGATATTTTAAAATAAAAGTGATCGGATCCAATTCATCTGTTACCGATTCCAAATCTTCTTTCTTAATAGAATCAACCCCATTTAACTTTAAAAATTTCTCAAAGATTCCTAGCATATCATTTTCTGAATCCTTTACAAACTCTTTTTCCTCCTCGGTTAAAGAATTTCCCATGAGAATTAAATTTTGTAAATCGGATTTTACCTCCTCTGAATCTTGATTGGGAGGTAAACTAGAAGTCCATTTTTCCCAAAGATTTGATTCTTTGACAGATTTTAAAAGGTTAGATCCTCTGTCCATGGCTTCTTTTTGCCACTTTTGTGGATTTCCGTATTTTAAATCCGTATAATTTTTAGGATTGCTATAAGCTTCGTTAATGTATTCAGAAAACCCCTTTATCATGTAGCTATATATCAAGCTACACAGCAAAGCTTTCTCCACATCCACATGTGCGGGAGGCATTAGGATTTACGAACTGAAATCCCTTACCGTTAAGTCCGTCAGAGAAGTCTAGTTCAGTTCCAAACAGATAAAGAATGGATTTATTATCCACTAATATTTTAACTGCTTTATCTTCATAAAGAGTGTCTTTTTCGTTCATCTCGTCATCAAATGATAAATCATATGAAAGTCCGCTACATCCTCCCCCTTTAACAGATACTCTTAGATAAAACTTAGAATCTTCTGCTTCTTCTATTAGGTATTTAATTCTTTGTGCTGCTTTTTCAGTTACTGTAATCATTTCTATAAAAATATCTCTATATACTCTTATAATAATATAGTTCTCTCCTCAAAGCTAGGCCGTATTTATTCTCAAGATCCTTCTGATCGTTACATTTAATGAAGACCAGACCAAATCTACTGAATGGTGATTTTTTCATTTCATCCCCAGTAACAGAAAGAGAAATGTATAAATCTATATCCAATTCGTTTTTAAATTCAATTCCAATCGAAAAAAGGTCTGCATCGCTAGATATAGTGTGTCTAAAAATGTATTTTTTAATTTCTTCTGATGTGGATTGTATTATTTTTTTCCCAATAAAAGGTCTAACATAATTTTGTGAATATTTAAAATTTGTAGATTTTTCAATCAGCAAGCTATACAAATCCCCCGGACATCTTCTGGTAACCTCTATTATATAAAAAGAATCTCCAGACCTTATAAATTGCGTATGAATAAGACCATCCTCTAATTTTAAAATTTTTGCTATTATCTCTATATCTTTCCTTATTGATTCTAGCAAATTAACAGGAAAGTCATCATGTACAACATAACTAGAATCCACAGTAAAAGGATTGGCAGTACAATTTTCTACAACTATAAAATCTTTTACTATCTTTTTGTTTTCTATAAATGCAGAATGACTGTATAGCTGACCTGTTTTGTATTCTTCTATTACATATTTTTTGTCTTTTGAAAATTTTATAGCATTTTCAACAGCCAAATCTAGTAACATCTTGTTTGGTTCGTTTACTATAGAAATCCCTCTCCCGCTATAAGCATCAACTGGTTTTATTATTAGTGGAACATTAACACAATAAGCATCTTTTAAAGAATAAACCTTGGGAACATTTAATCCATTCGAAATTGCAAAATCTCTAAACATCGATTTATTATTAATAGTTTCGCAAATTTCAGTCGGATCTAATCCAGGAAATTTTCTAGATTTATTTATTTTAGTAACACAAGCATAAGACATGTCGTTACACCCTGGAACAATATAATCAAATTTATAATCTTCAATTATTTTGTTTAATTCTTCTATTCTGGAATAGTCTAAAAAAATATAATTAGTAGAGCATTTTGCCAGACAATCATTTTCTTTTGATCCAGCAACATAAACTTCATATCCCTCGTTAACCAAAAAATTATAAATAGGAAACGATGAAACGTTAGTATCGAGCAGTAAAATTTTTTTCATAAGGATTGCCAAGATTTTTCTTCGGATGACTTAGATATTGCCTCTAGCAGTTTAATACACTCCTCTGATTGCTCTAGACCATATGTAACGCGATCATCATGACTTTTTTTAAAATCATCATAGACGTCCTCATAAAAATTAGCGAGGGATTCAATAAATCCTACAGGATGCCCAACTTTGAATCTATTATATTTGAATTCATTAGCTGTTAATAATCCTTCAGATCCCCTATCTAGCAAAGATATCTTTCCACTTTTATCTGACATGTGAATTACTTCTGGTTCTAATTGGTACCATTCTGCACTTCCATCAGACCCAAATATTCTAACCCTTAATCCATTTCTATTCCCTAATGCGGTTTTACTATACCACATATTACAAATTATATCATTCGTGTATTTAATTATGCAATTTATATCATCAACTATTCCAGGAAAATTTCCAAAACTACTTTCGACTGCAATAACCTCTAAAGGATTTTGTGATGTTAAAAATCTTACTATAGAATATGTGTGCGTTGCTAGATCAAGAGAAAGGGTGGGAACTCTTCCATCCACTAATCTCCATTTTTGTGGTTTAAGTGGTAATCCGTTCATGTGCCTAAGAAATCCTTCTTGCGGCATCTCGATTTGAATCTGTAAAATTTTTCCAATTCCACCCGAATCAATTATGCTTTTTAATTCCTTCAACATAGGATAACAGAGATAATTGAAAACAACTGCTATGAAATTATTAGATTGTTTCTCCTTCAGTTTTTCTAATTCCAAATTATTAGCGATCAAGCATTTCTCACAAACAATAGGGATTCCTAAGCTTATTGCAAGGTCTAACTGATCATAATGCTGATCCGTAGGGGTTAATATTACAACTGCATCTATATTATTTTTTTCTTCCAACAGCATAGTCCTATAGTCGCTATAAACTTTATTCACTCCATATATTTCAGCGCTTTCCCTATTAGTCTTTGAATTTCTGCTAAAATTTCCGCAGGTTATCTCGAACTTGTTTGAAAGCTTAATAGCAGAATAGTGTGCGTATCCCACTGCAGAATTTATACCCCCTCCTATGACAGAAACTTTTAATTTTTTATTTTTCATTTATAATTCTCTTTAAAAATATTCTATTATAGAAATATGTGGAATTTCAATTTATTATAGACATCTTTTTCCTTCTTAATTTCCTTAAATATGTCTGGTAATTGTTGGATTGCGGCAGGGGATACTGTAAAACCCACATTTAAATTCAAATTGTTAAATCCATTTATATCGGAAACGATTCCCCTTATTTTATTAGATTTTCCAAAGGTTGTGCTGTTTTTTATCCATCTAGATTGGTATCCATCTCCCCAAAGAACTACCCGTTTATTACTCTTATAAGAAATTATATCATCGTGATAGAGGTATTTTTCCGACAAATAATTGATTACTTTATCCGCAATATCCTCACTTATAGCTAATCTGTCACGGATTAAATCATCAAAATAAACAAACTTAAATCCATTATTTAATAGTCTAGCTGCTAATTCGTATATTGAAAATATTATCTCATCACCCAGATGATCATATAAAAAATTACAACTTATTTGGACAAAATTGTTTTCAAATCCAAATTCTTTTATAGTTTTTACAAATTGTTCTAACTGATTGGAATGATAGTTTTGTTCAGTTAGAATGTATTTTAAAGTTAGATTCTCTGGATCCTTGGTTTGCTCTGTATATTTTTTTAGGTTCTCTAAAACTGTTAAAATTTCTCCTTTTCCCCTGATATTTTTAAATACATCTTGAGTTCCTGCATCTATACTAGTAACTATCCTTATTTTATCATTCGATGCTAGGTTATAAAGATCGTTTGAAAATCTTAGACTGTTTGTAAGAACTCTTATCTTATAGACATTTTCTATGTTTATTAGTTTCTCTGTTATTTCCCCAAATTCCCTTTGTAATGTTGGCTCTCCCCCTCCCCAAACAACGTGTACTTTATCGTCAAGATATTCACCATCTATTAATTGACTAATTATATCATGAGTGTTGTATACTGCTTCTTTACCCCCATAATATTTAGGAGAACAATAAGTACAACGCATGTTGCAATAAGTGAAATTTTCTAAGCTTATGTAGTTTATTTTTTTATTTTCTAATCTACTATATCTTTCTATATAAGGGCACCCCTCACAAGGTTCATATGTCTGTGAATTTATCCCATCTTCAACCTCAGCCTTTCTTTTAAGTATAGAATCTAAATTAACATCTATTGATTCCGACATTAAAACGATGTCACCCTTCATCTTACCATTATAAAAGAATCTTTTACAGCATCCTATTATTTCTTTCGGACCAAGAAATATTGAGTTTTTTAGATCTCTACAAGAGAGATAGCTAGAAAAGCATTCGTTTAATCTTTCAAGAAATACTAGATTGTCTTTCTTATTAATGTAAAGAGAAACAGCGTATTTGAAATTAGTATCTTTTTCACTATACGTTTCGGTTATTTTTGATCTTAGATAAAATGTGAATTTGCTGTCCAGATATTCTAGTAGCTCCAACTTATTTTGGGATTTGTTTATTAGATATAGGATAGTTCCTAGACACTGTGTCACTATTCCATTAGACATCGAAGAAATTTCATCGCTATCTAGTGATTGAATCTCGCTGATTGCTAGTAAATATCCATCTATTCTAGATGGATTGAGATTTTTAGTTATCGAATCATCCCGGTTAATTTTTTTATACAGGAAAAAATCAAATATTTTAATGATGGAGGAATTTATTATCAGTTCTGTTACGTATCTGATATCCTCGTGTAATCCGTCGGAAAATAATATATTATGCTTTTTTATTAAATCTCTTTTGAAAATGTAATTGAATGCCTCCTGTTTTTCTTTAAAAAAACAAACATTTTCCAATAGAGATCTCTTATTATCTTCCGGAATGTATTTATTTTTTAAAGAATGAGCTATTAAATCGAATCCATGATTACCATTTTTGTCGTATAAAAAATCTATTACTTTTGATATGTTTTCACCTACTATTTCATCGTCGTCGTCAATAAACCAAATCCACTCAGAGTCGCTTTTTTCAATTCCTATATTTCTCGCTATTCCAGGATTCAATTTTTTTTCATGATGATGTAAAAAAATATTCTCTCTAATTTTTTCTGTTGTATTTTTGTTTGACCCATTTACTATAGCATGTACATCATAATCTTGAAAGTTGAATGAATTAAAAATTTCTACTATGCTATTGATAGAACTTATAAGTAATTTTTCCCTGTTTAGTGAGGGAATTATTATAGATAATTTTTTACTCATTTTTTATAAATATCAAATTTTGATAAATCTGGATATGGTAGTTCCAGATCTGGATTGTTTTTAGGTTTTCCCGTTGTAGGATCATAAAATTGTCCCATCATGAGTAAACCCCTTGCTGCTAATTCTGGCATCATATAAAAATTCCATCCCAGCATATCAAAGTGATCGTCATGATAAGAACATTCTCTTCTGCCACTATATCTAGCTCTTTTAAACCAAAGATATGCTTCATGATCATCTGTTAATATTGCTCCACCTTTAGACAACTTAAAATGCTTAAATGGTCCAGTAAAAGAAACGCACATATGGGTATTTTTCTTATACATATTATAGGTAAAACACAATGCAGAATCCCAAACCTTGCTCCCTTTTAGTTGGTATGCACCTTTAATCGTCTTACCTTTCACATGCTCAAACTCTACTTTAAGGCCAGCATGAATAATCTCGCAAGGAACTGAAGGATAAGTTCGACTTGGAATTTTTATACTTCCTTTTTCTATGCTCTTTTTAACGTAATTTTCATAATATAGGGAAAGAAAAAGTCCGTTACTCTGATTGTCTAAAGTTACAACATGTGGAGCTCCTGTATAGCTTTCGAGTGATTTTTCAAATTCTTCTGTAATTTTGTATACTCCATTTGCCATATCGATTCATTTTAATTATTTCCATCTGTCATAAAAAGGAAGGTCCTCCTTTGATGTTGGGGTTCCACAGAAATGATAGATGTTTGGTTTCATTTTTCCCAGATAAAAATCATCGTGATATTCCTCGGATATATCTGGCATAATCCAATTCCAAGTATTGTCAATTAATTTAATTTTAAGATCGGAGGAAGATATGTAAGCATTAAAAAAATTCTGTAATGCGTGCCAAGGAAATCCCTGTCCCATAAGCATTTGATAAACTCTTTTGTCATCAAAAGCCAATTGCTTGATTTCTTTAATCAATCGATTGTATTTTTTGGGGTTAAATAGATAGACACCTAAATTAAAATAATTTTGCCAGTATTTTTCATAATTAAAATTCTTTAAAACACTATGAAAAAGATCAAAGCAATTTTGATCGTGACTAATTGTTTTTATAATAGAATCTCTTAGAAATCCATCATTATGAGGAAATCTTCCTCCCGGATTCCCGTCTCTAACAGCACAAAAATCATATTCATCTGTTAATTCCTCAAATATGTTTGGAGCATTAGAATTTATGATGATATCATGATCCAAATTTAAAATTTTATCATAGTGATTGAACTCTTCAAAAGCTGCAAGGGTTTCCCAGAGAAAGGGATAAGGTGCATTTGGATACTGAACGTTTGTCACCTCGTAAAAATTAGCACCCCATCGATGACATGCTCTTCTAATCGATTCTACACTTTGTGCTGTCTTTGATATGTCATCAAAGACATTTAAATAAATTACCAAATTTTTGCTCATGCATATTATACGATTGAATAACGAAATGGTTACAATAAAAAAGGTAGCAGGGACTTGCGGGAATTAGACCTCGGAGACGTCTTCCTTTTTGATACCTTCGATTATCAATCGAAGCCGGAACGTATCATACACAAGTTTGCTACCAACTTCTTTTTGGTAGCGGGGGTGGGATTCGAACCCACGACTTCTGGGTTATGAGCCCAGCGAGCTACCACTGCTCTACCCCGCAATGTTTAAAGATCTAGGAATTTTTATATATTCCTTTTGTTTTAGATTATAGAAGATAAAAAGAAAAATTTTCAGAAATTAGAACCTTTTTTCTATTTCTTCTGCAACTTTTTTAATTGTCTCTAGATCTTTGATGAAATGAAATCCTAAAAAATTATTTTTTCTTTCGGGAATAACAGAAAGACCAAAAGGTACTTCATTTTCTCCACTCAATTTATAATGGGTCGGCTGTGAAGTGTGTCTTTCTAGATCTGAAATTATCCCGTCATAAAAATCAAAGACATATTTCACTGGTTCATATTTCCAAGCCCAACAAAGATTAGTTGGAATGGAAATATTACATCTATAAAGCCAAGCGACTGCGTTAGCAACAGATTCATCGGTAAATCCTCCGTATCCCTCCGGACTTAAAGCAAACTTAATTATTTCAGGATCTGAACAATATTTTTCCCAATCAGATAAGAAAGATTTACAATTTCTGTTTGCAATAAAAAGACAGGTACAAAGTGAGGTTACTGTTGGAGCCCTAGAAATTCCAATTCTCTCTAAGATAATATCTGCAACATGCTGCTTTCCGTTGGTGGTTACCCAGTCCCATGAATATCTTAGAAAAATAGGAAAGTTAGAAATAGAATCGCCATAGTTTAGAAAAACAGAATCTATAGCAGGTGTAACCAAAACATCGGAATCAAGAAAGACAAATTCATCTACCTCATAGTTTTCCAATAAAAGCTTGCAAGCCCTGGGTTTAACTGTGGTAAGCATTAGTGTTTTAACACTCTCTGGATTTATTCCTTCGATTTCATACTTTATCGAGGAATCAATTTCAAACTTCTGTTTTATTAGATTGGGAAAATCAAAATTAACCTGGCCATCCGAATAGTATAAAAAAACAGGAAATGATGAATATTTGTCTAACTGGCGGACCAGTTCTTCAACCATATCAATATACCTTTGACCAACTGAACAAATAAGATAAGCCTTCCTGTGATTTCTGAGATTTAGAAAGGCGGTTTTCATAGATTGCTTTTTTTGACTATCCACCAAGTTCCTGTGAACTCATTAGTGACATGAAGATCGTAACCATTATATTCCAAAAATTCTTCCACTGCTGGATTCACTCCAAACATTCCAGCATAGAATCTATTATTGTAATCCCCATCTAACCACATCCAAATCGGGTGGTTCTTTTGTCCATTAGCGTAAGATTCTTTGTTGAAGCATTCTAGTTTTAAAAAATCATGTCCTGCAAGAATTCCTCCTATTTTAACTTTGGGATACCAAAGCATGATATCATTTTTCACATGCTCATAAGTGTGGTTTGCGTCAATATAAACAAAATCCAAAGACCTGTCGGGAAATAATTCAGCAGCCTGATCTGATGTCATTCTCATCATTAATGCTCGCTCTTCAAATCCTGTTAGGTTTTCAAAAGTTTTTTCATAAACTTTTCCCTGGTGTTTCATGTTTGAAATATCGTCATACTCCTCTTCCTTCATTTCTCGCCAAGGATCCACTAAATATAATATTCCTGGCCACTGCTCAAGAATTTCTTTAGCAAAGTCACCCTTAAAAGATCCAACCTCAACTCCCTTGTTGGTCAATCCCATCGATTTCAATAACGACGGGAATTCTTTTCTGTCTTGCATATTAAATTAATTTTTGTGGAGGTGACCGGAATCGAACCGGTGTCCAGTCCATCTGTTAAAAGAAACTCATTCACAGGCTTAGCTTGTTTTTCTTTACAAACAAAATATGTAGTTTATAGTTGGCTGATTAAACTACCAAATTCAGATGACTCGATTTCGGGTTCAGTCATATTCCACCTGGGTTCACATTCTATTTTAAGCCCCACGATGTGTGCGGGAGGGATTAGGCAGCTATTGCGTAATCAGCACCAACGAAAGACATAGCGTCTTCGAAGGTCATTGTAGATAATTCTACGTCGTTTATTGTTTGCATAGGTGATTAACGAGTTTCCAATACTAACTCGGCCTGCATCATCTCAAAGAACTACCAATGTCTGTCAAGTGCCAAATACACCCCCAATGATGAAATTTATATATCTTTTAAGAAGTTTGTTTCGTGCGAACCGAATTAATTTATCAGATGCGGCTTTGCTTCGTTCATACCAGCGTTGGTAATTTGAACATATTTTGGGTGATATGTTTTCAAACAAACCGCACCTGCATATGAAAGAGCAGATTTAACCCCGTCAAGTAATCCCTCTAAAACAAATTTAGCTCCTCCTTTATATGGAATAATTGTAGATTCCCCCTCTACATTTCTCTGTGCTTGTCCGTGAACCGTTTTGGTTTCTAATGATGCTGCACCCCTGTATCTTTTATATAGACCCGTTGATTTTTCAACTATCTGTCCAGGGGATTCTTCTGTCCCTGCAAGCAATGATCCTAGCATCACACTGCTTGCCCCAAGTGCTAAAGCCTTAGCAATATCTCCACTAGTTCGAATACCTCCATCTGCCATAACAGGAACTGTGGCAATTTTTGATATCTCTTCTATACAAGTTACGTTAGGAATACCAAATCCAGTTTTAACTCTAGTTGTACAAAGGGATCCACCTCCAATACCAACTCTTAATCCGTCCGCTCCCCACGATTCTAAATCTTGAGCAGCTTCTGGTGTTGCAATATTTCCTGCTATCACATCAATTTCGGGACTAATAGATTTTATAGATTCGATTGCATCTTTGACATTTTTATGATGTCCATGAGCTACGTCTATGAGGATGATATTTGCTCCATTCTTTATTAGACTTTTTGCTCTATCCAAATAATCGCCATTAGCTCCAACAGCTGCCATAATAGGTATCTGCTTGATCTCAGAATGCCAATCGTCATACATGATTCCCCAATCCTCGAAAGGACCACCAAATCCGTCTCCATATATTTTATATCTTAGCATCTCAATCATCCGGGATTGATTTTCAATAGGCATGAAACGATGGATACATCCAACTCCTCCGAATAGAAAAATTCTATAGGCCATGTCAAGTTCACACACCGTATCCATCGGAGAAGCCACCAGGGGTCTAATTAATCCGTATCTTCGTGTCACCAAAGTGTTAAGATTGATTGTACTCCTGGAAACAACTTCAGAGTAAGCAGGAACTAATTGGATGTCATCATAAGTTAAGGCGATACTCATTTTTTTATTTTAGTTTATTGTACTGGTTTATAAAGCATAGGTGCTTGTCCATATACTGGTAGCTTTCCGTCCCACTTATTAATCCATTCCAATTGTAATAACATCGGGGTGATTGTTTGCTGCTTCAGTCTATTGGCTTCAGCTTCAGCTTTAGCTGATGTTAACATCGCTTGAGCGTTACCGTCCGCAGTAGCTACTTTGATTTTAGCCTCTGCTTCAGCTTGTTTAACTTTATTTTCTGCCATTAAAGCTGATTGAACAGCATTGTTCTTTGCCTCGATAGCTTTCTTGAATGTTTCAGGATAAACTAGGTTTGACGTAAATTGCTGAATGTAGAATCCCTCTTTATTTAGTTGATCTTCGAGAATTCTTCTGACCTCTACTTCAAATTTCTGTCTGTTGCCTATTAACTCATCTGCAGTGTATACGTTTGTTGCTAATCTAAAGGCATCAAATACTGCGGTCTTCAAAAATCCTTCTTCGATACTTTCTAGATTTCTTCTATACTTAGAAAAAATCTTTGGTACCATCTCTCTTTTAACTGAATAGTTAATAATCGGGCTCACGTGAAATTCTGAACCATCTTTAGAGTTAACTATAAATGAATTATCCCCAACGTATTCTTTGTGCTGGACGTATGTAGGAAATTCGTAAATGTTGTGGGTTAATGGATTATAAAAAACCATCCCAGTAACTTCCACAACATCATCTACCCCTTTATTGTCTCCGTAAAGATTAACTTTCACCCCAACATGTCCAGCATCAATTCTTTCGCAAGACATGAATAAAAATACTAGCAGAAAAAATCCTGCAACTGCAACTCCGATTGTTTTAATCATTTTTTTAATTTTTAATTGTTGTTTTAATTTTTCTTCTTCACGCTCTTTTTGTCTTAGAGCCTGATAATCGTTATCATAAAGTCCCATATTATTTATTTTTTCTAGTTTTTATAAAAGGTCCTTCGCTTTTTACCTCGGGAAACTGCTTAGGATTTCTTTTTCTCTTAGGCTTTAGTTCCTCTGGGTTGACATAATCCAATTCAGTTTCCCCTTCTGGCAGTTCATCAGGTATAACATTATGAATTTTTTTCTTTACATATTCGTAAAGAAATATCACAAGTCCCACACCTAATCCTCCTCCTAATAGATTCAAAAAAGTGTTGGCAATTGTAAGAGCGGGAAAAATTGCAAATTCTAATAATAGAATTACACTAATACCCACAACAAAAGGTTCTAATGATTTAACACTAAATGCTTTTCTAAAGATCTCCTTCATGATTTTGTTTTTTGTTATTTTGTTTGGATTGTCTGCTAAATTCATCGTCTATTTCCTTCTCGTTCCAATTTAGGAAGTCTTCCCCTTTATAGTCTGGATAATTCTTCTGCATATTATCAATTCCTCTTACCCAGAAAAATGCTATGATAGCAGCAAGTCCGAAGCTTATTCCAATTGCGATTACGTATTCCATTTTTTAGTTGTTTAAAAATTTTAAAATCTTTTTTTTGATTCCTGACTGTTTAATTCCTTCCCAGGCTCTGGGAGTCCATACAAAATTTTTCAATCCCCAATCTCTATCGAATGCTCCATAAGAACTTGCTTCGACGTGAATCCCCATGTGTAAATCATCCACAGCTACCCATTGAGTAACCTCCGGATTCTTCTTTAGCCATTCCAGAATTTCGAAGTGCCTTTCTTGCTCCCTATCTTCGATTCTGTACCAATCAAAATCTGGGGGTATTCTACCTTCTTCTACCCAATTTTTATGGTGAAATATTTCAGTTACTCCTATAGGATTTTTGATAATACCCTGGGATGTGTAGTATTTCCCCAACTCCTCTAAATCCGCATACAATCTCCAATCGGAGCTCACTACAATTTCAGCTCCAGTTTGTTCTAGAATTTCATTTAAGATTTTAATTGCTTTTTTATCAAAATTATCAAATCTATATTCAAGGGGCATTTCACGAGTAGTCATAGATAGTTTCCTACCACCCCATTTTTTTTGCTTCTTGTGTCGTGATCCCCAATTATTGGAAAGGCAAATTACTCCGTCATTGTCTAAAAATATCACTTTCATATTACCAAGTATTATAATCTGTTAAATCTAACTCATCTCCGTCTGCTGCTTTCACAGTTACTATTTCACCTATTCCTGTTGCAGTAAAACAAAAAGTGTATGCTCCTCCGATTGCTCCGACGTAAAGCTCCCCTTCTTTTTTCTTCTTAGCATTTCTCCACCTTTTGTATTTTTTATATTGTTTTTCAGTGACCTCAAAAGTAACCGCTATCTTTTCTGGCTCTGGAGGTACATATGTTCCATTCATAATTTGTTTTGCCCTTTCTTTCGTTTTTTTCGATATCATATTTCTAAAGTTAAGGGATCAAGTCCTTCGCCCAAGCTATATTCTAAATAATCTGTGAGCCAGATGTTATAGTCTCTTTTATTTTTTAAATTCTTCAATTCTGAAACCGGGGTGTGTCCTACTATCTGATGCAGGTCTACTCCATATTCTTGAAGCTGATTTGGCCTAACCCAGAGCGGTCCCCCGTACATGCTCCATCCCCCACTGGCACCGTCCACCTGAAAAATTTGGGGGAGTTCCATTTTAAATGCCTCGTTTAAAATATCTGCCTCATTACCAAGTTCCTTTAGATCTGGATGATGTTTTAAAAGATCACTTAATACTGGCTTTAATAAACCAGCATGAGTCCAAAGATAATCACCCTCGTGATATGCCATCTGGAAAAGATCTTTATTGCTCTCAAAAAGAATCTGTAGATCCCATCTTGCCTCTGGACGATATCCGCTACAGATTTGATTGGGAATAAAATACTGAACATCGTGATTTCCCCAGAGAAGCACTACCTTATTTGGTAGTGTCTTTTTAAAGAAAATGATATCCTCAAGATTTTTCTTGATCTCAACATTACTAATTGTGAAACTGTCAACGTAATCACCAACAAAAACTATCTTGTCTGCGGAAAAATAAGGATAATCCTCTTTAAACAAATCGTCCATGGGATTAGCCCCAGCATTCACCATGGTTACCCACTGCTCAAATTCGTAACTACTACCATGGGTAATGAATTTCCAGTAATCCCTCCCGTGAATGTCCCCTATAGTCAATATTTTTTGCTTCTTTTCCATGCTGTCGTAAATGTAAAAATAATCCCCGGTTAAATAAAATGCAACCTTGTCTATTTCATAGACAATCTTTGCATGAAATTTTCATAGAAAATAGGGTAAAATGTAAGGATGATTCTGAATACTGATTACATAAAACAAAGAATAACCAACGATTTGGACAATCCTGTCCCGTTCAGATACTCCCACGGAGCGACTGATCTGGATATGGGGGATGGACTTCTGATCTATTCTCTAGTGCAATTTTTCAGATTTAAAAATTGTGTTTGCATAGGAAGCGGAGGAGGATATATTCCGCGAATTCTAACACAAGCCCGAATAGATCTGCATTCAATAGGAACTTTCTCGGGAAATCCCGATTATAATTGGGGGAATATCGGAGCAACTTATGTGGTAGATCCGTGTAATGGTGTAGGGGGACAATCTAATATGTGTGATGAAGAAAGTTTTTACAGAAAAACATTCCATCCAAGATTTGTTAAAGAAACTTCAGAAAGAGCATATTATGATTTTTTCGTTTTACAAGATATTAAAATAGACTTTCTTTTTATAGATGGAGATCATTCATATGAAGGAGTAGACAAGGATTTTAAGTTATACAAAAACATTTTGAACGATCAGGGCATCATAGCAATACATGACACAGATCCTAAATTTTCTTCCAGCTTCATAGTATCTGAAGATCAGAAAAAAGATTTCCATGATTTCTCTGGTCCATCCCAATTTGTAAAAGATTTTGACGACTCTGAATGGGAAAAATTCAGTCTATTTAATTACGGATCATTAAAAGATAAACCTTCGTCATCAGGAATAACCCTATTTAAAAGAAAAGAGATTTGATAAAATTAATATCTATAATAGGTCATGGGGTTCCTCTAATACCACACTTCATCAATCATTATTATAACATGGTAGATGAAATAAATTTTGTGGTCTATGAATCTGATCTGCATCCAGATTTAAAGAGAGAGGTAAGAAGTTCCATCAGAGGTAAGGAAAAAGTAAAAATAGTTAAAACTGTTTATGATAGGATCTTTGATTGGAACAGGGTTACTGATCTATATAATGAACAAATAAAAAAATCAAGAAACAACTGGTACATGATTGCTGATATAGACGAATTTCACGTTTATCCTGAGTCACCTAATTATATGGTTAGTGATTGTGAAAGTCAGGGGTGGGAATTAATTAGGGGAGGATTTCTAGACAGGATAGGAAACAACGGGGAGTTCTGTAAGATACTTGAAGATGTACCAATCTTTGACCAGTTTCCCATAGCCGGATTTTTCAGATACCCCATGAGTAACGCATGCCCTAACAAAATCTGCTTGGTTAAAGGAGGAATTGAAATAACTTCTGGGCAGCATTATGCAAAAATAAATGGGCAGACTACCTGGAGGTGGCAAGGATGGAGCCATCCACTAATTGCACCAGTAGAAAAATATTCCGTCCAGGTCCACCATTTTAAATGGGATTCAACATGCTTAGAAAGGATCAAAAATGTCGCAGATATTAATCAGGATTATTCATATTCTGACGAATATAAAGTGATGTATGATGCTATAAAGAGAAATAAATCTAGGATAGACCTCAGTAATTCTGATTTTATGTTTGAATATGGATGCGTCTATTTTGAAGATTATAAAGAATGGAGCTCTTTAATTAAAAAAATAATATCAATCTAATATGGCAACAGCTAAAAAATCAAACGAGGATCAATTTTTAGAATTGGAACTTAGAAAAGTAAAAGCACTCGAAAGAATCTCAGATTCCCTCGATGACATTTCAGCTTGGATAGAAGATATTGATAAGGATGATTGGAGCAACAGGATTCAGTACTATCTGACGGAATTTCATAAATCGATAAAACCAAAGGACCCTACAATAGATGGATAAAAAACTAGGAGTCATAGTTCCTTTCCGCCACAGAGGGGAACATCTTTATTTTTTTCTCAAGGAGATAGTAAAATATCTAAACGAGGAAAAAATACCACATGAAATTATCATCGTAAATCAAGACGACGGTAAGCAATTTAATCGAGGGATGCTATTAAATATAGGATTTAAGTGTGCCAGAAACTTAAGATGTGATTATGTGGTTTTTCATGATGTTGATTTGCTGCCATTGGATGTTGATTATTCTTACTGTGATCATCCAGTTCATCTTGCAACTCTAATAGAGGACGAGGACTCGGGGGAAAGATCAAAGCCATTCGACGAATACTTCGGCGGGGTCACTATGTTTCCGATTAAAGATTTCAAAAAGATAAACGGATATTCAAATAAGTATTGGGGATGGGGATTTGAAGATGATGACCTTTTCCTAAGATGCAAAAACAAGAGCATAGGCACAGAGCCTTATTACATCAAAAAAACAAGAAATTTCCATAAATCACTAAAATTTAACGGACAGGATTCTTTTGTGAGAGCAAAAAATAATTTTTGCATAGACAAGGATCTAACATTATTTGCATCTTTTTTCCCCGATGAATTGGTTTATGATTCAACGAAGGATCTTGATGTTTATACGGTTTTTAGCATTCCGGGGTATGACACTGCAATTTCCTATAATTCATTCAAGAGATACAATTTTGTTACATTCAACTCCGAAGAAAAAGCATCATACATAAACACAGAAATAACTACTAATTATCAAACAAATATTTGTATCACATTAAATCAATCGTTGAGAGAAATAAATTTCTATCAAGACGGAGAACATATAGGAAAAACAAATTGGGAGGGAGAATTAAAGGATTATTCAGACGAAAAGTATTTCTTTATCGGTGCAGGAAATCCTAAAAGAAATGGAGATCCTAATTTTTTCAAGGGGTACATAGATTCTTTGGTAGTCTTAGAAGGAATTTTAAGTGAAAATGAAGTTAAATCTGTTTCAGCAACAAACGACTTTTCGGAATATAAAAAATCCGGATCCATTCTTTGTCACTATGATGCAGAGCACATAGAAAATTATAAGTTAGTAGATCTTTCAGGAAACGGAAACGATGCTAGTATTTTCAAATGTGAAATTGTTGATATGGAAGGTCCTTGGTTTAAAAAAATAGACCTTCCGATCAGAAGGGATTCTATCTTTAAATCCATGAAACATGAGCAAAATGGTTTCTTCGAAAATAGATGGAAGGATAAAGCAACTAGATGGAATCAATTAAGATTCTATAACGAGGTAAGAAATAACAGCAATCTTTTATTTGGAGACGGATTATCGGATCTAAAGTACACAGATCACGGAAGAAAAAGAGAGGGAAATATAACAGAAATTAACGTAGGAATATGAGTCATAAACTGGGAATTTGCATACCTTACAGAAATAGATTCGATCACTTACAGAAGCTAACTGAAGACCTGGGGGAGTATCTAAAAAATCGTGGAATAGATCATAAATTTTATGTGGCCCATCAGGTGGATAATAAGCTGTTTAATAGGGGACTAATGAAAAACATAGCAGCCAAGTTTGCCTTCGATGATGGATGTGATTATATTGCATGGCATGACGTTGATATGGTGCCATTCTCCGATGATTGTGACTATTCATATCCGGAAAAATATCCAATTCATATAGCAACAAAACTTTCGAAGTACGATTTCAAACTAAATTATGAACAATACTTCGGTGGGGTAATTCTATTTACTAAGGATCAAGTTATAAAAACTAACGGATATTCTAATGATTATTGGGATTGGGGTATGGAAGATGACGACCTTTTTTATCGATGTTATTTCGAAGGATATGTTGAAAAAAGGATTTATAAAAAATATAAAAAAAGAAAATTTTCAAGATTTAATGGAGACAACTCATATGTTGAAATCCCATGGATAAAATCCATAAACAAAATACTGGGATCAGATCATACGGTATGTGCTCTATTTAAAGCAGAACAACAACCTGAAAAATATAAAGATTGGCTAATAGGAACGGATGACAAAAAATTCATAGAATTTCCGGTTTTCCGAAAGCAATCATATAGTCCGTACTGCATATCTTTTAACAACTCCAGAGCTGTTACTAGCATGATTTCAGATTTTTCATCATCCCAGATCTATAATTGGATCAAGAGGGATGATGGTGTTTGGTCCTGGGTAACAACATCTTATGATTCTTCAAGTGGTCACTTTAATTTTTTTCTAAATGACGAACTAGCAAGATCTAACGAAAAAGGAATCAAAGAAAATAAATCTACAATAATAAATAATGATTTATTTCAGTATAGGGATAAAGAAAAATCTATCGTGGGATATAACGGCGACGAGGAAAATCCATTATTTTTTAGAGGTGAAATTGCAGAATTAATGATTTTTGATAAGGCAGTAAAAATCCCAGGAGATGTTACTAAATTTCACGATTTAAAACATAAGCCAGTTCTGCATTTTAAATTTGATTTGATAGAAAATGGAGAAATCGAAGACGTAATGAGTGGAATTAAAGCTAAGGCTTATAATTTAGAAATCGTTGAAGATTCCATCGAGGTTAGCGACATGCCAATTCCTTATAGGAGAGAAGGATCTTTCGAGTGTTTACCACACATTGACGAAGGGCTAGTAAATAATAAGTGGGCAAAGGGGGAAACAACAGCAAGAAATGAAAAAAGGTTCGTAACCGAAATGCAAAGGAAATGTATAAACTATAAAAGTGAGGGATTCAACAGTATGAAGTACGAGTTAGTCTCTACTAAAGAGGTATTCAACAATACCCTTCTGATTAATTGCAAAGCATAAATGATGGAAAATAAAATAGCAATAGCGACAATTGCTTCTAATACTGAGTATTATTATACCTGCTGCAAATTTTTAATAAAGAATTTCACTGATAGTGGATCTTTTAAAATATTTGTTTACACTGATAATGTGTCAGAATTCAAAGACATGGAAGGGGTTGAAACAATAAAGCACGATTTTTCCACAACCTTTGATTTTCATAGCAAATTTATATTCATTAACCAGGTAAGAAAAAGGGGGTATAATAAAATACTTTATATGGATTCTGATCTGATATTGATAAATTCTGAAGAATTCATAAATGATATTATTTCTAAGAATTTTAATCCAGGATTTTCATACAACAGATTTACAAGCATACATTTCAAAGCCTTATTAGAAACGAATCCAAAACTTGGAAAATTTAAAGATGAGCTGATAAAAAATAATGTTGAATTTAGAAATACAGTTACTCCATGGGAAGATTTAATGTATTTTAATTTCGAGGGTATTGACGAAGAAAAGATAGACAAATTGTTTGAAACCTATGAATTTTATTCGATGCTTAGAAAAAAGGTAGCGAAGGAGGCTGATGATGATTTAAGAGGAGAGGGAGCTGTTTTTGGCCTTGCGTTATCAAACTGCGAATTTCCTTCAACCATATCAAATTCTCTTTATAAACAGCTAGTAAATTTTAGAGACAATCATTATCCACCATATGAAGACATACCGTGCATCTCTACTGAGGTCTGTGCTTTTGTTTCGGTAGATGGAACTGAAGAAAATTATGGAGGGGTTTTGGAAACTACCCTAAACTTTTATAAAAATAAATTTAAAAATCTTAGATATTTTGTGATCGAAAAAAACAGCAAGGAGACGCTCAGAAGCATGATTACTGATCATTTTGAATATGAATATGTTTTCTTGGACACATCATCGGAAGATTTAGAATCCCAAATAATTTTAAATATTTTAAAGGATAGTAAAAAGAATATAATATTCTACGTCAAGAATGGATGTATATTACTTGACGGAGCGAATATAAAAAATAGCTTTGAATCAATTCTCAGGAGAAATTATGATTACATTGTTCCGTTTGTTAATTCGTATCATCTTCCAGAGTTTATTTTAGATAACGACGACTTTGAATCGAAGATATTTATATCGAGTATAAATGAACATATAAGATTATTTGGAGATAATCCATGGGTAAATCATAAAGAAAGACACGATTTAATGATTGCAAATAATTCAAAACACAGAAATTTACCAAACGATCTAATTTGTTTGGAGAGTCTCAATCCGATAATTAAAAAAAGATTACTATAATGCTAAACGAATTTTTCGACAAAACTAGAAATAAATTAAACGATGTTGGATGTGGCTTTTGTTTAGCAAAATGGACTCAAGTAACACTTCATTTACAAATGGGACAAACACATTCGTGTCACCATCCAGGCACGCATCATATCCCACTATCAGAATTAGAAAAAAACCCATCTGCTCTACATAATACAGTTTATAAAAAGCAGCAGAGAAGAAAAATGCTTCACGGTAAAAGACCAGACGAATGCGATTATTGCTGGAATATAGAAGATACATCAAATGCATTTTCCGATAGAATTTATAAATCTTCTGAACCCTGGTCTGCCCCATATTTTAATGAAATAAAAGATTTAGGGTGGAAAGAAAATTACAATCCTAAGTATGTTGAGGTAGCTTTTAGTAATCACTGTAATTTTAAATGCTCGTACTGTGGACCGTCGTTCTCTTCCCAATGGGTTCAAGAAATAGAGCAGCATGGACCATATCCTACCAGCTTTAGATTTAACAATTTAGAATATTTGAAGGATCTGAACATGATCCCAAGACCGCATAATCAGGAGAACCCATACGTTGAGGCTTTCTGGAAATGGTGGCCTGATTTATACAGAGATCTTCATACTTTTAGAATAACGGGAGGGGAACCTCTTCTGTCTAAAGACACTTTTAAGGTTTTTGATTATATCTTGGATGAAAAAAACCCAAACAGAAATTTAAATTTTTCTCTCAATACGAATTTAGGAGCACCAGATAAGCTTTTTAATCTAATGGTAGAAAAATTAAAAAGAATGATAGACGAGAACAGGGTAAACGAGGTGATATTATTTACCAGTGCAGATACCTGGGGAGAACAAGCTGAATACATTAGACATGGTTTGGTCTTCAACCAATGGTGGGATAGAGTTAATTTTCTATTGAAAGAAATTGAGCCTCTGACCGTAATAATAATGTCCACATATAACGCACTTTCCGTTCCTAATTATGAAAAGTTAATAGAAAATGTGGTAAAGCTTAAGGAAGAATATCACAACCCTCACAGATACTATGGCTCCTCTATTATGTTAGACTCGTCCTATTTAAGGTGGCCTCCACACCAGACAGTGAAAATATTAGATAAGGAATGGTCTGCAGTAGTAAAAGAGCAAGCTCAGCTAATGGACTTCTACGAACAAATAAGAGTTGGTCTTGATGGATTTGGATATACCGACATCGAAATCAATAAGTTAAATAGAATTCATGATTGGATGGTAACGGAAGAACCTGAAGAGACCTTATTACAGAACAGGAGGGATTTCCGAATTTTTGTAGACAATCACGATAAAAGAAGAGGCACCAATTTTTTGAAGGTTTTTCCAGAATTTGAGGAATTTTATAAAAAAATAATTTGATGAGATTCGAAAAGAAAGCATATTACATCCCAAACAATTCTAAAAATAATACGAACACAAAGAATTTTGAAAATCTGGAGGGGAATTTTTCTCTTTATGGGGATTTTCAACTCTCTGAGTTTGCAGAGGATGAGTCGTTGATTGTAGGAAGGATAGGATACCATATGGGAATATTTTTACAGAAACCAAATGGTGTTAAATTCTCTTGGTACACTAAACCCTATCAATATAACGATATTTGGATACCTGTTGATGATATACATAAAAGAATGGAGGTCATGGTGACAGTTTCAGATTCTGTTAAAATATACATCGATGGAATTTTAAAAGGTGAAAAAGAAACCGGTCCAATTGAATCTTATTCGGACAAGAATATTTTTATAGGATCTATAAATCCATACAGTGGATCTTATGAATGCTGGTTCAAAGGGGATATTTATAAAATTGCAGTTTTCGATGAAATCGTCGATTCCTTTGACGAGAAATCAAAAAAGCTGTACTCGTTTTTTGATTTTGAAAGAAATTCAAAATTTAAAACATTCGATAAAAGTGGGAACGGAAATCATGGAATTATATTTGAAGATCCAGAATACTCTAGCCATTCGATCAACGAATTCAATAAAATAGCGCCTAGCGCCAAAATAATTTAACATGGGAATATTTGCAAAAAAAGGAGAGGAGAGCTACCAAGAATATAGGGACAGAGCGATAAACTCTGTTTCCCCTTCCTTCTGTGGTGCTAAATGGTATAACGCAACAATCTGGTTAGGAAACGGAACTACAGCTAGTTGCCATCACCCCCCAGCTCATAAAATACCCCTCGCAGAAGTTGCGCAAAGTTATAAAGCAATACACAACACTAGCTATAAAAAATTGGTCAGAAAACAAATGCTGGAGGGAGAAAGACCTAAAGAATGCGAGTATTGCTGGAAAATAGAGGACATGGGAAGCGACAAAGTTTCTGATCGGGTTTATAAATCTGTTATTTACACCGATGAAGAACTAAAAGATGCCAAGAACAAACTCGGATGGCAGCAAGACGTGGATCTAAAAACATTAGAAATTGCATTCGATCCCAATTGTAACTTTGCATGCTCTTACTGCAATTCTTCATTTTCTACAACCTGGCAAAATGATATAAAAAAGTTCGGCCCATATCAGAATTTAGTAAGTGATGGTGCAGCTGCTTTCCAGCATGATGGTTCGCACTCTCTCCCATACGGTAAAAAAAATATCGGAAATCCATACATCGAAGCATTTTGGAAATGGTGGGAGGGAGAGCTTCAATATTCTTTAAGAGAATTGAGAGTAACAGGAGGTGAACCAACAATGTCTCAAGATTTCTGGAAACTGATGAAATGGTGGGAAACCAATAAGGATTGTAGTGTGGAATTTGCAGTTAACTCCAATCTAGGACAGAAAGACGAACTCTTGGAAGAACTTATTAAGTCGACACACAGCTTTAAAACGTTTCATCTCTACACATCATGCGAAGCAACAGGGAAGCAAGCTGAGTATATCAGATATGGATTAATCTGGGAAAAATGGCTTAAAAATATGTACAGGGTTTGTGAAGAAGGTAAATTGGCATCCCTAAACGTAATGATGACTATAAATTCTTTGTGTCTGTTTAGTCTTACTGAATTTATGGATGAGGTAATTAAAATGAAGAAAAAATTTGGCAAGCATTTCCCGATTTGTTCTTTTAATATATTAAGGTTTCCAAGCTTTCAGTCTATAGTTACACTACCGCAAGACATAAGAATTGAACGAGCAAATCATATAGAGGGATGGCTAAGTAAGAATATTTCTGATTTACTAGATATTGAGAGAGATGGAATAATCAGAATGATTGCTTACATAAGAGAAGTTGAAACTGGGCATAGATTTACATCATCTATTGAATCTAGAGAAAGAGATTTTAAATCTTTTTATATTCAATATGACATAAGAAGAAATAGGAATTTTAAAGAATCATTCCCGATGTTATCAGAATGGTTCGATTCGATACCTGAAACAAAAATAGAGCCCCTTGAAATAGGAATGGTTGATGGTGACGATGCTAAATCTAATAAATATGTCGACGATGTGATAGAAACCGCAAAAAAAGAGGGATGGGTATTAGATCCTCAAAATAGCAATCCAGGATCTCAGGATTACATCGAACCCGATATCCAGGATGAAATGCTAAAATATATTAAAGATGAGTGAAATGAAATTAGTTGTGTGCGGAGATAGCTTTACATATGGTAGTGAAATTGTGGACCCACAGTTTTTGGAAGCTCCATCAAAGCCTCACCAAATAAATAAATTTAACGGGATAATAGAAGAAGATACTGACGCAAAAAACGATCAATATAGGATTGAAAGAATTTGGCCAACATATTTAAAAGAATTAATAGGGGCAAAAGAGGTTATAAATTTAGCCAAGCCTGCAGTAGGTAACAAATGGATTTTTGAAACACTTTTAAACTGGCTACTTGAAAACTACATTGTCCCTAATAAAACTCCAGATGACATCATTGTAGTCATTGGATGGACCTCTATAGTTAGAAAGGAATTTTTTTTCAATACTCATAATAAAATATACCGAAAAACTCTAAACAGTAACGGAGATTTCAATAAAGAGGAATATGGAATGAGGGAATTCTTTAAGTGGTATTTATCGGTTGTTCAAAATGACTATGAAGGAGCGTACGATTTCATAAACTACAATTTTGAAATACGTACGTTTTGCGATAAGTACGGAATTCCATGTTATTTGTTCAATGCTTTACCTGAGGAACATCATATCTATAAAATGGAAAGAAAATTTATAGACTTAAATATTATGAAATGGATAGATTCTTTCAAATATGTTGAAGGTATTTGGGGGGAGGATCTATACCGTATGAGTAAATTAAAATGGGACCATGTACCAGAATCCAATTTTCTGATGAAAGACAAGCCATCAAATTCATTTTTAAATTATATAAAACAGATACCGTTGGAGGAAAGATTATATGGTGTACATCCAACACCCAAATCGCACAAATTATGGGCAGAATTGTTGTATGAATGGATTTCAAACGGAAGGGGTGATCTCTATACGCAGAATATAATAAAATCTAGCAGATTAATATGAGAATAAAACCTTCGGATGGAAATGAATTTTTTTGTACAGCACCGTGGACACACACATATCTTTCCCCACAGGGGGAAAGAAGATTATGTTGTGCAAGTAGGGAAAAGGCAAACTATATTAAACAGTACATAGATTCTGAAAATCCTGACGATAACTCACATTTTAAACCAGTTTCGCTGGAGGATCATTGGAATAGTGATTATATGAAAAACATTAGAAAAAGAATAATGTCCGGAGAGTCAATTCCACAATGTCAGGTTTGTAACGATCAAATTCTAAATCTTTACACATACAAAGGTTATTTCACCAATACACTTTTTCCCCACAAAATAGACGAGATATTCGAAAAAACGGAAGATGATGGTTACACTCACATGAAACCAATATCATATGACTATCGGATAAGTAATCTGTGTAATTTTAAATGTAGAATGTGTGGCGACTTGTTAAGTTCACAGTGGGAGGCGGAAAGAAAAATAATGGGCAACATTAATTTAGAAACCGAGCCATTTTATAAAAAAGAAAATCAAGAAAAATTTAAAAAATTCCAGAAAGAAGTTACTGAAAACGAACTTTGGGAAGCAGTGAAAGAGAATAGAATAGAAGAAATATATTGGGTAGGTGGTGAACCATTGATGTGGGACATTCATTGGGATATCATGAAGTATTTGGTTGATAATAATCAATCCAAGAATGTTATAATAAGATACAACACAAATTTAAGCAGGGTATCATATAAAGGAATGAATCTATATGATTTTCTGCCTCATTTTAAAAGGGTAAATCTGTGTGCAAGTATAGATGGAACTGGAAAAATTGTTGAATTTATCAGAACTGGAATAGTGTGGGAAAAGTGGCTAGATAATTTTAAGGGAGGTCTTTTTCTAAACGATTTATACGGCGATCATGGAATGGTTTTTGATCTTACAATAACTCTTCCAGGCCTACTGTCTATAAAAGAATTATTCGATCGTGCAGTGGAATTAAATGTAGTAACCTATATAAAAACAACTTTTTCTTTCGATTCCTCTGTTCTTATGTCTCCATTGTCAATACCTAGGTCCATCCTCGAAGAAATTATAGACGATACCCTAGATTACATTAAGCCAAGGGTTACATCGAAAACCCAAATTTATGTGGAGGCTTTAGAAGATTTAAAAACCAAAAAAACTTTCGAAGAATCGTATCCAGATTATAAAGAGGGCAGAAAGAGAGGGAAAGAAAACATGATAAGAATAGCAGAGTTCAGAAAGGACGGTTTAAATGGATCATTAACATTTGAGAATATTCTAGGACAAAACAAAAAATTATTAGAATGGTGGACACAAATTTAAAAACTATATGTTCGTTACCGTTTACGCATTTAGCAACTCATCCTAACGGGCTGGTGTCACCTTGTTGTATTGCTAATTTTGAAAATGGGGTTTGTTTCTCCAAAACTAAAAATAGAGTATTAACCCTAGGTAAGGATAGCATAGAAGACATTATGAATTCTGATTCTTTCACAGAAATTAGAAGAAAGATGATGAATAATGAGAAACCTATCGAATGTATAGGTTGTTACAGGATAGAAGAAAACGGATTCAAGAGTAAAAGAGATGAAGAAAATGCTAAATATCTCAATAAAATAAGTATAAGCGAAAAACTCCCAAATATACATCTTAAGTTTATCGAATTAAGACTCGGTAATGTTTGTAACATAAAGTGTTTAACATGCAACCCGATGTCAAGTAGCAAGTGGATAGAAGATGTTAAAAGATTTCCGTCCACGTTCGGAGACGATCATTACAACTATGAAGATTATAAAAGCGATTGGTTTAAAAACAAAGAATGGTATGATGAATTATTAAAGCATTCTAGCGAATTGGAGGAAATTTACATCAACGGGGGAGAACCAACGTTGATAAAGGAGCATTTTTACTTTTTGGAGAAGTTGATTTCTCTAGACAAATCAAAAAATATAAAGCTGGTATATAATATAAACTGTACAAATTTACCAGACAGGTTTTTAGAGCTGTTAAGAGAATTTCGGGAGGTAAAACTACAGCTTTCTATAGACGACGTTGGAAATAGGAATGATTATATAAGATATCCTTCAAAATGGGAAGTTGTGTATGATAATTTTTTAAAACTGAAAAAAGAAAAATTACAAATTACTATAACCCAGACAATAAGTGTTTTGAATGTTTGTAATGTGTGGAATTTTAGAGAGTTTTTTTCCGGTGAACAAATTGAATATAATTTTGTCTATAGCCCCAATTACTTACACATATCTTGTTTACACCCAAAGCTGAAGGATCTTGCAATGGAGCAAATCTACAAATTGGGAGATGGCGACAGAAATAGATTTATGTACGAGATAGAAAATAAAAAAGATGGGAATTTAGAAAAAAAATCTTCCAATTTTTTAAAAATGATGGATTCTATAAGAAATCTAGACATTGGAGATTATTTATTAGAGTATGAAAATTGCGATTTGCTTTAGTGGTCAAATAAGAAGGGCAGTTGATTCTTCCATCAACATACTCAATTTTATTGAGGGATGTGAGGCCGACTATTTTATACACACGTGGGATATTAATGACGGTAAAAGATTTTTTGGGGACGAAAGACCCGAACATGAATATACCCATATCAAGAAGGTAGAACTAAATGATTACATAAAAATTAATAACATATACAAACCAAAAAAAACTAAGGTTGATATTTACGAGGACTATTACGATTTGTCTCTAAAAAAGGGGACATCAAATTCCCCGATGTGGTACAGCTGGTATGAAAGTGTTAATTTAAAAAAGAAATACGAAGAGGAAAACAATTTTCAATACGACGTTGTAATAAAAATGAGAATGGATTGCATATATGATCCGTCGATTAAATTAAAAAATATAATTCACGACAACATTTCTTTTATCAAAAATGGTATTTTTTTAGTCGACACAATAACAGAATTTGAGAATCCTTCAAGCAGAATGCTGCATGATGTGGTATTTATGTCAAATTCCTCAGTTATGGATAAGGCTTCATTGTTTCATAACTATATTATCACAACAGATAAAAGCAAAGATCTTTATCACGTGTTTTTTGATGATTATCTCAAGGAAAATAATATAGAATCTATAGAGTTTCTAAATGAAATGGAGTATAAGTGGACAATCTTTAGAGAATTCTCCCTGGGTTATCATCCAGTGGATAATTTTAGGGAGTGTGTTGAAATCAATAGAATATTATATAATCACGAGTTTCAAAAATTATCAAACGTCAAACACATCGGATACAATCTACTTTTGAAATTCAAAAAAGAAATTTTTGAAAAGACCGGGTTTTCACCCAATGTGTTAAAAAAATTAAGAACTATGAAAATTGCTATCTGCTTAAGTGGTCAATTCAGAACTTATGAAAAATGCTACCACAACATAATAAAGCTAAAAAATAAAGTTGAAAGTGATCCTAATAGCACTGTCGACTTTTTCTGCCATGCTTGGAATTTTGAAAGCGAATCCAGACCAATATTGGATGTAACCGCCAATAATAGAGTAACTCCGTACGACGATGATAAATTAAATGAAATAATTAAAATATACAAACCGAAAAAATATCTAATTGAGGATTTTGAAAAAAATCAAAGAGTAAACCAGGATGTTATTGACATTGCAGAGGAGAGATATCCAGAAAATGAAGGTCCGCCCATTACTTGGTGTGCAAACCAGTTTTATGCAGTGATGAGATCGTGCGAATTGAAAAGACAATACGAGATAGAAAATAATTTCGAATATGATGTTTGTATCAGATTACGGTACGATCAATATGTTCCATGGGGACAGGTTTTTGATTTAATCGAAATTTTATCAACTGTTAAACCAAATACTATATTTTCTATACATAATAGAAAAATTGATGTTTACCCTCATTTTGCAATTGGTGATGTGTTTTGGTTTTCAGATTCTTTAACGTTCGATAAAATTTGCGATTTTTATAGGCACCTACCAAGTATAGACATTAGAACGTTTGAAGAAAGCAGAAACCACCTGATACCTGAGTTAGTTTTTTATCACTATTTAAAAGAGATTGGAGTAAAGAATCAAACTACCCCTCTTAATTTTCAGATATGCAAATTTAGGAATTTTATAACTCTCAAAAAACAATTAAAATTAGGGGGACTTGGGGACAATGAGGTTCTGTTCGAAGATATAGCGGTGTTCCCCGGAGGTGAAACAGAGGTCATAGATAAAATATTAATATGAATAAAATCTGGACATTTGGATGTTCTTTTACATACGGAGACGGCACATTAGATCATGATCTATATTATCAAAGATATAGGTTAAAAGATGATGACCTTTCTTGGAATAAATTATTATCCAGAAAAATAAACTATGCTCTACAAAATAAAGGTTTACCTGGGGTGTCTAACGATACTATTATTGATACTATAATAAAAAACTGGGAGGATATTTCTAAGGACGATATAGTAATAATAGGTAAAACCTGGTCACACAGATTTGACTTTCCGAAAGAAAATGATTCACCGGAAGTCAAATCTATAGTTTATAGGGGAGGGGAAAAAGACGTACAAAAATGGTTTGAAGATGCAACCGTTGGATTATTTACCAACGAGCAGATAGAGACCATAAAAATGTTTTCAATAGAATTTGCAACACAGAAAGCTTATTCTATCAGACACGATTTTAGACTGAATTTTTTGAGAGAAAGACTACTAAAAGATAGAGGAGTAAATCTCTGCTATATCTGGGATGTAGAAAGTCTCTGGGAAAAATTTGAATTAATAGTCAATGCAACAAAGGGAGAAATAGTAAACCATCACTGGTCATTCAAGGGTCATAGGGATTTTTGCCAATACATAGAAAATGAAATAAAATCAAAGGTAAAAATCATATGAAAATTGCAATTTTGGTTTATGGGATGTATAGGGAATTTGATATTGCTGTTACTTCTTGGAATTTTTTAAGCAAGTTTGATTGCGAGGTTTATTTTTCAACATGGTCTAGATCCAAGCAAAAAAATAAAAAACTAGACATCATAATCGACGAGGAAGTCACAGAAAAAAGAATATTAGATCATATTAAAGACGCAAATGTTTTAATATTAGATGATGTGTTTTCTGAATTAACCAATCCAGAAAAGATGATATTCCACTGGAAATCCGGGCTTAAAATGATCAAAAAAAGCGGTATAAAATATGATTATATCATGCTAACAAGACCTGATAATTATTTTGATTTTAATTTCGATTTTGAGAATATAAATTCGGATGAGGATTTAAGAGAGGGATCTGTATACGGGTTAGAAGAGATTAGAAATAACGGGGAAGAATTATTCATACAGGATATTTTTTTCTTTGGTAAATATGATCTAATCGAAAAATTAATTGATAATATACCGGAAAGATTAGACGGAAACGAATGTAACGGCTCCATGCATCATCACTTAGCCAAACACATTTTACTAAGTGAAATAAAAATTAAAAAAATTCCAAGAACATCTGTCGTTACTGTAAGGGCTAACTCTAGACAGTTAAATAAAGAAGAGATATCTATAAATACGATATTCCAAAAAACGATGGATTGGGGAAATAATCAAGATCAATATCATGAAAACAATTTATAAACCGTGGGGTAAAGAAGAATGGATAGAACTTAATGATTCTTATTGTTATAAAAGAATCTATATAAACGAGGGATATAAAACATCTTTACAGTATCACAACTTTAAAAAAGAAACTAACTATATCATATCGGGACAAGCAGAAATTTGGCTGGAGAATGATCAAGGTGAAATTGTTAAGGAGGTGTACGGCCCAGGTCAATACTATAACGTAATTCCTCCTAAAAAACACAGGGTAATTGCTTTGACCGACCTGATAATGCAAGAAGTTTCTACCCCGGAGGTCGACGATGTAATACGAGTGGAGGATGATACAAATAGACCTGATGGAAAGATCGAAAGCGAGCATAAAACTCCCGCGGTTTTAATATTATGTGCAGGCTTAGGTAGCCGTCTAAAAAAATTAACAGACAACATAAATAAAACTTTATTGCCGGTAAACAATCGGGCTATCATATCCTACATAATAGAAAAATTCCCTAAGGAATATGACTTTATCATAGCTATTGGATACAAGGGAGATTCCGTCAAAGAGTATTGTAATCTAGTTTATCCAGATCACAAATTTACATTCGTAAATGTCGAGAATTATGATCCTTCGCAAACTGGGCCAGGTACAAGCGCTCTGTTGTGCTCCGAGCATCTTCAAAGACCTTTTTATTTTATAATGGGAGATTGTATCATAGATTCTCCGATCCCTGGAATAAACGGTAACTGGTTAGGGGTTCATTCAACATCATATCCAGAAAAATACTCCACGGTGAAGATGGACGATAAAGAAAATATAACATCTTTCGTTAACAAAAGTACTGACGGATACGATCTAGCATTTGTTGGTTTCGGAGGAATATCAGATTACTCCACTTTCTGGAAAGAGCTTAAAGAAAATATTAAAAGCGGTGAATTAGTTTCTGCATTTGAATCACCTCAAGTCTATACAAGTCTAAAGGCAAAAAAGTTAAAATGGCTAGATACCGGAAATCTAGACGATCTAGATAAAGCTAGACAGTACTTTAATGATAAACCGCTATCTTTGAAAAAAGACATAGGAGAAATAACCTATAAGGACGGGGGTAAATTTTTAAAGTTTACACAAGATAGAGATCTGCTAGAAAGAAGGAAAATTAGAGGAGAAATTTTAAGAGGCTTGGTTCCCCCAAATTTCAATGTTGCTGGGAATTTTCTTTATTACGATTGGATAGAAGGTAAAACTTTATACGATCGCGGGGAACTGGGGGATTTTAGTAGGTTTTTGACAAAGCTGGAATTCCTCACCAAGGAGACAATCCCTGCAAACATAGAAGATCTTAAAAAGTTTTATGTCGACAAAACCCATAAAAGACTAGAATCATTTCTTGCTAAATATGGAGAAAGTTATTTTGTTTCTGATCATGAAATAAACGAAATTAAAAGACCATCTTTGGATCTTATATTATCTGATGAAAAAATATTTGACTGTCTTTACGAGAATCCTTTCTATTCTAATTTTCATGGTGATCTCCACTTTGATAATATGATATTATCGGAAGATGGCGAATACTATTACATAGACTGGAGAGACTGCTTTGGAGAAAATGTAGAATCTGGAGACATTTATTACGATCTTTCTAAGTTTTATGGCGGATTAATAATCCCATACAATTTAATGAAAGATGACAGTAATATCACATACTTTGAAGGATCTTATTCTATTAAATATGAATATCATATCTCAAAGAATCTAATTAAGTTTAGATCTGAATATGAGGGATGGATCAGGAAAAACGGATTCGATCTCGATAAGATTAAATTTATAACAGGCCTGATATTTCTAAATATGTCTCCATTACACGATGGAAAATTTGGTAAAATGTTATGGTTCAAATCTATAGAAATTCTAGATGATTACAAAAAACACACTATGGGCTTACGGATGTAGTTGGACTCATTCTCCACATCACGAAAAAGAATACGGCTTGAAATTTTGGCCAGAAATATTAGCCGAAAAAATTGGATTCAATTTTGTAAATAACGGGTTTAGTGGTCAATCCAATTTTGAATCTACGGTAAAGCTGTTCAGGCAGATGGAAAAAATAAAGAAGGGGGATTTAGTGGTTTTCGAGTTTACATACCCAGATAGGTTCCCTGTACCTTTTGTTAACGAAAACCACGTAAGAGAATCGTGGTCTAGTAAAGACATATTTGAAATAAATGACGTATTGATAGATTTTGATTGGCATCAGATTGATTATTTCAGGAGTGAAAAATTTTATGATGAAGAAAAAATGAAAAAATACGTAGATTTCGTTTTAGATTTTAGAATTGAATTATTAATTCTTGGATTTAAAAACGTACTTCCTGTTTTTGATTATTTGGAAAATAAAATAGGTGCGACAGTTAAATATTGGTTTTTAAACCCTATACATCCTAAAGATGTAAATTCCACGCAAAAAAGGAAAGAAAATGTCATTAAAACAATTACTCATCCAAGCAGAATTATTTACTTTCCGCTAGATGATGATGAATTTAATATCGACGCTCAGAGGTTTACATCAAATGAATGCTTAAGATATTCTGACAGATATAAAAATTATGATACAAAATTTTGGGAAGAATTAGTTAACGATCATCACCCAAACGAAACTGGACAGTATATAATTGCTGAAAATATATTATTATCACTATAAAATGTCGCAGGTGTTGATAAACAAGGATACTAAGATATTCGGATCTTTTTCAAAGAACCCAGGAAATAATGGATGTCATTTTTTCAATAGTGCTTTTCAGAAGTATTCAGTTGATGCAATTTATAAATCATTTTATAGCGACGATATAGAATTATCGGTAGAATCCGCTAAGAACTTAAAATTTGGTGGATTTGCAATTAGCATGCCGTATAAAGTGCAAATATTAGATTATTTAGATTGGTGTGATTCTTCCGTCGCAGATATTGGTTCGTGTAATACTGTTAAAATAGTTGATAACAAATTACTCGGTTACAACACAGACTGGATTGGCATAGATAAATATTTACCAAGGGAAGTTAAAAAAATAGCCATACTGGGAAATGGAGGTTTTAGTCTAGCAGTCCAATATGTGTGTAGAATTCGGGGAATAGAGTATGAAATAATAGAAAGGAAAAACTGGAGCAAAATTGAAAGTTTGGATGGGTGGATTTTTAATGCAACTCCAGTGGACGTTTGCACAAACGGTCGGATTATCGAAGCAAGAACAGAATTCGAAAGCGGAAAATTAATGTCAAGATATCAAGCTATCGAACAGTTTAAAATATACACGGGAATAGAATATGTCTGAAATAAATTATTTCATATGTCCAATGTCTAAAAACATAGTGGATGCAGTCATAGAATTGGGCTCTAAAAAGATAGGATTATTGCCAAGCAGAAGACAGATAGAATTTAATGGAGGATATGTTAATAATTGGACAACCGAAGCATTCAAGAATTATGTCAAAGAAAGATCCGAAATAATAATAGAAAGGGATCATGGGGGAATAGGGCAAGGAGACACTGACGAATATGAATCTTATTTTAATGACTCCAAGTATCTTGATATCGTACACATAGATCCATGGAAAAAATACCAAGATATCGAATCTGGGACAAAAGAAACAATCGAAAACATTAAATTCATTCACAAATTAAATTCAAACATCTTATTTGAAGTTGGGACAGAAGAGGCAATCAAAAAAATTACCACTGAAGATCTGGATTTTTTTTTGAGAGAATTACAAATTGGTCTAACCGGGGATGAATTTGAAAAAATAGAATATGTGTGTATTCAATCGGGGGTGGGTTTAGATATAGCTAATAAAAAAAATATAGGAAAATTCAATATAGAAGATTTAGAATCTATGATCGGAATATGCAAATCATATGGAAAGAAATCAAAGGAACATAATGGCGATTATCTTGATTGGCCGGATATTGTTGTAAGATTTAAAAGAGGATTGAATAGTTTGAATATTGGGCCAGAAATAGCACAAATTGAAACGGAAACGATAATAGATTTTATGGAAAAGGATCAGATAGACATGTTTTACGAGGTATGCTACGATTCTAAAAAATGGGAAAAGTGGGTAGATCTGAATTTTGATTTTTCGAATAAAAGAAAATTAATAATGGTTTGCGGTCACTATAACTATCAAAAATTAAATAATATTATTAAAATGGATTATTCTATGGATGAAACGATTAAAAATAACATAAAGCAAAGATTAATAAGACTGCTCAGTTATGTCCAATAATCTTTGGGTCTTTGGAGACACCAAGGAAAAGTTGAAGATCTTCATTATGGTGAGATATTCCATATTATATTATCAGAATACATATTAAAAGAACTAACGCTATGATTTACGCATTTGATTTAGACGATACATTATGTACCCGGGATAAAAATCTGGAACACCTTGGCCCAGATAAATATAAACATTGTGTACCCATAAAGCACATGATTGATAAATCGAATAAACTTTATGATGAGGGTCACACCATTTACATTTACACTGCTAGGGGAATGGGACAGTTCAATGGAGATCTGGTTAAGGTTTATAACAGTCTTTATGTTCTTACCCTGGATAGTTTAAAAGAATGGGGAATAAATCACCATGGACTGATAATGGGAAAATTGCATTATGACTACCTAATCGACGATAAAGCCATGGGATTAGAGGAATTTAAAAATAATTATAAATGAAGCACTTTAGAAAATTCTTTGTGTTCTTAAGGGGATTGATTCTTTTCAGTTGGATAAAGAAAAGTATAGACAACTATAAAAGGAAAAAAAGATTTAAGAAAAAACTGGAGGAACTAAGAAAAAGAGACCCATTTATTTATAACCACTAGATATTACTTTACTATGATATACCTATTAATAGGACAGCCAGGATCGGGTAAAACTACAATGGCAGAGCTCTTAGTTAGAAGATTAGGAATGGGAACTGTATGGATAGATGGCGATGATCTGAGGGAAATATTCCCCAATACTGACTATTCTTATTCTGGCAGGATCAAGAACATAGAAAGGTCCTTCACTATAGCTCGTTTTATGTCGGTTAAAGGACATAACGTGGTGATAAGTATGGTTTGTCCTTATCGTGCTATAAGGGAAGATCTAAAGCAAAATAACGATGTTGTAGAGGTTTTATTTTCCAGGAACGATTACGGAGGGAAGGAAAAGTTACACGTTAAAAATTTTGAAGGTCCTGAGGAAAACTTTTTAATTTTTCGAAACGGATCCAGCATAGAAAGATCTTTCGTGGAACTTTGTCTCCTTCTGCGCGTATAAATATTAATGGAAGGTAAAAAATATGCTCTCTATATAGGTAGATGGCAGAACTGGCACAAAGGACACGAATGGCTTATTAATCAACAGTTAGAGAAGGGAAAAAACATTTGGGTCGCTATCAGGGACGTAGATCAAGATGCCAATAATCCAAAAAAAGCACAACAAATTTTGGAAGATCTTTCCAAAGAATCGTTTTTTGTTAAAAATTCTGACAGAATACTTCTTTCGATAATTCCCGACATTGAATCAATCAATTATGGGAGAGGGGTAGGTTATGAGGTTATTTACCACGAGCCCCCAGAAAATATTGCGCTAATAAGCGGTACCAAAATAAGGGAGGGAACAATTGATGCCTCAGGTAAAGAGACACATAGCTAAAACTATAACATGGAGAATAGTCGGAACATTAGATACGATTATTTTAAGCTGGGCCATAACAGGTAATATAAAAATAGGAATCGCCATTGGCGGCTTTGAGGTGATAACCAAGATGGCCTTATATTTTTTACACGAGAGGGTATGGTATAGATATATAAAATATGGTCTAAAAAAGTGATGCATTTTGTTATATTGGGATATAAAAGAAAATATTAAGTATGAAAGGAACCTTTTTTTCCGCGGATTTTATTGAGGATAGCGTTGGCAATTTAAGACTATTGGAAGTAAATACAGACACAACTATTTCGACTAATAATTTAGTCTATCTGGATTTTAACGACCTTATCTCGGTTTTAGAGAGCAATAACATCACAAGAGTAACGGTAGTACATAAGCCGAACATACATCAGTATATAGTCGATAAACTTTCCGAATCATTGACATCGAACGCTCCATTTATCACAGAATTTAAGGAGATAAAAGAGCAATCAAACAGAATATACCCGACTCCTGTTGAGGATGCTTCAGACTTATTCGTTCTGAGAATGGCGTATGACGAATCAGCCATTTTTGATAGCGAGTATGCTAAGGGAACATTAAACACACTTAGGCTATTCTGTGATTATAATGAGCAGGATAGCGTTGCGGAGTTTTATCATTCATCCTCACTCGGACAATACGATACGATTTCTAGGGATTTTAATTCGGGAAATTTGCCAGATTGCTTAATAAAAAACATAAGCGATGCGGAACATTCCCTTATAGATTTTTATAAAATAGGCAGCGAATCCACTGAAGATACAGACCAAAGCCGATGGGGAGTATTCATCAGCGAAAAGGCAACAGAAAATAACGTAATACAAAAATATCACATAAGTTCACAAACCGTTTCAGATAATAAAGTTTCCACAGTGAGAACTTTCTCGATTATTTACGGAGGTGATCTGTCCCTAATTCACGTAGGACAATTTCAGGAAAGTGCGGCATTTGAATTACCTGTCGAATCAATTTATAATGAAGCCCAATACATTAATAAGATAGACAATAAACATTATTACGAGTTTGCAACAAATTTTATTAAATATGATGGTATAATTGATGGCATTTTAAACACGCATTTAATAATTAAATCTGATGATACTGAGGTAGAAATAGGGAACATTTCTGTCGGGGAAGAAATAAAATCTTATTATATAGGGGGAACAGATTTAACGGAAGACGACTTCACATATCCAACTTGGCAAATATCAGGAAACACCTTACCACCGGAATCTAATCTAACGACATCTACTGTTATATATAAAAATAGTAAAGAATTGTTGAATAAAACATTATCTAATATAACAGTAAATAATAACGAGGATTCAATTTATACGTCGGTTCATAAATCTTTCTTAGTTTATGACGAGGGAATGGACTCGATCGTATGGAAACAATCTGTAAACATAAAAACAACGACAGATTACTTAGTAGATTATGATGGATCATTAGCGCAGGTCACAAATTCTGAAATATTAATAATTAATGAAAACAATTTCAGCTTAGTTGAAATTGATGTTGAGGATACTGACACCTACATAATAGCAGGATCAACTCCTGTCAATTCATTCGTAACACACAATGCACCATGTTTCGTTGCAGGCACGAAAATAACCATCTCGGAAGGTGTTACAAAAAATATAGAGGATATTATTGCTGGTGATTCTGTACTGACACTTAACATGCTATCAAATAATATTGAGGCCAATACAGTAAATGCTGTTTATAGTAAAAAAGTGGACCGAATTGTTGAGTATGAATTAGAGAATGGTGAATTTTTAAAATGTACCATAGATCACCCAGTATATGTTGAAGATAAAGGATGGTCTTCATTCGATAATAATCTATCTAATAAACTGTATACTATAGAATCTAAAATCGGTAAGATAGAGATTGGAGACTGTTTAAAGTTATTAAAGGGGAGCTCAAAAATTGTGAACATAAACATGATAGAAGAAACCACTCTAGTTTATAATTTACAGGATATTAAAAATAATCATAACTTTTTTGCTAATGGAATTTTAGCACATAACAGAGGAATACCAAAAATATAAAGATCATGATAAAACCAACAAAATATAAGTCAATTAATACTGTTGATCTTAAATTAAGACAAGCTTCATCGATCAGCGAGGATAAAAAACAGAAAACCTTCACTATATTGTCAAAACTTGTAGAACTGATTAAGTTAAAACATTCTTAAATTCTGTGGATATTTATGACTCCTTTAGAATATCTTCAGCAAAAGGTCACAGCAATACTTAAGCCGAGTTCTGTAGAGGGCGTTGGATTTTTTGCCATTAGAGATATTGAAGCAGGTGAATCTGTTTTTGATCTTTGGCATGGGGAGAGTGGGATATATTCAATTACACAGGAAGAATTATTCACACTCCCTGATAAGCTCCAAAAAAATTTATACGAAACCTTTGACAATAAAATGTGGTTTGTTGATAAAAATGGGGTCGAACAAATCATACCTAAGGAATATGGAAAAATATTTTTCCCCTTAGAGCGAGGTTATCACTGGATATACATTTGGCCAAAAATGTTTATGAACAGTGGATTGAAAAACTGTAACGTGGATAGCAATAATAATGTGGCACCTGTTGCAATTAGAAAGATAAAAGAAGGTGAAGAGATATTAGGAAACTATGGATCTCAATTCAGAACCACACCAAAAAATTTCATATAATGACTGCATATGAATACATCAAAAATCATGTGAACGTTAAAATGTCGCCGAGCAATATACACGGAGTAGGTATTTTTGCTCTTAGAGATATCGATGAGGGGGAAGAAATATTCGTTAACTGGAAGGGGGATTCAGGGATTTACCAATTAACTGAATCAGAATTAAATTCCCTTGATTATAACGTTAAGATCCATGTTTATGATATGTACGAATTTTCTAAGATTGGTGACGAATGGACGTTTAATGTCAATCTAGAAAAAAATTGTCATTGGATATTTAAAACACCCATGCACTGGGTAAACAGCTGTTCTTGGGATAGTGAACCGAATATTGATAGAAATTTATCGATTGCCACGAAAAAAATATATCGTGGAAATGAACTGTTTACTAAATATGGGAAATATGAAAAAAATAAACTTTTCAGAACAATATAAGCTGTCAGAAAAATACACAATCTACAAGACAAGGTACGATAATCAGTTTTCGAAAAAAGAATTTTTAACTAGAATATATCAAAACGAATCCTTATACCAAAACGAGACATACAGGGTACAAAATTCATTGGACGTCCATATTGGATGCGATGAATTTAGATCTGTAGATAATCAGGCATTGGATTTTTTAAGGAAAAAATTGTCTTGCAAAATAGACAGATTTATAAAATCCAGTTGGATATACATACAAGTTCCGGGTTTTAAAATGGAATGGATGCACACCCATGACTGGATAGAATCATCGAATAGAACAAATTTGAAAACGCAATGGACCTATGTTTTTTATATACAAATTCCTTCGGATCTTAAAGATGGAGAAGGGGATCTTATTTTTAAAACAGAAGACGAAAAATTACATTCATTCACTCCAAAAGAAAGCGATATTCTATTTTTTCCTGGTGATTTACAACATATGCCAACCCTTACATTAGGTTCAGAATCTGATAGAATAGTATACACAACGAATATTAATTATGATTTTAATTCTATTAGGGAAACAAATAGAAGGATCGTCTTCAAAAATCATATAAATTCTTGATCATGTTTTATAAAATCGTTAAGCCAAAAATTAATTTGGAACTATTAAAATATGATATTATACTGAATTCACATCACGTAAAATCCGAATTTAATAAGAGAATCCTGTGGTTAGAATCGGACACAACTTTAAAAATAATTGAAATCATATTACAAAACCTAGAAAAAGAAACTCTAGAGGATTTTCAAGTATATGTCAAAAACACCTTCGCTTATATACAGGAACAGGAATTGGACCAAGAAATAAAATTCGATAAGCAGTTAAAAAGAGGGATAAATCCAAAATCAAAATATTCATTCATTCTTTTTATAAAATCCTTTAAAAGTAAGATATCATTAAGATTAAAAAATGAAATAAAAGAAATAGTATTGGAAGACGGAGATCTATTAATTTTTAAAACAGAGGATTTTTTATGTGACGAATTTTCAACCCCAGAAAGAATTGGAATTTATGGATCATTGACAAATGAAATAGATCAGATTAAAATCTATAAAAATTTAATTTAAATAATGAAAATCTCAAATAGTCATTGTAGGTATTTGATTGAGTTATCAGAATCAAAAAATTTATGGAAAAGGGTGAAGACTGGTGGTTCATACTATTCCACTTTATTTGAAGTCGAAGACGGTGAAATTAAAAATTTAATTATTCAATATTGTAGTGAGTATTTAAATTTGGACATTAGTACAATTAATGTAGGTATATTAAAATACATTGAGGGTGACCTAATTCAAAAACATATAGATTCGGGGTCCGCCACTAATTCACTCAGTAGAGATTTTATTTATAATATTAATATATTATTAAATGATGATTATGAAGGTGGGGAGTTTTATTTAAACGATAAACCATACTTGAAACCGATGGGTGAAATATATCATTATAAATCAAGCGAATATCACGAAGTGAAAAAAGTAAAAAGAGGGGTTAGATATTGTGCGTTATTTTATATAAGATACGGGGACATAAAGAACTGGGGAAAATTAAAAACTATTATATGAGATACTTTGAAAATAATAACCTTTTATATCAATTACATGCAGAAGTATTAGATAAAATGGATTGTGAAAAATTAATAAAAGAATTTAACGAATTTAAAACTGCGAGAACAATTAATGGGGATGTGGAATCAGATATAAAATATAGAAAAGCTGAAATTGCTGTATATGGAAATGAATCCGAATTACTAAAAAAAGTTCGTAAAATATTCTCAGAAAAAACAAAAACAACCATTAATCAGCAAGAAACCCCGGTATCCTTTATAAGATATGGAATTGGGGGAGAATACAAGCCACATTATGACTGCTACGGAGACCCAAAGAATATACCTAATGGGGAAAGCGGTGATCGATTAATAACCGGAATATTTTATTTAAATGATGATTATATCGGGGGAGAAACTGAATTTCCTTTGAAAAAAATTAAAATAAAAGGAAATCAGGGGGATTTGCTGGTGTGGAATAATTTAAACCCGGATAGAACACTAAATAAAAAATCATTACATGCTGGTTTACCAATTGTGGATGGTGTAAAATATATTTTAGTTATTTGGGTAAGAGAAAGAGAAATCAATAAGATGTTTAAAAAAAACCTGTTATGAAATTATATACATTCGGGGATAGCTGGACGGAGGGTGTTGGTGGAGATTTAGCAGAAGAGAATGCGGTAAGTAGTTTAGAGGAAAAAACAAAAATTCGGAGCAAATATTCTTGGCCAAAACAATTAGCAGAAAAATTAAAAATAGACCTCCAAAATTACGGAGTAGGTGGATCAGATAATCGATTCATATTTAATTGCGTTTGTAAATGTATAGATACTGGTAGGATTAAAGAGAATGATCTAGTGATTATAATGTGGTCTTCCCCCTTAAGGGAAGAATTGCCATTTTTTCCGCCAGATAATGAATGGCATTCATGGAGTAAAAGACATCTAGACAAAAAATACATATACGATCATATACTGAGCTCAAATGGGGAAAATAAAATTTATAATAAATTAAAAATCGACTATAAGGAATGGTACACGGTTAATTTATACAACGAAAATTATTATAACATAGTCAACCAGGGTTATTTATTGTATTTGCAATATATGTTTAAAAATTTGGGTATTAGATATTTGTTTTGCGATGGATTCGATATGATGTTGCCAAAAAATATTATAGGGGAAATTGATAAAACCGATTTGATCGACACTAGGCACTATTGGGGATTCCGCAAAGAAACATTTAGGGACTTTTTAACCAGTTTTGATAAAAAAAGTATTTGGGAGAATTTTAAAAACCCAATTAACCTTGTTGGTGTACATCCAAATAAGCTTGGATATGAACTAATTTCCGATGAAATATACCGTTTTATTGGAGAAAATAAAATCATATCGGAAAAGACTAAAGGAAAAATTAACATCTTGATATAACTATGGATATTGGTTGTTTAAATAGCGAAGAGATCGATTACATCAATCAAGCACTTTCGGAAAATGGGGGAATGAATCCTTTAGAATATGAAAATTTAAAATATAAGCATCCCTATATAGTTATCAAAGGCGAGGATGCACTAATCCTGACATCAATGAAATATTATGGGATGCACGATAGCAAGTTTAATTCATTTATTGTTGAAAAATTTGGCAAACCTGAATATGAAATAGATTTTTTCTATGAATTAATATATGATAAAGGAAACTTAACAAAACCTCACAGAGATAAGTATTTTGTTTTACAGACCACGTTAATTTTGTTATCGAATGAATTTGTGGGAGGAAGATTAATAATTGATGGAGAGGATGTAAATTTTACAGAAATTGGACAGTATGTTAATTTCGAGGGAAACAACCAGGTTCACCAAGTTACACAGTTAGAATCTGGACAAAGGAGGGTTTTAGTTATAATGTTTAATAAAAAAAGAACGTCTTTAATTTAATGAAACCGAGATTATTTTGCTTTGGGGATTCTTTTGTTGATTGGCACATACCAAAATACCATTGGAGATATTATTTATCAAAACACTACGAAGTTTATAAACATGGTAAACTTGGGGCTGATAACTCCTCAATAATTTTTCAATTAGGTAATTTAGATGAATATATGGAGGGAGATAGAATTGTTATTGTATTTACTGACCCTGGAAGGTTACCCGGAAGGTATTATGGGGATAAAAAAGAACTATATTTAAATAACCAGTACAGATCGCCACAATATTATAAGGATAGTAAATTTGCCGAAAAATTAGATGATTTAAGACTCACTGAAGGTAATAATTGGATAAACGGTGTTAGGGAAAATGACATTAATTTTTTAAAAAATCTCCAAAAATGGTTAAAAATATATAATCCAGTGTTTATTACATGGAGTGAACAATTCGCCATTCCTACCTCTGACTTTGTAACACTTATTAAGGTAACTTCCAATTGGGAAGAAGGAGTTGGAGAAAAAATAGATTTTCATCCAGGACCTAAAGGATGTTACGAAATGTATAAAATAATTCATGGATTATTAGAAATAGAAGAACCCGTTGTAGAATTTGTGGAGGATATAAAGGATAAAAAAATATTATGAACTATTCGATAAACAATTTCTTTGGAGGTGAGGAATGTAATTCAATTATTGAATATGCAGATAGGGTGGGTAAAAAATTTAATTATAATCCATCCGAGGTTTGGGATTGTAAAAGAATTTCCGATTTAGGATTTAATAAATTGATATTTGACAGGTTCATAAAAAATTTTGAAGAAGAAAAATTTAAATTGTGGTTTAATTTTAAAGATTTTAAAATTGAAGATTTTAATATAAGTATTACCAAATATTACGATAGTAGAAGATTAGATTTACACTTGGATTCAACCTCACAGCTAACTACAGTAATAGTTTTAAGCGAAAATTTTGAAGATGGGAGATTTATATTATCAAAATCAAAAAACATAAACGATTCACAAAAACATTTGTTAAAAATAGGACAGTCCATATCTTTTGATGGAAGTAAAATATACCATGGGGTTATGCCTGTCACGACTGGGGTTAGATGCGCTTTAAATGTTTGGATGACTAATACAGATTTTAAATATCTTAAATTATATGACAATAAAAGATTAATATGAGAATTTTAATAATATCATTACCCAGAACGGGATCTACATCTTTATTACATAAAATTTCGAAAGAAAGAGAATTTAGAGCAATCTTTGAGCCGTTTGACGGTAGTGATCGTTTTTTATATGACGATGATATGAATAACGTTGTTGTTAAAACAATAATACATCAGCACGAGAATAATTTTGAATTATCAAAAAAATTTGATGATGTGATATTATTAAATCGAAAAAATTTTAAAAATCATCTCGAATCATACTCTTACCTTTATCACAATATTCGAAATGGGTATCATTCCGGAACCCCATATGAATATGTCGCACCACCAGTAGAAACGATTGATAAATCAAGAGAACTTTTAATAAAAATGGGTCAAGATTTACAGGAATTGTCTGATAAATTAAAAATACCAATTCAATATTATGAAGATCTATTTGACGAGAATAGTTCTGAACGATTAAGAACCGACATAATGAATAAAAAAAAATTAATATGATTTCATTTTCAATAGAAGAATGTAATAAGATAATTAATCTATCAAATACTTTTAAACCTAAACACTCATCATCATTATTTAAAAGAAATGATTTTAATTACTATTATCATGTTGTACTTAGAAATAGTAACACCCAGTGGATATTTGATCGACTGAAAGAATTTCTTTTAGATGAATATTCAAAAAATAAAATAAATGAAATGCAAGAAATATATTTGCATCGTTATTTGGCTGGTAATGAATTTGCTAAACATAATGATTCGACAACGCATCCTGATCAAATTTTAAATATAGGTGTTTGTTTAAATGAAAGTTATGATGGTGGAGAATTCATTGCATATAATCCTTTAGAAATACTTCCTAAAGTTACTGGGACAATTTATACAATGAAAAGTGATAGGGACCATGAAGTGAAAAAAATATTAGGAGGTGAGAGATGGTCCCTTATATTATTTTTAAATAAGAATGATTTACAAATAGGAAATTCGAAATTAATATGAAAATAGCAATATCAGGTACTTCAGACGGTTTTGGCAATTACGCTTCGCTTATGTGGGGAAAGACCCACGATATAATTAAAATAGATCTAAGAGAAGAAATTGACACTATATTATCGCAGGTAGCTTCATGCGATGTATTTTTAAATCATGCATATAGTAAAGATGTGAAGCAATCCTTGGTTTTTTTTGAACTATTCGAAAAATGGAAGGATTTAGAAAAAACAATAATAAATTTTGGAACGTCCGCAGTACACGAGGACGGATGTTTTAGTCCTCTATATGTCTCAAATAAAAAACACCTAATAAATTTATCACAGACATTAAATATTGCCAATCCGTATAAAAAAGTTAGAGTTATTAATTTTAACCCAAGTACAATGGAGAATAATAAAATGTTTGGTGCGAATTTTAATAAACTCAAATTCGAGGATTTGTTTAAAATTTTAAACTTTATTATAGAGCTAGATCATACTATCGAGATATCCGATGTAACAATTAAATTAACAACAAGACAAGAAAAAAATAAAACAATGATCTGATGAATAATCTGTGGACCTTTGGGGATTCGTTTACCGATTATTTTTACCCCCCGGAAAGATCAACAATACACTGGAGACAAAAATACATTGAATATAAGGGATATGTCCCGAAAGTTTATGGTGAGATTATTGCTGAGAAACTTGGTTTAAATTTAATAAATTTAGGACTGGGAGGTGTTGATAACTCGCATATTTTAGAGGAGTTTTGTAAAGTTGTTGATAAAATTAAGGAAGGGGATATTTTAATTTTTGGTTGGACTAATCAAAGTAGGTTTAGATTAGTAAATAAGTCAGATCAGTGGGGACATTTCAATCCTGAACCAGGTAACGAAAACGGATTTTTTGCACATAAAAAAATTGAGACATTTGAGTTTATCTCGGAAAAAACAATACAAGAATTACTAATTAATAGATCGAATTTCCCTTACGTACTAGAAATATGTAACTGGATGAAATTGATTAATTTTTCTCTTAAAAATAAAATAATTCATTGGTCATGGTGTTCAGACCTGTCAAAATGTGGGATTATTTTATCTAAAAAATATAGAAACATAAAACAAGAAACCAATGGAGAGGTAGACGATGGTCATTGGTGCGAGGACTCCCACTATGAATTTTCAGAATTTTTAATAGATATATTAAATAACAAGAGACAAATTAAAAATATAATTTAATGAGTATCGATTTAAAAAATTATGTGTGTGCTGTTCCATTTGTGTCACTTGAAATACAACATAAAAATAGGTTTCTTTGTTGTGCATCGTGGTTGAAAAAGTATCTACCAGAAAACACCACATTAAAAAATTCCTGGGAATCCGAAGAGGCTATAGAAATCAGAAAATCCGTTTTAGATGGCTCTTATAAATATTGTGATAAAGGTCAGTGTCCGTTTTTACATCAATTAGTAACATTTGGAAAAATTGGTAATACTGATACTCTTTATCATAAGAATGAGATGCCGAGTAAATTAAAAGAAAGAATTGATTTATTTAATAACGGGATCACTGAACCCCCAACAATAATTCAATTTTCATTTGATAGAACGTGCAATCTTAAATGTCCATCTTGTAGGGTTGATTTAATTGTGGAAAGTGCCGATGGAATACAAAGGATTAAAAAAACGATTGAGGATATTGAAAATGAATACGGTAAAACAACAAAAACGCTGTATATAACTGGTAGTGGTGATCCATTTGTTTCTGTTGGATTTAGAGATTTTTTAAGAAACTTTGATAAGTCAAAATGGTCAAATTTAGAACGAATCCATTTACATACAAATGCAACAAAATGGAATGAAAAAATGTGGAACTCTATGAAAAAAGTTCACAAATATGTAAAAACGTGTGAAATCAGCATAGATGCGGCTACTAAAGATACTTACGAAAACAAGGTAAGGGTGGGAGGTAATTGGGAAGAATTAATTGATAATTTAAAATTCATATCTACTATACCAACATTAAAATCTGTAAAAACCTCGTTTGTAGTGCAAACATCAAACTATAAAGAAATGAAGAAATTCTATGATTTGATGCACTCCATCTTTGGAAATAAATTAAATGTATTTTTTGGAAAAATTACAAATTGGGGAACATTTAGTGATACTGAATTTCAACTACATAAAATTTGGGACAAGGATCATCCGGATCATCAAGATTTTATTAATGAATTAAATAAAATTGGTTTAAAAGACGATGTTTGGCATAATATGCAAGAATTTATAAACAAAGAAAGAAAACTAATATGATGATTAACTTTAATATAAACAGGGAAGATTTTATAGATCAAAAAAAATTGGGTGTGGTAAGAATCGAAAATCAAATTGAAGACATTCATATAAATCATATGGAGATTCTAATCAACTATTTTAAACAGGAATACTCGTGGGATAAGATGTTCAAATTAGAAGACGTTTTTAATAGACTAAAAGAGGGTCATACACTTTTTATTTTATTTTCAAACAAATCTCCGCTGGGCTATGTTTGGTTTAATAAACTTGATAATGAAATCGCATTTCTGTATAACCTGTATGTTACTAACAGGATCAAAAGACCAAAATTAGCTCCGATCTGGTTTGTCAACGAGACATGCTCTCAGATGTTAGGGTCCTATTCGTCAATAAAATGTGAATGTGAGGATTGGAATACACATGCGCAAAGAATTTTCACATCAAATAACTTTAGTGTTTCTAATTAAAATATTCTGATATGGTTTTAACTGTAATTGCCGAGGGTAGATCCGGGGGACAAACACTAACAGAGTGGTTTAGATTATCATTAAAAAATAAATTTATAATTGCCCACGAGCCGTATAATCCCGACAATAATGATTTCACGAAGGATGTAAATTATAAGGATACGTCATGGATCGATCCGAATAAAAGCTATTTCATTAAGGAATTATGGAGAAATAATGTAGATTTTTCAACACTTCTGGATATAAGCGACGTGGTGATGTGTTTATATAGAGAAAATTGGTACGAACAATCTAGATCATACCTGTTTGCAGAAAAAACAAATTTATGGCATCACAGATACAATGGAGATATGGTAAAAAAGATCATTACTGAGGAAGAAATAATATCTTACTATGGAACATCACTGAAAAATAATAAAGAGGAATTCAAAAATTGGATTGATCTAAAAAAAATTCCATCGATTTCCTATGAAAATTTATATTTCAGCAATGGTATAAATTTCGTTAAAAACACTTTTAAATTGAACAGTGAAGTTGAATTCCCAATAGGTTCAAAATATTATACAGAAGGCCAATCCCTGATTTAATTATTAATTTTGCAGAAAAAGAAATTATAATAATGTTAGGCGAACACCGCAGTAACAGTATAGTTACCTGTCCAGTCTGTGCTGGCCAAATTCACTGATGAACTATAGCTTAAAACCGTTCCCGATGTAGGGGTTCGTGTTTGCCAGTATTGAAAAACATAAGGATATGTTTGGGTTGCTGTCACAGTTATATAAGCATAATCGGAATAACTAAATCCGTAATCAAGTCCAGCACCTTGACCACTTAAAGTGATCGGATATGTTATGGAAACTGTACCTTTACCCGTATCATTAGAATAGACTCTGATGCATCTAAATTTCTTATTGTAAAAATACCCAAAATTAGATTGTCCAGATCCTCTTGGATATCTCTTATTGTCCCAAAGATTGTCTAAACTGTTATTGCTGGTACCTACGAAGATATTTGAAAGTTGGGCTGTGCCCCCCTCAAATCCTTGATTACCCATATTAATGTTCGTTGTACCGATCGAAACTACACTCATATCTTAGAGATCAATTACATTTCCTTCGCCGAAAACCTCCTCCAATTTCGGCTTCAATTTACTGTATGCCCACTCATATGGATTAGAGCCTATCACAGAGAGATCTATTTTGGACTTTGTTACAGATTTTGTTCCAGTCTTAACCCTGTCCTGGTATGTTTCTTCTCTAGTTTTTTCTATCACATTGCCATCCTCGTCAAAATCATAATATTTGACAGTTCTAACGAGATCCTGTGTTTGGTATTCGTCTTCAGTCACTGTTTCATCTACTGAAAGTGGAAGATCGAATATTGTGGGATAATTTATAGAATTTCCATCAACATTTATTAATGTTGGAATTGGACCAGATTGGGAAGACCTGTTCAGGGGATCTAAAAAATCCTCATGATATACAAATTTGTTTTTATCTGCATCGTCCTTATCGACATAAAGAGCGATGCTAACCCTCATAACGCCAATATGCTTATCTATGTGATATACTTCTATCCTAGCATAGGAAGTAGACAGTGCACCTTTATTTATGGTTTCTATTTCTTTGTTAATTTGGAGGGCCATCTTGGATCTTCTTTTTTTTATATATCTAAAAGAACTACTCCCGTTTTTTTATCTTACGACAAAAAATACACGTCCCAAATCATGCACGTCGAATCTAAGAGTAACCCCTAGCATCTGAGCAATTTCTAAAGCTTCTTCTGCTTCATCATTAGAATCGGGAACCACGATGTAACTAAAATCGTCCCACGGATATTCCATAACATCACCTTGGTCGTTTACCGGTAATTCTGCATCTTCATCGTAGGAGCTATCATATTCATCGTCCTCTCCCCAGGTTGTTTCATTGGCAAAGCTTCTGAGCCAGTTGCCAAACTCATAAATTTCTTTTTCTTGGATTTGTAATTCGCGAAGTTTTGTGTAAATAACAAGAGCCATTCATAATATCTTATATTGGAGCTATCTATCTTAAAAATAGTTTTTGTTTTTTGCCCCTTCTAACCATTGATCATACTCCTGGATTTCCCATAAAGGAGTTCCAATTTTTTTCAATAGTTCTTTTGTTTTTTTATAGATAAAAATCTCTTCTTGTTTCCTTTCCTGTGCGGATAAATCTGAAAAATTTACGATCCTACCTTCTCTCTGTCTTTGTAATTTGAGTAGCAAGTGGAGGGATTCGTGATAAATTGTTCCTGCCAATCTATATACGCTCCGATCATAAAGAGATCCCTCACCGATTAATATCCAAAGGGATCCACTAGAAACATCATAACTACAGGTACTATTAAAGGAATTATCCGGATCTTTATATTTTTGTAGATTGGAATGCTGAACTATAGACTCGTATATCTCTCCCTCATTCTCTCTAAGAATTTCACAGGCTTGGAGGATCTTCATGTTTGATACAGGATCATGAACCAGAACTGTCTGTGATCTAAGTGAACTAGTGACACTTATTAGGAACAAAAATAAAACCGGTAGTTTCATTTTGTAAATTTACAATAAAACCCCGGTTCTAAAAAATGCGAAAGAAATTACTTGTTTTTGATCATGATAGAAACTATCTGGAATTCATGTGATCCATCTCCGCCAAGTTCTTTATAAACCACCTCACCTAAATATTCGTTTCCATCTGAGGATGTTCCCGGAATTGTTTCAAAAACTGAATATCCGGATTCCCCGTCGTCCATAATTGGACCCCCAACGTCGGAAAATACCGCTTGTTTTTCTTCCCCTACCTCTGATGTCCACTTAACATCATAATCACCTTCTGGATGTTGGGTTGGGGTCCAAGAATCTGCATAAATGACTTCGTCTTGGCCCATTTCTTCGTTTAGGGGTCTAAAATATTTTAAATGTCTCATCGTCTTATTTTTATTTATATATCAATTTTGATCTGGAATGGCTCCATATTCTCTAAACATACTTTTGTTTGCGAGCAGGTTTTTTCTGTCTCCTGGAACGGCATCTTTATCTTTGGAAAGTTCTAGCATGTATTCGTTAGAATCTATCACAAAATATCTTGTGCCTCTGTAAGCAACGATTTCTCCCTTTGTAACATCTTCCAGGGAATAATCTTGACCGTAACCCTTTTTCATTTCATTCAAAAATGCTTTGAACCTTTTAATTTCCATATTGGTATATATTTTTCTTACCTGAAGGATATTCAGGAGTTTTATTATATATCAAAGAAAAGGGATCAGAAGATCCCTTTAAATTATTGATTGTTTTCTATCGAATCCCACGTGTCAATTAAAGCCTTAGCAAAGATCGGTTCTTTACCTGTCCATCCAGCTAAGATTGCTCCTCTATAAAGATTTTCAGGTAGAACTGAGTTATCATATCCAGCCACTTGGACTGAGAAAAGATTTACTTTCGGATTAACTTCCTTTCGGTACTTCTGAGCTAGAGCTAGAACGTCGATATATCTTCCATATCCGCCCTTCCCGTGAATAAAATCCTTATAGTCATCAGGATTTACCCCATATAAACCACCATGACCTGCTTGCATGTCTGAATAAATGAAAATATTATCATAGTGGATTTTGTTTTTGATAGCTCCATCAAAAAATAGCCAAATACCATTTTCGGTCCCACCACCCAGTTTTCCGTGCTCCTTTTCAACAGCATTCATTTTTTTAAGTTGAGAAAGAAGACCGTCCCTTTTTGAAACAGGTTCAACTAAAAGACCGTCACCGAATAATCCAATTTCACCCTCGTCTGAATTCTTTCCTGTGATCAGGGATGAAAGATTTGCTATCTCAGCAACATGCACTTTTCCATATTCTGAATTGCAGGTTCCCCAGGATGATCCGGAGTTATCCGAAAGAGAAATGGTTTTCCCTTTTAGTTTTGGCATATTATCAACTGCTATGTCCATACACTCTTCTAAAGCATCAGTCAAAATTCCCGAATGATTTATTGTCTCGGTATCTTTTATCGCCTGATACGCAGACCAATACCTGAATGGAAATTGTTTCCCATTTAAAACCCCAGACTTAAGTTTCTCTGTCACTTTCTTAGCCACCTCGATATCCTTGATCTCTATGAAAATTCCTCTTAAATTTCTTAAAAGAGCCATGTGCGGAATTTCAATAGTTTCTAAAATCTCTTTCCAGGATTTACCCTCGGATTTTAAATTCTCCCAGGTTCTCTCGTTCTCTTCGATCTTCAGAGAACCAGTCTTCATTAACTCGTCAATATCGTTGCTCCACGCATGGGAAATCCTTACCAGGTCGATCAGCATTTTCCCCTTGTATTTGTTGAGCTGATATCTTGAATATTCAGCAAGTTTTTCTGCCCACGTTCTTTTAACTAAAGAGCTAAGTTTATTCTTGGACTTATTTAAGAACATGAAATATTCAAATTGATTTGTTAGATCGTCAGGTCTTAATGCAATGGCTTTACCCACCTTTTTCATGTATCCTGGATTATTCTCATTGAATTCA
>Ga0068876_10000174_pt1 | contig 49812 bp, 51 predicted proteins | sample NOAtaG_6_FD_66442 | JGI IMG/M metagenome (GOLD analysis project Ga0068876, IMG submission 66442) | Freshwater lake microbial communities from Lake Erie, under a cyanobacterial bloom - NOAA_Erie_Diel5S_2200h metaG | ecosystem: Environmental > Aquatic > Freshwater > Lake | place: USA: Ohio, Lake...
AATATTTTCTTGGGTCAAACCACCACCCAAGAAAAAGGGAACTCGTTGATGAAAGTTAACTAATAAATTCCAATCGAAAGGAATGGCATTGCCACCGTAAAATTTGCCTTTCGTGTCGAACAGAAAATAATCTGCTGCCCCTTCATAGAGCATTGTTGTATCGAAATCAAAAGTTGTGTCAATGGAAAATACTTTGATTACCCCAACACCGAACCTTTTTAGCGTTTGACAATCTTCAACAGGTTCGCTTCCATGCAGTTGTACAAAATCCAATTTCAAATCGGTGGCAATCCTCTTGATGACTTCCACTTCCTCATTGACAAACACACCTACTTTTTTTACTGATTTTGGCAACTCCGTAGGCATGTTAAATCCGACACCAACGCAACGAGGTGATGGCTCATAGAAAATAAAGCCCATGTAATCCGGATTCAACGAAGCCACTTCCGTGATGTTATCACGGTTGCCACAAACTTTAAGTGCTATAGAACGACCCTCTGCCATTTATTTGGTCAGTTGGTTTAACTCTTCAATGAAATCTTTCGCTGCTTGCTCCGGTCGACTATGCTTCATAAAAGTCTCTCCCATCAAAAAACCTTCGTACCCATGCTTTCTTAGTTCCACAATAGCTGCGGGTGAATCAATGCCACTTTCAGAAATCAATACTTTTTCTTTCGGCATGAATGGGGCTAATTTTTTTGAAATTTCGAGTGAAACAACAAAGGTTTTCAAATCACGATTGTTAACACCAACCAAATCAACTTCCGCTTCGTGATTGGATGTTAACTCTTCTGCCGTATGTACTTCCATCAAAATCTCCAGCCCCAATGATTTCGCAAATAGCGCCAGCTCATTTAATCGTTTAACAGGCAGAGCAGCAGCAATTAACAATATAGCATCTGCACCAATCGATTTTGCTTCCACTATCTGGTATTCATCCACTATAAAATCCTTCCGCAGAATCGGACAAAAATTGAATTTCCTCGCCATCGTCAAGTCGTCACTACTGCCTCCAAAAAATTCTTTATCTGTAAGGATCGATAGCGCGGATGCGCCTGCCTGCATGTACCCAATGGAGGTTCGCTCGATAGAAACGTTCGAATTAATCGTTCCCTTCGAGGGTGATTTCCGTTTGATCTCTGCAATGATGCCAGATTTGTCTTTTCGTTGAACGTACTTCTTCAGGGAAACTGTGGGGGAAGAAAAGAAAATACTCTGTTCTAAAAGCTTCACTGGATAAAGACTCTTGCGCTCGGCTACTTCTTTGTGTTTATGTGCAATAATTTTATCCAGGATATTCATATTCATTTGTGTTAAAGCAGAGAAACCTTTGATCAATCTCCTGCTTAACTCCCTAACAACTTTTTAAAACAACCCAATGCAGCTCTTGATTCTAATGCTTGCCTGGCTTTTGCCAAAGCCGAAGCCAATCCTTCCTTTTGATGCCCACAAAATAGTGCCATCCCCGCATTTGCAATCACAGCCGAATTTTGTGCTTCTGTACCATTGCCTTCCAGAATAGCCATAAATATTTTAGCAGATGCTTCCACCGTATCTCCTCCTTTCAATTCATCAGATCGCAAATGCGGCAAATTCAAATCTTGTGGTTCCGCCAATACTTCTCCCTCATTGTAAAAATATTTAAATGCCCCTGTAAGCGAAACCTCATCATACCCATCCAGTGAATGAAGAATCACAAAGTCTTTGTCTGTCTGCTGGTAAAGATATCCATATTGCCTTGCCAGTTCCAGACTGAACACACCCACCAATTGTCTTTTTGGGAATGCCGGGTTTACCATTGGCCCCAGCATGTTAAAAAATGTCTTTACGCCCAACTCTCTGCGAATGGGCGCTACATTTTTCATAGCAGGATGAAACAGAGGCGCATGCATAAAGCAGATATTGGCCCGATCTAAGCTGCGTTTGAGTTCATCAATATTTTTGGTGAATTTACAACCAAAGTGTTCCAGCACATTAGACGAACCCGATACGGAACTAACGCCATAATTGCCATGCTTGGCAACAGGCTGGCCGGCTGCTGCAACAACAAAGGAACTTAGCGTGGATATGTTAAAGGTGTTCTTGCTATCGCCACCTGTGCCGCACACATCCATCACCGGTAAATCAAGTCTCACAGGAATACAGAGTTCTAACATCGCATCTCGAAAACCCTGAAGCTCATCAATCGTGATGCTTCGCATCATATAGACGGTCATAAAGGCTGAAGTCTGACTTGCATTAAATTTACCGGAAGCAAGATCAACCAAAACCTGCTTGGCGGTTTCCTTACTCAACGAACGATGTTCAATCAATTCATTCAAAATCTCTTTCATACTTACAACGTCAACCAGTTTTTAATCATCAACTGTCCATGTTCCGTCAGGATTGACTCCGGATGGAATTGAACACCGCGCACATCAAATTTTTTGTGCGCAATTGCCATCACCAACCCATCTTTATTCGTGGCGGTAACCGTAAGCTCGTTTGGAATACGATTGGCCTTCACTGCCCATGAGTGATAATGACAGGCCTGAAAAGAAGTCGGGATTCCGTGAAAAAGTTTATCCGATGGATCCACGAGTTCAATTGCAGATGTCACGCCATGCAAAACAGTTGGAATATTAAACAGCTCTCCACCAAAAACCTCGGCAATACCCTGATGCCCCAGGCACACCCCTAAGATACTCTTCGAGGGGGCATAGGTCTTGATCACTTCCTTCATAATCCCCGCCTCATCTGGAATACCCGGCCCGGGCGACAAAAGTATTTTGTCGTATTTTTTTACCTCACCCACCGATATCTTATCATTTCTAAAAATATCCATTGGAAATGCTAATTCACGAATGATATGCACCAGGTTGTATGTAAATGAATCGTAATTATCTAAAACAAGTATCTTCATAGCTAAATTTGTTCGGCCATCTTTATCGCTTTTCGCAGCGCCTCCACTTTATTGTTTACTTCTTGCAATTCACTTTCAGGCTTCGACTTGGCCACCGCTCCCGCGCCCGCTTGAAAAATCAATTTATTCTCTTTACTCAAAAACGTGCGGATCATAATGGCCATGTTCACGTCTCCCGTAAAGCCGATAAATCCGATGGCTCCTCCGTAAAAGCTGCGATTGACATTTTCATATTGATCGATCAGCTTCATCGCCATCGGTTTGGGTGCACCCGACAACGTACCAGCAGGGAACGTATCAGTAGCCAGTTGAATGGACGATACATCTGAATGAAGTTTGCCAGACACCTTGGAAACCAGGTGAATGACATGGGAATAATACTGTATTTCTTTGAAGACCTCCACCGTCACCCCGTTTGCGCTCCGGCTTAGATCGTTGCGCGCCAAATCCACCAACATCACATGCTCTGCATTTTCTTTTTCATCTTTCGATAGCCTCTCAGCGAGTAGGGCATCTTCGTGGTCATTGCCGGATCGCTTAAATGTTCCTGCAATGGGATATATACTGGCTTCGTTATTTTTTATTTGAATCTGCGCTTCAGGTGACGAACCAAATAGCTTAACGCTTCCATAGTCGAAGTAAAAAAGATACGGAGATGGGTTGATGGACCGCAAGGCGCGATAAACGTTGAATTCATCCCCCACAAACTGTTGCTCAAATCGCCTCGAAAAAACGATTTGAAAAACATCACCTCGCTGGCAATGGTGAATGCCCGATTGCACCATTGACAAATAGTCCTTGTCTGTAAGATTGGAGACCTCGCCATCCCGAGACCGGAAGCTGAACGTAGCAAAACGGTTGCTGTAGATTATTTTCTCTAGCCTTTCCAATCCCAATTTCTGGTGCGGGTCACCTTCCACACTATTTTCAAATAATATCAATTCATTGCTGAAATGATCGATAACGATCACGTAGCGGTATACTTTGTATAGAAGATCGGGCAGCAAATCCTCTTTCTTTCGAATTTCTATATCTTCAAAGAACCGTACGGTATCATAGGTCATGTAGCCGAATAATCCTGCGTAGGGATACTTTGAAATAGCAGAGCCGACCTCAAACGAATCTCGAAAGTTTTCCAGGCTTTGTACAACCAATTTATCAGAGGTGATCGGTAGGCTTGATTTCCTCCCATCCGGAAAAACAGTGTCAACGGTGGTGCCTTTAAGTTGAATAGATGCGATGGGATCACAACAAATAAAAGACAAACTGTTTTCATGGCCATGATAATCTGAACTCTCCAATAAAATACTGCCAGCAAAGATGTCTCTCACTTTCAGATAGATGTTAACTGGCGTGAGTGTATCGGCTAGCATTTTCTTGGATTGGGTAGTTACTTTGTATCGCATACACTGCCGTTATTCATGTTTATCCGTTTCCTTACCAAATAAAAAGCCCGCCCCGATGGATCGGGGCGGGCTTTTACAAGAATTATCTTAAAACTAAAACGCAGCCATGCACCGATCGAAATTCGATTTGTGCCACCACCACATCATAGTATTTACATTTTTCATTTATTCTGCCGCCTCTTTCTTTTTAACAACTCGTTTTACTTTTGGCTTTGCATCTGTTTCCGCGATCACTGCCTTCTTGACACTGGAAACACGCTTCAATCGGGCTTTAATCTTTTTCTTTGATCTACTTACCCCAAAAGAACCAATTGTTCTTTTTCCTTTAGCCGATTTTTTATCTCCTCTTCCCATTAGTAATTTGTTGATTATGCCGCAAGTATAACCACTCTTTGTTAAATAAAAAAAGGCACTGAACAATTTATTGAGTTATGAGTTAATTTTATACCAAACAACAAACAAATGGCAAACGTCAGTATAGCAGTCATTGATACATTAAGAGCAACAGCCTCTAAAATTGAATCCGACACAAGATACCAATGGGGCCATATGGGATTGTGCAACTGTGGATTCCTGGCACAGGAAATTACAAAACTGTCCAAATCAGAAATTCATACTCGTGCCATGCAACGGCATGGTGACTGGACAGAGCAACTCAACGACTACTGCCCTACCAGTGGCCTGCCAATGGATCAATTAATTGACGAGTTAATCGCTTTTGGCTTCACAGGCGATGACTTGCGTCACCTTGAAAAACTTTCTGACGGACAAATCCTGAGGTCACTGCCAATCCATGAAAGAAACCTTCATTATAATATCAAAAAGGATGTCGTCAAGTATCTTAGAACTTGGGCCAACCTTGTAGAAGATCAGCTACTTGGGCAAATCACGCTTTTGCTAAATGAGGAAAGACCAGAATTAGTTGAGGCATAGACTCACATTGGCAATTTGAATAAGACACAGTCTTTCGGTTGATTGCCTTGGTTAACAAAGCGATACCATTTTACCAAATGCGCCTCCTCTGTTAATCCACATTTATACAGCACTTTTGCGGAAGCAATGTTCTCGGCATCCACAAATGTTCCAATACGATAAACATCTGGGTTTGCCCTAAGAACCTCCAAAAGTTTCCGGCAAGTCTCCGTTGCATAACCCTTACCCCAATGAAGCGGCCCAAACACATAGCCGAAATGCGCTTTCCCACTGTCGTTGACAACACCAATACTTCCTACCAACCGACCGGACTCTTTGACACGGATCGAGTACGAAAAATCTGTGCCCGCTTGCCAGGCCGCTCGAGCATATTGCAAAAATTGTCGTGTGTCTGCTATCACCTCATGGGTTGCCCAAGACAAGTATCGTGTTGCTTCAGGCTTACTGGCGTAGGTATAAAAAATCTCAGACGCATCTTCGTACCTTAGCCGCTGTATCAGTAACCGGGGTGTTTCAAATAGGTCGGGCATTTTCATCAGATGGCGAAAAACAGCAATATCGTTCACCAATACTTCAAAAAAGAACAGAACGGGACAAAAATAATTGTACGCGTTAACCCCATTCACTGGACTGGCGCTGAATTGACTATTACAGAAGCCGTGGCAGAAATGCGCGAACTCGAACTGGATAGCCAAGTAATCGATGACCTTAAAGTAGATGGCTTTGAAGAAGTAAATGCAATAGAGTTTAATCTTTATTTGGCTGGGTTATTATGAAACTGCTATCTTTGCAGCGGCAAACTGGCACGACCAGCTCCTGCTGAACTCCCCCAGGATCGGAAGGTAGCAAGGGTAGGCGGTTGTAGCGGTGCGATGTTCAGTTTGCCACTTTTTTTCTCCCACCCTATCTTGAAGATTCTTCAGGGTTAAAATCTTAGAAATCTCTATTGAATTTCCGGAAGGAAAACCTCCGATAGATCTATAAAAATACCTGCCAGAACAGTTGACCTTACCTTGTCAGTGCAAATGTACGGCTGCAAAATTCCGTCATATTTACCCTCTTTGTTAAGTGTGTAAACTAAAACTGTTTGCTCTTGTGGATGTATCACCCAATATTCTTTTACACCCGCTTCTTCATAAATTGAAAACTTCTCCCGCAGATCTTTTGAGGTCGTGTTGGGAGAAAGTACCTCAATAATCCAATCAGGAGCTCCGATGCAACCTCGTTCATCAATTTTCGCTGGATCGCACACCACACAAACATCTGGCTGAACCACCGTAGTAATATCTTTATCACCTTTCATTTTTGGCGATATGGGCAAACGAACATCAAAGGGAGCCGTGAATACTTGACAACGATCACCGCGCAGACTGCTCCACAACAAACCAAATAAATTACCCACTACTTTTTGATGTTTACTGGTAGGTGCTGGCGACATCTTATAAATCTTGCCTCTTATAAGCTCCGCCATCTCGCCCCATTGCCAGCCAAAGTAGTCAGCATAAGTATAGCTCCCGCTGAGGTCTGGCTCGTTTATCTTCATCTAGTCAAAGATAAAAATTAAGGCCGAATTTAGCATCAATAGCCAATCAATCTTTGATGGCTTTTAGTTAGTTTTGCTACACAAACCACTATCAAATACATCACATGAAATTCTTCATTGACACTGCCAATCTAAACGAAATAAAAGAAGCTTACGATCTAGGCGTCCTGGATGGAGTAACTACCAATCCATCATTGATGGCTAAAGAGGGCATTGCCGGAAAGGAAAAAGTGATGGCACACTACAAAGCCATTTGTAACATTGTTGACAATAATGTGAGTGCGGAAGTGATCGCAACTGATTTTGAGGGTATTATTCGAGAGGGAATGGAGTTGGCAAAAATTGACGATAAGATTGTGGTGAAAGTGCCCATGATAAAAGATGGCGTGAAAGCAATTAAGAAGTTCAGCAGCGAGGGAATCCGCACCAATTGCACCCTGGTATTCTCGGCAGGCCAGGCGTTGTTAACGGCCAAAGCAGGAGCAAGTTATGTTTCCCCATTCATCGGCCGCCTAGATGATATCTCACAATACGGCTTAGAGTTGATTGCGCAGATCAGATTAATCTATGATAACTACGGCTACCAAACCGAGATACTTGCAGCAAGTATTCGTCACACAATCCATCTAATCAAATGTGCGGAAATTGGCGCGGATGTAGCTACTTGCCCACTGAACGTAATCATGGCTTTACTAAAGCATCCTTTGACTGATAGTGGCTTAGAGAAATTCTTAGCAGATCACAAAAAAGCAAATGGCTAATCTTAAATTTTGAACATTGAATTAGCTACATGTTTTCCACAGACCCCGTCCTTCGCGTAAAAGAAGCTACCATCTTTCAGGAGCAAAACCCTGTGCTTAGCAACATCAGTTTTGAAATGGAAAAGGGCGAATTCGTTTTTATCATTGGGCGAACTGGCTCAGGTAAATCATCTCTTTTAAAAACTTTTTATGCTGACCTTCCCCTTCGTCTGGGAGATATCAGCGTGGCTGGCTTTAGCATCCGGGAAATCAAAAATCACCAGATCCCTTTGTTGCGCAGAAAAGTAGGTATCATCTTTCAGGATTTTCAGTTATTGCCAGATAGAACCGTTGCTGAAAATCTTCTTTTTGTAATGCGTGCGACAGGTTGGAAAGAAAACGCAAAAATGAAAAATCGGCTGGCTGATGTACTCATGCAAGTCGGCCTCGGTGCAGTAGAGAAAAAATTACCTCATCAACTTTCAGGAGGAGAACAACAAAGGGTCGTGATAGCGCGGGCGTTGATCAACGAACCTGTAATGTTGATAGCCGATGAACCTACAGGTAATTTGGATCCAGAGGTCTCACACGGTATCCTCAAAATATTTCAACAAATTAACAAAAGCGGTACGGCTGTTTTAATGGCTACACATAGCTATGGCCTTATCAAAAAATTTCCAGCTCGTGTGCTCAAGTGTGAAGAAGGCAGAATCTTAGACTCGAGTATTGAGCAATTTGAATTGAGTCCAGAAATGTTTTGATTCCACTAAAATACTAAGAGCGAACCGGCACTTTTTTCTCGGGTTGCTTATCCAGTTTATTCAATTGCTGATTCAACAAATCTATTCGAACGAGTAGGTTTAAAACAAGTGCGTCTTTTACGTCTGTTGATGGCCTTTTATCCATCTCTAGCTTTAAAACCTGATACATGGCCTCCAATTTTTGAAGGTTTTGCGTTACCTCGTCTTCTGTTAACCCTGTATCGGATTGAAATTGAGTCACCAATAGTTTTTTTTCTGTGATCTGACTGCTATAGTAAGATTCTAGATCGATAAACTCTCCCTTTAACTTTGCGCGATCACCCCTATCAGTTGGGAGATCACGGCTTGAAAAAACGGTAAACAAGGATACCCCTAAAAGAATGATAGCAGCGGCACGCCACAAGATCACTGAGTTCCATAGGGAAACAGATTTTGAAGGCAGCTGGCCTTCAATTCCTTCCCATGTTCCCCGAGGAGGCACTTGCGAATCAAAGTCGTCTCGGTGCTGACTAACAAAATCTTTTAGTGCATCTTTCATATCATGCTAAGTTCAAGTAATTCCTTCAATTTTTTTTTTGAACGATTAAACTGGGATTTGGACGTGGACTCGCTGATTCCCATTATTTCAGCAATCTCTCCGTGGTCATAACCCTCCAATAAATAGAGCGACAGAACGGTTCTGTATCCGTCTGGCAAAGCGTGGATAGCGGTCTTAACCTTGTCAACAGTGAATGGAAAACCTTCAAAAAGATCCTGAGGTTCTTCTTCCTTTACATCAAAATCTTCGTGATCCGGAAATCGCTCAAACCGTTTTTTCGTAGCATGTGTAATCGCTTTATTGATCACGATTCGTTTTAACCAGGCACCAAAAGCTGAATCACCTCGGTAACTATCGAGGTTGTTAAACGCGCTAATAAAGGCTTCTTGTAGAACATCCTGGGCTTCGTCTTCATTATTGACAATTCGATAGCCCACATTGTACATGCTTCTGCTATACAACTTATACAGTTGATAATAGGATTTCCTGTCGCCTTTCCGGCAACGATCGATTAGCTCCTGATGGATGTGTGGTATCGATAGTTCCAACGAATAACCTTTACTTGGTCAAAAGACCAAGTAAAGATAACAAGGTTGCATACTACTTGATCTTCGCCAGGTTTTCTTTTGCCAACGCAAAGTCCGGGGCAATTACAAGCGCTTCCTGAAAGTACTTTTTCGCATTTATTTTGTCTCCTTGATCGAGTGCAAGCATGCCCTTCAAATTGACGACCGCCACTTTTACCGGAAACTCCTTGGCTTTTCCTTTCGAATCATTATAAGAAGCTTTTACGCCATCAAGGTCTTTCCTGGCAAGCAAAATTTCCGCAGAGTTCGCACTCTCTTTAAACCGTTTCATTTGATACTGAAGAAACGCCATTTTATAAAGCGCGGTAATGTTGTCAGTCAACAAGTAGAGGCTCTCATAGCTTTGAATAGACTTATCAAGAACACCCAACGCCTCGTATCCTCCGGCTGCCACTTCCAGCGCACCGGTATTCTTTGGATTCCTTTTTAATAACTCACTCGCAACCAATACAGCAGAGGCTGATTTCTGGTTTTGAAAGTAATAAACAGCCAAATCAAAAATGATTGAATCATTGCCCGGGTTTTCAATGATAAGGTCGTACAAAGCGTCTTTGGCAACTTCGTAGTCATTCCACTGAAGTGCAGCCGCATATTTGCGAGCAAAATGCTGAGTTAACGGGTTGATTCTGGGAAGTGTGTCATTCTTCACAGGTTCTACCTTTGGTGCCGGAGCTGTTATTACTGCCGCTGGTTCCGGATCCATCTTTCGCTGCTCCTCTCCTTTCTTCTTTCTTTGGGCAAAAGAAGCAGATGCGATTCCTACCAATACGATCAAGAAGTAAATTCGAATTTTCATAAACAAGTTTTATTTTTTCAGGGTGTATTTATTTTCAAGTGAATGCCTTTTTCAGAAGCGATTTTAAGCATCAGTGCGTATGCTTCTTGCCGATCATTTTTAATTTGCCCGTCTAAGATGGCCTCTTTTATCTGATCTTTAATGTCTCCAATTATCCTGCCGGGCTCAATGTCAAAAATAGTCATGATTTCATCGCCATCAATAGGTGGCTGAAAATTTCTCACCTGATCTTTTTCTTCTACCTCAATCATCTTCTGCTGAACTTTCTCAAAGTTCTTGAGGTACTTTGCCACTTTCTCGCTATTCTTTGAGGTAATATCGGCACGACACAGAATCATCAACGCATCTGCATCGTTTCCGGCTTCAAAAAGTAATCTGCGAATGGCGGAATCTGTAACCTCCTTTACCAAGGCAATTGGTCTTAGGTGAAGTCGGACTAACTTCTGAACAAAATCCATCTTTTCATTCATGGGCAACTTCATGCGCCTGAAAATGCCCGGTACCATGCGCGCGCCTTTGTCTTCGTGCCCGTGAAAAGTCCAGCCCACTTCTTTATCAAATCGCTTGGTTACCGGCTTCGCAATGTCATGCAAAATGGCTGCCCATCGAAGCCATAGATCGGGTGATACTTTTGAAACATTGTCCAACACCTGAAGGGTATGGTAAAAATTGTCTTTGTGGGCTTTATTGTCCTGATACTCCACACCGTGGAGTGCCACCATTTCCGGAAAAATGAGTTTAAGAATTCCCGACTGAAAAAGGAGCTTAAATCCATAGGAAGGAACAGGAGACAGGATGATCTTATTGAGTTCATCTGAAATGCGCTCCATGGAAACAATTTTCAAACGCTCTTTATTTCTACCGATAGCCTCAAATGTATCTGCTTCAATGTCAAAATTCAATTGAGAAGCAAATCGAATCGCACGCATCATGCGAAGTGGGTCGTCAGAAAACGTGATATCAGGGCTAAGCGGAGTTTTAATCAAACTTTCTTTTAAGTGGCCAACACCACCAAATGGATCGAGCAGTTCGCCATAGTTTTTTCGCACGAGACTAATAGCCAGTGCATTGATGGTGAAATCTCTGCGGCATTGGTCGTCTTCTAGTGTGCCATCTTCCACGATTGGCTTTCTCGACTCACTGCGATAGGATTCCTTCCGGGCACCTACGAATTCCAATTCCAGATCACCATGCCTGATGTTCGCAGTTCCAAAATTTTTAAAAATAGTAACCTGCTTTTCACCCAGCATAGCGGCCACTTCTTTCGCAAGCTCGATGCCACTGCCAACACATACAAAATCTACATCTTTACTCGGTCGTTGAAGAATCAAATCGCGTACATAGCCACCGACCGCATACGCCTCAACGCCCAGCCTTTCAGCAGCTTGAGCTACAGCCTTAAAGGCAAGATTTGTGTTTAATTGAACGGAAAAGTTCACCGAAGAATTGTTTTGTAGCAACAGGTTGGCAAAGGTAAGACGAAATAGGGAATAGTTTTCCGCATCGACACAGCGGATTTCCAAATCTAACGGATATCAATTCACTTTGAGCCCCACACCAAACGCTGTTGCTCTTGCCCAATATTCAAGACGACTCGGAGCGGGTTAGGAATCATCACCAATTTCGTTTCCTTGCCGGGAAGTGAATCTACTTCCACGTAGACGCCTTCAGACTGGCCTACTGAAAACTCATTGCTTTGATCAATCGTGTATGTTTTGGCCATGTAGGCAATGGGCAAAAGAACATCTGTATCGGGGCAGTACTTGTCATGAATTTCTTGAAACACCCCTTCGAGGTAGTTGCCAAACTCGTCAAGCAACGAGTCTTCCAAATCATGCAATTCTTCTTCCAGATCGTCATATTTGGGATTATTGTAGTCAAGCTTCTTTAACTCATTTCTTCTAAGTGCGATTGTCTGAACGGCCAGATCCAATTTTTTCAAATCCATAATCCAATTTTTTGCCAAGATTGCCCAAAGTCAAAATAAAAACAAGCGGAATGTTTAAATTTACCACACTAAATTAACATTCCAATGGAACCTGACTTTCTACCCATCAACGGCACCGACTACATTGAGTTTTATGTGGGAAACGCCAAACAGGCCTCGCTGTTTTATCAGCATTGCTTCGGCTTCGAACTGGTGGCTTACGCTGGCCCTGAAACAGGAGTAAAAGACAGAGCTAGTTATGTGCTGCAACAACACAAAATACGCTTTGTTGTAACTACTTCGCTTCAGCCTGATTCTGAAATTTCTGAACATCTAAGAAAACATGGGGACGGTGTCAAGGTGCTAGCGCTCTGGGTAGATGACGCCACAAAATCTTTTCAAGAAACGGTACTACGTGGAGCAGAAGTTGCTTTTGAACCTAAGACGTTAAAAGACGAACAAGGAGAAATTGTTTTATCTGGTATTAAAACCTATGGAGAAACCATTCACACTTTTGTTGAAAGAAAGAACTACAAGGGAGCCTTTATGCCGGGTTTCAAAGCTGTAAAAAGCAGTTTTGCGCCTACCTCCATTGGATTAAAACATGTTGACCATTGCGTGGGCAATGTGGAACTTGGACATATGAATAAGTGGGTTAAGTTTTATGAAGATGTCATGGGCTTCAAATTGTTGATCACTTTCGATGACAAAGACATCTCCACCGAATACAGTGCGCTAATGAGCAAAGTGGTTTCAAATGGAAACGGATACATCAAATTTCCTATCAACGAACCTGCCAAGGGCAAAAAGAAATCACAGATAGAAGAGTACCTTGATTTTTATAAGGGAGCAGGCGTGCAACATATTGCCATTGCCACCGATGACATTATTCAAACTGTGGGAGAACTGAAGAAGCGCGGTGTTGAATTTCTTCATGTACCTGATTCTTACTATGCAGAAGTCATCGAACGTGTAGGAAAAATCAATGAAGACTATAAAGAGCTACAAAAACTGAATATCCTCATCGATCGAGATGAAGAAGGCTATCTCTTGCAAATATTTTCGAAACCACTCCAGGATCGACCAACTTTATTTTTCGAGATCATCGAACGCAATGGAGCCAAGTCTTTTGGTAAAGGGAATTTCAAAGCATTGTTTGAAGCCATTGAGCACGAACAGGAGTTAAGAGGAAACCTATAGAAATTAACAATGATTGAAGAGCTAAAAAAGATAGAACCTCGCGAGATCATGCCCGGTTTTTCAGGACGATTCATTCACACCGATAACATGACGTTCGCCTATTGGGAGATTAAACAGGGAAGTTCATTGCCCGAACACTCTCATATGCATGAACAGGTTGTCAATATGCTTGAAGGAGAATTTGAACTTGTTCTCCAGGGCATATCGAATCACCTACAAGCAGGAATGGTGTTACCTATTCCGTCACATGCCAAGCATTCAGGAAGGGCCATAACAGACTGCAAAATTTTAGATGTGTTTTACCCCGTCCGTGAGGACTACAAGAAATAAAAAGAATGGATTTACTTGCGCAATCAAAAGAGAAAGCAGCGAAATGGCTTAACAGTTCCGCCATAGACGATGCCACAAAACAAGAAATAAATAAACTTCTGGCAGATAGCAACACAAAAAACCTGATTGATAGTTTTTACAAAGAACTAGAATTTGGCACCGGTGGCTTGCGTGGCATCATGGGTGTTGGAGCCAATTGCATTAATAAATATACGATCGGTGCAGCTACACAAGGGCTCGCCAACTATCTTAAGAAAAGTTTCCCTACTAACGAGATTCGAGTAGCTATTGCCTACGATAGCCGCAACAATAGTAAATCATTTGCGGGCATTGTTGCCGATGTATTTTCCGCTAATGGAATTACGGTTCATTTGTTCCCCGAACTACGACCAACTCCCCTACTCTCTTTCGCTATTCGGTACTTGAAATGTCAATCGGGTGTGGTTATTACAGCTTCACACAATCCAAAAGAATACAATGGCTATAAAGCGTATTGGATCGATGGCGCTCAGTTAGTGCCGCCCCACGACAAAAATGTGATTGAAGAAGTGAACAAGGTCACCGATTTTGGGCAGATCAAGTTCACTGCTGATCCATCGAAAATCAAAATCATTGGAAGTGATGTGGAAGACGCATACTACGAGGAAGTCAAAAAATTGATTCCTAAACAGGATAGTATCAGACTTCAAAAAAATATTCCCATCGTGTATTCCAGTCTTCATGGGGCGGGCATTACCATGGTACCCGAATGTTTGAAACGCCTTGGCTTTGAGAATGTGCAAGTCGTGGAAGAACAAAAAATACCGGATGGCAATTTCTCAACAGTTCAATCACCCAATCCGGAGGAAAAATCGGCTATGACATTGGCTCTTGACAAAGCGAAAAAACTAAACGCTGAATTGGTAATGGCCACCGACCCCGATACTGATCGAGTCGGAATTGGTATCAAAGACAATAAGGGTGAATTCTTCTTGCTGAATGGTAATCAGGCATTTAGTTTGATGATGTGGTTTATTCTTAAAAACTTGAGAGATAAAACTGATGCGTATATCGCCAAAACAATAGTTACCACGGAGTTGATTGATGACATGGCTCGCCAGGCTGGCGTAACGTGCTTCAATACATTAACCGGGTTCAAATACATTGCCGAATTAATGCGTGAACAAGAAGGCAAGATGAAATTTATTGCCGCGGGTGAAGAAAGTTACGGATACATGGTGGGGGACTTCGTTCGTGATAAAGATGCCGTTTCTGCGTGTGCCTTTTTTGCTGCGATGGCCGCTGCCGCCAGGGAAGAAGGACAAACGCTCTACGATTGGCTGCTCCAAATGTATATTGAAAACAGCTTCTACAAAGAAGGACTCTTCACGTTGGTGCGCAAGGGAGCAGAAGGTGAACAGCAAATCAAAGACATGATGAAAACGTTTCGTGAAAACCCACCTTCGAAATTAGGTGGGGAACGGGTAATCCGAAAATTAGATTACAAACTAAGGGAAGAAACAAATTTGGTTTCCGGTGAAAAGAAATCCATTGATCTGTCTTCCTCTGATGTTCTTCAATTCTATACCGAAACAGGAAACAAAATTTCAGTACGACCTTCGGGCACAGAACCTAAAATCAAATTCTATGTGAGTGTGAAGACAAAATTGGGTTCAAAAAATGAGTTCGATGCAGTCTCCCAACAATTAGATACAATCATCAATGTCATCGAAAAAGAATTGATCCCATGAATTCTTTCATTCAATCCATTCAAAAAATTATTGAAAGAGATCTCATAGTATTAGAAAAAGAACTTACATTCTATTCATCTGAGGATCTCATTTGGGCAGTAAGGGGAGATATCAAAAACTCAGCCGGCAACTTAAGCCTTCACCTGTGTGGAAACCTACAGCACTACATTGGAGCTGTTTTAGGCAATTCAGGTTATACTCGAAATCGTGACAATGAATTTGCGGCACACGGCATGCCCAGAATTGAGTTATTGAACGAAATTGGTAAAACGAAAAATTCAGTAGCGCTTGCACTAGGCAGCTTACAGCAAAACGTGCTTTCCATGCCCTTTCCGGAAGAAGTGTTCAAGGTTCCCATGACCACCGAGTATTTTCTGATTCACCTGATAGCCCATCTCGGCTATCACTTGGGCCAGATCAACTACCACAGACGGATGATTCAAAACCCTTCCATCTGAACTTCGCATCCTTTTTAGTTCTTGAATTCTCTTCCTTACCTTTGCGCTCACGCACATGAAGAAAGTCGCTTTTTATACTCTTGGCTGCAAACTAAACTTTTCGGAGACATCAACGATCGCCCGAAAATTTGAGGAGAAAGGCTATGGAAAAGTAGATTTCACCGATCGTCCGGACATCTTTATTATAAATACTTGCTCGGTTACTGAAAATGCGGACAAGAAATGCCACAAGGTAGTTCGCGAAGCGAGGGCTATTTCACCCAATGCCTATGTCGCTATCATCGGCTGTTATGCACAGCTCAAACCGAAAGAGATATCGGAAATACCGGGCGTTGATGCGGTACTAGGTGCAGCAGAGAAATTTCAGTTAGTAGACCTTTTAGACGGGTTTGTTCGGCCGAGCCAGCCAATTGTTATTTCTTCAGATATCGAAAAGGCTTCCAGCTTCAACACCTCCTATTCATTGAACGACCGCACCCGCACCTTTTTGAAGGTGCAAGACGGTTGCGATTACTCGTGCTCATTCTGCACCATTCCGCTCGCGAGGGGGGCAAGTCGAAGCGATAGTATTGATCACATCGTTGCTACTGCCAAATCTATCGCGCTAACGAATGTGAAGGAGATTGTATTAACGGGAGTCAACACCGGTGACTTTGGAATTCAAGAGGGCGAACGAAAAGAACGTTTCATCGATCTGATCAAAGCACTGGATGAAGTGGAAGGAATAGATCGCTTCAGAATTTCCTCCATTGAACCGAATCTTCTCACAGACGAAATCATCGAATTTGTAGCAACCTCAAAAAAATTCGTTCCACACTTTCACATCCCATTGCAATCGGGTTCAAATAAGATCTTGAAGTTGATGCGGAGACGCTACCAACGCGAGTTGTATACAGCACGCGTTGAGAAGATAAAAAAATCTATGCCAGATTGCTGCATTGGCGTAGATGTTATAGTTGGATTTCCGGGCGAAACACATGAAGATTTTCTTGAAACCTACCAGTTTCTGAATGAGCTTGACATCTCCTACTTACATGTTTTTACCTACTCAGAACGGAACGACACATTAGCCTCTACGCTTCCAAAACGCATTCTTCCCCATATCAGAAGCGATCGGTCTAAAATGCTTCACGGCTTGTCGGACAAGAAGAGGAGAGCTTTCTATGAGCAGAATTTACAAAAGGAGTATACCGTGCTCTTCGAAAATGACATCGAGAATGGAAAAATGCACGGATTTACCCAAAATTACATTCGAGTCAATGCCGTTTATGACCCATTATTGATCAGCGAGCTCAAAAAAGTGAAGCTTTTGTCAATCGATTCTAATGGCACCGTAGAGGTGGAAGACGCGGAAAATGAAGTTTTCGTCCATTCTTAGCTTAAAGTATTCCTTTAGTTAGTCGTTCAAAGTACAGAAGTCTGTAAGATTTCCATCGAACCGCGCACTATTCGGCTGTTTTTTGCGATTTTCTACAATACTCGCAATTCTGCTTACTCTCATTTAATTCGACCAATCATCGAGAAATGCCGCCCAACAGCATGCCCTACTTTTGTATCAACAAAAAGAAAAAAACAAAATGAAAAAGTTGATCCTGTTCCTACTAGTTGCTGCTACCCTCTCGTCATGTGCGTTTGAAAGCTATCAGTGCCATTCTTATGGCAATACTAACGGCCATACAAAACATGGTCAAAAAGCACAAAAGAGTTACGGCAAGCGTAGAATCTAGTTTGCCATCATCCCATCTTTGATTTCTAGTCTTCGATCGGTAATAGTGGCCAACTCCTGGTTGTGTGTAACAATCACAAAGGTTTGCCCAAACTGATCGCGAAGACGAAAAAAGAGTTGATGCAATTCTGCGGCATTTTTTGAATCCAAGTTTCCACTAGGCTCATCCGCCAGCACCAACAGGGGTGAATTAATCAACGATCGAGCGACCGCCACCCGCTGCTGCTCCCCACCCGACAACTCAGAAGGTTTATGATTTTGCCTATCTGCCAATCCGAGAAGTTCAAGTAACTCGGCAGCTCGCTTCTTCACCTTGTCTTGGCTAGTCTTGGCAATTAAGCCGGGTATCATCACATTTTCGATGGCCGAAAATTCTGGCAATAGATTATGAAATTGAAAAACAAAACCAATACTGCTATTTCGGAATGCAGCCAATCCATTCGCGGTTTGGCTAAACACATCCCTCCCATCTATTTCCAAGGACCCAGCATCGGGTACGTCCAGTGTTCCTAAAATATGCAAGAGTGTGCTCTTTCCGGCACCGGAGGCACCAACGATGGACACTACTTCGCCTTTATTAATTTGAATATCAACACCCTTTAGGACTCTTAGATCGCCATAAGACTTTTGAAGTCCTCTTCCTTTCAGCATACTACTTCTTTTTTGATTTCATAAAATCCTGTAGCAAAGTAATGATAATAAGGCTGCCGGAAAGTTATGACGAAAAATAAATGTATAGGCCACAAGGGTTAAAAAATACGGTTGGGGTAGTGAATTAAAGCATTAAAAAAAGTAGCTTGCTTGCAAAACTGATTGTTATGAATATTCATGAGTACCAGGCCAAGGACATTCTTAAGAAATATGGCGTTGCCGTTCAACGAGGCATTGTTGCAGATACCCCGGATAAAGCGGTGGCGGCTGCCAAAGAAATCCAAACTGAAACAGGATCTAAGTGGTTCGTGGTGAAATCTCAAATCCATGCTGGCGGCCGTGGAAAGGGTACCGTAAAAGAAACGGGATCAAAAGGCGTTGTGCTCGCAAAAAGTATAGATGAGGTTTTTGAGAAATCTAAGGCAATATTGGGCGGGACCTTGGTGACTATTCAGACCGGTGCTGCCGGTAAAAAAGTGAATAAAGTATTGATTGCGGAAGACGTGTATTATCCCGGTGCGACAGAGCCGAAAGAGTATTACATGAGCATCCTGCTGGATCGCTCAACGAGCAAACCGGTGATTATGGCCTCTACCGAGGGTGGTATGAATATCGAAGAGGTGGCTGCCACACATCCTGAAAAAATAGTGAAGGAATGGATCGATCCAACCATTGGGCTTCAAGCATTTCAGGCTCGTAAAATTGCCTTTTCACTTGGCTTAGAGGGGAATGCATTCAAGGAGATGGTCAAGTTTGTGAATTCTCTTTACACTGCCTACATGGGTTTAGATGCATCCATGTTTGAGATTAATCCTGTTTTAAAAACCTCTGACAGCAAAATATTGGCAGTTGACGGAAAAGTAAACTTAGACGACAATGCTCTATACAGACATAAAGATCTGGAAGAACTGAGAGATATCAGTGAAGAAGATCCATTAGAAGTAGAAGCGGGCAAGTCCGGCTTAAACTATGTGAAGTTAGATGGAAATGTAGGCTGTATGGTCAACGGAGCAGGCCTTGCTATGGCAACAATGGATATTATTAAACTCTCTGGTGGCGATCCGGCCAATTTCCTGGATGTGGGTGGTGGTGCCAATGCAGAAACCGTAGAGGCTGGGTTTAGGATCATTTTAAAAGACCCTAACGTAAAAGCAATTTTGATCAATATTTTCGGTGGCATTGTTCGGTGCGATCGGGTAGCTTCCGGAGTGGTTGAGGCCTACAAAAAAGTGGGAGATATCCCTGTGCCTATTATTGTTCGCTTGCAAGGCACCAATGCCGAAGAAGGGGCAAAAATTATCAAAGAATCGGGGTTAAAGGTTTTCTCAGCCATTCAGCTTAAAGAGGCAGCCGAGAAGATCAAGGAAGTTTTAGCTAAGTAGTTGGTTTCCTTATTGATAGAAATTCTATAAATTAACGTTTTAAACTTTGGCAAATGGGTAAAGTAGTCGGGACAATTATTTTATTAGTGTCTTGCTCATTCCTCGCAAAGTCACAGAGTTTCTACGCAGCAAAAAGACAAAGATCGCTAATACTTTCAGGTGGCGTTGGAACCTCTACTTATTACGGTGATCTGGCAAATAAAAGCACCTATATCAAAGCTGAGCCTAATTTAAACGTAGGCCTTCAGGCATTCATTTCGGATCGAATTGGTGCACGAATTGAGTTAAATTGGTTCAAATTAGCTGGTGACGACAAGAATGCAGATGGTGGAGGCCGAGAATCCAGAAATTTGTCATTTCAATCTAGCAATTTTGAACTAAGCGCGGTAGGAATAGTGAATCTGTATCGGAGTGGAAACAGATTTTATAGACGACCAGGTTTTAACGTCTATGGCTTTGCAGGGTTAGGATTACTATATTTCAACCCTGTGGCCGAAGATCCATCTACTGGTGAGTTGGTCTCTTTGCAGCCTTTGATGACTGAGGGTGTTAGTTACTCTCTTGTCAGCCTCTCCATTCCTTATGGACTTGGTATGAGGGTTAAACTCACCCCTCAATTGAATCTCGCTATAGAGGGCGGATGGAGAAAGTTGTTCACTGACTATTTGGATGATGTGAGTACCACCTATCCGGGTAGTGCCGCTTTGACCCCCGAAGCTTTCAGATTATCAGACAAACGCCCTGGTTCATCCGGAGCCCCAGGTGGAATTCGAGGTGACTCAAATAACAACGATGGGTATATGTTGTTGAATGCCAAGATAGAATACTACTTACCCATCGATTTCGATAGAAGTGGAAACACGAAGTATTCGAAAAAGCGAAAAGCAAATAACCGGTACAAAAACAGAGGACGGTCAAGGAGACGATAAGTTGTCATTGCTAAGCCAACTTGTCCAGCACTTCGTATCTCGAATAGTTACTTTTGTACTCCGGCACCAGTTCCTTCATTAATGCAACCATCTTTAGTTCATTCTTATCATAAACAAGGTCGTTGAACAAATCGACATAGCGATTTATCTCTTCGTAGGGATACTCTTTCACTTTGGCAATCATGATTTTCGCATGATGGGTTGCCACCGTATTCTCGCTCTTGGTGAGTAGTTCTTCGTATAATTTCTCTCCTTCCCGAAGACCCGTAAAAATAATGTCTATATCTCGACCTGGTTCTAATCCGGATAAGTAAACCATTTTCTTAGCTAGGTCAACGATTTTGATGGCCTTACCCATATCAAAAATAAATATCTCTCCCCCATTTCCCATCGTACCTGCCTCTAGCACGAGTTGACAAGCCTCGGGTATAGTCATAAAGTAACGGGTCACTTCCGGATGAGTAACGGTAATAGGCCCACCCGCCTGGATCTGCTTTTTAAATATGGGAATGACCGATCCGCTTGAACCCAACACATTTCCAAAACGGGTGGTCACAAAAGAGGTTGAAATTGCGGCAGCACCACTTAAGAATTTATTGTACGACTGAACATAAATTTCCGCAATTCGCTTCGAGCAGCCCATAACATTTGTGGGATTAACTGCCTTGTCGGTGGAAACCATAACGAATTTGGAAACACCATATTCAACCGAAAGATCAGCCAGCAACTTGGTGCCCAGTATGTTACAAAGCACCGCCTCTGAAGGATTGCTCTCCATCATGGGCACATGCTTGTATGCAGCCGCGTGATAAACAATCTCAGGCTTATGGTAGTCAAAAATGGCCTTCATCCGCTCGCGATTAGTGATATCAGCGAGATATAGGGTGATGTTAGCTCTTGAGTCTATTGCTTTGATTTCTCGTTCAATGGCATACAGATCGGATTCCGCCTGATCAATTAAAACCAAACTTGCAGGATCGTACTGAATAATCTGCCTTACCAACTCACTACCGATCGAGCCCGCTGCACCTGTTATCAGGATTCGTTTTGCCCGCAAGTCATCCTTCACATTCTGGCGGTCCAGCCTGATCGACTCTCGTCCCAACAAATCTTCGATGTTTATTTCCTTTATCTGGTTGAAGCTGAGCTCCCCTTTTACCCATTTATCGACCGGTGGAACAGTTCGAATCTTCACCTGATTTTGGATACAGATATCAACCAGTTCGTTCTTTTTCTCGAGTGACATATCGCGAACCGTAATGACGAGTTCATCAACACCGATTTCCCTGATCAGCCGTTCGATATCATCCGTATCTGCTTTGTAAATCTTTACTCCATCAAGCAGTTTTCCGGCTTTATTTTTATCATTCTCAAAAAAGCCAACCGTTTGCATGCGCGGTGAAGAATCAATGACATGTCTCGTGATAATACCTGTCTGTCCTGCCCCATAAATAACAACTCGGGATTTTTTAACTACTGCATTTTTGTAATAGGCGAAAAAATACTTGACAAGTAGTCGGTAATTAAAAAGTAATAGTGATGACGAAAGGAACGTGATAACAATGACCGAATAAGGAATGAGGTTGATCTCAAAATTATAATGAGTGACCAAATTAGCCACAGACGCGAGTAGCGCATTTAAGAAAACCATCGTGATGATCCGCGCACCATCTTGCAAGCCAGTATACCTAATGATACCCTTGTAGCTACTGGTTGCAAAAACCGTGATTGCACCTAAAACGGTGTATGCAAAAATACCTTTAACAAAACCGCTATGATCGAGCTCAGGAAGTGAGAAATTAAACCGAAGTAAATACCCAAGAAAACAGGAAAAAGAAATAATAGAAAGGTCAATAAAAACAATGACCCAACGGGGCAGGATTTTGATCGTTCGAATTAAGCTGACAAACAATTACAGACTATTTTTTTTTTTTGACATCATCTTTTTCAAGCCCAAAGCACCACCTAAGCCGATCAAGACTTCAATGCCGGTAATGGGCACATCAGGATCACCACCCGGATCACCCGGTTGAGCTTGTACAGCAACCGTAGTCAAACAGACAAGAAAGGAAAGCGTAAAAATTCTTTTAAAGCAAACCATAGACAATCCTTTCATCTCTTTATTACTTTTTTAGCGTATACTTTCGTTCCCTCAACAACCCGAATAAAATAAAACCCGGCTGCCTGCGAACTTAGGTCAAAACTTCCCTTCAGAAGCTCTCCATTATTTTCCAACGCGATTGCACCAAGCTCCTGCCCGATGCTACTCAATACTTTCACAGAACCGGCAAAATCTTTTGACACCTCTATCTGAACTGCTCCATTAGTAGGGTTAGGATAAATACTAATTCGATCACTTGGGAAGGCATCTTCCACAGCGGTAGTTATAGAAGGTCGAGCTATGATCAATTCAAATCTGTCACCGTACGTTTTAGGGTCGGCCGTAACACTAAAAGTGAGTTCTTTTGATTGACCCGTTATCTGAACAGAATCCTTCATCAGATTATCCTTAACAATGATGTTAACATCACCGCCAAAGGTTTCCATTTCGCTAAAACTAAATTTATAGCTTCCGGCAGCTATCACTCCAGCAGCATTACCTTCAACACGCAAAGGGAAAACCTTTCTTTCTGTAGTACTGTTGACGCTGTTGAACAGAGACGCAGCGTTAATGGCCATTTTCACACCATCAGTTGAAACCGAAGAGAAATTGAGAAAATCATTTGTTAATTTAAAGGCGTCAAAAAGGTTATCTGACTGATCTTTGGCTTTATCTACCAACCTAATAATTAGTTCATCAGCTCGCCCTGCACCTGTTAAATGCACTCTTAACATATTATCAATTGTCGCTTTTCTGATAAACTGAGGGCTGCGAACAGCCTCTTTATCCGCTTCTTTAAATACAATACTTGTGTTTGAAGTTGCCCGTACAAAGAAAGCTTGTCCCATCGAAATTGTGCCCGTGTAAGAAGCTGGAATTCCTGCACCCCCCTGTGTGTAATAAACATATTGTCCGGCTCCAAGGCCAATGTTATTGGTATTGTCCCTGAACGAGATTTGTGTGCCCACACCACCCGGTATTGTGACACTGCCCCAGTTAATAGGCGCTGGAAAAGGATTGCCAATTAAATTCCAGCCATCGTTTCCGCCACCTGACTGAGCAGTTACCGGAACTGGTACGCTATTACCTTGTGCTATCGGACCAGAAACACTGAGCGTAATTGGGATTGTTTGACGAACATAAGCAGCATATCCAATGCCGTTGGTAATAGCCGCAGCCGATGAGTTTGTTCCAATCAACGGATACGAATCATATCGACCATCCACAGTGCCACCTTTGGGTTCATTGTAAAAAAACATGGACGGAGAAGATTGAACTAACGAAGGAAACGCACCACCGAAATCCGCAGGCGTTGAAGGATCATTAAATGTGCCCGTAATTGGAAAGGAGGATTTCCAAGAAGAAACAAACGCTCCAGTCACTGGTGAAGCTAAAAACCGATATGCCCTAGCACCGCTAGTATTTGGCAAATATCGTTGAGCAATTACACTCCCCGATAGAGATGCACCACCTGCAATTGCACCTACGCGTGCGTCACCGGCAGCATTAGAGATCAATGTTAGATTCCCGTTTGCATTAAACGTACCGTTGTTAATAGTTAATACTCCAGTGATATTTTGAGAAGTGGTAACCGTAACTGTAGATGGGTTATTGCATGTTATGTCATAAAAACTAGTTGCTGTTGAACCCCCAATTGATTGACCTGTTGAGCCATTGAGCACAAGCACTCCGGTGGAAGCATTGAAAGTACCGTTGTTAGTAAAATTACGAGCCACATTTAACGTGGCAGGCGAAGTAAGAGTACCCGAGACGGTAACCCCACCAAAATTAGTGGCGCCTGTGATCGAAGAGGTGCCGTTGAATAAAACTGTGCCTCCGTTGTTCGTAAATGCTCCATTGTTCGTCCAGGTGCCCGCCACATTTATAGTGCCATTTAAAGGACCTGTCAACGAGCTAGCGGGGCTAATCACCAAGTTATTGAAAGAGCATATACTCGTTCCCGAAATAACAGTGGTTCCACCAAAAGTAACGGTGGCCGAACCTGAATTAAGTGTGCCATTATTGACCAAATTACCATTGATATTGAGACTTGTCGTTGGTGTTAATGACCCTGTAATGGTTATGTTGCCAAAAACCGGGGCTGTGCTGCCTGTAACGGATGTAGTGCCTGAAAACGTAATCGCGCTTGATGTCAAAGAAGATGAGTTGTTGCTCAATAAATCCCCCTTTAAGTCTATTGAATTGCTGCCGGCATTGAAAACACCTGACGTGAATGTTAATGTCCCATTTATTGTGACTGCCGCGTTGAGATTGATAGGGTCGGTACTGTTGATTGTTAGATTTCTAAGGTCAGACGCGTTAGTTGGTAGTTCAGAACCGGTTGCAATGGCCGAACCGCTTGAATTAGTATAGGTTACATCAAATGAAGTGGCAGCTACCACCGGGTTCAGTAGCGATCCAGCATTTCTGGTAAGAACAGCACCCCCAGAAGCCATGGTAATAGTACCACCATTATTGAACGTTCCATTGAGCAAATTCAAGTTTGTAACGGTAAACGCAGACCCTGTATTGATAGTAACACCAGTTCTATTTATTGTTAAAGTATTTAACTGGCTTGTAATTCCGAGGATTCCGGTGAATGAGCCCGACCCATCGACAATGATTGACGAAGTAGAAGACCCGACTTTGTTACCTGCAGTTCGATTATATATACCGCTAATTCTAAGTGTATTACCGTTTAAATTGATATCTCCATTGCTTTGAGTAAAAGTACCATTTACTGTCAAGTCGCTAACCAATGTGATCGAACCACTAGAACCTCTGTTCAGCGTAAAATTGTTAATAGTTGGCCCACCCGAAAGAGCCAAATTGCCAAAAGAGCTCGAGCCGCCAATTGACAAGCTAGAAGAGGAGTTAACAGCCAAAAAATTCGAATTGGGTGTAAAGTTTGCACCAAGCGTCAATGTACTCGATGATACGCTAAGATTGCCTGCAGTAAGTATCAAATTTCCATTTATGGTAACATCACTCGCAAGGGTGACGCTATTTGAGTTGTTGATTGTTGTATTAGAATTTGCCGGATGCCCCGAACCGATAAACTGGGCAGAAACACCGTTGTAAATCACTGTACTGCCCGTAGCGTATGTTCTCGTGCCACTGACACGAATATTGCCGTTTGTTGTACCAGTCTGAATTGCTCCAGCTGCATCTACTGACCCTACTCGAAGCGTACCGTTTAAAACAAAGCTTCCGGAACCTGTAATTGCTGACGTACCAACATCTAACGTAGCTCCGCTTGCAACCGAATAGTTAATTTGTGTTCCAATTGGAAGCCCAGAATACGAATAAGTTTGGACTGCACTTCCATTGAAGTTGAACGTTGAAAGCACTGAAGTACTACTTGCCGAACCTCGTGAAATCGTTCCAGCCGTTCTTGCAAAGCCACCAGCGATGTTAATAGTTGCATCAAAAGCATTCGAGGCTGCAAAGAAAATGAAGGAGGGTACTGAACCAGTTGGTTGAGATTGGGTGTATGTTCCACCAACATTGACAACAACCGCTGACGATAAATTATCCGCCAATATCAAAGGTGCTCCTTGATTATCAAAATTTCCAGTAATGTTAAGTGTATAACCACCACCGGCTCTATTAAACCTAATAGCCCTTGTGTTTGAAGAAACAAAAATCAAGTTACCTGCAACACTTGTCAATTGGCCACCTAAGCTAAACGTTGTGGTAGTTCCCATAGACGGAGTATTCCATCTAAAATTACCAAATGGCTGATTTAAGTTTGACGGAGCAGATGGGCTTGCAGCGGTTAGATTGGTAATTTCACAAGTGGAATTTGAATCCCATGTTGCAAGGGGTATTGATCCGCCTGATGAAAAATTATGGAAATAATTAGAACCACTATTGAATTGAAGTAGAGAACCGTCAAAAATTGAAATGACGTTGCCGTTAGTAATACTACCATTCACCACGCAGGGTGAGATTATCAGAAAAGTTGCTAAATCTAATGCTCCATTATTAGTCAACGAGCCACCGCTATCTATCGTCAAGGGGGTTGAACTGAAATCTTCGTCTAGTGTTAATGTTATCCCTGGGTCAATAATTATCGAACCTCCACTTTGGATAGTTGTTTCATCAATAGTAACATCCGCAGTCGCAGTTACAGTGTGTAGGTTTCGGATGGTAATTACTCCAGAAGCTGAAGTTGGAATGTTTAGTGTAACGTTAAAACCACCGCCAGTATCTTCTTCCCAGGTATTAGGGTCATTCCAATTGCCCGATTGCCTTGTTCTAAAAGGGTTTTGAGCAAAGGCCAATTGACCTATCAAAACAATAAACCCTACAGAAAGTAAAAATCTCCTCATGGCAACGGTTATAATGTCTTCATTAAAAGCAAAAATAAGCAAATAATTGTGAATGTTAATACATTTCCTTACAGGCTAGTAACCACTTTATCGATCTTCCTATGCCTTGCAAGTTAGTTATGAAAAGTAATCCCAAACCAGTCAAGAGGGATCCGTTTCGGTTGCCTTATTCCTCTCCGCCCTCCGCCCTTGTTGGTGTTGCGCGTGAGCAAAGGCGCGTAGGCTCACCAACAAGCGAGATGAACCCGCCCTTGTTGGTGTTGCGTGTTAGCAAATGGCGTGTGGCTCACCAACAAGCGAGATGAACCCCACCCTTGTTGGTGTTGCGGGTTAGCAAATGGCGTATGGCTCCGCCCTTGTTGGTGTTGCGCGTGAGCAAAGGCGCGTAGGCTCACCAACAAGCGAGATGAACCCCGCCCTTGTTGGTGTTGCGCGTGAGCAAAGGCGCGTAGGCTCACCAACAAGCGAGATGAACCCCGCCCCCCGCCCTTGTTGGTGTTGCGGGTTAGCAAATGGCGTATGGCTCACCAACAAGCGAGATGAACTTAAATAACAGGTACTTTCGTTAATCCCCCGCCCTTGTTGGTGTTGCTCCGCCCTTGTTGGTGTTGCGCGTGAGCAAAGGCGCGTAGGCTCACCAACAAGCGAGATGAACCCCCCACCCCCCAACCTTGTTGGTGTTGCGGGTTAGCAAATGGCGTATGGCTCACCAACAAGCGAGATGAACTCAAATAACAAGTGCTTTCCTTAATTTTGTGTTGATGAAGGAAGAAACTATTCTCTCAGAAGAGTATGCCGAGTTTTTGACCGTCACTTGTTTGGAGTGGAAGCACGTTTTGAAAGACGACAGATTTAAGGACATCATCACAGAAAGCCTCAACTATCTTGCCCAGTCCAACCGTGTTTATGTTTACGCGTTCGTAATCATGAGCAACCATTTCCATCTGATATGGCAAATGATGGGCGAACACAAAAAGGCAAATGTACAGCGAGACTTTTTGAAATACACAAGCCAACAGATTTTGAAAGCAATGAAAACCGAAAAATCGAAACTGCTGAACGAGCTATTGGTCAACGCAAAAGACAGGAAATACCAAGTGTGGGAACGGAACTCGTTGGGTGTGCCGTTGTGGAAACCTGAAGTATTTGAGCAGAAGCGCGATTACATACACAACAACCCAGTGAAGGCAGGCTTCTGCCAGTACCCCGAGGATTACAAATATTCAAGCGCAAGGTTTTATGAGAAAAATATAAAAGACTGGGTATTTTTAAGTCATCATGAAGGGTGAGCAGTGTCCAACGTTCATCAAGCTTGTTGGTGAAGCCATCCGCTTTTCCTTCGCGCAACACCGACAAGGGCGAGAGTGTCCAACGTTCATTAAGCTTGTTGGTGAAGCCATCCGCTTTTCCTTCGCGCAACACCAACAAGGGCGAGGGTGAGCAGTGTCCAACGTTCATCAAGCTTGTTGGCGAAACCATCCGCTTTTCCTTCGCGCAACACCGACAAGGGCGAGGGTGAGCAGTGTCCAACGTTCATCAAGCTTGTTGGTGAAACCATCCGCTTTTCCTTCGCGCAACACCGACAAGGGCGAAGTCATCATGAAGGGTGAGCAGTGTCCAACGTTCATCAAGCTTGTTGGCGAAACCATCCGCTTTTCCTTCGCGCAACACCAACAAGGGCGAAGGGTGAGCAGTGTCCAACGTTCATTAAGCTTGTTGGTGAAGCCATCCGCTTTTCCTTCGCGCAACACCAACAAGGGCGAGGGTGAGCAGTGTCCAACGTTCATTAAGCTTGTTGGTGAAACCATCCGCTTTTCCTTCGCGCAACACCAACAAGGGCGAAGACGCTTGTTGGTGAAACCATCCGCTTTTCCTTCGCGCAACACCAACAAGGGCGAGTTCATTAAGCGTGTTGGTGAAGCCATCCGCTTTTCTTTCGCGCATCGCCAACAAGGGCGAACAAGACTGAATAATTATCAATGGTTAATCAAATTTTAATTCTTCTATAATTTCGGCAAGTTCACTATCTGCTACACTTCCTCTTTCCGATTTATCGTAAATAGTAAGAAGATAAACTGTTGCTTTTTGCAGGTACAAATAGGTGACCACTCTCGCCCCACCTCGTTTACCCCTTCCTTTGCTTGCAATAGCCAATCGAATTTTAAAGCATTGATTACCTATTGAAGTACCCGTTTCAGGATTTTCTGCAAGAGAATCTACAAGAGTTGCATACTCAAACTTGAGAGAAGGGAATTTTTTCACCAACCTTTTTAACTCCTTCTCGAATCTTCGCGTGGGTAAGATTTTAAAGCTCATTCAACAACTCTTGAGCTGTTTTTAGTTTGATCTTTCCCTGCTTATGAAGTCTTACCTCAGAAGCGGCCACTTTTAGATCTTCGAGTAAACTTTCTTTTGCCGGAGAAATAGGTTTAGCTTTTACATACGATGGAAATCCGCTCAGTATTTCCAGAATGAAATTTGCCTTGCTGTCTTTGATATCCAATAGTACTTTCATAAGTAAAGCTTTACGTTTTTAAAGATCATTTCATCATGACTTTGTTAGCTGAACACTTAATCAGCCTATAAGGGAAAATGATATTACCATCAAAGATATGAAAATGAATTTTTGTTGCGTTGTAAGTCAAAGATTTTTGCGATAGCCCGAAATCAAGCTAACAACCCGCTTGAGTTCTTCCGCTTTTAGCCCAGATCCCGAAGGCAAACAAAGCCCCCGCTCAAAAAGTTTTTCGCTCACCTCTCCCCCATAATTCGGAAACTGTTGAAAAATTGGTTGCAAATGCATGGGCTTCCATAACGGACGGCTTTCGATGTTTTCCTTTTCTAAGGCAAGGCGAAGATCTTCTCGGGTAAAGCCCCCGTTTTGAGAGGGATCGATTAGTATCGTGGTTAGCCATCGATTGGAGAATGAACCGGTCTTTTCGGGTTGAAAGGCTATGCCCGGCAAATGGCCGAGTGCTGCATGGTAAAATTCAAAGTTCGCTCTTCGCTGCCGAACGCGGTCATCAAGCACTTTTATCTGTCCCAGACCGATGCCGGCAGATATGTTGCTCAATCGGTAGTTGTAGCCTATTTCAGAATGCTGGTAATGAGGGGCAGCATCTCGTGCCTGGGTTGCCAAAAACCGAGCTTTTTTGATCCAAGCTTCATTTTTTGCAACCAGTGCACCTCCCCCAGAAGTCGTAATGATCTTGTTGCCGTTGAACGAATAGACACCAAAATCACCAAAAGTTCCGGCTTTCTGGCCAAAATAGGTAGAACCAAGTGCCTCGGCTGCGTCTTCGACAACCGGAATCTCGTATTTTCGGGAGATCGCCATGAGTTCATTCACTTTGGCGGGCATTCCATACAAATGCACCAGAATAATTGCCTTGGGTTTTTTGCCTTTCTTGATGCGATCCAAAATTGCTTCTTCCAGAAGTGCCGGATCCATGTTCCAGGTTGCTAGTTCGGAGTCAACAAACACAGGGGTGGCACCGACATAGGCTATTGGGTTACAAGAGCCGGAGAACGTGAAGGTAGAGCAGATTACTTCATCACTCTGTTTTATGCCCAAAATGACCAATGCCAAATGAATGGCTGCCGTACCTGAAGACAAAGCAGCACAATACTCCATGCCATTGTAAGTAGCCAGTTCTTTTTCAAATGTATCGATGTGCGGCCCCGCTGGAGAAACCCAGTTGGTATCAAACGCCTGATGGATGTAGGTAAGTTCTTCCCCGCCCATGTGTGGCGGAGACAAGTAGATTCGCTTGCTCATTCCTTCTTTATAAACCGTTGGAAATATACGGCAGGAATGAGTAAAATCATTAAGGTGGGATTGACAATCAGGCGATGAAATTGAGATAAAAGAGGTGACGAGATTTCTACATCTCCTTCCAAATTCAATTTCACCAATAAATAGACGGGAAGTAAAAGGAAGAAATCAATCAGCTGAACTGCAAATGCTAACTGAAGAACGGAGCGCGACCGAAACCACCCGGCCAGCAACAACAGCATAAAAAAATCATTGAGTAGAAGTCGCAGGGCGCGATTAAAAGAAAAAGATAAATAGGGATGGCTCGCTTGATCTACCAACTGACCTAAAAAAACAGTCTGCTGGAAAAGAAAAACGATAACTAAACCGACAACTCCAAAAATGACAAGCGCAATACGAAGTGTGCGCGACAACCCAAGTTTGTCAAGCGGCCTCATGCCTTACTCGTCTAGCCCACACAAACCAAAGTAGAAATACAACTGCGTAGAGAGCGCCTGTGAACAAGTACTTGTGAAAAAAGTACAAATAGCGGGGCAAAAAAATTTCGATACTATAGAGTAACGCGACCCGACCCAGATTCATCCAATAAATGATCACAAGACCCACTATAGAAAAGACAAGGGTTGGTTTGAATTTACTCCGAAACGCTGCCATAAAGGACACAAACACAATCATCACATTCACACTATTGCAGCCTTCAAATACTTCGATCACCGTTCGATAGTTATTCTTTAAAATCACGTTTTTGTAACCTGCTTTCAACGCATAGGTGACGGAGTCATCCCACCATGATAGCACCCAGGCTACATGCTTCGAAACGACCAGCGTAATAGGATCTGGCTCTGGCAAAAAGGAGTCGACATAAAAGCCGTAGATGGTGTTCAATAGCAGATACAAACCAACGAATGTGAGTAGGAAAAGAATAGCAGGTTTGTTTTCCTGGAAGAGTTTCATTTGGGAGCAAGAGGTTTTGCGGGAATTCCCACAGCAGTAACGTCCGGCCCGATACTTCGAGAAACCACTGCACCTGCTCCAATAATTGATCTCTCCCCAATGGTCACCTGATTAATAATCTTTGCGCCTGTTCCTAGGTAAACACACTCTCCAAGTTCTACCTCACCCGAAATATTCACGCCAGGCATGATAGAGCAATAGTCGTTTATTTTGGTGTCGTGCCCAACTGTCGTAGAAAGGTTTAAGATCACATGTGCACCAATCGAAATGTTAACAGTCACGATAACCCCCGCAGTAATTATCGTCCCCTTTCCAATCGAGACATGGTCTTTTCCAATTTGGCAATTGGGATGAATAAGGGTGGGAAAAGAAAGCAACGGATTACCAGCAACTTTGCTGATCACTTTCTTCTTTATTACAGGATTGCCGATCGCGAAAACCACTTCTAATTGTTCTGTATACTTAAGCAACTCATCGCCCCCACCAAAAACCGGATATCCGTTAACTACTTCTCCTTTTAAAATTCCATCATCAAAGAAGCCAATGAATTCCCATTGTTTAGCAACCTCATTGATTTGATCAATCAACATCTTAACTTCCCTTCCAAAACCTCCAGCCCCAAAAATCGCAATCTTTTTCATAAGCATTAGCTAATTTTTCCCATTGAATTTAGGCATCGTTTTTACTCCACTTGCTCCAATCCCCTCTGCCTTAAACACTTTCTTGATTGTTCTGGCGAAAATGGATGCGTCAACCGAAAAAGATACATGATCTACGTACCAGACATCATACTCAAACTTTTCTTTCCAGGAGATCGAATTTCTTCCGTTTACTTGTGCCCAGCCGGTAATCCCGGGCCTGACCTCATGCCTCCTTTTCTGTGTCTTGTCGTAAAGCGGGAGGTAGTCCACTAACAGTGGTCGCGGTCCAATGAGAGACATATGGCCGAACAGGACATTCACCATTTGTGGCAATTCATCTAATGAGTACTTCCTAACGAAATTACCAATCGTTGTAATGCGCAAATCATCTGGTAAAAGATTGCCTTCGTTATCTTTGACGTCATTCATTGTTTTAAATTTAATTAATCGAAACACAACTTCATCTTTCCCCGGTCGTGGCTGAACAAAAAACGGCATTCCTCGATTTGCTATCGCAAGTGCTAGCGTTACTATAACAATAAGCGGCAAAGTGACGATCAGTATAGAAAACGCAAACAGCGTATCCAGCACCCGCTTTACAAACTTATACGACATGAACTAAAGACGTTATAAGTTCTAGATACTTTGTTGAAAGAACTCTGCGATCAAAATTATTCTTTGCGAAGAGGTATCCATTTTTTCCCATCTGCGATCTTAGGTCAGGCTGATCCATTAAAAGCTTCAGCTTCTGCGCAAAACAATGGTGGTCCTCGGGTGTAACAAAAAGGCCCGATTCAGATTCTTCAACCAATACCCTAGAGACGCCATCAATCCCCATCAATATTGGTTTTTCGCATGCCATATAGTCAAATGTTTTATTGGAATAGACAGTCTTAAAAGTTTCCACATTTTTCAAGACAGATGTTCCAACATCGGCAACAAGGATGTACTTATAAATTTCCGGTTTTGGAAAAGGCCCAAGAAACAATACGTTTTCTATGGACTCCTTTTCTTTCCTTTCTATCAAACGCTTCTTCTCCATTCCATCGCCTATCATCAAGAACAACACATTAGTGTCTTTAAGCAATAGCGCTGCATCTAAAAGTTGATCCAACTGATTCGCTACCCCGTGTGCTCCTACATACGTGACTATGAATCTGCCCTTCCAATTGTGTTTCTCAAGAAAAGCCTCTCTATCGAACGTACTCTTCAATAAATCCACCGAACTAAAATCAGCGGCATTGGGAATCTCAATTATTTTATTGTCTGGGACTTTTTTCTTGTCAATTAATGAAATCTTAAATGAAGGAGTTAAGACTACAATTTTTGAGGCCTTTTCGTAGATGAACTTTTCAACCCAATATGCCAACCTAATTATGGTATTGTTTTTAAGTACTCCCGTATCGATTGCTGATTCCGGCCACAAGTCTCTAACTTCAAAAATCCACGGTATTCTTCTTACGCGTGACGTGATATAACCAATCACACCAACAAAAAGTGGTGGGGATGTTGAAATCACCAAATCAAATTTTTGTGACCGCAGTGTAAAAAGTGATGCTACTAAACCAGATAGAACAAACGAAAAATAACCCCATAATCTGCCTCTGAAACTCTTGTTGTAAGATGACGAAACATAGCATCTGACAACCGTGACCGATCCTTGACTTTTTTTGACAAAAAATTTGCCCTTGTATTCGTCCCTCTTTTCAGAAGCATAGGCATGAACCATTCCGGCTATCACTGTTACTTCAACCCCTTGTTCTGTCCACAATTTGGCAAATTCATTAAAGCGAGATCCTCCGGGCTCGTCTTCTTCTAAAAAATATTGGTGAATTAATAATATTCTCATGCTTTGATCAAGCGTATTTTAATACAGTTGTTATTTTTTTACCGGAAGTAAAAAACTCAATTTGATTCGCTTCCTCATTTTGACCATACGTATTGGAATAATAACGTTTACTCTTTTTTATTGTGCAATTACTATCAGGTTGGCTGAACTTGATGTCCGCTGTTGGGTGCCATATTTGACGCATTAAGCTGCCCGCTTCTCCTTCCATCGAATCTTCGACAATCATTTCTCTTTTACTGAAGTCAATAGCAACCCTCCGATTATGTCGAATATTACCAATCGTATCATAAGCCTTTATTGCCCCAATAAACTCGATGACTCCGCCCTTGGATCCCTTCCACTCAGCCCTCAATGCCTTTGACCAATTTACCCAGATAAAACGCGAACCTTTTTGCATTTGATCCGAATCACCAAGCATCACCGTATTGTGCGACTCCGTACCGAAAAAGTACTTGACTAACTGCTTGTCCGTATTGTATCTATAGGAACCAGCATCGCGCAATACGTTTTTTCCTTCATACCAAACGTCCAAGTGAAGGTTGTCTGCCTGTGAGGGTCGGTCTTTATAAGAAGCGCAGACCATCATTACCAGCAGTGTTTTCCGTCTGAATACATACAGACCGCCTGATGTAAAAGAATAACAACCATCTTCAATCATCAATCCCGGGTACCTTGCTTTTGATTTGCCCTCCAACCCAAACCATGCCCGATCTTCAAAACTAATTACATAAAAACTTTTACCTGTCAAATAGTAGTGTAATGCATCTAAAGAGGGAGAAAAATTGCGAAAGGATTCGTCATTCCAACTAAAAAACAATGAACCATCATTGGCGCCATAGTTCGGCAACTCGCCCGAAATTCGATCTTGGCAAGTAGCCAACAAATTGAAGGTTCGGTAGGCACGTTGATAAACCTGATCTCCGAATGAATCATCGTGGCACTCACTAATTGAAAATGCCCATGTTAGCAATTGAACTACTACCCGTTGATAGTTAAAACTAAATTGAAGATAAGATCCATCCGAATAAATCTGGTAAAGAATTTCTTCTTCAAACCATTTCTTTCCTTTATTTTTCCATTGGTTTGACTCTTGAAAAAATGGAAATAAAAGACCTGCTGTATACAGGCATAGCGTCTCTGTGACCGCATGGTTATTGCGAACGGCAATTCGTGAAAAGTGAATGTTCGCGCGAACGTGCTTAATTTGCCAGTAGATCGAGTGGATAATTTTTTCGAAGCGCTGCTCGGTAAGGTGAACAGAGTCCTTGTAGAAATAGAGTGCCAATATCCAATTAAAAACGCGCAGCGAAATTTCCTGGCTACATCGGTAATTAGGACCCAGATTAATCGGATTGGCAGCGATCCAACTTTCAATCTGACAAAACACCCAATCAGAAGAATCTTCGTCAAAGGCTACGTCACTTCGTAAAACGGGATGAATAAAGTTAAATCGACTCTTTTCCCAAACATATTTAATATCACCTATTGATACATCAAAATCCGGAATTTCTGTCCAGTGCTTTTTGTTGGAGTATCGATACCCCGTTAACGGGTTCAATAGCCACTCATCCAATTCTATTTTTATCCAAGAGCCTTGAAAAAATTGAATCTCTCCTGCTTTTATTCGTGCCGCTGATTCTCTCAAACCAGAACTTGGGGTGACTTTTGATTTCAATGATTCGCGCGAGTCAAAAAAAAATGGGGGTGTTTTATCACGCCATTGTGAGAGTGTGATCCTCTTCCGGTGAGGAACTGAAGTTGGAAATCCCCATTTGAGAATCCCGACTTTGATTTGAATTTCGTAGAGCAGACGGAATCCGATATAGCGAATTCCCATCATCTTCGCCCACTTCATCCATTTCAAAATCGTTTTCAAACGGAAAGAACTTTTTCAAGTGCGGTTACAATTCTGCCCGCTGCTTCCCCATCCCATTTTTCAGGAATAGTCCCTTGTTTCCAATTTCCCTCAAATACCTTCTGCATGGCTGGCCTAATCGCATTTGGATCGATTCCTAACAACTCATTGGTGCCCATTGTGACCGTCTCAGGTCGCTCGGTGCTCGTACGCAATGTCATACAAGGAACGCCCAAAACCGTGGTTTCCTCAGTCACACCACCGGAATCGGTAATAACTGCTTTTGCATGTTTCACCAAATAGTTAAATTCTAGATAGCCCAATGGATCAACGCAGAACAAGTTGGCCCAGCTAAGATTTGCCGATAGAAGTGTTTTACGTGTACGAGGATGAACGGGGAAGATAACCGGCAGGTGTTTCGCGCTCAACGTGATCTCGTTCAACAAATTCTGTAACTGATGGATCGTATCCACATTGGATGGACGATGAAGAGTGAGAATGATGTACTCCTTTTCTTTAAGATTCAAATCATTCCAAAGAGGCGGCTGCGAAAATCTCGATTGGTTTTTAAGAAGTGTGTCGATCATCGTGTTGCCAACAAAGAAAATAGCTGTCGGATCTACACCCTCCTTAATTAAATTCTGATTAGCCACCTCGGACGTGGTGAAGAAATAGTCAGTAATTGAGTCTGTGACCATGCGATTGATTTCTTCCGGCATTGTCAGATCAAATGAACGAATGCCACCTTCCACGTGTGCCACTTTAATATTCAGTTTTTTAGCAGCAATACTACAAGCCATCGTAGACGTGACGTCACCCACTACCAGGCACAAATCGCAAGGCGAATCCATAAGGAGTTTTTCGTAGCGGACCATGATATTTCCAGTTTGCTCGGCTTGGGTGCCGGAGCCAACCTCCAGATTTATCTCCGGATCAGGAATGTTTAGCTCTTCAAAAAAGCGCCCACTCATTGCTTTATCATAATGCTGACCAGTATGAACCAAGCGAAAAGACAGTCTACTTCCATCTAATTGGCGAATTCGTATTGCATCTATGATGGGTGCAATCTTCATGAAATTCGGCCGCGCACCTGCTATAATGTCAATTCTCATATTGAAATGCGCGCGTTTTGTTTTAAGCTTTGAACCATTGCCAGTGTGACAGCCGTTACATGAAATAATTGACTCATCGGTATTAAGGGCTTGCCACTCTCAAACGCGATTTTCAATTGTTTGATCTGTTCACTATGACCTTTATCGATAGACGTTTTAAGCTTTGTGAAACCCGGCCATCCATAACCGGTCGTGACGCGAAAATTGTCCATCACCAAAGTCCTCTCCTGATAATATAATTCAATTCTCTCTTTTGAATAAGCTTTTGAACCATTTGCAAAATAGTTAATGACTACATTAGAACCGCTCTGCATCTCCAATAGAAAACTGGCATTGTCGGAATTGCTATTCGAGGAAATACCCATCGACTGACCCGTTACACTTGCCACTTCGCTTCCGGTAAGGTAAACCGCTAAGTCAACCAGGTGGCAGGCCTCTCCGATTATTCTTCCACCCTCCTTCGGATCTAACGTCCAGTGGCTAGGCGGCAATGCTCCTGCATTCATGGTAATGGTGAGATGCATAGCTCCTGGCTGTAAACCTACCAGTTTTTTCAATTGTAAAATATGCGGAGAAAACCTTCGATTGAAGCCCACGTGCAACAATGAAGCTTGCGCCTTTGTAGTAAAAAGTTCTTGCAGCACATGAAGTTCTTCTTCATTTAACGCTAATGGTTTTTCAACAAATACATTTTTGCCAGCCTGAATAGCTTTTGTAACCATCTCGGCATGCAGGCTATGGCGTGTGGTAACAATGACTAAGTTAACTTTCTCGTCTCGTAGCAATTCCCGATAATCGGTGGTCGCGAAACCTGCGTTGTATTTTTTTGCCATGAGGGTGCCCGACAACCCATTGGCACTGGCAATACCTCGAATGACAACTTGGTTTTTCTTCAAAGCTGGAAGCAAAGTTGCTTTTGTGAAATTACCCGCACCAATAATTCCCGCACGCAAAGATCCCACCAAGGAACCCGTTGGCTGGAAGACGACTCGCCTTGAAAGTGTTTTTGGCTGCGATGGATACACTAACAGTGAGGCAACCCGATTGGGATTTTTCATGTCGCCATACACATTTTGAAAATCTGAAAACGAAACTTGTTCTGAGATGAGTGCCTTTACATTGACGGACTGAGTTGATATCGCACGCAACACTGATTCAAAATTACGTTGTGCGGTCCATCTTACAAAAGGCACAGGATAGTCCTGTCCTTTCTGCTCATAGTTTTCATCGTAGCGACCAGGACCATACGAACAGGAGACTTGAAAGGTCAATTCTTTTTCATAAAAATCGGTTCGTTTTAAGTTTAAACCAATGACGCCAATCAAAACAATGCGCCCGCGTTTGCGGCTCATACTTGCTGCCTGATGGATAATCTCATCCGTTTTTGCAGACGCTGTAATGAGGACGATATCAGCGCCAAGTCCTAGGGTGGTTTCTTTCACAAAAGCCGTGGGGTCGTTGGTCGATGAATTAATTGATTTGATCCCAAGTGACGCTGCCAACCTTACTTTTGTCTCATCTACATCGTACCCAATAACCTGACAACCATTCGCTTTTGCCAATTGCGCGGTGAGCAAACCAATTAGTCCCAGCCCTATGACTACCACTGTTTCTCCTAGTGTTGGCTCCGCTAATCGCAAACCTTGCAACCCGATTGAACCAATGACCGCGAAGGCGGCTTCTTCATCGCTCACCGAGGCAGGAATTTTTGCCACCAAATTCTTTGGAACGCTAACATATTCAGCGTGAGAACCATTCGACACAACCCGATCACCTATTTGAAATTCAGTGATACCCTCACCTAGCTGTGCCACTACTCCCACCTGACAATAACCCAAAGGGATTGGTTGATCCAGTTTATTGAACACTGCTTCCAATGTTGGCAAAAGCCCCTCGGCTCTAATTTTATCTAGCACCTGCTGCACTTTCTCAGGCTGTTGACGCGCCTTCTGAAATAGTGATGCTTTGCCGAACTCCACCAGCATACGTTCCGTACCCAACGAAACGAGTGTGTGAGTGGTTTGAATCAACACCTGGCCCCTACCCGGTTGTGGTACTGGAATTTCCTCGAGAGACGTGATCCCTGTTTTAAGATTTTGAATTAGTTGTTTCAAGTATTTCGGTTGTCTTCTTTTGTAGATACCACTATTACTATTTAAAGGAAAATGAACGGAATTTTCAACGCTACTAATCCAATACAGGTAGTACAAGCAGGTAAATTTCTTGCCGCATTAAAAATTTTCGTTAGTCAAATAATTTCTTATAATCTTCCAAATACTTAGGGTTGTTAAAGTAGTTTTCAGCTACCCGATATGCACCCGTGCAAAACCTTTCAAAATCATTAGACTGCATGTCTGACAATCGATCCAACACATCGATAAATTGCCGTGGAGCATCAAGGGGTAAATCCCACCCGGCCTGCGCATCTACCAGATTAGTCCAATACGTAGTATTGGCAATCAATACCGGGCGAGAAGCCATAAATGAATCTAATATAGCGTGGCTAAAATTTTCACCTAAAGTGGTCAGTATCATTAGATCATATTGAGCTATTACTTGATTAACTTGATCTGGCTGCACAACACCACAATAACGAATGGCACCCTGTTTCTCCACGTTTACTATTTCGATTAGGCGCAGGCAACTGCGCCAATAATTTGCGTCATCTATAATCCCGTAGATATCTAACTCAATTCTATTTTTTGATTTCGAAATAACATCAATTGAATACTCAAGGTTCTTCTTCCTATCGATTCTGGAGAGATAAACAACCTTCAACTTGCTTTCCTCTTTGTTGTTCGTTTGAAACCGAAGCGAACTAAATTCACTGGGAGACCTCAAATTCAACGCTACTTTTACGGTAGCTCTAGGGAAAATCTTTTTAATATCTATATCCTCTAATGCTGACGATGCTTGAAAAATAATACCATTGTAAAAGGGTCTAAAAATAAATATAAACAACATTTTTTTACGCTTTTTCAACCCAATCGCTCCGGTTGAAAACTCTCCACGAGGAGCGAGTACTACTTTCCTCTTGGGGAGGATTCCGGATTTTATCAAAAGCAATGGCAAAATCGAAAACCGAAAAGAAAAAAAACTGTTAACGTAATAGAGGTCAGTATTCGATTCCCTTACAGCATTGGTAAAGGCGCGATACTTGAACGTATCCCAGTAAAAAACTTCTATGTTCTTCACTGTATTCCACGTGTTAGAGACGATGTTATTCATCGGCTGAACATCTTCTTTATCTCTATCTCTGGTAATGATCTTTATTTTGTATGCCTTGTTTAAAACTTCGGCAAGGCCAAGCGCAGACCGGGCCGGCCCGCCCGACTTAAAGGCAGGATAGAAATAGTCAAAAAAACAGAGTATAGTTCGCGTTTTACTCATGCATTACACTAATTTCATTCTGTTCTATCCAATTGCTTAAACTAACCAACAGCCATATCCTTGACCAACTCACCGCTTTTGGCTGTGATAAGAATTGATTCCACAACAAGTCAATTCCAGAAGTACTGAAAAGCTGTGTACGTTTTAAGAATGAAAGGCGATCCATACAAAAAGCTTTCAATTCGTTCCTCATCCAACGATCGAAGGGCATTGAAAATCCTTGCTTTGGGCGATTGATGAGATCATCGGGTATGAAATCTCGAAGCGCAGTTACGAATAATGACTTATTTACTTTTGCATCCACCTTCATCTGATTGGGGAGACCCAACACATAGTCAATTAACCGATGATCTAAAAATGGAGCACGAACTTCTAATGCATGTGACATGCTCATCTGATCGGTGTCGCGGAGAAGCACATCGTGCAAGTAGTTTTGTATCTCCAATTTAGATATCAACGAATAGCTAGTTCCTTTCTCAACGAGTTCCATTACGACCGAGGGCACCCGAAGCAGTTCAAACCCAAGTCTCTTAATCTGGTGGTCGAATAGAAGCTTTCGGGTAAGGTGGTAGTTATCAGCAATATCTAAATCTGTCTTTAAATACTCCAGCAATTTTGCGACTTGTATGTTGTTGGTAGCGGAGGTAAAAACAGAAGCCGTTCTAGTACGAATGAATTTGGGAAACAAGCTTGCGAGTGCTTTTCTTTCGTGCAGCAAATTTAATAGCCGGAAGCCGGAATAACCACCAAAAATCTCATCGCCACCAATGCCTGAAAGCGCAACCTTCACACCACTACTTCTTACTGCCCCCGCAACAATGTACGAATTGATGCCATCCGCTGAGGGATGGTCAAACGCATTGAGTGCCGCAGGCACCTGGTGTAAAACCTCGTCCATGTTTAATTTAATCTCATGGTGATGGGTGTTAAAATAGCTTGCCGCTATCTTCGCATAGTAGCCATCTTTGAAATCTGCGTGGTCAAAAGCAACCGTATACGTATTGAATTTCTGTTTACTAATCCTGGAAGCTACACCCACCAAAATAGTCGAATCGATTCCACCTGATAAAAAAGCACCTAGTGGAACATCACTTACCAGTTGCCGTTCAACAGAAGCAATAAACAACTCTCTTACTTTATTGCTGGCCTGGTCTTTGTCGTCAACCGACTTCGATAATGTGGGAATCCAATATCTCTTTTTCACAAAATCCTTGGCCGAAACCAACAAGTAATGTCCTGCTTCCAACATGAGTACGTCTCTCACGAGCGTTTCCGGTGGATGCACTGTTTGTTGAGATAAAAATCCAGCTATCACTGCGCGATTCAAATCCGGGCGAACAAGACCTGATTTCAAGAGTGATCGAATCTCGGAAGCAAACAACAGTCCACCCGATGTTTTGCGGTAGTACAAGGGCTTTTCTCCCAACCTATCACGAGCGATAAAAAGTGTCTGCTCAACCGTATCATAAATTGCAAAGGCAAACATACCTTCCAATTCACCCAGGCAATCAACGCCCCAGTGTCGGTAAGCGTTCAATAACACTTCCGTATCGCTGGCTGAATAAAATCTAAAGTGGGGCAACAACCGTTTTTGCAGTTCGCGGTAATTGTAAATCTCACCATTGAACGAGATTACATACCGACCATCCTGACTAACCATTGGCTGATGCGCGCTGTCGCTAAGGTCAATAATACTAAGGCGAGTATGCCCTAAACCAACTTGCTGGTTTTCATTGAAATATACCCCTGAATCATCCGGGCCCCGGTGACTCAAACGATCGGTCATTGCTTTCAACGCTGCTTTCGCCAGAGGAATTTTATAAAATCCGCAAATACCGCACATGAAAGGTTAGTAGCTCAATGGAAATTTGATCGAAAATTTGCTCTATTATTATTTATCTCGCAAGAGATCATTGAGTTGTTGTAAATTGAAATCAACCGGCCACAGCTCTGCCGTTTTTCGAGCCTCACGCCCCAAGGCTATTCTTTTTTCAGGGCTATTCAGCAATTCAGCCAGATGATCCGTCAACTGATCGGACCGTCCATCTTCAAACAACAATCCATTGTACCCATTTATTATTCTATCAACTGCACTTCCAGCAGCGTTGGAAGAGATCACGGGAAGCCCACAGGCCATGGCTTCCAACACCGCATTTGGATACGGATCGACATGCGAAGGGTGAATAAAAACTGAACATGCTTTGTAGTGCTTAATTATTTCAACCGGATCTAACCAGCCTACTATCGTTATCTGGCGTTCCAATCCAAACTCTGCTATCATGCGGGTTAGTTTTTCTCTATCGGGTCCTTCACCGATGATATAATAGTGAAAATCAGAATGACGGTGTTGATCTTTCAAATCTTTAATGCTTTGAACGGCCACATCAAAGCCCTTGTGCACGTTAAGTAGTCGTCCGATGCTAAGCACCGCCAGCGGCACTTCTTTAACTGGAGATATGCGTGGAGAATAAAAGTTCAAATCAGTTGTCCATGGAAAATTGAGTACATTAAGCTGTTGCCCATAGATTCTCTTAAAATTTGAAGCCCCAATCGCACCGGTAGCAAAAATAGCGGTTGCCCTTTTTATAATGAACTGAAGAAACCAATGAAAGGCTCTCTTGGTGAAACCCCTTTTTTTTAAAAGTCGTGGTGTGTCTGTCCAGATCACAAAAGACCTTTGCAAGACAGCAAAACTGACTAGGGCAAAAATCATCAGCGGATGGTTCCAACCTCCCACTATCCGCAGTCGATACGAGGAAGAACACACTTCACTGATAATCTTTCGCTTCGAGTCACTCTTCTTCCAGGCTAATTTCTTAAAATGCTGCTCAAATGAAGCTGACCAGGGGTGAGTAGAGAGGATATCAGCAATATAAATTACAACTACTTCATAGGACTTGCTTGCCTCATTCAACAGGTGCGTATTATAAGGCGTTGGGTGCCACAATATCCAAAGTAGCTTCTTGTTCATTTTATCGCTACCACTACACGGCCGTGTGATTCCGCAATCTTAAATCTCAGGTCAATCAACCGATTGATCATATCATTTTCAGTGATCAGCTTTCCTTTAAAGTCAGTCTGGTGCAATTCAATGATCACCATAGTGCAGCGATCCAGACTCTTAAAATCTTCAAAAAGGATATGACATTCCGAACCTTCAATATCGCAAACAAGTGAGAATGTGTCAATCTTCAAGTAGTTGACTATTTCACTTAGCGACATGGCTGATACAGCGATCGAACCCACCCCTTTTGTCGGGGCTACGTGTCCAACCGTGTTGGAAACACCGGGCTGAAAATATACGATTCCTTCGCCCAACGCCACATTCATCACCTTGGCATTCGTTACGCCATTTCTTTTGAGATTGGTTTCGATAATTGGAACCAGCGCTGGATTTGCTTCCACACAAAATAACTCCTCAGGGAAAATTTTGGTACCAATGACACACGAAGTAACTCCTAAACTGGAACCCAGTTCGATGACGGGAGAATTTTTGGGCAAGTATTTCTGAATGTAACCCACTTCACTTTTTTCGTAGAGACCCCAAAAGAGTGATGCTTTACTCTCCGGGTTTACCTGACTAAAATTTGTGTTGATACTCAGTTGCTGATAAGAAATGAATCCTCTTGTGTACCACTGAATTAATCGACCAAAGAAATTACTAGTGATCAGCCTGGCGGCTGCGATTTTTATCGCCATCAATAACTCTCTCATTGTGCGCCCGTTTTTCCCATTGATTGATAAAGTTCCCAATAGTGCATAGCGATTACATCATTTGAAAATCTTTTCGAGTTAACAAATCCATTTTCGATCAGCCGAAGGCGGTATACATCGTCATTCACTATTTTATGTATACCCGCTGTTATTTCCGGTACGCTGGTTGGATCGACTAAATGAGCAGATTGGCCATTTTCGGTGATCTCTTGCATTGACCCGAAATTACTGGTGATGACAGGTATGCCACAGGCTTGTGCTTCTATAATGGGTAGGCCAAACCCTTCATAGGTAGAAGCGAAAAAAAGAATATCTGATTTCTGATAGGTTTCCAGCAGTTCCGATTTCGACAAGTTAAATTTTTGCTCATACACTATCCCATAGTCGGTAAGCCTTTTTAGCATCGATGGATTTAACCGATTAACCAATACCAGCTTGCATTCGATTCCGCGAACAGCCTCCACCAAGTTATCCAGGTTCTTATTGTGCCCAGAACCGATTTGAAGGATAACCGGTACGCTATTTCGTTGGGGTTGACCTGGCCTGTACTGCGGATCAACCGGGTTGTAGATGACTCGAACGCGTTCCGGAGCGATGTTAAAATGGTGACATATTCGCTGCTTGGTAAAATTGGAAATGGTGGTAATCGTTTGAACGCGCTTCAATGGTAAATAAAACCACAGCATTTTGTAAATCCATTTTTTTATTCCCTTCAGCGTTTTTTCATAGTGCCCTACATCGTGAATGGTCAACACCGTTTTCTTGCCAGGAAGGAATAATCCAAAGTAATGCACGTGACCGGTAATATGAAAAACATCGGCCGTCAACATCACCGTTCTAAACCCGTCAGCTATTACATTGCCTGATGCATAGAAATCTGAGATTGTGACAATACTACTCAATCGATTTTTCACTAATCCAAATACGGTCTCAATGCTGAACATTCCATTTAATGGCTTTCGATGTAAAAAAACAACATTCACTTTATGGCAACCGCAATAATATTCGAGGTAAATATTCCCTTGTGGTTGCCGCTCTCCACAAATTTCCAAAACCGAGTCACCCACACTTTGTAGCGCCACAAAAGGAATCTGACAAAACCACTCACATTCACAGGTGCAGGTCCCATTTCAAAGCAACTGATTTTGTTGAAGCCGCAATTCGAGAACACCTGATGGAGCGATGACCGGGTATAGGCCCACTCATGTGTTACATCACCATAAAAAATACTTGTGTAGAATAAACCTTGACCATTTGGGACCTGAGCAAGAAGTATTCCACCCGGTTTCAAAGCGTTTTTGATCAGGCCTAACAACTGAAATACCTCATTCTTACTGAAGTGCTCCAACACATCCCTCACGCTGATGAAATCAAATTCATCTTTCCTGTTTTGTAAAAAGTCGGAGATGTCGGCCACTATGATGTTTGAAATACCCATTTCCATCCCGGTTTGTATTTGCTCCGCAGAAACATCAATACCTGTCACTTTCGAAAACCCTCTCTGTGCGAGCCAGTAAACAAAATTTCCATCACCACACCCAAGATCAAGAATACGCGCTGCTTTATCTATTGGTAAATGCTTGCCGAAATAGTACGCCCAGGAAGGGAAGTGCTTTCTTATTTTCAATAGTGTGTTAACGCCATATAAATTATTATTATGGGCGGTCACGTAGTTTGAATACACGACTTCCTTGTAGTTTTGCATCAATGCCATCTTCCTTATAACGATTCTATAGAATTCAAATAATTCAAAACCTGCGAAAGTCTTTCTTCATTAGAATAGCCAGAGGTTAAACAACGTTTTCTTCCTGCCTTTGCAATTTCAGCTCTCTCGGCCTCATGCGATAAAAAGTATTGTGCCTTCGTCAGCAGTTGTTCGTTTGAGTTGAAAAAAACAGCTTCCTTATCGGGCTGAAAAAGGTCAACATGTTCTGGTGTCCACTCGGCCAACATAAATGCTCCGGAGGCCGGTATCTCTATACTCCGGGTGGTTTGCAGATCTCTATTCCCCTTTTTTAAAAAACAAAGATTGATTTTTGTCGCATTTAGTACTTTGGCATACTCATCGTGCCAGGCATTTCTTGGAATGATTGTTAGCCGTGGATGAACGTTTAAACATTTTTTCCAACTCTCGCCCCAAACCGTTACCGATACTCCATTCTCAACTAAATAGATTATAGAATCAAATCTTTCCTTTTCCCAACTGCCGATGAACCCAACATCAGCGCACATACTATCCAACTCAGTGGGCAATAGATGTAATGGTCTATGAATACTGGGATCAAAGCCGTTGCCAATAAAGATAACATGCCGGGCACCCAATTGCTTTAATTCAGTTACGTTATAGGACTTTGTAGTGACGATCAAATCATACAGTGCAATTGCTTGAATAAAGTGGCCACTCACATTAGCTTTATTAGAATAATCATCGGGGCTATAAAAAACTAATCTGACCTTTTGATGCCTTCTTTTAACTTGCTGTAGTGTTGCTCTTGTTATCTCCAATCCTTTCTCAATCCAGCAAATATCAATAGTACTTAACGCTGAAATTTTTCTAAGTAGGCTTTCATTACTTTTCTTTAGATCAAAATAGCCTCCGGTTTTAATAGAGGCTTTATAAAAAAAAGAAAATAAAATGTTCGGAGAATAATAAGTAAGATCAAGCTCAGTAACCAAGTGTGAATTTTTTAAAATGCTTTTGATGGCATTTAATCTCTGCAGCGATGTACTCCCTTTCCACAAATAGCCGGCAAAAAGAAAATTCATTGAATAAAGACTTTGCTGATAACAAATTTCGTTTCAATAGGGTATTTCAAAAAATGATGGGGACTTGCTGCGTGTTCATATAAGATTTCAGTCTTCATCCGAAATGGAGGCATATCCAGAAACACACCAGATCCATACACTATTCTGGTTTCGGGGCCAGTATGTATATCAAAATTCGGCTTTGAAAATATTTTCAAAGGTACGTGTTCTGTCACAATCAGCTCCTCCACTCCTGTATTCTTTAGATTTTCTATCATTCGGATAATATCCTGATTACTTAAATGTTGGAGAACTTGCCTGATCAAGACAAGTCCCTTTGTAGCAGGTGGCAGCTCTTTTATAACATCAACACATAAAAACTTTATTTTTTCACTGGCATACAATTCATTATTTCGATTGATCACTACAGTGGCACCGTCAATACCCAGGTAGCGTACATTGGTCACACGTTGTAATTCTTTACCCACCTGAAAATCCCCACAACCTATATCAATGATTTGCGAAATGTTATTGTTAACAACATAAGAAGCGATAAAATTCAAATAGTGGGCTGAAGCAGCGAGCGAAGAACCCGCTCCAGAATTAGGCGAATCACCTGATCCCCATATTCCTTTTTCATAAATATAATCAAACATACCACCCAGATATCCCTCTGTGTTCTTTTTGTTTCTTGAGTTGAATAGAATTTTTTGAACAACCGGAAACCTGAGCAGCCATTTTTGATACGGTATAAACGACATAAACTTTTAGCTAACCTTAGAAATGGATATCTGACATCGTGGAGTGGATTTTTCTCTAATCTTCAGAATCAGCTCTTAAATTGACCTATCTTTAACGCAAACGCTATATTCCCTTTTGTTTTGGCCCAATAATATTGAGCCAATAAAGCGATATCAAGGATCCACTCTTTTACCCTTTCGGAAGCGTTTAGTTGAATGCTTTTTTGATCTAGCCTGGGAAAATCTTTTAACTCGTCAGGGAGTACACCCAAAAATTTTTTTGCCTTCAACCAACTCGGCCCGGCAATGGGGTGTATAAATCGGGTGCGATTGCGATCAAAACCCAACCATTTGTAGTAAAACCAATTGGCCGATACCTGATGGCTATGGCTCCAGGTTTGTATTTTTGTTTGAAGCTCTGTATCCGAATAAACGTAGGAAAGATGATAGCAAAGACCATTCAGTTTTAGACACTGGTTGTAAGGCGCATTGACCCCACGCTTGTCAACAAATTTCAAATCCGGGAAATCTCTTAAGTTAATCGCAAAGTTAGGGCAGTCTGAATAGATTGTCTTTTTAGTACCCCATATATTTTCACGCCCTACTGCCACCGTTTGTAGATTTTTCCAGAAATTAATCCATGGAACGTAGTAAAATGGGTAGGCAGGCTGTTGCAAAATACCCTGAATATTCTTTTGATACGCCTCCGGCAAATAGAATTCATCCGGATCTTGAACAATCAAATAGTCTATTCCATCTGTCCTTGCCAAATCAACGACTGCATTGCGCTGATCTTCTTCGCTATCCCAAACCCCTTGAATAATTTTTATCTTGTTTGAATAGCGAGACTTTTTGACGACTTCCAGGCTCGACTGATTCTTGTGCAGTTCGCGTGCCCGACTATTATATTTGCTAAACGGCTCTGGGCTATAACTTATGTAAATTGTGTTTACAAACGGAGCGCAGTTGTCGATGCATCGCGAAATTGTTCGTTCTGCATTAAAATAAAGCATTAAAACCCCGAATTTCATGATCGGTCAGTTGAAGAAGATGAATGCAGTAGATAAATCAATAACGATTGAAAATAGTCAATATACTTCTTACAAAAGGCTGCTTCGTAACCGAGTAAAATAAACAACTTACTCCCGATGCACATCCAAAACGCAATAGAAAAATCCGGAATCAAAAATATAATTAAATACAAATTACAACTCATTTTTGCAATGATCTATCACGGCTTGTCAAATAACCATTTATCGACTTCAAGTTCCAATTCACAGTACTCTTTATCAGAACAAGGCATTCAGAACAAATGAAAGATCTAAATGATAAATTAAACTCACTCAACCTTTTAAAAATCATTTGAGTAGTATAAGGTGCATCTGCATCCGGAATCTCAAATATCATACAATTAACACTATTCAGCCACTCAAGGTTCTCACTAAACAAATACCTTTCAGCTCCCTCGATGTCAATCTTAAGTATATCAATTTCACTAATCGAGTAGTGGCTTACCAAACCATTCATAGTAATTGTTTCCACTTTTCCAATCGGATCAGCACTACCCATTACGTCTGGCGAACTGACAAAAAAGGATTGTGGGTCTTCACTTCGCGAATAGAGACTAATATCATCATCGTTGCACCAAATTGCCTTGTTGATGACAGTAACATTAGGGATGTCCTGAAATGTTCTCAAAAGCAAACTGGAGTTGGAAGTGGATGCTTCTACCGCAAATATCCTCGCTTCCGGATAATGAATAAAAAACTTAAATGTCTCACTCCCAATATTTGCGCCTAAATCAATAATTGTTCGGATTGCCTTGTCATTTTCTGTAATATAATACCCCACAGAGTAGAAATGGGAAACAACACCATCCACCTTGCCTCGAAAATAGAACTTGTTCCGGCCAATTCTTAAACTCAATACTGAATCGGAGAAATGAAACAAACTAAACCACTATCGACTGGAAGTCGATAGGTTGTAAAAAGAATGAAATTCTTACTCCAGAATAATAGTGTCAGTATCAATGTTGCCAGGTTTACGGTGATGCTCAAGGTATT